>JAEEGL013956266.1_pt1 | contig 11395 bp, 10 predicted proteins | sample 9134231 | NCBI WGS metagenome assembly JAEEGL01 (sample SAMN16246548, study PRJNA631951) | gut metagenome | biome: gut microbiome; feature: rumen; material: fiber-attached | host: Bos | place: Iran: Karaj | collected 2018-10
GGGCGGCCGCTTCGGGAGCGGCGGCCTCGGCGGCGGGCGCTTCGGCGGGGGCCTTGTCCACGCGCTTCAGCGAGGCGAAGCCGGGGATGGCGCATTCGCCGCCGGCGATGCAGGCCTTGGCGGCGGGCGAGCACTGCGCCTCGTCCTTCAGGCAGGCGTTCAGCGCGGGCACCGTGGTGGAGAGGGGATAGAGCCCGTCGGCTTCGAGCGAGCCCGAGACGGGCATCAGCATTTCGAAGCCGCGGATCTTGCACTGCGCGGGGTTGTCGAAGCAGAGCTTGACGTTGTCGGCGTTGACCACGCCGCGTTCGTTGCCGGCCATCGCCACGCCGGGGATGACCATCTCCTCGCACTGGGCGTTTTTGCACTGCGTCACCTGGCGGGCCAGGAGGTCGTAGTCGTGGCGGGGGAAGATGACCAGGGCGGCCAGGCCCGCGACGACCCAGGGCCAGTGGCGGAGGCAGAAGTTCAGCAGGGTGTAGAGGTAAGAGCCGTTTTCGGCGTCGGAGGGGGTGCGGCCGGTGTTCAGGCGCTGCGCGGTGTAGCCGGAGCCGTCGATGGCGCCGTTGGTCCACCAGAGCACGCCGATGGTCAGCACGAAGGCGCTGAAGGGCATCAGGGCCGAGGCGGCGTCGAACGAGGGGATGAAGGAGCTGACCGCTTCCCACGAGAGGAACGACTTGCCGGCCAGGTCGGTGGCGGCCGCGGTCGTGGCGGAGTCGGCGGGGTAGAGGCCCTTCAACTTCGCCCAGAGGTCGCCGAGGCCGTCGACGTACTGGTTGTTGATCGCCACCCAGGCGATCAGGTAGGCGCAGAAGAGCGCGAGGCCGAACTGGAAGAAGTCGGTGATCATGACGGCCTTCAGGCCGCCGATCGTCACGTAGGCCACCACGACGGCCACCAGGATCACGACGGTGATGGTGTTGTCGAGGTCCTTGAGGATGAGGAAGCTCGGGATGTTCGAGTTCAGCCAGGCGTAGGCGTCGGCCGGGAGGATGTCGCCCCACTTGATGATGGGCTTGACGATCTTGCGCATGGCGGCGAAGACCCAGCCGAGGGTGACGATGTTGACCAGCAGGGCGTTGATGGCGGCCTTGGTCGTGCGCAGCACCAGCGCGGGCTTGCCGCCGTAGCGCAGCTCGGTGAGCTCCACGTCGGTCACCACGCCGGAGGTGCGCCACTTGCGGGCGAAGAAGACCGTCAGGGCCACCTGGCCGATGACGCCGCCCCACCAGAACCAGTTCCCCGCGATCCCGTAGGTGGAGACCCAGCCGGAGATGACCAGGGGGGTGTCGGCGGCGAAGGTGGTCGCCACGAGCGAGACCCCGATCAGCCACCACGACATGCCGCGTCCGGCGGAGAAGAAGCCTTCCATGCTGGTGGAGGCGGTGCCGCGGACGAAGAATCCGACGCCGAAGAGGAAGACGAAGTAGGCGAGGATGATGATCCAGTCGATCGGTGTCATTCTGTTCTTTCCTTGCTGGTGAAACGGACCCCGGAAACGGGGGAGGATTGCTCGAAAGATAATTACTGGGATCCCCCGGCCGAGCCGAAAGCCGGGCCAAAATCACCCTTTTCGCGGAGAATCAGGAGCGGGGTCGCCGGTGGAGAAGCTCGTAGAGGAGCGCCGAGGCGTCGGCCTCGCGGACCCCCGCCACGCGCCGCGCCTGCCCCAGGGTCGCGGGGCGGGCCTTCGCCAGGGCCTGCCGGGCCTCGATCGAGAGGGTGACGAGCCCGGAATAGTCCAGATCGTCCGGAATCGCCAGGTTTTCGTGGCGTTCCTGCCGCTCCACGGCCCGCCGCTCGCGGTCGCGGAAGCCCCTGTAGAGCTCGTCGGCCCAGAGCTCGCACTTTTCCTGCGCAGTCAGCTCCACGCCGGCGTCCGCCCGCTTCAGGAGGGTCTCCAGGGGCGGGTTGCCGCGCCGGACCAGCTCCATGCACCTGCACGGGCGCGGAATCGGGGCTTCGCCGAGCGCGGCCAGTTCGGGGTTGATCTCCGCGGGCGTCACCGAGGCGGCGCGCAGGGCCTCCCGGACGGTCTGGAGCCGGCCGCGCGAGGCGAGGAACCGTTCGCGCTGTTCGGCGCCCACCAGCCCGAGCCGGGCCCCCAGCTCCAGGAGGCGGGCCTCGGTGTTGTCCTGCCGGAGCAGCAGGCGGTATTCGGCCCGGCTCGTGAACATCCGGTAGGGTTCGTCGATCTCGATCGAGGTGAGGTCGTCGACCATCACCCCCGCGTAGGCCTGGTCGCGCCGCAGGAGGAGCGGTTCGCGGCCCAGGAGCTTCAGCCCGGCGTTCGCGCCCGCGAGCAGCCCCTGCGCGGCGGCCTCCTCGTAGCCCGAGGTGCCGTTGACCTGTCCCGCGAACCAGAGCCCGGGGACCGCCTTCGCCTCCAGCGTGGGCTTTAGCTGGGTGGCGCGGACCGAGTCGTATTCCACGGCGTATCCGAACCGCAGGATCTCGGCGTCGCGGAAGCCTGGGAGCGTGCGCATCGCCTCCTCCTGGACCTCGGCCGGCAGCGAGGAGCTGAAGCCGTTGACGTAGGACCTCCCGCAGTCGGCCCCTTCCGGCTCCACGAAGAGCTGGTGCGAGGTCCGGTCGGGGAAGCGGTTCACCTTGTCCTCGACGCTGGGGCAGTAGCGCGGCCCGAGCCCCTTGATGACGCCGGTGAAGAGGGGCGAGCGGTCGAAGCCGGAGCGGAGGATTGCGTGCGTGCGCTCGTTCGTGCGGATGATGTGGCACGGGACGTCGTTGCGCAGCTCGAAGTCGGTCGACGAGGAGAAGGGGAAGGGCCGCTCGTCGCCGTCCTGGCGCGTCATTTGCGAGAAGTCGAGCGAGGAGCTCCGCACCCGCATGGGGGTGCCGGTCTTCAGGCGGCGCAGCGCCAGGCCGTGGCGCGCGATCGCCTTCGAGAGGGAGTCCGCGGCGCGCTCGCCGACGCGACCGCCCGGGGTCTTCTTCAGCCCCGTGTGCATGAGCGCCGCGAGGAAGGTGCCCGCGGTGATCACGAGCGCGCGGCAGCGGAGTTCGCGGTTTCCCGAAAGCGAGAGCGTGAACGTTCCGTCCTCGTTCCTTTCGAAGTCGAGGAGCTCGCCCTCCACGAGCGTCAGGTTCGGCTCCTTCCGGGCCGCCTCGCCGGCCAGCCGGGAGTAGAGGTCCATGTCGGCCTGGGCGCGCGGCCCCCAGACGGCCGGCCCCTTGGAGGAGTTGAGCATGCGGAACTGGATTCCCGCGCGGTCGATCAGGCGGCCCATCATGCCGCCCAGCGCGTCGATTTCGCGCACCAGCTGCCCCTTTGCCACGCCGCCCACGGCGGGGTTGCACGACATGCGCCCCACGGCGCCGAGGTCGAAGGAGAGAAGCGCGCTGGAGAGGCCGAGCCTGGCCGCGGCGAAGGAGGATTCGATGCCCGCGTGGCCCGCGCCCACGGTCACCACGTCGAACGAGGTCATCTGGAGCCGTCGTTCCGGCGGAAGAGGTCCCAGATCCAGACGTCGCGTCCCCTGAAGGCGAGCCAGGCGGTCGGCGCCAGCAGGATCAGGTCGCGGACCAGGCTGACCCAGGCCTCGGTCTTGTCCATGGCCCCCTCGAGCTCGAAGCAGCCGCAGGTGATGCCCAGGTCGCGGATCACGGCCTGCGCCAGGGCGACGATGAACGAGACGAACATCAGGAGGACCAGGCGCGCGTTCCAGCGGGTCTTCGGGCCGACGACCAGCAGGACGCCGACGAGGAACTCGACGGGCGGGAGCCAGAGCGCCCAGAGGTTGACCAGCGGCTGCGGCAGGAAGAGGTACTGCGCCACGAGCCGCGCGAAGAGCCGCGGGTCCTGGATCTTGAAGATGCTGGCGAAGACGAACATCAGCCCCAGCCCGACGCGGCAGGCGAGGTTCATGTAGCGCGTCGCCCATTCCCGGCGCGCGAAGAAGGCGGGAATCCAGACGAGGAAGGCCAGGAGGTACTCCAGCAGCGCGGCGAAGTGGGCCTTGAACCGGAAGGTCTCGCTGTGCGAGGCCAGCGTGAGGTTGCGCAGGGCGGGGTAGTCGTAGAGCTCGGAGCGGAGGAGCTCCAGCGCGCCGACGCAGCAGAGCAGCGCCGAAAGGCCGCAGAGAAGGACGATCGCGGCGGTCCGCAGCCGGTTTTCCGTCCGTTCGGTCATTTTTCGGGCTCCGGCAGCGTTTCCTGCCCGGCGAAGAGCCCCATGCGGCCCTCCTCCTCGGTGCGGGAGAAGTTGTTGACGAGCCCGGCGAGCAGGGTCAGGAGGAGAATCGCCCCGTAGTAGAGCGCCGCGCGGCGGAAGTTTCCGGTCGGGAGTTTCATCGCGTCAAAAATAGCTTTTGCGCTAGCTCTGCGTGAGCAGCTGGCGCAGCAGCTCCTTGGCCTCGGTCCGCGAGGGGTCGATTTCGAGCGTTTCGCGCAGCTTTTCGAGCGCCTTGGAGGTCAGCCGCTTCTCCTGGTAGGTCTGCGCCATCAGGAAGAGGTTGCCCGCCACGTCGACCCCCTTCTTCACGGCGACGGAGCGCTCGAAGTCGGCGATCGCCTCGTCGAGGTAGCCCAGCCGGCGCAGCAGCATGCCGCGGTTGGTGAGCGTGCGGCCGTTGTTCGGGTCGAGCTGGAGGCTCGAGCCGTAGTCGCGCAGCGCCTCGTGGTTGCGTCCCAGCATGGCCAGCGCCAGCCCGCGGTGGTTGAAGAGGATGGCGCGCAGGTTGGCCTCGGTGGCCAGCTTGAGCGCTTCGGTGTAGGCGGTCACGGCGGCGGCGTAGTCGTGGCGGTTGTGGGCGGAGAGCGCCTTGCGCAGCAGCTCCTCGAGCCCGGGGCCGGGCGCGGCGGCCTCGTTGAGCTGCCTGACGTCGGCGTTGGTCAGCTCGGGCGAGGGGCCGCCGAAGGTCTCGTGGCCGCGCCGCTCCAGCTCGCGCTGCTTGTCGCGGATCTCCTGGAAGATGATGTCGGAGAGGGTGAGCGTGGCGTTGAGCGCCGCCATCTTCTTCCGCATCGACTCCTCGGGCAGGTGGGTGTTCTTGTAGATCAGCTCGTGCTCCACCTCGGCCCAGGCGTCCTGGAGCGTGGTGCGCACCTGCACCTCCACCACGGCGCTGCAGCCGTCGGGCAGCTGGAGCTTCTCGATCCCCTCGGGGCGGATGAGGAGGTGGACGGAGTTGTAGCCGAACTCGCGGATGTTCAGGTGGCTGGCCTTGCGGTCCAGCTCGAGCACGCGCTGCGTCTCGCGCAGGTAGCCCACCGCCTTCTCCACGTCCTCGAGGAAGGGGACCACGATCCGCATCCCCAGCAGGTCGGTGATGACGCTGTCCTCGTCGCGGGCGCGCATCTTGGCCACCAGGCTCTCCACGCTCTTCACGCGGACGCGCACGGTCGCCTTGATCTGGAGCTTGTCGCAGAGGGCGTTCTCGATTTCGATGCGCCACTCCTCCAGCCGTTCCGACCAGACCTGGCGCAGGTACATTCTCTCTTCGAGGTTCGTGCTCGTCATCGGCATGACACGGCTCCCGGAACGATGGAAGGTCTTTCCCTTCAAAATACAAAAGCCCCGCCGGAACGGGGCTTTCGAATTCGGGCGATTCGGGGGATCAGCCGCCGAAGTCGTCCAGTCGGATCATGTCGGGCTCCACGCCCAGGCTGTCGAGCAGCCCCTTGACCGACTTGGTCATCATCGGCGGGCCGCACATGTAGTACTCGACGTCCTCGGGGGCGGTGTGGTCCTTGAGGTAGGTCTCGAACATCACGTTGTGGACGAAGCCAGCGGTGTACTTCACGCCGGCGGCGTCGGCGGCCGGGTCGGGCCGGTCGAGCGCGAGGTGGAAGTGGAAGTTCGGGAACTCCTTCTCGATCGAGAGGAAGTCGTCGAGGTAGAACACTTCGTTCAGCGCGCGGGCGCCGTAGAAGTAGTGCATCTCGCGGTCGGTCGTGTGCAGCGTCTTCGTCATGTGCATGATCTGCGCGCGGAGGGGGGCCATGCCGGCGCCGCCGCCCACCCAGATCATCTCCCGCTTCGAGGCGAACTGCGGATGGAAGTCGCCGTAGGGGCCGCTCATCGTCACCTTGTCGCCGGGCTTCAGCGAGAAGATGTAGGAGGAGGAGATGCCCGGAGGGACGTCCATGAAGCCGGGGCCCTGGTCCTTCGGCTTGAAGGGGGGCGTGGCGATGCGGACCGTCAGCATGATGCGGTCGCCTTCGGCCGGGTAGTTCGCCATGGAGTAGGCGCGGATGGTGGGTTCGGTGTTCTTGACCTTGAGGCCGAAGAGGCCGAACTTCTCTCATGCGGGCAGGTAGGTCTCGCCGATGAGGGACTTGTCGATGTCGACATTGTAGTCCATCTCGTACTTCGGGATCTTGATCTGCGCGTAGGAGCCGGGCAGGAAGTCCATGTGCTCGCCCGGGGGCAGCTGCACGATGAACTCCTTGATGAAGGTCGCGACGTTCTTGTTGGAAATGACTTCGCATTCCCATTCCTTCACGCCGAGGATCGACTCGGGGACCTGGATCTCCATGTCGTTCTTGATCTTCACCTGGCAGGCGAGGCGCCAGTGGTCCGCCGCCTGCTTGCGGTTGATGTGGGCCGCTTCGGTGGGAAGCAGCTCGCCGCCGCCGGAGAGGACCTTGCACTTGCACTGGCCGCAGGCGCCGCCGCCGCCGCAGGCGGAGGGGATGAAGACGCCTTCGTTGGCCATGGCGCTGAGGAGCGTCTGCCCGGGGGCGACCTCCTTGGCCATTTCGGGGTTTCCGTTGATGCCGATCTTCACCTTGCCCTGGGGCAGAAGCTTCGATCCGGCGAACATCAGCAGCGCGACGAGCGCGACGATGACGACGGTGAATACGACAATGCTGACCGCGATGACCATCGTTCGCTCCTTACATGCCGCCGAACGCCATGAAGGTCATGGCGATGAGGCCGCTGATGATGAAAACGCCGGGAAGGCCGCGCAGGCCGCGGGGGAAGTTCGAGTATTCGAGCTTCTGGCGGACGGCCGCCAGCGCGACGATGGCGATCCAGAAGCCGAGGCCGGACCCGAATCCGAAGACCGCGGACTGGGAGACCGTGTAGTTCCGCTCGACCATGAAGAGGGAGGCGCCGAGGATGGCGCAGTTCACCGTGATCAGCGGCAGGAAGACGCCCAGCGCCGCGTAGAGCGAGGGGGAGTACTTGTCGACGACCATCTCGACCAGCTGCACCAGCGACGCGATGACCGCGATGAAGGTGATGAAGGTCAGGAAGGAGAGGTCGAGCCCCGCCAGTTCCGCGTTCCCGGTCCACGAGAGGGCGCCGGGGCGGAGGACGAAGTTGTAGACCGCCCAGTTGACCGGGGTGGCGATCGTCAGCACGAAGGTGACGGCGGCGCCCAGGCCGATCGCGGTCTTGATCTTCTTCGAGCAGGCGAGGAAGGAGCACATCCCCAGGAAGAACACCAGCAGGATGTTCTTCGTGAAGATGGAGTCGACCAGCAGCTTGAGGAGACTGTCTTCCATCATTTGCCTCCCTTGCGGAGCAGGAATTCGGTCTGCGCCCAGGCCAGCAGCGCGATCAGGAAGAAGGCGCCGGGGGCGAGGACCATCAGGCCCATGTTGGAGTAGCCGGCCTCGTAGGCGGCCTGCGGGACGACCTGCATGCCGAACCAGGTGCCGGAACCGGCGATTTCGCGCACCGTGCTCACCAGGAGCAGCACCGCGCCGTAGCCGAGGCCGTTCCCGATGCCGTCGAGCAGCGAGGGGATCGGCTTGTTCGCGAGCGCGAAGGCCTCGACGCGGCCCATGACGATGCAGTTGGTGATGATCAGGGCGACGAAGACCGACAGGCGCTTCGAGACGTCGAACGCGTAGGCCTTCAGCACCTGGTCGGTGATGATGACCAGCACGGCGATGACGATCAGCTCGACGATCATGCGGATCTTGCCGGGGATCCAGTTGCGCATCGAGGAGAGGATCAGGTTGGAGAGGGCGACGACCGCCGTGACCGAGATCCCCATCGTGAGGCCGGTGCTGACGTTGGTCGTGACGGCCAGCGACGAGCAGATCCCCAGGACCTGGACGAGGACGGGGTTGTTCCGGAAGATCGGGGTCGCCATCGTGGAGAAGGGACTGCTCATTCCTGCGCTCCTTCCGCCGCGGGAGCGGCGGTTTCGGCGGCGGCCGCTTCTTCGGCGGCCGGGGCCTCGGCTTCCTCCGCGGGGGCTTCGGCCGGGGCGGCCGCGCCTTCGCGGTTCTTTTCGATCCACTTGCCGTAGGCCTTCAGCTCGTTCGCCAGCAGGCCGGTGACGCCCTTGCAGGTGAGCGTGGCGCCGGAGATGCCGTCGACCTCGTGGTCGCCCTTGGCGGTCGCGCCCTTGGCGACGACGACGGAGGCCAGCGCGCCGTTTTCGTCGAAGATCTTCTTCCCGACGAAGCCGTCCTGGAACCAGCCCTCTTCGATGCGGGCGCCCAGGCCGGCGGTTTCGCCGTGGGAGTAGAAGGTGATGCCGCGCACGGTGTTGAAGTCGGATTCCAGCGCGAGGAAGCCGTAGAGCGTGGACCAGAGGCCCTTGCCGATCGCGTCGATCGCGACCGCTTCCACCTTGCCGTCCTTCACGAGCGTCCAGATGGGCGCCTGTCCGGGGGCGAGCGCCTCGGGGTCGGCGCCTTCGACCACGTCGCCGGAGGCGAGGTCGACCACGCCGGGGCGGACGTAGGTTTCGTACAGCTTCTGCACGGTGGCCTGGTCCGCGGTGTCGGCGTAGAAGGCCTTGACGTGCTCGGTGCCGTAGCGTTCGCCGTCGCGGCCGACCTTCAGGGCGACCAGGACGTTCTTCTGCTTGTCGAGCTTCGCGTTGGCCTCCTGCAGGGGGCGCAGCTGGGTGCTCGCGAACGAGAGCAGCCCCGCCGCCACGGCGCAGACGAGCGCCGCGAACGCGATGGAGAACGAGTTCTTTTCCTTATTGAGCACGGCGCAGCCTCCTGCGGACGTTGGCCTGGACCACGAAGTGGTCGATCAGGGGGGCGAAGACGTTCATCAGCAGGATCGCGAGCATCGCGCCTTCGGGGAAGGCGGGGTTCAGCACGCGGATGACGACGACGAGGACGCCGATCATGAAGCCGTAGACGATCTTGCCGATTCCGGTCGCGGCGGCCGAGACGGGGTCGGTGGCCATGAAGACCGCGCCGAAGGCGAAGCCGCCCATCACCAGGTGCCAGTAGGCGGGAAGGTGCCAGTAGGCGGGGCTCGCGTCGCCGGCGAGGAGGTTCAGCAGGCCGCCCGCGGCCAGCACGCCGACGACGGCGGAGACCATGATGCGGGCGCTCGCCACGCCGGTCGCGACCAGGATCGCGGCGCCGACAAGGCAGAGCAGCGTCGAGGTTTCGCCCATCGAGCCGGGCATGACGCCCAGGAACATCGACTTGAGGGTGAACCCGGCCTGTTCCAGCGCGGCGACGGGGCTCTGGCCCGCCGGGGTCGCGGCGGCGATCGCCAGGGGAGTGGCGCCGGAGAAGCCGTCCACCAGCGCGTCCTTCGAGGCGTCGACCGCCTTCCAGACGGTGTCGCCGGAGATGGCGCCGGGGTAGCTGAAGAAGATGAAGGCGCGCGCGGTGAGCGCGGGGTTGAGGAAGTTCATCCCCGTGCCGCCGAAGACCTCCTTGCCGAAGATCACGCCGAAGGCGGTGCCGACGGCGACCATCCAGAGCGGGATGTCCGGGGGGAGGGTGAGGGGGATCAGCATGCCGCTGACCAGGAACCCTTCGTTCACCTCGTGGCCGCGCACGGCCGCGACGACGAACTCGATCCCCAGGCCGACCGCGTAGGTGACGGCCATGATCGGAATGAACTGCCAGAGGCCGTGGAGCACGCAGTTGAGGAACGTGGGCTCCGTGCCGAGCAGCGCGCAGCCGGACTTCAGCGCGCCCGGGACGTTCTGCAACGCGGAGAGCTTCTGGAAGCCGGTGTTCCAGATCGAGAAGAGGGCCACGGGGGCCAGCGCCAGGATCACCGTGCTCATCATGCGCTTGCTGTCGAGGGCGTCGCGCAGGTGGACCGAGCCGGAGGTGCGGGTCTTGGGGGTGCGGAGGAAGGTGTCGAAGGCGTCGACCGTGGCGGCCATCACCTTCTTGCCCTTGCTCTTCTCTTCGAGGCCGTCGAAGAGCTTGCCGAAAATCTCGAGGGGGTTCTTCATCGCCTAGGCCTCCTTTTCGAGGAGTGCGAGACCCTTGCGGATCTCTTCTGCCACATCGACCTTGGAGGGGCAGGCAAAGGTGCAGAGCGCGACGTCCTCGGGCTCCAGCTCGTAGAGGCCGAGCTGTTCGAGGCGTTCGATGTCGCCCGAGGGAATCGCCTTGACCAGCGTGGTCAGCGGCACGTCCAGCGGCGAGAAGCGTTCGTAGACGTCCTGCTGGATGATGGCGCGCCTGCCGCCGTGGAGGGCGGTGTCGAGGGGCCACTTCTTCGCGCGGCGGCAGAGCGCGGAGGCGAAGAGGCGCCAGGTGGAGAAGGAGCGGAAGCCCGCCCCGGCCCAGTGCTCGTCGCTCATCAGGTAGTGGCGTTCCGTCGATTCGGGGATCAGGCAGAGCGAGGCGTCGCGCATGCCGATGCACTCGTCGGAGCCCTTGGCGGTCCCGAACAGGGGCGTGCCTGCGATCGCGCGGACGTTTTCGGGGAGCGCGGAGCCGACCAGGTTGGAAATCTGGGCGCCGCGGGTCGCGCGGAAGTAGCCGCGTTCCTTGGCGGCGGAGCCGGCGACGGCCACGATCTGGCGTTCCGGGACCTTGCCGGTCTTCAGGAACTCGCCGATGAGGGAGACCTGGTAGGCGGTGATCGTCCAGACGGTCTCGCCCTTGTTGATCGGGCTGATCATGTTGATGTGGGTGCCGGGCAGGCCCGCGGGATGGGGACCCGCGAAGGTGTGGATGTTCACGCCCTGCGCCTGGCTCAGCGCGCCGAGCGTGCAGCCCTGGCGGACGCAGAGGTGGACGGTCGGCACGATTTCGAGCAGGGCCTGGAGGCCGAGGGAGAACTCGTCCGCGCGGTCGGCGAGCAGGAATTCCTGGTCGGCGCCGAGGGGGGCGGTCTCCATGCCGTTGACGAAGAGGGCCTTGGGGGCCTTGGCGGGGTTGGCGAGCTTGCCGAAGGGACGCTGCTTGAGCAGGGGCCAGAGGCCGCCCTTCTGGATGTGCGCGACCAGCGCGTCGCGGCCGGCGGAACCGATCTTGGCCATGTCCCAGGCGCCGAAGTCGACCGCGTCGCCCGAGCCGTCGTTCTTCAGGACGACGGAGAGCAGCTTGCGGCGGTCGCCGCGGACGATCTGGTGGACGGAGCCGGCGACGGGGCTGACGACGAGGATGTTTTCGTCGTGCTTGGCCGAAGCCAGGGGGGTGCCCACCTGGACCTTGTCGCCTTCCTGCACCAGGAGCCGCCACTTGGTGA
>JAEEGL014465671.1_pt1 | contig 11395 bp, 8 predicted proteins | sample 9134231 | NCBI WGS metagenome assembly JAEEGL01 (sample SAMN16246548, study PRJNA631951) | gut metagenome | biome: gut microbiome; feature: rumen; material: fiber-attached | host: Bos | place: Iran: Karaj | collected 2018-10
AAACCCTGCTTCTTCATATCGTCGTAGTTCTTGCCAATCATCGACAATAGCCACATACCTTCGTCAGCCCTTGCTGTCATTCCGAAAACAAGAACAAACACAAATAAAATCGCTGTAAATTTTCTCATATAGTTATTTTTTTTAGTTTGACAATTGATTTTCAACGCATTACTACTTTACAGAATTGCAGGTACACTTCTTGTATTTCTCCAAACCTTCGTTCAAGAATTCAGTAAACTCCTCAACATTAGTGTTGTACGACATCGGTTTTGTAAGTACCTGACCTTCAGGACTTACAACCACATAGTACGGCTGGGTGTTGCACTGGAAGTTGACAATCTGGATGTCAGCATTCACCTCGCCCAAAGTCTTCTTCACCTTGCCGTCGTTCGATGACGTATACTGCTCTTCTACAGGCACTTCCACCGATTTTTCATCTACATACAGGGCTGTCATAACAAACTCGTTGTTGAACTTTTCGGCAATCGACTTGTTTGCCCAGATTTCTGCCTGCATCTTCTTGCAGTTTGCACACGAATGTCCTGTGAAATAAAGGATTATCGGCTTGTTCTGAGCCTTTGCGCACTCGAATGCCTGCTTGTAGTCGAAATATGCATTTACGCCGTATGCAGTGTGCATCGACTCCGAATACTTTGGCGTACCGCACAAAGCACCTTCGGAAGCAGCTCCGCCATCATCGGCAAGGTTGAAATTCTGCGTTGTCATTGGCGGAAGAAGTCCCGATACCGACGAAAGGTTTGCACCAAACATTCCCGGGAACAAATAAAGTGCGAAAACAAAGAACGCCGATGCCAAAATCATACGGAAGAACCCAACAGTCTTGACCTCGCTGTCCATTTTGAAACGAATCTTGCCAAGCAGGTAAAGTCCGCACAAAACGCTGATTACAATCCATATAGCAATGTAAAGTTCGCGGCTCATAATGTCGAGATGATAGTTCTGGTCGATATTTGAGAAGTACTTGAGCGAGAATGCCAACAGGCAGAAGCCCATTACAACCTTCACCGAGTTCATCCATCCGCCCGACTTCGGCAACTTCTTGAGCCAGTTCGGTGCTATTGCCAAGATTGTAAACGGCAAAGCAAAACCAAGTCCGAAGCCAAGCATACCGATTGTCGGTTCAAGTACGTTTCCACTGGCAGCTTTAACCAACAAAGCGCCAACAATTGGTCCCGTACAGCTGAAGCTTACGATAACCGTTGTGAGTGCGAGGAAGAACGATGCAAAAATACCGCCCTTATCTACCTGCTTGTCGCTCTTGTTTGCCAGCGAAGTTGGGAGAATAATCTCGAACAAGCCAAACAATGAAGCAGCAAATGCAACGAACAGCAGGAAGAAGATCAAGTTCGGAATCCAGTGCGTACTAAGCACGGTGGTAAGTCCTGCACCAGCATTCGTAAGCGAGACGATTACACCTATTAAAGTATAAAGCAATGTTATTGAAACACCGAAAATCAGTGCCTTGAGTATCGAATTGAACTTGTTAGAATCGCCCTGCATGAAGAAACTGATCGTCATTGGAATCATCGGGAACACGCAAGGTGTCAAAATTCCAAGGATACCGAACAGCAGCGACAGGAAGAAAAACGACCACAGCGAACCGTCCTCTTCTGCTTCTTCAACAAATTCGTTCTGCGAAACAATGCGTGGCGTTCCGCCCTTGTCCGACTGTACTGGTTCTGCAACCACTTCTGCAGAGTCGGAGGCTGTTTCTTCCTCAGCGACAACTGCATCGGCAGGTTCGTTTGCTTTTTCGGTTGTTTCAACCTTATTTTCAGCCGTTTTTTCAGGTTCTGCAGTTTCTTTCTTTGGCAAGTCGATGTTGAACTTTGCATCGGCGCCTACCGGAAGGCACTGACCGTCCTCGAAACAAGCCTGACCATTCAGTTCAGCCTTAACCGAGAATGAAGCATCAGTCAAAACTTCAATTTTCTGCTTGAAGGTCGCCTTCTTGGTGAAATACTTGACATTTACCATGAACACATCATCGTACTCGGCTGTCGGAGCCGGCGATTCGGTAGTTTGTCCAACGGTTTTGTACTTGTCCGACTTTGTGTAAGTAATCACGAGAGGCATAGGTCCACCCGCATCGAAATGCTGAGAATAGAGGTGCCATTTATCCTCAATAGTTGCCGTCATTACAAGGTTATATTCCTTGTCGGAAATCTTTTCGGTCGAGAATTTCCACTTAACAGGTTCGGCCATCTGCGCAAAAAGCATTGAGAATGCGAACATCGCAGTTGCCAGTAAAAAGATTTTTCGCAAAAAGTTCATATATACCATTTTTTGTAAACTGCAAATATACAAAAAATATACAGCCAAACAAGTCTACAATTCATATTGTAAATCAAAAATCCAAAATTAACTAAAATACTAATTACTAATAAATTAAAAGCAAGCAAAACATTGTATTCGAAAAAAAATTTCTGTTCAAGGATATTTTTTTGCCCACTTCAAGAAAAAGATATATTTTTGCAATCACTTACGATCTGTTAGCTCAGTTGGTTTAGAGCGCTTGCTTGACAGGCAAGAGGTCACAAGTTCAAATCTTGTACAGATCACTTTTTTATTTGATTAGGTCTGTTAGCTCAGTTGGTTCAGAGCGCTTCCTTCACACGGAAGAGGTCAACAGTTCGAATCTGCTACAGACCACGGAACCGCCTCTGGCGGTTTTTATTTTTTCCTTGCACAATATGCCACAACAAATATATTGAAGCCGCTATCATCCTATAAATGTGGGGATTAACACTACATCAATTCTTCGTCGAACTCATCGAAGAAATGATATTCCATATAAGTGTAAGCCATCATCGGCAACACTTCAATCTTGCAGCCATACAATTTCTGCCACTGTTTACGCATCGACCTGAAAACACCTTTGTTTATATATGCCTCGACAAACGGGTGGGTCTTTATTACAACCTTATCGACATTATTTTTCTTGAGGATATATTTTAACTGGTTCTCGATTTCGTCGGTGAGGTTGATGCTTGCCTGAATCTTGCCGGTTCCGTTGCAGCACGGGCATGTTTCGGCTGTTTTCTTGTCGGTTTCGGGACGTACACGCTGACGGGTTATCTCCATCAGGCAGAAACGGCTCAACTGAGTAAGATGGTACTTTGCACGGTCGTTTGCCATGCACTCCTTCATCTTCTCGTATATAGCCTTCTTGCTCTCGTTGCTGTGTACATCAATAAAGTCGACCACAATTATTCCGCCCATATCGCGCAAACGAAGCTGCCTTGCTATCTCCTCGGCTGCGATAAGATTTACCTCCAAGGCATTTGTTTCCTGGTCGTTCTTCGAGTTTGCCCTATTTCCAGAGTTCACATCAATTACATGTCCGGCCTCGGTATGGTCGATTACAATATAAGCGCCCGAACGCATAGGGACGGTACGTCCAAATGCCGTTTTTATCTGCTTTTCGATTCCATAGTAGTCGAAAATTGGAGTGCGGTCGTTGTAAAGCTTTACAATTTTAGTCTTCTCGGGGGCAATTTCGGTAATGAACTTCTTCACCTCGTTGAAAAGGTCCTCATCGTTGACGACAATCTGATGGAACGACGAATTAAGCATATCGCGAAGGAAGGCGGTTGTCCGGTTCATCTCGCCGAGAACTACGTTTGGTGGCTCAACAACAGAAAGCTGGTGATACAACTCCTTCCACTTGTCAAGCAACGAGGTAAGTTCCTTGTCGAGTTCTGCCAACGGCTTATCCTGCGCTACGGTACGGACGATAACACCGAAATTCTTTGGCACAAGGCTTTCGAGCCATCCGCGCAGACGTTTACGGGTTTCGCTGGATTTTATTTTCTGGCTTACAGATATTCTGTTGTTGAAAGGCAGGAGAACCAGATTGCGACCAGCGATTGATATTTCGCAGGTCAGACGTGGGCCTTTCGACGAAATTGGTTCCTTGGCAATCTGTACAAGCACGTACTCACCGACTTTGAGCAGGTCGGCAATCTTTCCACGCTTGTCGATATCAGGTTCGACCTTGATGTTGGTGAGGCCATTGGGATTCTTGGTCATCCCCATGCGGACGAACTTTTTTAGAGTCATGAAACCGGAACCGAGGTCGAGATAATGCAGGAATGCATCTTTTCTATATCCGACATCGATAAACGCAGCGTTCAACCCTGGCATAAGCTTGTTGACTCTTCCAAGATAAATGTCTCCTACCGAAAAGTCAACATTGCTGTATTCGGTGCTAAGTTCTACAAGTCGCTTATTATTTAGCAGTGCTATATTGACTTCTGAACTTCTGACATCCAAAAACAACTCGCTACATACCTCTAATTTCTCGTCGTCCACGTTCTCCTCTCCTACAATGTTTTTGCAAAAAATCAAACCTTCGGAATAGTCTCCGAAGGTTTGAATAATTTTTTTAACTCAAAAAAAAGAAAATACTATTTTTTCTTTTTATGTCTGTTCTTACGAAGACGTTTTTTCCTCTTGTGAGTAGACATTTTATGTCTTTTTCTCTTCTTTCCGCTTGGCATAGCTCTAATTATTTAACCTTGTTATTATCCTTTACTTCTGATACGAAAGACTTTGCCGGCTTGAAAGCAGGAATATTGTGAGCAGGAATAGTTATTGTTGTGTTCTTAGCCATATCCCTTGCAGTCTTTTCTGCTCTCTTCTTAACAACAAAACTTCCAAAACCTCTTAAAAATACGTCTTCACCATTGATCAAAGAACCCTTTACAGATTCCATGAAAGCTTCAACAGTCTTCTGAACTACCATTTTTTCGATTCCGGTATTTTCGGAAATTGCATTTACAATGTCTGCTTTAGTCATTTTCTTAATATTTAATTGTTTATAAATAATTTATCATTACTAATCCCAGCGTTTTTTTTGGGAGTGCAAATGTAATAACTTTTTTTTACAGGACAAAAGATTTTTTATTTTTTTTCTAATTCTCAGCAATTTCCTACAATCCCTTGCCAAGAAAGACTATTTTTACCGTATAAATTAGGATTTTTATGTCCATAAGCAACGAACGGTTCTCAATATACAAAATATCGAACTTTAATCTTTCCACCATCTGGTCAACATTCTCTGCATAGCCGTATTTCACTTGCCCCCACGATGTTATACCAGGCCGCACCGACAACAGATGAAGATAATGCGGAGCTTTCTCCACAATCTGCTTGATATAGAACTCGCGCTCGGGACGTGGTCCGACCAGACTCATATCGCCACGCAACACATTGTAGAACTGCGGGATCTCATCCATACGCGTCTTTCTCATAATCTTGCCGATGCGCGTGATACGAGGGTCATCCTTCTTGCTGAGTGCCGGTCCATTCTGCTCGGAACCGACATACATCGAACGGAACTTGTATATCTTGAACGGCTTGTGGTAACGGCCAATACGCTCGTGACTATATATTATAGGTCCTGGAGAACTAATTTTCACGGCTATTGCCAGCACTAGATACAACGGCGACAACAATATCATTGCCAATATGCTAAGGACAATATCGAAGAAACGTTTTGCAAAGAGCTGCCATACAGGCATTACATTCTGGTTTATCTCGATAAGTGGCATGCCTATTATAGATGTTATGCGCACCTTGCCAATAAGCATGTCGTACATATCGGGAATCACTTTCACAGAAACGCGCAGTCCATACAACTTGTTGATTATATGCGTTATCTTATTGTGCTCGCTCGACTCTATTGCAATCACAATCTCTTCTATCTTGTACTTGTCAACAATCTCTCTTATATCCTCAACACTACCAAAATTGGGCACATACTTCGCCATTTGATATGTCTCCTGCTTATCGATGTATACGAAACCGATAAAATTCAACCCAGAAGAAATATTTTGAGACTCTAGCTCCCGATACAATTCAACGGCCTTATCGTTGCTACCAACCATAAGAGTATTGAAACGCAAACGGCGGTTGTGAACCCGCTTATTGGTCACTGTAGTAATCACAAGGCGCGGTATGTATGTAAATGTAAACTGCATCAGCAGCAACAATCCGAACATACTATAATACTGCTTGTAGTTTCCAACCCAGTCGTCGAGGACAAAAGCGAAGAAAAGGATAACAACACCAAGCAACGTCACCGCTGCCGTAGTTCCTAATTCATGAACTCTCGACTTGCGGAAAGGTGTCCTATAGTAGTCACTCATAAAATGTAAGAGCAACCAGAACAATGGTATTGCAACCATCGAAACATAGAACTTCCAATCGAGTTCAATTGGAATAGAATAGCCAAGACGCAAAGGCTCAACCTCAATCTTACGGTAGCAATAGAACAATCCCCATGTAAGCGCAGCCGCAAGATAGTCGAAAAGTATATATTTAAAATTCTGCCTTGCCTTATGCATAATCTGCTTTAGTTTTCAAGATGCAACAACTTCACGTTGTCTATAAATATTTCTGTATTCTGTCCAACCGGGCTGAGAGAATCGACTCTAACAGCCGTAAAAAAAGGCTGGAACTGTCCACAATTCGAAGCGGAATTAATAATCGCACTATTGAGATTAATATACACGCGTTTCCATTTCCCGTCTGTTGGATAAAACGTATACACATTTTCTCGCACACCTTTTGTCGATGTTGCACTTTCGACCAATCCGAACATCCCAAAATTGAATTTGTCGTTACATTTATAACTTATTTCGAGGAATGTTTCTCCTTTTTCCGAAAGAGAATACACATCGGAAGATCTGCATTCGAAATATCCACTATATTCGTCCTTAGGAATTACTACTTTCATTGCATATCCATCAAAACCTTCGCCATTTGCAACGACAAAATCATATGTGCTGGAATCGGACTTTTCGAACTTAGATCCTATTTGATCGAAATTTTCCATGAGGACAAAGTTTACACCTTGCCGGTACGAATAATGCGGCGTCAATTTCAAGGTTGTATTGGGAGTAAGTACAGTGTCTATACTATAGTTTGTAAGCATTGGGTACACATTCCTCTTTGCATCAAGACCAGACTGCTTTATTCCTGGCTCTATATCTATGCGCACATTACCCGACGCAAGCACTGGCACTTCGAACGGAATCTCGAAAACGCCAATTGTCGAGACCTTTGTGCTTCCTGCCGATAACCAGCAGTCGGTAACTCCATGCATCGCCGTTCCCTGCGACGGGTCGATAATATCGACTACCGCCTCATCGACACGAATGAATGCAGGAACTCCCTCATAAGGATCTTTTTCCTTGCACGACGACATGACTATCGCAGCCGCTATAACCAATATCAGTATTCTCTTCATGCGCCTATATTTCTTTTATTGTAAACGGCAAAGGTAGGCAAAAATTATGTTTGTCGATGCAACAAATAAATAAATTTGCGTTTTGACGGATACAGCGAACATGTACACACTTAGCTTACGCACTGGTTTTCAATGCAATGTATTTATTCCTCAGGTGATATCTTCGGCAACATGATAAATTCCGAAACCTTAAACAATTCTACTGGCTTGTTACTATCGGGATATATTGCCATGATAGCCGGCTTGAAATCCTCGACTCCTTCCATAAAATTAACTATATACAGAAATGTTCCGTCATCGAGCCATGCCATCGATGGACCTTCATCGTACGAAAGATCTGTACCATCCAAAATCATTTGGTATTTTCCGTCGAGACTAGCAATGCAGTACGGACCATGCGGAAAATCGCCCCAGCCGGTAACTGCACCGAAGACAACCCTATCGCCCTTGGGAGAAACCATACCTGCATAATATTCTTCTGGAGTTTCATCAAACTTCAGCTTGTCGGTAAGGCAAATCTTTCCCTTTCCCTTCTGCTCGCAGTAGTAGTTATGCAACTTAGGAAGGTCTTCGTCATCGCTGTCGTAATCGTATTCATCCTCGGAGAAACTAATAGTACTTACATCGTCATCATTTTCTTCCTCGTCATCGGATGAGCTTTCGAAATAACTATATAGTTTTTCTACATTTTGAGAGGTAACAAACTTATGCAACTCATTGTCGTACACTTTTATCTTTGTAAACCAGTAGCCGTCCCAGCTAAAATCGTAGTTCACACCGAAATATCTGCCGTCATCGCTCACCCTCAGCGCCGAATATGTGCCGTATGTCTCGGTTATGCAACTATCGCAAGGCAAGCCCCAGTTGACAATATGCTTAGGAGTAGGCTCTTCCGAATCGAAATCGATATATTTTAACACCATCATACTATCCTTGCATACCGAATAATACAAGCCTAGAGTACCTGGCACAAAACTGTAATTTACAATTTCATCTGTTTCGCCTTCATACACTACCGAATCCATGCGTTCTACACTGAAAAAGCAGAACTTACTACCCCTAAAATACATAATATCGCAATCAGCAATCTTCAGCGAAGTATCTTCCACTATGCTGTCTTCGGCAATGCTGTCGGCAACAACCTTATCCTCCTTTGGCGTTTCGGTCTTGTCCTTCGACTTGCACGAAAACGAAACGACAGACATCATCAGCACTGCACCGAACAAAAGACCACTTGCCAGATATTTTTCAAAATTCTTTATCATACCTATTTATTATTAATCAAACAATGTTTAAATATTTTTGCAAAAATAAACATTTTTTGGGGAAACAGCGACAGAATGCCGAAGGAATATTTGTTGGGTGTGGGCGGTAGATGCGTAAGGCCTTACGCTAGAACCCCAATTTTATTTTGTCCTTTATCTTCTTCACCACCTCGTAGGTCTTGAGGATGGTATCAACATTGACTTCGGGCGATTTATTGTAAAGAATAGATTTTGCAAACGATGTGAACTCGTCGTAATATACATTGTTCGGCTTTACCATAATCTGCTCGACGCTCAAATCGCCTACCGACTGGCTGAAAAAAGAAGGGTCGTCAATCTCTCCGCGCTTTTTCACCAGCGACGCCTTGTTGTTGAGCATGTCGATATTTGTATAGCTGTCGCGACAATAGAATGTCATCTTGTGCGAATCCTCCTCGGCAATACGGCTTGCCACGAAATGAGCCACACAACCATTGTAAAACTCGATGCGGGCGTTAATTACATCTGGCGTCACCGATGGCATCTGTGTAATAGCAGAAGCACTTGCGTAAATGTTCTTCACATTCGACTTAACCACGCTCAGCACAATGTCAACATCGTTGATGAGCATGTCCATCAGCACCGAGCAATATTCGCTTTTGGAATTGAAACGCCTATAATTCATCGACTGTATGAAGCGTGGCATCACAATGAACGGCTTTGCCGAAAGGAAAGTATTGTTGAAACGATGATGAAATCCTGCCTGGACCTTCACATTTGCCTCATCGACTATGCTCGACAGCTTGGTGACATCGGTACTGCAATACGACGATGCCGGTTCGAAAAACACATGCTTCGACGACTTTACCAATGTTTTTATTTCTTCCAAGCTTGTTGCAGGCGAAACAGCGATTACAGCATCGACATTGTTGAGGAAAGCCCCCTCCTCGTCAAACTCGCGTAGATGCAATTTCGAATCACAATGTTCGGGAGAGGCAGAATACATGCCCACAATATCCAATTCAGCAACATCGAGAATATTCTCGACCATGCCTACCGTGCTGGAATCTATGCTGCCGTAAACGCCTGTCCTAATCATTTTTAAAATTTGATGCACAAAAATATCCAGCCTTTCATTCTCATTTTCAACCTTCCGACAACTTTTTTCAACTATATGATGTTAAAGGTAAAACAGAAGTGTAAGCATAGCGAATCGGCAAAAACAAAAAAAGTCAAAAAATTATTTGTCACTTCGGCAAAAAGCAGTACTTTTGCAGTCCGAAAAGGATGGTCCAGTAGCTCAGCTGGATAGAGCAACGGCCTTCTAAGCCGTAGGCCACAGGTTCGAATCCTGTCTGGATCACAAAAGCACTGGGGACAGTGCTTTTTTTGTTAAACGAATGACAAAAGGTAAATATGCTGCCCAAGTTTCAGGAAATAGCAAAGGGTATCGGAATCGACCTCGACAGCTACGAAAAACTGCTTGCCGATACTATCGGTGCAGACAGCAGCAACTTCAAATATCTGATTGACAGAATATTCGCTACAAAAGGCAAACGCATACGCCCAATGCTCGTATATCTGTCGGCAAAGATTTTCGGCAAGGCAAACATCCACACCGACAGGGCTGCACTGATTGTCGAAATCCTTCACAACGCCACGCTTATACACGACGACATTGTCGATGAAGCAGAACTGCGCCGCAACAATCCCACCATCAACGCCACACAAGGCAACAAGGTGGCCGTGCTCACTGGCGATTACCTATTTGCCAAAGCAATAAGCATAGCCACGCAAAACGGCGAACACACAATCATCGACATGCTTATGCCAACCGTATGCACAATGAGCGAAGGCGAACTCCTCCAGCTCGACACTGCCGACTTCAGCACCGACGAAAGCCGCTACTTCGACATCATTTTCCGAAAGACAGTCTCGCTCATAGCATCGTGCATGAAAATCGGCGCATACACCGCAGGGGCAAACGGACAGCAAATCGCAGCAATCGGCAAAATCGGCGAAAAAATCGGCTACATCTTCCAGATAAAGGATGATATGCTCGACTATTCCGCCAACGGCAAAACCGGCAAGGAAAGCGGTAACGACATCAAGGAAAACAAGGTTACAATGCCTCTAATCTGCGCTTGGAACAACATGACTGACAACGAACAAGCCGATTTTAAGCAACTTTGGAAAAGTCAGCGCACAGCCGAAAACATTGAGCAGATTCGCAAGACAGTCGTCGCGAAGGGCGGAATGGAAGGCTGCCAGAAACGGACAAACGAAATCAAGGAAGAAGTTTTCTCTCTTATCGGCACTTTGCCACAAAGCGACTACTGCACCTACCTGAAGCAAATTACAGAATACATCATCGAACGCGAAAAATAAAACGACATGAAGCAAGTTGAGATAACCCACGCAAAGAACGGATTCGGCAAAGCACTGGCCGACCTTGCCGACACCGACAAGCGAATCGTATGCCTCGGACTCGACATTACCAACTCCGTCGGCATGAACTTTTTCAAGGAACGCCATCCCGAAAGGTTCTTCTCGATGGGCATTGCCGAACAGAATGCCGCAGCAACAGCAGCAGGACTTGCACTTTCGGGAAAAATTCCGGCATTTTCGACCTACGCAGTATTCTCGGCACTTAGAAGCATCGACCAGATTCGAGTTTCGGTTTGCTACAACAACCTTCATGTAATTATCGGCGGCGCACATGCTGGAATCTCAGTCGGTCCCGACGGCGCAACACATCAGGCTCTCGAAGACCTTGCCATAATGCGCGCGATGCCAAATATGACAGTCCTCAGTCCCTGCGACGAGAACCAGACCTACCTTGCCACAGTTGCTGCCGTAAAGCAGTTGAACACAC
>JAEEGL015442067.1_pt1 | contig 11395 bp, 8 predicted proteins | sample 9134231 | NCBI WGS metagenome assembly JAEEGL01 (sample SAMN16246548, study PRJNA631951) | gut metagenome | biome: gut microbiome; feature: rumen; material: fiber-attached | host: Bos | place: Iran: Karaj | collected 2018-10
GCTCTTAAAGCCGCTTCATTGACGATGTTGGCAAGTTCCGCGCCGGAAGCGCCGGAAGCCATCCGGGCGATCTGCGTAAAATCGACGTCATCCGCGATTTTGATTTTTTTCGCGTGGACCTTCAGGATTTCTTCACGGCCTTTTAAGTCGGGCAGTTCGACCGGAACGCGCCGGTCGAAACGGCCGGGCCTTGTCAGTGCGGGATCCAGGGAATCCGGACGGTTTGTCGCAGCCAGGATAATGACGCCGTTATTGGTATCGAAACCGTCCATTTCCGTCAGGAGCTGGTTCAGCGTCTGTTCACGCTCATCGTTGCCCATGATGTTGCCTTCGCGCTTTTTGCCGATGGCGTCGATTTCGTCGATGAAGACGATGCACGGCGCCTTTTCCTTGGCCTGCCGGAACAGGTCGCGTACTTTGGAAGCGCCCATACCGACGAACATTTCCACGAATTCAGAACCGGACATGGAGAAGAACGGGACGTTCGATTCACCGGCAACAGCCTTGGCCAGCATGGTTTTCCCGGTTCCGGGAGGGCCCACCAGCAGGACGCCCTTGGGCATGGAAGCGCCGATTTCACGGTATTTTTCGGGATTGTGCAGATAATCGACGATCTCGGCAAGATTCTCCTTGGCTTCGTCTTCGCCCGCAACGTCCGAGAAGCGGATGCCTTCCGTGGATTTGACGTAAATCCTCGCATTGGATTTCCCCATGCCGAACATCATTGATCCAGGACCGCCGCCGGCGCGGTCCATCAGCTTTTTCGACAGGAAAGTACCTATCAGGTAAAAGAACGCGACCGGCAGGATCCAGCTGAACAGCAGGGTCATGACCGGGGAAGCCTCTTTCTGGATTTCACTGGAAAATTCAACGCCCTGGCTGTGAAGGCGTTCCACCAGGCCGGGATCGTTCATCGGGCCGGTACGGTAAATGGTCTGCTTATCCTTGTCCATAAAGAGAATCTGGTTCTCCTGGACCTGGACGGTGCTGATTTCCCCGTTTTCCGACATGGTCATAAAGGTGCCGTAGTCGACGTCTTTGATGGCGCGTTCGCTGACGGCCGGTACGAGAAACAGGTTGAACAGCATCAGCAGGATCAGGAGGGCCGCATAGAATATGATCAGCGGTTTCTGCGGCTTTTTGACTTCATTCATAATCACTCCTCGCATCAGTGTAGTTTCCGCCGCGGTACCATGCGGAAAACAATAGTATATTCCTGTTAAGTATACAGCAAATCAGGAAAAGAATGCGGATTCACTCATTGACAGAGGTTTTTTTCGGAATTATCGTTAAGTTAAGAGGACATGCAGACATCTTGTTGGACAGCAGTGAGGCGGCTTGGAAAGTCAGGCGGAAAAATGTCTTTTGAAAATCAGAGTAAGGAGAATTTGAGAGGGACCGTTCCGGAGAGTATTTCAGAGAGTATTCCGGAAAACGGCGATTATATGATCCGGGGCACCGCGGCGGACGAACAGCTCAGGGTATTCGCGGTTACGAGCCGGGGCGTTGCGGAAACAGCCAGGAAAGCGCACAACTTAAGCCCGATCGCGACAGCGGCGCTGGGGCGGACGATGAGTGCGGCGCTGATGATGGCCTATATGCTGAAAGGCGATAAAGACCTGCTTACGATCCGGATCGATTCAGACGGACCGTTGAGAGGGCTCCTGGTGACGGCTGACAGCCACGGAGGCGTAAAAGGGTATGTATATCATCCGGCGGTCATACTGCCGGCAAAACCGGACGGTCACCTGAACGTCGGGGGCGGGATCGGGAAAGGAACCCTGACGGTTATCCGCGACCTTGACCTGAAAAACACTTATACCGGACAGATCGAGCTTTATTCCGGCGAGATCGCGGAAGATATCACGCATTACTTTGCGGAATCGGAACAGATTCCGTCGTCGGTCGGCCTGGGCGTCCTGATGAATAAAGAAAACACCGTCCGCTGCGCAGGCGGTTTCATCATCCAGGTGATGCCGGACGCGGACGAAGAAGTGATTTCACGTCTGGAAAAGAATCTTGCTGAAATTCCCTATGTGACGGATATGCAGCGCGAAGGAGCGTCGCCCGAAGACATCCTGGCCAGGGCTCTCAAAGGCTTTGACCTTCATATCAATGAAAAAATACCGGTCCGCTTCTTCTGCGGATGCAGCCGTGAAAAAACGGAGCGGGCGCTGCTTCTTCTGGGGGGCGTGGAAATAGGGGAGATCGCAAAGCAGAAACAGGGGACCGACCTGCGCTGTCAGTTCTGCGGGAAAACCTATCATTTCTCCCCGGACCAGCTGAAAAAACTCAGGGCGGAAGCGGGAATTGACAGTTCGCGCGCTTCGGGGACCTGACGGAACAGCCGCATTTAACTGAAAAGGTACACCGGGCACCGGAAACCGGATCGGGGCCCGGTGTTTTTGTTTTCGTGAAACTGCCGAAACTGATTCGTCATTTTCCCAACTTGTTTTTCTGAATCTGCGGGCGGATAATACACCTTACCCGGAAGCCGGGAGGGCCGGGGATTCAAAAGAGACACAGTCAACCGATTTCACCTGTCTGTACTTCCAAAGAGGGGATATTTCTGGCATTCATCAGCCGCCTTTCGTTTCCTAAAATGCTGTTTCCCGCGGCATTCTCCGCCGCCGTCGCCGTCTGCGATTACCTGTACCGCAAAATACCGAACCGTCTTCTTCTTGCGGCAATACTGCCCGGATTCCTGTTCCGCGCGCCAGGACTTCCCGACCGGAAAAGCATCCTGTTCTCCGCCGCGGCTGTGGCCGCACTTTATGTATCCGGGACGCTGGCCGGCGGCGACTGCAAGTATTTCCTGGTCATGGCGCTGTATTTTCCTTTCGGCCGGTATTTACGCTTTTTTGTCACCAGTTTCTTTCTGGCTTTGTTTCCCGCGGTATCTGTACTGGTTAAAAACCGGGGAGGGCCGGGGAAGATACCGTTCGGTGTCCCTGCCGGCCTGTCTGCCATTCTGTGTCTTTCGGGATTTGTGTAACGACGCGCAGATTTCCGTCCGATCCGTTTCTGTTTAAGGAGAATCGTTGAACAATCAATACATCGCCATTCTGGACGACGAAGTCCATTATGCCTGCCACCTGATGGAATATCTGAACCGTTCCGGGAGCCTGCCCTGTGAAGCCTGCGTGTTTACGGCGGCGGACAAGCTGCTTTCGTGGAACAGGAGAGAATCGGTCGAGCTTCTTCTGGTGGCGGAATCCGAATTTGACGGCACCGTCTCGGAAGCCGGTTTTCCGGACGTCCTGGTTTTAAATGAATCGGACTGTTTCCTTGGGGACGAAATCCACAGTATCAGCAAGTACCAGTCCATGACGCATATCGAGCAGTATATTCTCCGTGAATTTTTCGCGGACCGGGAAATCGGGAGCGGCGGGATCAGGCACAGGCAGCCGATGCAGATCATCGGGCTGTATTCGCCCATCCATCACTGCCTGCAGACGACTTTTGCCCTGACCATGGGCCAGCTTCTTGCAGAGAGGCCGGGCGAAGCGCTGTATCTGAACTTCGAGTCCTACTGCGGTTTTGAGCATGTGCTTGAGCGGTCTTTCCGCGGCAGCGTCGGGGACCTTCTGTTTTACAACGAATGCGCGCGGGACAAATTCGCGGGGCAGCTGAAGAAAATGACGGAAAATCTCGGAACGCTGGATTTTATACCGGCCATGCGTTCGTTTACGGAAATGAAGGCTGTCGGGGCTTCCCAGTGGATTTCGCTTTTTACCGCGATCGAGCGGGTGACGGATTACCGCTACCTGATCCTGGATCTGACGGAACTGACGGACGGCCTGTTTGAAATCCTTCGCTGCTGCAGCGTCGTCTACACCATCGGCCGTCCCGACAGGGTATCGGAAGCCAAAATGGTGCAGTATGAATTGCTGCTGAAAACAATGGACTTCCAGGACGTCTATGCCCGTACGAGGAAGGTCAGGCTTCCGGTATTCCATAAACTCCCGGCCAGGATCGATTACCTGACGCATGGGGAACTGGCGCAGTACATCAGACAGCTGCTAAAGGAGAGCCCGCTGCAGTGACGGAACGTTATGAACAGATACGGGACAGGATTTATTCGAGAATCCTGAAACAGATCGATTTCAGCAAGGACGTCGGCGACGAAAAAGTCCAGCAGCTGGTGGACGAAGAAATCCTGCGCTGTTCCGGAAACGGCGGGATGACGCTCGAAAAGATGAAAGAACTCAGGCAGGATCTGTTCAGCGCGATCAGGCGGCTGGACGTCCTGCAGGAACTGGTCGAAAAACCGGGGATTACGGAAATCATGATCAACGGGCCGGACCGGATTTTTATCGAAGAAAAGGGCCGCATCAGGCGCTGGGACGGGCACTTTTCTTCCGGGGGAAAACTGTCGGCGGTCATTCAGCAGATCGTCGCGGCGTGCAACCGGACGGTAAACGAGTCGGAGCCGATTGCGGACGCGAGACTGTCCGACGGAGCGCGGGTCAATATCGTCCTGCCGCCGGTCTCTCTGGACGGCCCGGCTGTGACCATAAGACGTTTCCCGGAAAAACCGGTATCCATGAACGAACTGGTACAGTTCGGCTCGGTGCCGCCGGAAGCCGCGGCATTCCTGGAAAAGCTTGTCGTATCGGGATACAACATTTTTATCAGCGGCGGAACAGGCTGCGGAAAGACAACATTTTTGAACGCGCTGTCGGATTTTATTCCCCGGGAAGAGCGGGTCATCACGATTGAAGACAATGCGGAACTCCAGATCCGGCATATTCCGAACATCGTCCGGCTGGAAGCCAGGAGCGCCAACGTGGAGGGAAAAGGCGAGATCCCGATCAGAGCCCTGATCCGGACGTCGCTCAGGATGCGTCCCGACAGGATTATCGTAGGGGAAGTACGCGGCGGGGAGGCGGTCGATATGCTGCAGGCAATGAACACCGGGCACGACGGTTCCATGTCGACCGGGCACGCCAACAGTTCCGCCGATATGATCAGGCGCCTGGAGACTATGGTCCTGATGGCGGGGCTGGATCTGCCGCTCGCGGCGGTCCGGCCGCAGATCGCATCGGGGATCGATATCCTGGTGCATCTGGGGCGTCTGCGCGACAAAAGCAGGAAACTGATGGAAATAGCGGAGATAACGGGTATCCGGGAAAATGAGGTCTGTCTGGAGACGATCCTGAGGTTCCGGGAAACCGGGGAGTCGGACGGGAAAATCAGGGGGGAATGGGTATGGGAAAACCGCCTGCAAAACGAGGAAAAATGCAGAAGGGCAGGCATCGCGCTCTGAAAGACGGGCGCAGGATACAGTGGCGGTACCTGGCAGCGGGTCTCGGAATCCTGATGGTGTTTTCCGTGTTTTTTTACCGGTCGCTTTACCCGGTCCCTGTGTGTCTGCCGCTTCTTTATCCTCTGTACAGGCGGCAGGAGAATATCCAGCGGGAAAAGACAAGGCGCGCCCTTCTTTTCCAGTTCCAGGAAATGGCGGGAAGCGTCATGACGGCGCTGAAGGCCGGATATGCGGCGGAAAACGCTTTCGGGGAAGCATACAGAGAGATGTGTTTCCTGTTCGGCAGCGACAGCGAGATCGCAGGAGCGCTCCGGGTCATCCGGGGAGGGCTTTTAAACCATGTGCCGCTTGAGACACTCCTGCTGCAGTTCGGGGAAAAAAGCGGGATTGAAGAAATTCTTGAATTCGCGGAGGTGTTTGAAATCGCGAAGAAAAACGGCGGAAACCTGGTTGAGATCATGGACCGGACAGCCGCACAGATCCGCGACCGGATTGAGGTGGAGAAAGAAATCGACCTGCTGCTGAGCGCCCGGAAGCTTGAGCAGCGGATTATGGACGTTGTTCCGTTCGCGATCGTTTTATATCTGCAGGTTACGTCCGCGGGCTTTTTTGACGTCCTTTACCATAATCCGGGCGGAATCGCAGTGATGACCGGATGCCTTGCGGTATACCTCGCGGCTTTCCGGATGTCAGAAAAAATCGTGAATATCTGTATTTGAAGAAATCCGCGGATCCTCACGGAAGGGTACGGGAACTGATAATTTGCCGAAAGGAGGCTGAATGACGGGAATCAGCCATATCCATTGGAAAACGCTGTGGGATATCCTGGGACCGGCGGGAATCGTCTGCCCGGGAATTATTCTGGTTCTTCTGGTCCTGGCCTGTCTGTCGGCGAAAGAAGAACTCTCTGCCGGCCGGAAGAGCGCTTTTTATGAAAAGCCGTTCCGGCGGTCCGCCGTTTTTCTGCTGAAGAGCATTGAGCGGTGCCGGTTCCGCGGTAAAAAAGCGAAACCGCAGCAGGCGTCCGGGCATGTCCTGAACCGGTCAGTGCGGGAAGACCTCCAGATCCTTTATCCTTCCGTGTCGCCGGGAAAACAGGAGCGGGAATACCTTCTCCGGAAGATCACGCGGATTCTTGAGCTGGCGTTTGCGGCGGCGATCCTCCCGCTGGCTGTAAAAGGAGCGGCCTTCGGCTCGGGCGCGGTGGAGGAAGGCGGGCGTATTACCCGGAACGACTACGGAGGGGCTGAAAAAGAAGTCCTGCTCGCTACCGTCCAGGACGACGAATACCGCCTTACGGTCGAAGCCCGGAAATACAGCAAAGAACAACTCGGCGCCATGGCCGCGCAGGCCGAAGCGATCCTGCCCGAACTGATCCGCGGAGAAAACAGGGATCTTCAGCACGTTGAAAAGGATCTGGTATTGCCGCGGACCGTCGACGGTATGCCCTTCGAACTGACGTGGGACAGCAGCTGCTACGAACTGGTGGATCCTTCCGGACGTGTATATGCCGGCCTGATGCCGGAAAACGGCCGCGAAGAGGTCGTTCTGGAAACAGTCCTGCGCTGCGGAGAGTGGCGTCAAACCCTGTCGTTTACGGTCTGTGTGACGGCGCCGGAACTAAGCGGCGGGGAGCGCAGGCGGACAGAGATTGAGGAAACACTGTACCTGCTGGAAGAAGAGTCCAGGGAAGAAAAGGAGATGATCCTGCCGAAAGAGGTGGGCGGAATTCCCGTATCGTTCCGGGAAATCGTAACGGACCGAAGCGGGACGGTCCTTCTGTTCATTACGGCGGTCTGTATTATGAGCTGGTTCGTTTCCGACAGCCGGCTGCATGAACAGGTCCGCGACAGGGAATACGAACTGGAACGGGCATATCCCCGGATTGTGAGCAGACTGTCGCTGTACGTCGGGTCGGGAATGAGCGTGCGGAACGCTTTTCAGAAAATCGGGCAGCAGCGTCCGGGGACGGATGGGTACGCCGAGGAGGAAGTAAGGCGCACGCTCCGGGAAATTGAAAACGGGATTCCGGAACAGGAAGCGTACGAACGGTTCGGAAGGCGCTGCAGGCTGCAGTGCTACAGCCGGTTCAGTACCCTGCTGGTGCGGAATCTCCTGAAAGGGAACGACGAGCTGCTGCAGATTCTTTCGGACGAAGCGGCGTCCGCGTTTGAAAAACGCAAGGCCCTGGCCAGGCAGAAAGGAGAAGAAGCGGGAACAAAACTCCTTCTGCCGATGATGCTGATGCTGGGCGTGACGCTGGTAATGATTATGATTCCGGCTTATCTTGGTTTTTCTGTTTAACAGAGGAAGGGCAGTCCGTCTGCCCGCAGCAGGAACAGGTTCCGGAACAGCCGCTTTTCTTTTTCTGCCGGAGGCTCCGGATCGCCAGGGCAACAAAAAACCCGATGACCAGGAGGATTACGATATCAGCAAAATTCATGGGAATCTCCTTTCAGCCGAACCCGAACGCCATACCGGCCAGCCGGATGATCAGCGCCGCGGCCCAGGCAATCCCGCACTGGAACAGGATGACCCGGAATGCCCAGCTGCGGCCCATCTCACGGCGGATGGAAGCGATGGCCGCTACACACGGAGTATAAAGCAGGCTGAAGACCAGGAGGCAGGCTGCGGACAGCGAACTGATTACCGCGGCAGGCCCGCCCTCAGCGGCAAAAAGGACTTCCAGAATCGAAACGACGCTTTCTTTAGCCATGAAACCGCAGATTAACGACGTAACGACCCGCCAGTCGCCCAGCCCCAGCGGCCTGAAAAGCGGGACAAGAATTCCCGCTGCAGCGGCAAGGATACTGTCATGGGAATTGACGGCGAGGTTCAGGCTGAAGTCGAAGCTCTTCAGGAACCAGACGACAATGGTGGCAATCAGGATAACGGAAAAAGCACGCTGTAAGAAATCTTTCGCCTTCTCCCATAAAAGCTGCAGGACGTTTCGGGGACTGGGAAGCCGGTAATTGGGAAGTTCCATGACAAAGGGCACGGCTTCTCCTTTGAACAGTGTCTTTTTAAACAGCAGGGCTGTGAGGATACCCGTTACGATGCCCAGCAGGTACAGGGCGGTGATGATCCACCAGCCGGACTTCGGGAAGAAGGTGTTTACAAAGAACGCGTAGATCGGGAGTTTTGCCGTACAGCTCATGAAGGGAGTCAGCAGGATCGTCATCCGGCGGTCCCGTTCGCTGGGCAGGGTCCTTGTGGACATGACGGCGGGAACGGTGCAGCCGAAACCGATCAGCATCGGGACGATACTCCGGCCGGACAGGCCGATTTTCCGGAGCAGCTTGTCCATGAAAAAGGCTGCCCGGGCGATATAGCCGCTGTCTTCCAGCAGGGAAAGGAAAAAGAACATCGTAACGATGATCGGCATGAAGCTTACGACGCTGCCGACGCCTTCGAATATGCCTTCCAGCACCAGGCGTTTTACGACTTCGTTCACATGAGAGGCCTCCATGGCCTGTTCAGCCAGGGATGCGAGCGCGTCAACTGCGGTCTGCAGAAGATCCTGCAGGAAGGGGCCGACCAGGATAAAAGTGAGGTAAAAGACCAGCCCCATGATGCAGATAAACATGGGGATAGCAGTGAAACGGCCTGTCAGGATGCGGTCGATTTTCTGGCTTCGCAGGTATTCTTTGCTTTTCCCGGGCTTAATGACGCAATTTTCGCATACTTTGTAAATATAGGTAAAACGCATATCCGCGATGGCGGCCGCCCGGTCGAGCCCGCGTTCTTTTTCCATCTGGATGACGATATGTTCCAGCATCTCCTTTTCATTCTGGTCGAGATTCAGGCGGTCCAGAATATCGTCGTCTCCTTCGATCAGTTTTTCCGCCGAGAAACGGACCGGAAGGGAAGCGGCTTCCGCATGGTCTTCGATCAGGTGCGATACGGCATGAAGACACCGGTGGACTGCGCCGCCGTGGTCGGTGCTGCTGCAGAAATCCTGCCGCAGGGGGCCTTCCTGGTAACGGGCGATGTGGATGGCGTGCTTGACCAGTTCGTCTACGCCTTCGCCCTTGATCGCAGAGATCGGGACAACCGGGACGCCCAGCATGGCTTCCATGGCGTTGATGTCGACTGTGCCGCCGTTACCGGTCATTTCGTCCATCATGTTGAGCGCGACGACGGTGGGGATTCCGGTTTCGAGGACCTGCATGGTCAGGCAGAGATTGCGTTCAATGTTGGTCGCGTCCACGATGTTTATGATGGCATGCGGATGTTCATTCAGGACAAAATTCCGTGAAACCATTTCCTCGCTGGAATAAGGCGAAAGCGAATAGATGCCCGGAAGATCGGTAATCAGCGTATTTTCATATCCCCGGATCACCCCGTCTTTCCGGTCGACGGTTACTCCGGGAAAGTTGCCCACGTGCTGGTTTGAACCGGTCAGCTGGTTGAAAAGAGTGGTTTTTCCGCTGTTCTGGTTTCCGATCAGGGCGAAGGTCAGGACAGTATCTTCCGGGAGCGGGTTTCCGGTTCCCTTAGGATGGAAACGGCCTTCCTCCCCGAGGCCGGGATGATGGACCCGTCTGCGGCGGTTCCCGGTTTCCTGGCTGCCGTGCGTTTCGGGTTCCGGAACCGGGGCAATTTCGATTTTTTCCGCCTCGGAGAGCCGGAGAGTCAGTTCATATCCATGGATACGGACTTCCATCGGATCGCCCATGGGGGCGAGTCTGACAACGTTGATTTCAGTACCGGGAATCATTCCCATGTCCAGGAGATGCCGGCGCAGGACGCCTTCCCCTCCGACGTTTTCAATACGGGCGGAATCTCCGGGTTTAAGATCTTTTAAGGTCATGTGGCTGCTCATGAACCTGATCTCCTTTTCAAATATGATTTTCTGTCCATGCCTCTTTTGCGGCATGGCGGTCGGCCGGCCTGAGTGATAGCCGGGGCTAACCGTGTGTTAATCATAAGACAGAATTGATGGAAGGAAAAGCGAATTTTTCGCATTCGGTGCTATAATATTAAAAAGGAAAACCGAATGCAGGGGGGAAACATGGGGGTTTCAATATTTCCGGACATTTCTACGGCCGTTTCAATGAATATTTATTTCCTTGTAAGGATCGGCCTTGCTTTTCTGTGCGGAACTGTTATCGGCATGGAAAGAGGACGCCGTTTTAAAGAAGCCGGTATCCGGACGCACGTTATTGTCTGCTGTACGGCCGCACTGATCATGATTATCTCAAAGTATGCTTTCGCGGACCTGACAGGCCCGTCCGGCGAATTCATCATGGGTGTGCGCGGTTCGGACCCTGCCAGGATCGCCGCGCAGGTTATCAGCGGCATTACGTTCCTGGGCGCGGGTATTATTTTCAAGAACGGGGGCAATATCAAAGGCCTGACGACGGCGGCAGGCATCTGGGCGACAGCGGCGATCGGACTGGCGCTCGGCGCAGGTATGATCTTTATCGGCATTTTTATGGCCGCCATGGTTTCCATTTTCCAGATACTGTCCCATAAATATCCGACCGGCCAGGATTCTTACACAACCACTTACGTCCGTCTCGCGGTTGACAAAGAAGAAGGATTCAAACAGATCCTTCATGACCAGCTGCAGGTATGGAATGCGCAGATGACGGGGCTTTCCATAACGCGCACCAAGGACGGGCAGATTGCCTATGACATGACGCTGCTCAGCATGAAGCCGATTTCGGTTGAAGAACTGGAGGAATTCGCGGACAAGCACGACGAAATCCGTTTTATCAGCGGCAGCGGGGACGCCAAAGGCTGACGGACAGTCCTGCCCCGGACCGGCCTTCCGGTGCAGCCGCCGGTCTTTCCTGCCGGCCTATATGTGAAGAAATGTGCGAAAGAGCCGCTCCGGCACCATAAACCGGGGCGGCTTTATGCTAAGATGAATGCTATGAAAAATATCAGAGTTCTGTTATGGGATATCGATAATACGCTGCTGGATTTCCTGGCGTCCGAAAAAGCTGCTATCCGTCAGGATTTTGCGGAGTTTAACCTGGGCGAATGCACAGACGCGATGCTGGCCGATTATTCGGCTATCAACAGACGTTACTGGGAAAAACTGGAACGCGGGGAAATCACTAAAAAGCAGGTGCTGGAAGGCCGGTTCGCGGAGTTCTTCGGGAAATACGGACTGGA
>JAEEGL016180426.1_pt1 | contig 11395 bp, 12 predicted proteins | sample 9134231 | NCBI WGS metagenome assembly JAEEGL01 (sample SAMN16246548, study PRJNA631951) | gut metagenome | biome: gut microbiome; feature: rumen; material: fiber-attached | host: Bos | place: Iran: Karaj | collected 2018-10
AGGATATGCATACTTCCGGAAGGGATGAGTTCCATATCCGGACATAATCAGCCCAGCCAGGCAGGCTCCGGAGCGCTGCTCAAAGCATTCGGACTTCCGGTCTTCTGCGTTAAAACTGCAGGCGGATACCTGGCCAACACCAAGTACAACCTCGAAGAAAGACCCGGCCATGTAGACGTGGATGTCGACCTTCTGTTCTCCCCCGAGGATCTTAAAACAATGACTGCAGATGAGATCCAGGAGAAGATGGACTATGCGCTCTGGCACGACGATTATGATTGGAACAAAGAGCATCATTACGCATTCAAGAGCAAAGGTATTGCGGAGAACATGCATCAGCTTCTTTACTGGTGCCCGAAATGCCATACGCCTCTTCAGATGGAAAGCACTAAGGATACTCTCCGATGCAAATGCTGCGGTTCAGGGGTCAGAGTAGATGAGTATTACGATCTTCATCCCCTGACAGAAGATTCGGTAGTGCCGGAAACTCCGTCCATATGGTTCGATATGGAAAGAGCCTGGGTGAAAAAACAGGTGGCGGATCCTGAATACAAACTCGAAGAGCATGTACAGATCGGGACCATACCAAAAGACCATCTCATTAAAAACAATCAGTCCTCTGAGATAGTCGGCGACGGTACTCTTACCCTGACAAGAGATGGGTTGTCATTCAAGGGAACGAAAGATGGAGAGCCTTTCGAATTCTTCCTTCCTTCATCTGAAGTCCCGACCTTCGGAATGTGCAACGACGTGAGCCGTTTCTATACTTTCGTTAAAGGTGAGTTTATAGAGTTCTATCCCGATTCCGAGAGCACAGAGCTGTGGGATCAGGCGGTCGAGGAGATACATCATCTGAATAACGGGAGCTGGAAGGACTTCCCCGAGGACCATCCGGCAAACAAGAGACTTTCAAAGGAGTTTTTGGACTCACTTTAAAGATGTGACGTTTATATAGCTGCGTCGTATACATGGCGCAGTTTTGATTTGTGAAATGAATAAGTGGATAATAAAGACTTTTATAAAAAACAGTGATGATATAAAAGACTCCGCGGTCAGAGAAAAATACGGCAGCGTGGCAGGAGCGGTAGGCATAGTCTCAAACCTGATCCTCTGTACATTCAAGATCCTTTCCGGTATCATCTTCGGAAGCATTTCCATCCTTGCGGACGGTATCAACAACTTGAGCGACGCTTCCGCATCCCTCATAACCATGCTCGGCTTTAAGCTTGCGGCAAAAAAACCGGACAAAGATCATCCATACGGACACGGAAGGACCGAATACCTTACAGGCCTTGCCATATCCATAATGATCATTATTATCGGTGTGGAGCTTCTCAAAAGTTCTATAGACAAGACAGTTCATCCGGAAGCTATAGAATTTTCGTGGCTTTCGGTAGTAGTTCTTGCTGCAGCTATACTCATTAAACTCTGGCAGTCCGGATTCAACAAGAGCATAGGAAAACTCATAGATTCGGATGCTCTCATAGCTACGGCTGCAGACAGCAGGAACGATGTTATCTCTACATCCGCAGTCCTGGCTGCTACACTTATCAGCGGATTCACAGGACGCAATCTGGACGGCCCCATGGGCATACTGGTAGCTCTGTTCATACTGTGGTCGGGGATCAGCCTTGTGAGAGAGACCATTGCACCGATTCTCGGTCAGCCGCCTGATCCTGAAGTAGTGAAGGAGATCTCGGATATAATCACAGCTCATGACTGTATACTCGGCATACATGATCTGCTCGTTCACGACTACGGTCCCGGAAGGCTTTTTGCATCGGTACACGCGGAGGTGGACGGATCAAGAGATGTTTTTGAGATACATGACGATATAGACAATATCGAAGTCGAAGTCATGGATAAGACAGGGATACTTCTGACCATCCATATGGATCCAGTGGCAGTGGGGGATCCTCTTGTCGAGCTTGTGAAAGAACAGCTGAATGAAGTGGTTTCCGGCATTGACGGAGTGCAGAATTTCCATGATGTAAGGGTCGTGAGCGGTCCTACTCATATAAATGTGGTATTCGACATTGTCAAGGATCATTCGTGTCCCTATGATGATGTTCAGCTTAAGCAGATGATATTTGATAAAATGAGGGCATACGACCCTAAATACGTCACCGTGATCACTGTTGACAGCAGCTTTGTATGATGATTTTAGTCGTTCTTTTAAGCCAGTGAATTCGTTGACAAAAATAGGTCGCAATGGTAACATAAATAGATAGTAAACTATATTTTTTAATAACGGAGAAAGTATATGGAATACAAAGATTTTCAGAACCAGGTCCAGGCGGATGTGGTCAAAGGATTAGAAGAAATCGATGCATTCGATATAATTGAAGATGAGCAGAGAGTCGCGGTTGTCGATTCCTGCGATGAGTCTGTTTTTTCCAAATACTCTGCAGGTGATTCGGACAACTCCAGCGCTATTTCCAACGGCATGGTCGTAGACGGAAACGTCAACTCCGACAAGCAGGTATCCGTGAGCGGCAGGGTAAACGGCAACGTTACTTCTGCAAGCGACGTCAAGGTTAACGGACTGGTCGTAGGTGACATCAAAGCTGCAAATGTTCAGTTAAACGATGCAAAGGTTCACGGAAACTCTAAAGCAGCAGGAAAGATCATAGTTGATGGAAATTCCATCATAGTCGGAAATCTTTCCGCAAATGACGTAAGTGTCAACAGCAAGGTTAAAGGTGTGATTACCGCTACGAGCAACGTAGACTTCAAAGAGTCTGCACTGGTGGTCGGCGATGTCGTGACTGGAGCTATCCATATGGACGAGGGCTCAAGAGTCAATGCAAGCATTATGCTTACCAACAAGAACGCAGTGGAAATCAGCGACGATGAATTTGATTTAGGAGTATAAACATGAGTTTATTTAACGAGAAGAAAGAAGCGGAAGAGACCGCAGCCGTAACCCCGGTTACAGAAGAAAAGAAAGATAAGGTAGATCCGGTCGCAGTCGTCGAGACACCTAAGAACGAAGTAGGTTTCATCTCCTCCGGCACAAAGATCGAAGGAAACATCACCTCCACAGGACATCTCGTACTGAACGGTGAAGTAACAGGAAGCACACATGTTGACGGAAACGTAGTCCTGAAGGGAACAGCTCTCGGAGATATCGAGTGCTCAAGCCTCCTCATTGACAAGGCTACTTCCAATTCCAATATCAGCGCTACCAACAATGTTATCGTTAAAGCTGGAACAGTAGTTACAGGAAACGTAACTTGCAAGAACATCACCGTATACGGAACAGTTGAAGGAAACATCGCTGCTAAGGGCGGAGTAGTTCTCAAGAACACAGCTGTTGTCAACGGAAACATTGACGCAACAAGGATCGGTATCGAAAGCGGAGCAAAGCTCAACGGTAAAGTCAATATCAAGTAGATCCGAAGAACAAAAATATCAAAGGCACGGTTTTATCGTGCCTTTTTTTGTATGCAATTCTGTTGATTTATGGTAATATAAGTCGTTATGCAAAATAAGGATGTTTTGATAAAAATTAAAGATCTGAAATATGCATATGAACCCGACGAGGGACAGGAGCAGGTTTTTGCCCTCGACGGAGTGAGTCTTGATATCCATAAGGGTGAATTTGTCGCGATCGTCGGAAGAAACGGATCCGGAAAATCCACTCTTTCTCTTTGCATGAACGCTCTGCTCATACCCACGGAAGGAAAGGTATTCGTCGACGGTATGGATACGGAAGATGAATCCATGGTATGGGAGATCAGGAAAAAAGTCGGTATGGTGTTCCAGGATCCCGACAACCAGCTGGTATCTTCCATAATCGAGGACGATGTCGCCTTCGGTCCTGAAAACCTTGGTCTTCCTTCCGAAGAGATCAGAAGGAGGGTGGATGAAGCCCTCAAAGCCGTAGAGATGTATGACTACAGGAAAAAAGGTCCGCATCTCCTTTCCGGCGGGCAGAAGCAGAGGATAGCTATTGCGGGTGTCATAGCCATGAGAACGGAATGCATCGTTTTCGATGAAGCTACGGCCATGCTGGATCCTCTGGGACGTAAAGAGATAATGTCCATCATAAAAAAGCTTCACAGTGAGGGCCATTCCATAGTGATCATAACTCACTTCATGGAAGAAGCCGCACAGGCAGATAAGATAGTTGTTATGTCGGAAGGCAAAAAAGTCATGGAAGGGGCTCCTTCAGACATATTCGAAAAAAAAGAGGAATTGGAAAAGCTCTATCTAGACATACCTTTCGCCGTAAAGATGGCGTCGGCACTGAGAGAGAAGGGTTTTGATATACCAAGGGAAGTTGTGACTGAAGACCAGTTGGCAGACGTTTTATGCGGATCGAAGTAAAGGATTTAAGCTATATATACAGTGTGGGTCTTCCCTACGAGACAAAAGCTCTTGACAACATCAATTTTGTTGCCGAAGAGGGAGATTTTATTGCCATAGTAGGGTGTACCGGCTCCGGAAAGACAACACTGGTCGAGCATCTCAACGGCCTTATCAAACCGACTTCCGGTCAGGTACTTGCAGACGGTCTGGATATCAACAGCAAGGACCCCGATGCGAGAAAACTCAAGAAGCAGATAGGAATGGTATTCCAGTATCCTGAGTACCAGCTTTTCGAGGAAACCGTTTTAAGGGACATCATGTTCGGACCAAAGAATCAGGGCTACAGTGAGGAAGAGTGCAAAGAAAGAGCTCTCCACGCCATGACACTGGTCGGTATTGATCCGGATCAGTACGGAGAGGTGTCGCCGTTCTCTTTATCCGGAGGACAGAAAAGAAGGGTAGCCATTGCGGGCGTACTCGCCATGAATCCTAAAGTGCTGGTCCTCGATGAACCCACTGCAGGACTCGATCCGAAAGGCCGCAGAGATATACTTGAAATGATAACGAGGATAAAGGAAGAACAGAATCTCACAATATTCCTCGTATCCCATAACATGGACGACGTCGTTGAATTTGCCAGCAAGGTCATAGTGCTTAAAAGAGGTACCATAAGGCTTATGGGCACTCCCAAAGAAGTTTTCCATAACCTCGAGGAGGTTATTGCGGCAGGTCTCGATCTCCCTCAGGGTCCGAGTTTTTCTCAGTATCTTCTTTCCAGAGGAGTGAAGCTCAAGAGGACTCTGACTTTTGATGAAACTGTAGATGAAATAGTCAGATATTTCGGTAAAGGATAAATGGCTCTCAAAGATATAACACTTGGACAATATTATCCTGTGGAATCAAAGATCCACGACCTGGATGCAAGGACAAAGATCCTCGCAGTTTTCGCATACCTCATTTCACTGTTCTTTATAAAGTCGTTCACGGGCTTTGCCATAGCAGCAGTTTTCCTTCTGATCTGCGTATGGATCTCAAAGGTTCCGCTCAGCTTCGTCACAAAGGGTTTCAAACCCATACTGATGATACTCATACTGACGGTGATAGTTAACGTTCTCTCAGGTACAGGCGAGCCCATATTCACATGGTGGAGGATAACTATAACAAAGGACGGTATCTACAGGGCTGGGTTCATGGCAATCAGGCTGCTGCTCCTTGTCTTCGGCAGTTCCGTGCTTACTCTTACCACCAAACCGATCAGCCTTACTGACGGTCTTGAAAAGATATTTGCCCCTTTGCGGGTCATAGGGATCCCTGCTCATGAGCTGGCCATGATGATGTCCATAGCTCTTCGTTTCATTCCGACTCTTATGGAAGAAACGGATAAGATAATGAAAGCTCAGTCTTCGAGGGGAGCTGATTTTGAAAACGGAACATTGAGGGAGAGGGCAAAAGCTTTGCTCCCGCTTCTGGTACCGCTCTTCGTTGCAGCATTCAGGATCGCCGGAGATCTTGCCATGGCTATGGAAGCAAGGTGCTATAACGGAGGTAAGGGAAGAACCAGGATGAATGAGATGCGTTTCGGCAAGGGAGACGCTCTGGCCGTCATCATCGTCGCCGTATATTTTGCTGCTATAGTCTACATCAGAAGATTCCCCTTGTTCTGAAAAACGGGGATGTCTATGGCAGTATCATGTCTCTTATGATCATTGCCAGGCATGAGACACATATGTAAGGAGCAAAAGGAAGCGTGTCTTCCTTTTTTACTTTTCCCAGGATAAGAGCAAAAGAGCACAGGATGCCGCTGCTCACCGATGCAAGAGCGAAGATCTCAAGAAGGTCATATGCTCCGAATACAAAACCTAAAGAGCAAAGAAGGTATACATCACCGGATCCAAGTAAGCGGAAAAGCATAAGAGGCAAGGTCAGTCCCAGGAGCCTTTCTATGAACGGAACTTCAGTAAAGAACGCTCCGGTCATGGTAAGTAAAATGAACAGATGCTCAAGTTCCCTATATCTTATATCCGTGTAGCAAAGCCTTGCAAAAAGCGGTATAAAAGCCGATAATAAAAAGAAACGGGTCATATACTAATCGTCCCGTCGCAAATACAGTTTAAACCAAGAGGAACAAAATGTCAAATAATTCCAATTCTAAAACACTGGATATGACAGGGGGCAATATCTACAGCCTCATTATTCAGTTTGCTATTCCTCTTATACTCGGCAATCTTTTTCAGCAGCTCTACACTATGACGGATACATGGGTCCTCGGTAATTACGTGGGCAACGAGCAGTATTCCGCCGTGGGAGCGTGCAATCCCATAATGCTCATAGTTCTCAACGGCATGATGGGTTTTTCCACCGGAATAGGTATAGTCATATCGAGGTTCTTCGGGGCAAGAGATAGCGAGAGCCTGAAGAAATCCTCTCAGACCGCCATGGTCATCGCAGTTTTCTTTGCGGTTTTCTTCACCACTCTGGGAGTGACTCTGAGCCCGGCTTTACTTAGGCTCACGAAAGTGCCGGAAGAATCAATGGATTATGCGGTCACCTATCTTCGCATCATATTCAGTTTTATATCCGCTCAGGCGGTATATAACGTGGGAGCGGCGATACTCAGAGCCGTAGGCGATTCGAGAAAGCCGTTCATATTTCTCATGACTGCATCTCTTACGAACATAATTTTGGACCTTCTTTTCGTTATAAAGTTCGATATGGGAGTTGCAGGTGTTGCTTATGCGACGGCCATAGCGCAGATGGCTTCCGCCGTTCTCACGGTTTTAGAGCTTCTCAGGACTAAGACACAGGTAAAGCTCGATCTTAGCAGGAATCTTTTCGACAGGGGTATTTGCAGATCCATGGTATCCGTGGGTCTTCCCACCGGACTTCAGATGTCCCTGAATATGGTGGGAAACACCTTTATCCAGTCATATATCAACGCTCTTGGTATTGACTTCATGAGCGGTTACACAACGTTCCATAAAGTCCAGGAGCTTTTGTTCACAACCAACAACTCCATAGGAAGCGGCTGCATGACATTCGTCTCTCAGAACTTAGGCGCTGGCAATGCAAAAAGGGCAAGGGAAGGAGTCAAGGTCAGCCTTCTCATACAGATCGTCTCATCCCTTGTCATGGTAGCTCTGCTGGTGATATTCGCTCCAAATATCGTCAGGTTTTTCAATGCCAAAGAAGAGGTTGTCAAATACGGAACTCTTGCCATAAGAATCATCAGTTCTTCATTCCCGCTTCACGGAATAAGCGCAATAATGATGTATGCTTTAAGAGGTGCAGGAAATTCCAGAGGACCTTTCATATCCATGCTCGTGTGCATGATAGGGGTAAGGCTTACGTATCTTTATCTTGTTACCAAGTACATAGCCAATACTCCTGTGACCGTCCTTTGTGCCTTCCCGACAGGCTGGACATGCATGTTCCTGGTCATCCTCGTCATGTACCTCAGAACTGATTTCGAAGCCCGTGCAGGCTTGATAAAAAGCAGCAGGTGAAGTATAATATCTTAATGGTTTAGGACCATGGGGGACAAATGAAAAGAATTAGAGATTTTATTTACAACTTCAGCGACATCTTCACAACTCTGCTGATACTTGCTATCGCAGGAGGGATCATTTTCTGGAGAGTCCAGGTCATCATGGGATATTCCGAACTGGTCGCAGCCAATACTCCAAAAACGGAGATCGACATAGACTTTTCGGATGTAGATCTCACACCTACGGATGCTCCGCAGTTTAGTGACGGAGACAATACCGGCGAAGAGAATAAAGAAGAGGATAACACACCGGCAGTAGTCATTGACGAGAACTACAAGAGCACAAAATCCGTTGCAGTGGCCATACCTGCAGGGTCTGATTATTCTCAGGCTATAAGGTTCGTTGCTTCTGCATACGGTTTCTCCGATGATGACTACTTCACATTCTACAATCTTCTTTGGAACAAGGGGGTAGCCATGGGTGCCGATTACTATATCCAGATCGGAACTTTCACCATACCGGCAGGCTCCACCATGGAAGATATGCTGAACATCATAACCGGAAAGAAATAAACGGATATTTGATAATCAGATTTTTTCACTCCTCCCAGAACCGCTTCGGGAGGATTTTTTTTGCAAGACAACGGGTTTTGTGACGCTTTTTGAGAAACAGCGTATGGTAAAGTTTTTACGATAACACAATTTATCTATGGTATAATAACACTCTATGAAGGAGATCATCGTAGGACAAAATGATTCAGGGCAGAGGATAGACCGTTTCCTTAAAAAATATCTGAGGAACGCACCTCTTTCTGCTGTCTACAAGGTCCTCAGAAAGGATCTCAAACTGAACGGAAAAAGGACCACTGAGGATCATATCCTGGAGGAAGGCGATGTTATACGTCTATATCTGACTGACGGGGATATCGAATCCTGGACGAAAAAGGTCCGCACTGATAAATCGAAGGCCAAGAAGCAGTTTTCCGTTCTTTATGAGGACGATGACCTAATAATAGTCAATAAGCCTTTCGGACTTCTGGTACACGGTGACAAGACAGAAAAGAAAGATACTCTTGCAAATCAGGTCGTTGATTACCTGATCGAAACAGGCGCCTATGAACCTCGGGCTGAGAAGACTTTCGTCCCCAGTCCCGTGCACAGGCTCGACAGGAATACTACCGGAATAGTGGTGTTCGGCAAGAATTCGGAAAGCCTTCGCAGTCTTTCAAAAGCCTTCAGAGAAGAAAAGGCGGACAGTGTCAGAAAGTTCTATTACACCGTCGTTCACGGAAGCCTTAAGAAAACGGAAAGGCTGAAAGGAAAGCTTCTCAAAGATGAAGAAAAGAACAGAGCGGTCGTTCTTCCCGAAGATGACGAAAGAGGGAAATACATAGAAACAGTTGTGATTCCCGTTGCGGTTTCAAAAGACGGCAGATACAGCCTGGTTGAGATCGAACTCGTCACGGGAAGAAGTCATCAGATAAGAGCGCAGCTTGCTGCCATAGGTCACCCGCTGGTCGGTGATACGAAGTACGGAGGGAAAGAGATCTCCTCAAAGGCAGGAGACTGGCATCTCGGCCGTACGACCCAGGCGCTGCATGCTCACAAGATCGTTATCGGGGATTTGGAATGCGAAGCGCCTCTGCCTAAAGCGTGGGAGAGCATTCAAACGGAATTGTTCGGAAAAGAGATATTGAAATGAGCGACAATCTTAAAGAGTGGTTAAGGGATATACTTTTTGCAGTACTTATAGCCTTTCTCATACTTCAGTTCATAATGCCTACAGTTGTGAAGGAAAGTTCCATGGAGAACACCCTTATTGAAAACGACTATCTCATAGTCAGCAAGAAGGCATACAAGTTGTTCGGAGACTGTGAAAGGGGAGATATAATAGTATTTCAGTCAAAGATACCCATGGCCGGTTCAAATGAACATAAACTCCTTGTCAAGAGGATCATCGCTGTGGGCGGAGATACTATATCGATCTCCGGAGGCAATGTGTATATCAACGGTGCTGCCATAAAAGAAGATTACCTGAAGGACGGCACTACCAACGGTGAACTGGCCGAGACGACGGTTCCCGACGGATATCTGTTCTGTATGGGAGATAACAGGCTTGTATCAAGGGACAGCAGAGATCCATCAGTGGGTTTCGTCAGTGAAAGCGATGTAAAGGGGAAAGTCGTATTCAGACTCTTCCCGTTCAAAAAAATAGGTAAAGTTCAGTAAATGGACAGGAAGATCGTATCGAGCAACAAAAAGGCCAGGCATGATTTTTTCATAATCGAAGTATATGAAGCAGGTCTGGCACTTACAGGAACAGAGATCAAATCCGTCAGAGCAGGAGAAGTCAATCTGAAAGACTCTTTTGCAAAGGTAAAAGACGGAGAGGTTTTCGTGTACAACATGCACATCAGTCCCTATGCACAGGGAAACAGATACAACCAGGATCCCATGAGACCTAAGAAGCTTTTACTTCATAAAAAGGAGATCAGAAAGCTCGATCAGGCTGTATCCCAGGAAGGACTGACGCTGATACCTCTCGATATATATCTTCAAAGGGGTATAGCCAAGCTTTCCCTTGCCGTTGCTAAAGGTAAAAAGCTCTATGACAAGCGTGATGATATCGCAAAGCGTGATGCCAAGCGCGATATTGACAGAAAGATGAAAGAGCATTAGAATACATGAGCCTAAGGCTTAGGACTTCGTGGGGGCGTAAAGGTTTCGACGGGGGCAGAGAAGCCGGGTAAGCGAGCCGCAGTTGGTTCGGTCTGCGTTAAAAAGGACCCGTTTAAAAAGAAACGATAAAAACAACAACAATTTCGCATTTGCAGCTTAATTAAGCTATTGCGCGTCGGCCTGCCTTCACCTGCAGGGGCAGATCCCGGCGTCGACCATGCAGGAAACCTTTCTTAAAGTTCCCGGTATAAGGAAGGGATTACGGGATAGGAACATTTAAGTCGTGTCGGTGGGCCTTAAGTGTTCCGAAATACGAACTGCCGTCTGCGCTCGGAGAAAGCCTTGCGGATTTGTTTTCGGACGTGAGTTCGACTCTCACCGCCTTCACCACAGACGAAAGTCCGGGACTGTGACAGTCCCGGACTTTTTCATTGTTGCATATAACACGGGCATTTGATAATATTCAATTGATATCCATTTTTTTACGAAAGGAGAAATGAACATGCCAGTAGATACCGCTGATAAAACAGAAACGACTGTATTGCCTGAATACACCGTTTTACCGGAAAATGAAACCGTTAAAGAAGAACCGGCTTCTGAAGGACATATTTTTGAAGATGATAATCACAAATTAACATGGGTATATGAGCTTCCTATGATGAAGACCTTCCTTCTCCTGTTCGAAGTATGGAAAGTGATCGGGATAGCAGGGGGCATCGTGGCGTTGTTTATGATGATCGTCGGCCTTTTCCAAGGGAACGGATTGGATGCGATCCTGTTTCCCATCGAGATGACAGCCCTTGTGCTCGGAATACTTCTTGTTTTGTCCATCCCTGCTTACTATATAGTCACTAAGGCCAATAACGGCAAGTATACAGTACTTTTCGAGATGGATGAAGAAGGCGTCGACCATACCCA
>JAEEGL016373927.1_pt1 | contig 11395 bp, 7 predicted proteins | sample 9134231 | NCBI WGS metagenome assembly JAEEGL01 (sample SAMN16246548, study PRJNA631951) | gut metagenome | biome: gut microbiome; feature: rumen; material: fiber-attached | host: Bos | place: Iran: Karaj | collected 2018-10
AATATTTTCATTTTATCAATCATTTTTTTATTTAAAATATTTTTTTAAATTATATAAAAATTTTATTAAATTTTATTTTTTATTATTTTTTAAAACGATTAAAATAATAAATTTTATATTATAAAAATATTAATTATATTTATAAAAATATTTTAATTTATTCTATTTTTTTATTTATAAATTCATTTTTAAAAGGGAAAAAACCAAAAAAAAATATTATTTCCAAAAACATTTTTTAAATTTTGATACAATCCTTTATCATATTTAAATTCATTTTTTTTAACAATAGAATTAAAAACTTGTGCTTTTTCAATAGTAGTTCTATTTTTAATAACATTAACAAAATTATTTTTAAACAAATAAATATCAAATCCTAAAAACAAAACATTTAACATAAAACAAAAATTATTTAAAATATTAAAAATTAATTTTATTTTCATTGATCTATTAATAAAAAAAATATATTTAATATAACTAACGCATATTAAAAACGATAATAAAAATCCATAAAAAATAGTTAAAATATAAAATTTATAATTATTTTTTCCAATACAATTTCCAATGTAAGGACAATGATGATCCATTTTAAATACACATTTATTACATATTTTACAATGATGAGTTCTTTCTATTTTTAATCTTAAACAATTTTGACATAAATTAAAATTTTGTTTATTAATTTCTATTATTTCATCATTTTTTTCATTAATTTCATTAAAAAAATTATTTATTTTCTTTTCAAATTCGTTTTTTTCTGTGTAATTTAAAGGCGAATTTTTAATATTTAAATTAAAATTTTTAATAAATGAATTTATTTTTTCATAATTTTTGTTTTTATTAATAATGTTAATTAATTCATATTCAATTGGTGAATTTGGTAAATAACCAGGATTTAAAAACGCTGTTTTATAAAATGAAATTAAAAATAAAAATAAAAGAATTGTTATTATTATAATAATATAAAAATTTAAATTTTTAAAAAAAATATTTGAAAAAATATTATGTTTATTTTGTAATATTTTTATTTCATTATAATCAGAAATAAAATAAAAATTATAATAAAAATATGAATATAATTTATCATTATAAAATAGAGAATAATTATAAATATAAAATGAATAAATTAATATTATTAATAAATTTATAAAAATAAAAGTTGAATGAATTTTTATAAATTTTACAATAAAATTTTTTTTCATTTTTATATAATAAAAATTTATTTATAATTTATTATAAATTAATTAAAATATAATTTTATTTATAAAAAACTTATTTTTCAATAGAATTTTACCACTTTTAATTACAAATATAAAAACCATATTAAATAACTATAATAAATAAATTTTTAATTAATTTTTTAATGTTTTTTTTTATTCAAACGTGCAAATGTTGGACTTGTTGGTGGAAGCATATCAATATTACTTTTATCTTTATCTTCAATATTACCATAGAAATTATTCAAATTATTTACATTATTTACATCATCATTATTATCATTATAATAAACATTATTATTAAAATTATTTTTATTTTTTTTATTTATATTATTATTATTATTATAATAATTACTTTCATCTTCAATTACATTTTGATTCATTAAATTTTCATAGTTGTTATTTTTTAAATTAAAAGATAAAGTTTTTGTTTTTTTAATAATATTTGCTCCATTTTCACCAAAATATTCTAATTTATATTGAATATTTGTAATAATATCAAATTTATTTTTTAAAATATTTTGATTAATATTTGTATTATTATTAATAATATTTAATTGATTGTAATGATTTGTATTATTAATATTATTAATTTCACTATAATTATTATTATTAGTAATTATAGAATAATTATTATTTGACATTTCATTTAAACAACTATTTTCTTTTCTCATACTATTTAAATTATTCATATTAATGTCATCAAAAAAATTTTCATTATTAAATTCCGAAACTTTTTCTTCTAATTTATCAATATTAGAAATATTTCCAATGCTTTGTAAACTTCTTAAACTTTGAAAACTTTTTGATAATAAAGATTTAAAAGAATTTTTAGATAAAAAATTATTATTACTATTTAAATTACTATTTAAATTACTATTTAAATTATTATTATTATTATTTAAATTATTATTATTATTATTTAAATTATTATTATTATTATTTAAATTATTATTATTATTTGAACTATTAGTTGATTTTTTTTCAGGGGAAATTTTTTTTTAATATTCGATAACATATTCGTTTTAGTAAAAAATAAATACGACAAATCATTTTTAATATCAAATCTCGAAACATATAAAATTTTTTCAAATTCCGATTTATTAATTTTATTATAATTACTATTATAACTACTATTTATATTTTTATTTTCCGAATCAACACTATTATTATTATTATTAGATTTTGAATTATTTTTATAATTCAACGGAAGAGAAGAAATTTTATTAAACGAACTTTTTTTAAAAAAAAACGTGATTTTTTTAATTAAATAATTAACTAAATAATCAAAGCTCATTCTAATATTTAAAGAATTATTAATAATATTCAAAAAATCTTTATTAAAATACAATAAATCACAATTAATATCAATAAATTTACTAAATTTATTATAAAAAGAAATGAAATAATGTTTAATAAGCGATTCAACATCATTTATTATTGAATACATTTTTTCTTCTTCAGTTTTGTTATTAAAATATTTAAATTCATATTCAAAATATTTATTATTCGTTCTTGATAATCTATTTGAAGAAAAAATTTCAATCATTGCGATTCCATTATAAATTTTATAATATTTTGAAATGAAAATTATTCTAGGAAAAGTAGAAAATAATTCGAATTTATTAATTAAAAAATTATTATTTTGATTTTCTAAATTTTTAAATAGAAAATTTTTAATTAATTCGTTATTAAAATAATTTCTTATTTTTTCTTTGTTTTTTGTTAATAATTGTTTAATATTTAATAAAATATTTTTATTTTTCATGTCAATAATTAAAATATTTTTTAATTTAATTTGTTTTGTTGGTTCTTGAAAATCATTTTGATCTGAAGATAAAAAATTAATAACATTTTTAAATTTGTTGTATAAAATTTTTAAAAAAAAAGTTTCGAAAATTTTACTAATGTTAAAAATATAATTTTCGCATGTTTCACCAATGAAATTACTAAACGCAATACAAATAAATTCTAAAAATAATTTTAATAAAGAATTTGAAATAAATTTATTTGAAATTATGCAAAAAAAAAATATGTTAAAATAACACATAATTTTTAATTTTCCGATTATTAATGTTTTAAATGTTGATGTTTTAATTTTATTATTTAAAAATATTTTTTTTAATAATATTTTTCTTTTTGTTAGATAATTATTATTTTTTGAATTTTTTGAAAAATTTTTAAATAAAATATCAATTCCAAATTCATTAAAAATATACAAATTTTCTATTGAAAATTGAACTTGAAAAATATTTGTTAAAGCTGTGTCTGAAATTCCCATTTTTTCTATTTCACTAATGTTATTCATTATTTTTAAAGAAGAAAAAAAATTTAAATAAAATTTTTTCATTTAAAATTATTATTTTATTTATATTTTTAATAATGTTTTTATTTATTTATAATTAATTTTTATTTATAATTTATTTATAATTAATTATTTATTTTTTTATCTAAAATTGAAAATAAAGGAAATTTAAATCGTTTTGTATTAAAATTTTCTTTTTTGTTTGATTTTATTTTTTTCCAATTATTAATAATTTTTGTTATTTTTGAATTTAATGAAATTTTTTCTTTTAAATTTTTATTAATTTCAACTGTTTTATTTAAATTATTATTAATTTTTATTTTACTATTTTTTTTACTTTTATATGAGTTTATAACAAAATTTTCATTTTCTTTACTAAAATTATTATTTTTTATATTTTTATCAGTTAAATTATTAAAAGAAATTTCTTCTGTTTTTAATGTTTTATTAGTGAAAAATTTAGTTTCTTCATTTGAATTATTAAAAAAACTTTGAATATTATTATTATTATTAATTGAATTATTAATACTATTATTTTCTATTTTAGGAAAAAGTAATTTTGTTAATTTAGTTTTAATTACTGAATTTTTATTTATATTATTTTTATAATTATTAAAAAGATTATTATTATTATTTAATTTCAAAAAAGTTTTTGTTTTAATCATATTTTTTGAATTCGTATAATTTTTATTATTATTATTATTATAATCATTAATTAAATTTTCAATTCGTTTAATTTCATAAGATTTTTGATTAAACAAATTTTCATTATTATTATTATTAAAATTTCTACTATTATTATTATTATTAATATCATTAAAAAAAATATTTTTATATTTTTCATTAATTTTCTTTCCTAAATTCACATGATTATTATTCAAACATTCAAAAATTTTATTTTGTTTTTCAAAAAACTTTTTAAAATGACATTTCAATCTATCAATAAAAATTTCATTAAAATCACTCAAAACAAATTTAAATAAAATCGTTTCAGTTAAACCACTTTCTAAATCAAATTCATATTCTTTTCCAAACAACGCTTCAAATCCAATAATATCACCTGCTTCTAAAATAACAATTTTTTTTCTATTTTTTTTAACAAAACAATTTCCTTTATAAATTAAAAAAAATTCATTCGATTTTTTTCCATTTTTATAAATAATTTCTTTCGAATTTAAAAATATTTTTTTAATTTCTCTATAATAAATATCAAATTGATATGTATTTAAATATTTAAAAGGCAAAATGTGATTTTTAATGAAATTTTTTCTATTATTTTCAGCTTGAATTAAATATTTACTAAAATAATTTTCAAATGTTTCATTAGAAATTCCTAATAAAATTGTTTTTTCTTCTTTTGCTATTGCAGTTACTGTTCGTTTTATTTTAAAAATTAATCCCCATTCACCAAAAAATTCACCAACTGAATTTGTATTAACTTCTTTATTAATAATTTTTGTTAATTTTTTATTGCTATTGAATTTTTTGTTTTCAATAATAATTTTTTTTGATGAAAAAAATCCAATTTTTCCTGAAAGAATTAAATATAAATTTTCTGCTTTTTCGCCTTGTTTAAATAAAATTTCGTTTTTGTTTAAAATTTTGTAAAATGATTTTTCAAAAACGTTTAAAATTGTTTTTTTTTTTAAATTGTTTATTAAAAGATATTTATTAAATTCTGGAATTTGGGTTAAATAATAAAAAAGTAATTTTGAGTTTTTTACTTGAAAAGTTGGATTATCTTCTAATTCTTCATTAACGTATGTTGTTAAAATGTCGTTTTTTGTTAAAATTTTTATAAATTCTGTTTGAAGAATTGAATTTCTTTTTAATGTTTTTTTTATATTATTTGATGAATCTATTTTTAGGGATTTTGATGATGATGAAGATGATGATGATGATGAAATGTTTGAATTAATTATTGAATTATTATTATTATTTTCTTCAATATTATTATTATTATTTTCGTTATTATTTAAAAGATTTTCATTATTATTTTCATTTTTATTATTATTATTATTTTCATTATTATTATTATTATTATTTTCATTATTATTATTATTATTATTTTCATTATTATTATTATTATTATTTATATTTATAATATTATTATATTTAGACATATTTAATTTTCAAAACAAAAATATTATAATTTTTTAATTAAAAATCATAAAAAAAAAATATTATTAAATATTAATATCAAATTTTATAAATATTATTAAAAATTAAATTAAAATATTAATTTTCAACATATTTTTCATAATTTTTAATTAATTCTTCTATAAAATTATTTTGTTTTTCTGGAATTTTTTTATAAACAGATTCAACACTTCCAATAGCCATTTTCATATTCAATTGACTACACATTCTTAATAAAGTTTCATTTTCATTTGCTTTTTCAATAAAAATTCCTTGAATTATAAATTCTCCTCTCACAATTTTTTTTTTTTCTGGACAATTTTCATCAATTATCGAATGAAAAACATAACAATAAGAATTTTCTTTTAAATAATTATTATTACATTCTATTTTTTCATTTACAAAATCTCTATCAGAAAAAATAAAAGGCATTTTTAAATAAAAATATTCAATTGTTTTTTTAATTTTTTCTTCATTTGAAATTAATTCTTTTATTATTTGTGGCTTGTTTTTAAATAAAGATTCAAAATTCCCACGAAAATCATAATCTTTTAATATTTTTTCTACAATATGAAATTTACATGGTAATTTTGATATTGTTTTTACTATTAAACTTTTTGTTTCGTTGTCTGGAAGAAAACAACGTTTGTTATAAATTTTAGTGTTATTTTTTGAAATCATTTCTTCCCATAATGAAATTGGTTCGTTTATAATATCAATGAATTTTTTTAAATATTCTTCATTTGTTTGGAAATTTTCGGTGTTAAGATAGATTAAATCTGATGGAGAAGTTGTTATTGTAAATTTTTTAGTTTCTGTGTTAGAATTATTATTATTATTATTATTATTATTATTAAAAGTATCTTCTAACATATTTAAATTATTATTTATTTTATTATTATTATTATTATTATTATTTTTATTATTATTATTATTATTATTTTTATTATTATTTTTATTATTATTTTCATAATTAATATTATAATTTTTATCCAAATTCAAAAAGAAATTTTCATTTAATTTACATTCATCTCCTTTTAAAAAAATATTATTTTTCTTATTACCAAAAATTTCTTTCAAATTTCCATCAAAAATCATATTTAAAATCTCAAAAAAAATTAATATAATAAAATCATAAAAAAATTAAATAATTATAAGAAAATAAATAAATAATTTTTTAAATATTTTTTTATAAAAGAAAAAAATAAATGCAACTTGAAATTTATTATAAATCTCATTTATTAAAATCCACATTAAATTCCCCAATCACAATAAAAGAACTAATATTAAACATAAAATCATCAATAAAATCTTTAAAATCAACTCAAAATTTTTTAATCTTCAACAATCAATTCGAAATTTTATCCGAAGACGAAAAAATAATCCCATCCGAAAAAAACCCATTCCAACTTTTTTTAATCGATTTCGAACCCGAAAAAAAAACCATCGAAAAAAAATCCACCGAAATAGAAGAATTAATAATGAAAGTCACAGGAGCAGAAAAAAAACTCGAATCAAACAACATAAAACTTCCGCCTCCAAATTTATATGAAAATAACCCAAATTTAAATCGTTTACTTCAATTATTACAAGCACTAGAACAAAGAAACATAATCATCGAAGGAAATGAAAATAACAACATTCCAATTGAAGTAAACGAAAGTTATTTAAATGAATTGAAAGACATGGGATTTCCAGAAGACAGAGCAAGAACAGCTTTAATTCGCAGTAGAAATAATATGAACAGAGCAACTGAAATTTTACTTGATGAAGGAGAATAATTAATTAATTTTTTTATATAATTAATAATATAATTTTAATATTATGAATTTTTTTAATTCAGAGAAAATTAAATTAATTTATAATAGCGATAAATATTGGTTAAAAATTTGGAACAAAATTGATAAATCAACGAATGAAATTTTTATTATTACTTATGATATGAATAATTCTTTATTAGCGAATTTGACTTTGAATAAATTAATTAATGCTGCGGAAAGAGGAGTGAAAATTTTTTTGATTGTTGAGGAAATTAATTTTTTTATGAAGAAAAATTTGATTAGTAAATTAAAAGAAAAAGGTGGAATTATTTTAAAACCAAATGATTTTAAAACGAATGTGAAAAAATTTAATTTTTTTAAAATTTTTAATAGATTTCATAATAAAATTAAATTAATTGATAATGATTTGTTTATTGGGAGTTTAAATTGCAATGAAAATTATGCGAATTATTATGGAAAAAATAAATTCGTTGATGTGAATTTTTATGTTAAAAATACGATTTGTAAAAATAAAATTGTTGATTTTTTTAAAAATGTTATTTTAAATAATATTAATGGAATTTTTCCGAAAAATAAAAGAAAAAATATTCAAAATTTTTTTGAAAATAATAATTTTATTAATGAAAATAATAATAATTTTAATAATGAAAAATTTTTAATTGAATCGTTTAAAAATAATGAAATTTCTAATGAAATTATAAAAAGTTTTTCTGAAGCAAAAAAAAAAATTACTATTATTCAAAGTTATTATATGAATTTTAAAAATATTGAAAAAATTTTATTAAATTTATTAAAAAATGGCGTTGAAATTGAAATAATTACAGCGAAAATTCGTGATCCAATTTTATTAAAATTTTATAAAAATGAAATTTTATTTGAAAATTTAATTAAAAATGGAGCAAAAGTTTATGAATTTTTAGATAAAAGTTTTCATTGTAAAGTTTATAATATTGATAATAAAATAATTAATTTAGGTAGTTTTAATCATGATATTATTAGTTTATGGTTTAATAATGAAAGTAATTATTTAGTTAAAAAAAATGAAAAAAATAAATTTTTATTTGAAAAATTTGAAGAAATTAAACAAAAAATGATTAAAAATTCAAAAAGAGTTTTATTAAATAATAATAATAATAATTTTAATTATAAATTTATATTTAAATTTGGTTATATTTCAATTAATTATTTTTTATTTAGTATTGGAAAATTATTAGGAAATTCAAATAAATTATTTTAATAAAAAAACATAATTTAAATAAATATAATTAAAATACACATATTAATTATATATAAAAAAAAATAACATTTTTAATTTTTATTTTTTTTCTTTTTTTTATTTTCTTTTTCTTCTTCTTTTTTATTTTCTTCATTTTCTTTTTCTTCTTTTTTATTTTCTTTTTCTTTTTCTTCTTTTTCTTTTCTTTCTTTTTCTTCTTTTTCTTTTTCTTTTCTTTCCTTTTCTTCTTTTTTCTTCTTAAACATCATTTTCATCTTCATCAATCCCACATTGGCATAATACCCTTTTAAATGAAAAACTTCAGTAACAACATTATTATTTTTCACACTGCAAATAATAACATTTTCATTTTGGCAATTAACCACCCCTTCATAAACATCTTTTTCTCTTTTTTTCAAATAATTCCACCTATCATTATCTAAAACAATACACCCCACACTATCCGGAATTTTCACCCTAAAATTCGTTTCATTTCCAATCCGAATTCTTCCATTTCTAGGTTGATAAAGATGCGCCCCATTTGAATCATAATTATATTTCTTCGTTTTCAAAAAATAATTTAATTTATCTTTTTCAATAATAATTCCCATTTTCGGTAATCTCGAACTTTGCGCTCGTTTTTTTTTATTATTATTATTATACAAACTTTTTAAAAACATTTCTTTTTTTTCTTTCAATTCTCTTTCGCGCTTTAATTTTTCAATGTATTCTTCTCTACTATCGTCGATGATTAATTTATAATTAATTAAATTAGAATAATTTAAATTTTCTGAACCATCAGGACGAAAATTAATTTGAATGAAAAATTCGCCATTTTCATTAAAATGCGGCTCGAGAGAATAAATGTGTGTTTTATCATTAATGTTGAATTTAACTTCGGAAATTTTGTATTTGAAATTGAAATTAAATAAATTCGCTTGAATTAACATTTTTTCTAATTTTAATTTAATAATTAAATTTTTCGAACTGTGAATTACAGGAAAAACATGCGTTAATAATTCAATTTTGTATTTATAAACATTTTTATAAAAATCGTTTAATTTTAAATTTCGACGTTGAATGAAAAAATTATTTGGAATTGTTTTTAATGTTAGTTGATTAAAATCATCGAAAGGCAAATGTGATTCTATTAATAAATTCGGCGGAGTCATAAAAAAAAATGGATTAAAATTAGTTGAAAAATAATTATTATCATTTGAATTATTTTTTTCTATATTTTTTTCATATTCATTTTTTGGCTTTGAAAGACCATGAAAAACATCAATTAAATACCAATTATTTTGAATAAAAATCGCGTTCCAAACGTGATTAAAATAAATTTCAGAATTTCTTTTAAATTTCGGATAACAATTTAATTTACAAAAGCCTTTTATATGTCGAAATTTCATTTCACAAAATTTACACATCGCTTCAAAAATTTTTACTATTTGAAAATTACTCACAAATTCATTTTTAAATATTATTTCTAAATCTTTTTCTGTTGAAACATTTTCTTTTTGAAGAATATTTTTTATATTTTCATTTTCATTTTCATTTTCGATTTTTTTCGGCTTAAATTCGTTAGTTAAATAATAAAAAAATGTTGCGTAATGTGTAAATTCAATTTGATTGTTGAATTTAAAATCAAATAAATATTTAGCTACAGTTTCGATTGAATTTGTTTTTCGTGGCGGAGTTCGACTAACGTAAACTTGAAAATCAAAGTCGTCAAAAATTGAATGAAATAAATTATATAAATCAAATAATTTAGAAGGAATTGGAGGAATTAAATGAGGAATATGAATTTTTTTTTCATATGAAATTGGAGATAATAAGATATTTTTGTTTTTATGAAAATTTTTTGCGGTTTTTGGACGAATGTTTGGTAAAGTTTTGGAAAAATTATTTATAATGTCATTATTTTCATTGAAATTTTCGATTTCATTTTCATTATTATTATTATTATTAATAGGAATGAGATTATTATTATTATTATTATTATTATTATTATTATTATTATTAAGATTGTTTGATAATATTTTTGTTGGATTGTTTTTTGTGTTTTTATTAATTTTTAAGAGATTTTTTGAGTTTCTTTTGTTAAAATTATTATTATTATTTTGTTTTGAACGAAGTTTTGTTGTTGATGTTAATGGACGATTATTAGTTTTCATTTTAATAATAATTATTATAATTATTATTTTAAATTAAAATTATATTTTTATTAAATAGAATTAAATCTTATTTTAATTATTAAATAAAAATGGCAAGTAATAATAATAATATTAAAAATGTTGTTGATGATTTATTTGATGATGATAATAATGAAGTTAATATAAAAATTAATAAAAAAAGTAGTAACAAAATGAAAATTGATTTAAATAATAATAATAATAATAATAAAAATAATATTAATAATAATATTAAAATTAATAATAGATATAATGATAATAATAATGATGATAATAATAACAATAATATTCAATCAATTAATAATAATAATAACAATAATAATAATAATAATAACAATAATAATAATTATAATTTATTTAATTTTAGTTTGAATAATAATAACAATAATAATAATATAAATAAAAATAATAATAATTTAAATAATAATAATAATGAAGTAAAAGTTGCAAATTTATTAGATATTAATGATTTATTAGATCCTAATAGTAATAATAATAATAATAATAACAATAATAATAATAATATTAATTTTAAGAAAAATAATAGT
>JAEEGL016538338.1_pt1 | contig 11395 bp, 5 predicted proteins | sample 9134231 | NCBI WGS metagenome assembly JAEEGL01 (sample SAMN16246548, study PRJNA631951) | gut metagenome | biome: gut microbiome; feature: rumen; material: fiber-attached | host: Bos | place: Iran: Karaj | collected 2018-10
GGAGGCGGTGGCGGGAAGTAAGGCCGGTAGAAGCGCGGCGGCGGCGGCGTGTAGATGACGCTGGGCGAAGTGTAGACAACCGTCGGCTGTGGCGCGTAGGTGGTCGTGGTGACAACCGGGGCGGTCGTATAGACCGGCGCGGGCGTGTAGGTCGTGTACACAGTTGTCGACTGGACGGGGGCGGACTGCTGCGCCGAGGCGGCGATGGCGGTTCCGAGGACTGTCCCGACGATTCCGGCGGCGATGATGCCGCCTGCGCCGTGGTGGGCCATTGCCACATGGGGGACGAGTGTCGTGGCGAGTGCCGCAGTCGCGGCGAGAGAGGCGATTCTGTTTTTCATAGTGACCTTTCCTTTCTGCGGATTTCGGCCGTTCCACTGTGGCCCGGCGTCCTCCGACAAATCTACTGACGGAGAAGACCGGAAAGTTCTTGCATCGTTCCACGATACTGAGTCAACCGGGTTCGACGACCCTCTGTCGTGCGAGGGGTTTTCGCCCAGGATCTCCCGCCACAGCGCCTGCGTGACCTCGTACTTCGACATCGGAAAGTCACGATCCGAAATCTCGACCATCTCGGATGGCAGCCGCGCCAGCGCCTCCTTGCCGAGCTTCGCCTAGTCGAATTCGTCTGGCGGAGGCGTCTTGTTCGTGCTTGGCGGCTTCGCCCCGGCGGGATTCTTGCTGGCGGGCTGGTTGGTGGAGGCTTCTTCGAGGTTGGGCGCGCCATTGCGTTTCTTCAAGGCGACTTGTATCACGTTGCCGTCCGTCACGGCGTATGTGACGTATTCGGTGTTGGCATCCTCGCGCATTATCTTGATGGCCGGCACGGCGACGCCAACGGCCGCCGCCGCGACGAGCAAGGTCGCCACGGTCACCCATGATGGCGCATGGCGCATTTTCACGGCACGGCGGAAGACCTCGATCGAACGGTAGCGCATTGACGGGATGGAGGATGTCGCGCGTCGGATGATCTCGCGCCAGCAGCGTGGCGGGCTGTCTTGGAAGCACTGGTCTGCGAGGACGCCCAGCGCGTGGACATCGCTCGCCGGTGAAACGCCCTTCCCGTCAAATTGCTCGGGCGAGGCGTAGCCAGGCGTGCCGACGCCCATGGCGTGCCCGTCCACTACCGAGATGGAGCTGGCTGGCGAAAAGCCGTCAGCCAGAGGTGACGGGCTGGTGAGGTCCTTGACGAGGCCGAGGTCGATGAGGACGGGGCGGCCCGCCCGCGACATGACGTTTGAGGGCTTGATGTCGCGGTGGACGTATCCCAGTGCGTGGAGGAAGGCGACGCCGTCGCAGAGGTCGAGAATGAAGCGCGCGACCGCCGCGTCGGAGGCCGGAAGGTCCATGGGGTCGAGGTATTCCGTTGCGAGGTAGGGCCGCCCTTCATACTCGCCCTCGCCAAGAAAGCGCGGAAGGCAGCGATGCGGCTCCTGGCGCAGGAGTGCCGCCTCGCGTGCGAAGCGACGCACCTCGCGAGTGCTTTCAGGACGGAGGAGGAACTTGACGGCGGCCGCCGTGCCAGGCTCGATGCCGGGGACTTCGCCCGTTGCCTCGGCGCGATAGACCTCGCCGGAGCCGCCTCGTCCGATGAAGGCCGTTAATCGCCAGCCGTTGATGACGCGGCCGACTTCGAAGAGCGGCTTTGCGGCGGGTGGGTGGAGACCGCCGAGGCGACGGAGAAACCGGTCATCCGGGTGTTCCTGAAGGGTGTCTGAAGTTGTGTCTGGCGTTTCGTCCATGTTATGCTGTCCTTGATCTGCGACTAGTGGCTGTCCTCGTCCATCTCGGAGCCGAGTTTCTTGACGATAAGGCGGAGTCGGGCTATCATGCGGCTTCTGATGTGATCCACGGCATCGCGTGAGACACCGAAGGCTGCGGCCGCATCGGCGGGGGAAACTCCCTCGATTGCCACCTTGAGGAAAATCTGCTTTGTCTGGTCATGGATGGACGGGTCGGCGAGAAGCTCGCGAAGGGCGAGTTCCATGGCTGCCATCTGGAACCGCTCATGCTCCTCCGCCCGTGTCTCCGCCTCGCTGTCGATCTCGGCGGCTTCGCTGCCGAAGCGCCTCTCGGTCTCGTTCTTGCGCTTCCTCGCCGCATATTGCGCAAACGCCTTGTGGCGCAGGATGCCGAAGAGCCAGTTGCGGAAAAGCCCCTTTGCCTCGGGGTCGTAGCGGTAGTGGGGCATTGCCTTGACCAGGGCGATCAGCGTCTCCTGCACGAGGTCGTCGGCGTCGAGATCGGGAAATGTCGCCTTGCAGTAGGAACGCATCGGCGGGACATACCGCTTGGCGAACTCTCCCCAACGCGCGGAAAGCGCATCGTCGGAAATCGCGTTGAGGAGCGTCATGGAGGTTGTGGGGATGTTGTGCATGGGGAATGCCGAGAGTTTTTTTCGTTTTTTACTGCCGCCTTCCCCGGAAATCTGACACGATGCCCGGAAAAAGACGTGAAAACAGGGTAAAAATTTTACCAAAGAGGATGTGGAGAATTTTGGCAAAAGCCGTGTCAGATTTCCATGATTTCAGGCAATATGAAACAAAGGCCGGAAGGTTCCTGCTTCCCTGGGGCGGCGCTTGAGTGGCGATTTGGAAAGGGCGCAGTCTGAAGGACTGCGCCGGCAAGACGGCGATTCGCCGACAAGATGTAGTTGCACCGGTGCGCGCCGTCCTGTCGGCGCGGCTCTTCAAGCCGCGCCAGCGCTACGCCTCGACGATGGCCTTTGCGGCCTCGGCGGCGGTGTGCGCGGCGAGGATCGCGTTGCGGCGGCCTTCGTCCGAAAGGACGCGGGCCATCCGTGAAATGAACTGCAGATACGGGCCGGGTTCGTTCTTCGGGCAGACGGAGAGGATGACGAGGCGCGCCTGGTTGGCAGGGTCCTCGCCATCGTAGGCGACGCCGTCGCGGGAGATGCCGATCGCCGTGGCGAAGACAAGGGTGCCGTCGGTGCGCGCGTGCGGCATGGCGATTCCATGGTCCTGGAAGGTCGAGGCGATGGCGTCTCGTTCCATGATGTCTTCATAGCAGCGCTCGGCATCGGCCAGCGGGGTGGTGCGGTTGATCGCGTCAAGCAGTTCGCGTATCGCCCCGGCCTTGTCGCGGGCCTTGAGCCCCACGACGATGTTCCGGGGCGAAACGACGCGGGCAAGCTGGAACTCCGTCGCAGGGGCCTCCTTGCGGACGGGGCCGGCGGGCGCCGGACGGGTCGCTGCCAGCGCCGCTCGGACGGCGTCCGGCGCCGCCAGCTGCCGCAGTTCGGAGAGGCTGTGGTGGAGTTCGACGACGCCCTCGTAGAGACTCGTCCGAATCAGCGGCACGTCCTCTTCGGACGAGGTGAAGAGAAGGGTGGCGTCCTTCATCTCGAGGGAGAAGCTTGTCTTGTCCTTGCGGAACTGCACGACGCGCACGCCTCGCGTGAAAGACGAGCAGGAGAAGCCGTCGTGCTGGAGTAGCTCGACGATCTGGCTGAGCGCGAAGGTCGCGACGGCCTCGGTGCGGAAGTCGAAGGAGGTCGTCACCAGGTCTTCGTCTGGCCGCTCGTGCCGCACGCCCTTCCGGGGAATGCGGAGGGCGAAGCCCAGCAGCGGCGGCGCGACGAGCGCCGTGATGAGCGGCATGATGACCGCGATGCCGAAGAGGCGGCTGTCGAAGATCGGGACGGGGTTCGGGCCGCCGGCCGGATCCTTCATCAGCGTCGTCGCGGCGATGCCGGCGATGATCAGCACCACTTCGCAGCGCGGCACCATGCCGATGCCCACGCGGAGGGCGCCCGTCGGCGTGAAGCCCGTCGCCAGCGAGGGGAGGGCGCAGCCGACAACCTTGCCGAGCGTCGCCATGAAGGCGAAGACGAGCCCCACGCCCAGCACGGCCGGGTCGCGCAGAACGCGGATGTCGACGAGCATGCCCATGGCGACGAAGAAGACGGGGACGAGGAAGGCGCCGATGGGCTGGAGCACCGTGCGGATGCGGAAGGCGACGTCGGTGCGCGACAGGGAGAGACCCATGACGAAGGCGCCGACGATCATCGCGAGTCCGGCCTTCTCGAAGAGACCGGCCAGGAGGAGCGCGAGGCCGAAGGCCAATGTCGGGAAGGCCGCCGGCCCCTGGAAGCCCTTGAGGAAGCTGGCGATTCGGCGCGAGAAGGCAAGCCCGACGGCCGTGGCGCCGAGCCAGATCACGAAGCTTCTTCCCGCTATCGAGCCGATGGCCGACCAGTCCATGTTGCCGCCCCGGAGTTCCACGCCGGCGATGCCGACGACAATGGCGAGGCAGACGATGCCGAGGACGTCGTCGATCACGGCCGCCGCCATGATCGTCACGCCTTCGGGCGACCCCATGGCGTTGTTCTCGGAGAGAATGCGCGCCGAGATCCCCACGCTCGTCGCCGTGCAGAGGATGCCGAGGAAGAGTGTGCGCGGATCCATCAGCGGCCAGTCCAGGACGAAGCGGCCGACGGCCGCCCCGCAGAGGAAGGAGCAAACGATGCCGCCCAGGCCGACCAGCGTGCCCGTCACCGAGTATTTGAAGAACGTCCGGACGTCGGTTTCGAGGCCGGACTGGAAAAGCAGCGCAATCGAACCGAGAGTCGCGACCGCGTAGAGCAGGGGGGGGATGGGGACGCCGGGAACCGTCGCGTCGAGGGGGAAGAGCCCGTTCGGGAAGCCGGGAAGGGGAATGCCGCCCAGCGCGCAGGGGCCGAAGGCCATGCCGGCCACCAGTTCGCCCATGACCGACGGTATGTTGAGACGCGCCGCCAACGCCCCGAAAACCCGTGCCAGAAAAAGAATGATGCCAAGCTGGATGGCAAGCGTTGCAATCGTCTCAGCCATGTTGAGAAGAAGCCTCCGTGGTCAAAAAAACGTCTAAACAGTCTAGAAAATCAGGGGCTTTTTGTCAAATCCTGCGCGGTTTTTCGTCTTTGCGTTTGCAAGCGTCGGGAGGATTTACTATAATTGTCGCAACTACGGAGGACATTGAAATGACTGCCAAGACATGGTTGCTTGAAGAGAAAATCGGCGATTTCGGGAAGCGCCTCGGCCGCGACGCCGTGTTCACGCTCGGAAATGGCTATCTCGGCTGCCGCGGCTTCTTCGACGAGGAGCAGGAGGGCGCCGTCGAGACGCTCGGCGGAATCTATATGGGCGGCGTCTTTGGCGCCGGCGCCCTCAAGGCCTGGGAGGGGATGCACCGGGAGCTGGTCAACACCCCGAACTTCCTCTGGACCTCCATCAAGGTGGATGGCGAGCAGCTCCTCCAGCGGCCCGGGAAGGTGTCGTCCTTCAAGCGCGTCCTCGACATGCGGCGCGGCGTTCTGACGCGCACGTTCGTGTGGACGGGCGCCGCGGGCGCGAAGGTGAAGGTGGTCTTCGAGCGCTTCATGAGCGTGGCCGACATCCACTACGCCGGCCAGCGCATCACCCTCCAGGCCGTCGATGGCCCCGTCTCCCTTTCCGTGTCGGCCGGCATCGACGCGGGCGTCACGCAGCACAACATGGTGACGACGCTTCCCCTGCCGATCCAGCCGGGCCGCCGCCAGCTCGACGTGCTCGCCGTGGGCGAGGACACAATCGAGGCGAAGGTCTTCACGCGTCCCGACGGCGTGACGATCGACGAGGGGCAGCTCCTGACATTCCGCGCCGAGGGGAGCTCGGGCGAGAAGGTGAAGCCCGACTCCACGAAGACCCGCGTCGGCGCCAACTTCTCGGCGCGGCTCGAAAAGGGCGGCGCCGTCACGATGACGAAAGTCGTCGCCTTCTTCACCTCGCGCGACGGCGACGCGAAGGCCCTCCTCGCCGACGCCCTTGCCGCCGCGCCGTCCTACGACGACCTGCTCGCGCGCCACGAGGCGGCCTGGGCCGAAAAGTGGGATTCCGCCGACATCGAGATCGAGGGATGCGACGACGACCAGCGCGCCCTCCGCTACAACCTCTTCCAGCTGATGCAGGCGGCGCCGCGCCACGATTCGCGCCTCAGCCTCGGCGCCCGCGGACTCAGCGGCGAGATGCACGAGGGCTCGGTCTTCTGGGACAACGAGATCTTCAAGATGCCGTTCTTCACGCTCACGGACCCCGAGGCCGCGAAGAGCATGCTGATCTACCGCTACCGCACCCTCGAGGCCGCCAAGAAGCACGCGAAGGACCTCTGGTTCGACGGCGCCATGTACGCCTGGAAGGCCGGCGTCGACGGCCTTGAGGAAACCGAGGTCGGGGTCGGCGCCTACTACGCGATCCACATCGTCGCCGACATCGCCTACGCCCTGCGCCAGTACTGGGCGATGACCGGCGACGACGCGTTCCTCTTCGACTACGGCGTGGAGATCCTCCTCGAAACCGCGCGCTTCTGGAAGAGCCGCATGCAGTTCGACAAGAAAGCCGGCCGGTACGAGATCCGCGCCGTGCGCGGCCCCAACGAATACGACACGATCGTCCACAACAACGCCTACACCAACGTCTTCGCCGAGCAGAACATCCGCAGCGCCCTCGAGGCGATTGCCAAGATGCGCAAGGAGGCGCCGGAGGCGTGGCGCAAGCTGGCCGGGAAGTGCGCGTTCACCCCAGCCGAGGAAAAGTCCTGGAAGTCCGTGCTGGGCAGGATGTACATCCCCCGCGCCAAGGACGGCCTGGTTCTTGAGGACGACGCCTATCTCCTGCGCGCCCCCTTCGACTTCAAGCGCGGCAAGGTTGATGGACGCCGCGTCGTCGACTGGGCGCTGCCGCTCGAGGCGATGCCCTTCTACCAGATCACGAAGCAGTCCGACGTCGTCACGCTCATGAACCTCTTCTTCGACCGCTTCACCGAGGCGGAGGCGCGGAAGGCCTACGCCTTCTACGAGCCGCGCACCGTCCACGACAGCTCGCTCAGCTTCGCGCCCCACGCCGTGATGGCGGCCCGTCTCGGAATGACCGACGAGGCCTACCGCTACTTCCGCGAGTGCGCCTACCTCGACATCGCCGACACGCAGCTCAACTCCATCAGCGGCGTCCACTTCGCCAACCTCGGCGGAACGTGGCAGGCGGTCGTCTTCGGCTTTGGCGGCGTGCGCGCCTCGCTCGACGGCACCCTCGAGGTCAAGCCGCACCTTCCGTCCGCGTGGAAGTCGCTTTCCTTCAAGCTCCACTACGGCGGCGACGTCCTGCGCATCGTCGTGAAAGGCAACAAGGCGACGGTGGAGAACCTCTCCTCCGCCTGGACGGAATAGCGTCGCGATGGGAGCCCGGCTTCTCGCATTCGCAGTTGCCCTGGCGCTGGCCCTGTGCGCCGCCGCGGCGAACCCGGTCGTGGTCATCCGCGGCGACAAATCGCTGCCGGACGCCGGCGAGCGCCGCTTCGCGGCTTCGCTTGCGAACCACGCCGTGCGCTGGTTCAAGGATGGCGGCCTCGCCGTCGACCAGGATTCCGACGCCGATCTGGCCAAGGCCCTTTCGGGGCGCAAGGTCGCGGTGCTGGTCTACTGCGCCAACCCGCCGGCGGCGCAGATCGCGTCGCTCCGCAAGTTCGTTTCGTCCGGCGGCCGGCTAATCGTTGTCTACTCGAGCTCGCAGGCCCTTGGCGACATCGTCGGCGTGAAGGTCGGCGGCTACAGGAAAACGCCCGGCGTGGCGGCGATGCGCTTCGTTGACGGCCGTCCGCCCAACATCGCGTCGCGGATTTCGCAGGCTTCGGCCAACATCGTCACGGCCTCGCCCGGCCCGAAGAGCCGAGTGCTCGCGTGGTGGGAGGACAGAAGCGGCAAGCGCACGGGCGACGCCGCCTGGATCGCCGGCCCGGGCGGATACTGGATGACCCATGTCCTCCTGGCGGATGGCGACGCACGGGACAAGGGCCGTTTGCTCGTGGCCCTCTCGGCGTCGATTGCGCCCGAGCTCTGGATGACCGCCGCGAAGAAGGCGCTCGAGGGCGCGGGGAACGTCGGCCCCTGGCGCGGCACCGGGAGCGCGCTGGACTACATCGCGAAGCTCAAGCAGGGGCCGCGCTGCGCCCGCGCCCGACAGGAAGTCGCCAGCGCCGAGGAGGCTCGGCGCAACGCCGTCAAGATGCTCGGGGCCGGCCGCGGCGCCGAGGCGTGGCTCCTCGCCAATGAAAGCCGGCAGCTCCTGTGCAAGGCGTACGGGATCATCCAGTCGCCGTCGCGGGGCGAGATCCACGCGGTGTGGGACCATTCAGGCATGGGGCTCTACCCCGGCGACTGGCCGCGCACCTGCAAGACCCTTGCCGCCGCCGGCGTCACGGACATTCTCGTCAACGTCGCCGCGCCGGGCTTCGCCCACTGCGACATCGCCACGCTGCCGCATTCCGATGTCTTCACGACCTACGGCGACCAGCTGGCGGCATGCCTTGCGGCGGCCCGGAGGCACGGCATCCGCGTCCATGCCTGGCTCATCTGCTTCAGCGCCACCGGCGCGTCGAAGCACCGGCTGGACGTCTTCGCCCGGAACGGCTGGCTGCTGCAGTCGACCGACGGCACGCGGCAGAACTGGCTTGACCCCTCCTCGGCCGACGCCCGCCGCCACATCGTGGCCGCCGCGGGGGAGATTCTGTCCAAGTACAAAGTCGACGGCCTCCACCTCGACTTCGTGCGCTACCAGGACTACTTCGGCTCCCTTGGCAGCGTGACGAAGGCCAGGTTCGAGCGCGATGTCAAGGGCGGCAAGCCGACGAAGAACTGGAGCGAGGCCGCGCGTCACCGGCCGCTCTTCGCGGAAATCGTCCGCTGGCGCGCCAAGCAGGTCACGGCGCTTGTGGCCGACATCCGGGCCACGCAGCGCAAGGTCGCGCCGAATGTCCTTCTGTCGGCGGCGGTGCTGGGCCGGTATCCGACATGCGTCGAGTCGGTCGGGCAGGACTGGATGTCATGGCTGGAGCTGGGCTACCTCGACTACGCGATGCCGATGAACTACACGGAGGACGGGGCGCTCTACTCGGAGCTCCTTGCGGCCCAGCTCAAGAAGAAGGCCGTCGCGCGGAAGATCGTCGGCGGAATTGGCGTGACCGCCTCGGAGAGCAGACTGGGCCCCGACAGGGTCATCGACCAGGTCAAGGAACTGCGCAAGGGCGGCGCCGCCGGCTTCGCCCTCTTCGACCTTGACATGACCCTCGTCAACGATGTCTTCCCGATTCTCGAGCTCGGCGTGACGGCGAAGTAGGCGCGGCACAAGCGGCAGGAGGCGAGGTGGCCATGATGAGTGACAAGAGCGTCCATAGGAAAAGGTGCACGAGCGCCCTTCTTGCCATGGCGGTCGCCCTCTTCGCGGCAGTCCGCGCGAGCGAGGGGATTCGCTGGAGCGTGAATTTCCATCCCGACGAGCTGCGCGTCGCCCATTGGATCAGCCAGAGCTGGAAAAACGGCTATGTGAAGGATCGCGTGTACCCAGGCGGGTGGTTCGTGCTGGCCGACATGGTTGTGCCCGTTCGCAGGCTGGCCTTCGTCCTGAACCGGCGCGTGGCTTCTTGGACGGGCCAGGACGGCGCCGTGGACGCCCGCACCGCAGAAAGTTTCGTGCACGATCCGCAGAACCAGCCCTTCGCAGCAGGGTCCATTGCATCGGGTCGCTACCTGAACGTCTTCCTCTTTGCCGCCGCCGCGCTGTTCCTCTTCTTTGCGGCTGTCGAGTGCGGCGCCGGCCCCCTCGGGGCTGCCGTTGCGGCGCTGTTCTTCGCGAACAGCCCGTTTGCGCTGGAGCACGTCCACTACTGCGAGACGGATCCGGCCGCGCTTTTCGCCACCTGCCTCGCGGGCTGGCTGGCCTGCCGCGGCCTGAGGCAAGGCTCCTCAAGCTGGACGGCCGTGGCCATGTTCGCCGCCGGCTTCGCCATCTCCTCGAAATACACCTATGCGCCGCTGCTTCTCTGGGTGCCGGCCCTTGCGGCGGTTCTTGCCCGGGAACGCCCTCGGGGCAGGCGGCTGGGCGCCTTCGCCAAGCTCCTGGCCGTGTTCGTGGCGGCGGCGGCTCTCGGCTTTCTTGCCGGGACTCCCGCCATCTGGCGGGATCCGGCCTTCTTCTTCGGCGGCCTGGAAAGAATCACGGCGCGCACCTGGGCGGAGGCCGACCGCGCGCTGGGACCCCGGCGGACCTGGTCCGCCTCCTGCCTCTGGCGGCTGGCCAGCCTGGCCCGCGAGGCCGTGAAGCTCGGGGTGCCGAGTCTGGCGCTCTTCGCTGCCGGCCTCCTGCTGTCGTTCCGGCGTGGCGGACGGCGCTGGCTGCTCGTCTTTCCGTTCTTCGCCGCCGCGTTCCTTCTCCATGCCGTCTTCTCCATGCCGTGGATTCGCAACCAGGAGCTGTTGCCGCTGCTCCCGCCGCTTTGCCTCTTTGGCGGCGTGGCGGTTTCTCGAGGCGTGGACGCCCTGAAGGACGGCGCCGGCATTCTGCCGCGACTTGGCGGTGCCGCGCTTCTCCTGCTTGCGGCCGCGGCGCTTGTCCGAACGCATGCGGATGGCAGCCGCATTGTTTCGTGCTTTTCGCGGCGCGACACCCGCGCCGAATGCCAGAACTGGTTCGCCGCATGCTCGGGCCCCGGTGTCAGGCTGGCATCGAGCCAGTATGTCGCGCAGGCTCTCCGCGGAACCGGCCGCTCCTGCGTCGCGCGGCCAAATGTCGCCGAGACCTGGCCGGCGTTTTTGACGGAACCCGCCGTGACCAAGGAGGGCGTCCGCTATGTGCTGCGCAACGGGAGCTTCACCGGCCGCCGCGTCTTCGGGGCCGATTCGGTGGCCCGACGCGAAGCCTTCCGGCGTGATTGCACATTGCTCGCCGCGTGGCGTCCCGCCGCCGGCACTGTCCGCACACTGACTTTCGCGCAGCCCGATGTGGAGCTCTGGGCCCTTCCTGGAGAAGGGCGGGGCACAAACGGCCAGTATGTGGCCGACATGCCGCTGTGCCTGGACAACCCGCTCTTCTTCGAGTCGGGCCACCGCCCGCTTTACGAACCGGCGTTCCTCGCTCCGGGGCTGGGGCCGCGTCGCATCCTGAACATCAACGCCGTGAGGCACGAAGCACATCCGCCGTCGGGCGGGGGGCCATGCTGGGCCGTCGCGCGCGTCTTCGAGGGGGACTCTCCGAATCGGTTTTCCTGGCAGGGGCTTTTCCGTCCGTCGGTGGCGCGTTCGGGACCGGAAGGAACGGCGGTGTTCGAGCTGGACCGCGCGGCCTTCCGGCGGCGTGCGGCGGGGGATGTCTTCCCGGGCTCCCGCATTCGACTGAAGGGCGGTTCGCCCGAAACATTGTGCGCGGCGGCCTTGTTTGGCGATCCGGCCGAAGCGGCGCATGCGCTGCGCCGCGCCGGCGACCCCGTCGGTGCGCTGCGTCTCCTTTCCGCCCTGCCGGTGCAGGATTCCGCCGTGCAGGTCGAGGCCTTCCTTGCGGCGCGCGCGGCGGGCGTGGAGCCGGATCCCGCA
>JAEEGL016932959.1_pt1 | contig 11395 bp, 10 predicted proteins | sample 9134231 | NCBI WGS metagenome assembly JAEEGL01 (sample SAMN16246548, study PRJNA631951) | gut metagenome | biome: gut microbiome; feature: rumen; material: fiber-attached | host: Bos | place: Iran: Karaj | collected 2018-10
AGGGCCGCGAAGTCGCCGGAGTTTCCGGAGTGTCCGGATTCCCAGGAGCGGTGGCGGGGTTGCTCGGCGGTCCGCCACGGCGGGACGCGGTGGCTACGGCCGCGAAAGCGCCGGATTTTCCGGATTTTCCGGAGTTTCCGGATCTTCCGGAGTTTCCGGAGTTTCCGGAGTTCCCGGAGTTTCCGGAGTTTCCGGAGTTCCCGGAGTTTCCGGAGTTCCCGGAGTTTCCGGAGTTTCCGGAGTTCCCGGATCTTCCGGAGTTTCCGGAGTTTCCGGAGTTTCCGGAGTTTCCGGAAGCGGGTGCTGGTTTGCTCGGCGATCCGCCACGGCGGGACGCCGTGGCTACGGCCGCGAAGGCGCCGGATCTTCCGGATCTTCCGGGAAAGGCGTTAGGAGAGGATGGGCGGGATGATCAGTTCGTCGTCATCGTCGTCGTCATGGCAGCAGCCATCGTGGTGGTGGTGATGGCCGCCGTCGAGGTCGATGTTGGGGGAAACCTTGACCATGCAGAAGAACTCGGCGTCACGCAGGAGCGGCGTGCCGTCGGAGGGCTGGATGGTCGGCAGCGCCGTCGCGGGGACGGTGAAGACGGAGCCCGCCCCCTGCATCACCTGCAGATGCCCGCCGACCCAGCTGGCGCGGCCGCGCAGGCAACGGCACTGCACGCGCCCTGCGGCCGCGTCGAGCACCTTGACGAAGACGACGCAGAAGCGGCGTCCTTCCAGATAGTCGAGGTTGTACATGGGTGCGAAAAATGCAAAGGGCCGGCCTGGCGCATGGTGGATGCGCAAGCCGGCCCGCGGGGGTTCAGATCACGTCAGGTGGTTAGCAGCCCAGGCGCGCCTTGAGGTCCTCGAACTGCTTGCGGACTTCGGCGGGCAGGTGCGTGCCGAACTTGTCGAGCCAGGCGGCGAACTGGGGCATTGTGGCCTTCCAGCCCTCGGTGTCGACGGAGAGCAGGGTCTTCTTGTCCTCGGCGGGGAGGTCGAGGCCGGTGAGGTCCAGGGATTCCTCGGTCGGCAGGTAGCCGATCGCGGTCTTCTGGGCGTCGGCCTTGCCGTCGCAGCGCTGGAAGATCCACTTGAGGACGCGGCTGTTGTCGCCGTAGCCAGGCCACAGGAAGTGGCCGTCCTCGCCGCGGCGGAACCAGTTCACGTAGTAGATCTTCGGGAGCTTGGCGCCAGGGTGCTTGCCGATGTCCAGCCAGTGCTGGAAGTAGTCGCCCATGTTGTAGCCGCAGAAGGGCAGCATCGCCATCGGGTCGAAGCGGAGCTGGCCCGCGCCGCCCAGGGTGGCGGCGGTCATCTCGGAGCTCATCGTCGCGCCCATGAAGACGCCGTGTTCCCAGCTGAAGGACTCGTTGACCAGCGGGACGACGGTCTTGCGGCGGCCGCCGAAGAGGATCGCGGAGATCGGAACGCCCTCGGGATCTTCCCATTCGGGGGCGATGACGGGGCACTGCCGCGCGGGGGTCGTGAAGCGGGAGTTCTTATGGGCGCCAGGGGTGGTGGCGGTGGCCTTGTTCCAGGGGCGGCGCAGCCAGTCGACGACCTCGCCGGGATCCTTGACGTCGCTGTCTTCCCACCACACGCCGTAGTCGGCGGTCAGGGCGACGTTGGTGAAGATGGTGTTGCCCTTGTTGATGGTCTCCATCGCGTTGGGGTTCGACTTCATCGAGGTGCCTGGGGCGACGCCGAAGAAGCCCGCCTCGGGGTTGATGGCGTGGAGCATGCCGTCCTTCTCGTTGAAGCGCATCCAGGCGATGTCGTCGCCGACGGTCTCGACCTTCCAGCCAGGCAGGGTCGGGCGGAGCATGGCCAGGTTGGTCTTGCCGCAGGCCGACGGGAACGCGCCGGTGACATACTTGACCTCGCCCTCGGGGGAGGTCAGCTTGAGGATCAGCATGTGCTCGGCCATCCAGCCCTCGTCCCGCGCCAGGACGGTGGCGATGCGCAGCGCGAAGCACTTCTTGCCGAGCAGGGCGTTGCCGCCGTAGCCAGAACCGAAGGAGATGATCTCGCGGGTCTCGGGGAACTGGGTGATGTATTTCTTCTCGACGGGCGCGCAGGGCCACGGCACGTCGGCCTGCCCTTCCGCCAGCGGAGCGCCGTTGGAGTGGACGGACTGGACGAACTCATGGCCGGCGTCGATGCGGTCCAGGATGGTCTTGGAGACGCGGGTCATGATCTCCATGTTCGCGACGACGTACGGGGAATCGGTGATCTCGATGCCGTACTTGGCGATCGGGGATTCGGGGTTGCCCATGGAGTAGGGGATGACGTACATGGTGCGGCCGGCCATGCAGCCGTCGAAGATCTGGTTGAACTCGGCCTTCATCTCCTTGGGGTCCTTCCAGTGGTTGGTCGGGCCTGCGTCCTCCTCCTTCTCGGAGCAGATGAAGGTGCGCTCCTCGACGCGCGCCACGTCGCTCTTGTCGGAGCGGGCGAGGTAGGAGTTCGCGGGGGACTTGAGCTTGATGAAGGTGCCGGTCTTGACCATCAGGTCGCAGAGGCGGTCGTATTCCGCCTGGCTGCCGTCGCAGATTTCAACGTTGGCGGGCTTGCACAGATCAATCCAGCCCTGGAGCCAGCTCTTCAGCTTGGCGTTCTTCAGTTCGTTAACGGTTGTCATGCTTGTGAACTCCTTGCAGGGGACATCGACTGCCGGGACCATTCCCAGGCAGTCCTGAAACACGAGGCCTTAATATAATGCCCCAACGCCGCACGGACGGCCCGGCACCTAAAAATGGCGGGGGGAGAGAGGCCCCCCCCGCCTAGACGATGCAGGCGCGCCCAGCAGTCATTTGGATTGGCGCAGATTCGACAGGGTAAGGTTGCGGGTGTTTTCCAACCCCGATTCATACGAAATCGGCGGATTGTTCGGATTGTGGTTGATCACATTGGAGATGATGGAATCACAGAGGCTTCCTGCAATGCGGATGCAGCGGTGCGAATGGGTGCTTGCATGGATATTGTTCAAAATGATTCCATACGTGTCCCCGAGCGGCGTGATGCCGCCAAAGCGCGGGAGCTTGTCGCCGACTTTCACCGTGACGCTTGCGAGCCCCCCGGGCGCCGCGTCGTCGATGATACCATCGACAATGATATCATGGATTTTCGGGCCGCCGGTGTTGAGGAAGCGGACGATGTTGCAGGCCTTCCGTCCGACGGCGTGCCCGACGACATTCCGGATCAGAATGTGCGAGATGTCGTCGTCGCCCGTCGGGCGGGTGCCGGTGACCATCGTGGAGTTATCATTGCCAGGGGGAGTTTTACCCTTGCCTGCTATGGCGGTCAGGGCAATCAAATCATCGCCCGTATAGCCCGTGATGTTTTCAATGACGAAGTTATGGCAGCCCTGCCGCAAATCGATGCCGTCCTGGTTCATGAGGCATTCCTTTTTGCCGTCGATTATTTTGAAAGCCGTCGACTCGAAGCGCAAGTCTCGCAACAGGCCGTCCCTGCAATGTTCATGTGAAATCGACCAGCAATGCGGATCGCGGATGGTCAGGTTGCAAATGGAAAAACGCTCCACGTAGGCAAGCAGGATGCCGATGTTCCGCCAGTCGCCCTTGTGGCGCTCGCCCTCCTTGTCAAAGTCCGTGCCGTAGGAGCGCCAGTTCGCCGGGTTGTCCTCGATGTCGTCGTAATAGCGCGACGGAATGCCAAGCGGCTTGACCGAATCGCCCGACGACCGCGGATGATCCGCGCCTACCAGCAAGGCATTGCCTTTGCCGAGGATATGGATGTCATGGACTTTCCGTATGTCCGTAATGCCAATACCGCAGTTTGCGCTGCGGATGAAATTGTCGCGGCACTTGTCGGAAAGTTTCAGCGTGCAGTCATCGATGACCAGCGTCATGTTGGAATCCAGAAGGATCGCACGGTCGAGCAGCCAGTAGTCGCGGCCATCCGCGTCTTCGCGCCGGGAAATGACGATTGTGCCGCCGCCTTTCGCCTTGACCGCCGCAACCGCCTGATCAATGCGTTCCGAGTCCGTTCCGTTGAAATGGTTTGGGTTGAAATCTGTTGCCATTCTCGCGCTTCCTTGCCAATGCGTGCACGACCACGTCAGGGTCAATGCCAAAACCAGGATCCATGCACCTAAAATCTTGCCGAGTCTATCCATGTCGCAGAACCGTTCCTTGCTATGCCGCCAAATCCCCCTGGAGTCCATGCCATGGAAACAATGTAACCGGGAAAACGACAATTTCAAGCCAGCCTTCGCATTTTCCCGATTTTGCCACACCATTTCAATGACTTGCGTGAGTTTCCTGCACTTGCCGGACGGCGCGTTGAATGGGTGTTATGCTATGCCCGAACACCATGGACACGCCCGCCCCTCAAAATGAAATCGTGGTCTATCAGCCGGACGGCGACCTCCGCCTCGAAGTCCGCCTGGAAGCCGAGACGGTATGGCTTTCACAAAGTCAAATGGGCACATTGTTCGGTTGTTCAACCCGGAATGTAGGCATGCATGTGGAGAATTGACAGAAGAGGCAACTAGGAAGGATTTCTTCCTACTTCAATGTGAAGGAACCCGGCAAGTGCGCCGCCGGATCACTTGCAATCCGGCATTTCCCCATTGCCCATTGCACGTCCCCAGACACCATGGACACGCCCGCCCCCCAAAGTGAAATCGTGGTCTATCAGCCGGATGGCGACCTCCGCCTTGAAGTTCGCCTGGAAGCCGAGACGGTATGGCTAAATCAGCCGCAGTTATGCCAGTTGTTTGGCGTAGTCAAATCCAATGTTTCCTACCATTTGAGGAACATTTTCCAGGAAGGAGAACTCGTCTCTGAGGCAACTGTTCAAAGAATTCGAACAGTTCGATTGGAGGGAAACCGCAATGTCGAGCGCCTACAGGAGTATTATAATCTTGACGTCATCATCTCATTGGGCTATAGGATCAATTCCAGAAAAGGCATTCTCTTCCGCCAATGGGCGACCAGAGTGCTGCGTGACTATCTCCTGCGCGGGTACGCCGTGAACCAGCGGCTGGAGCAATTGGAGGACAAGGTGGATCGCCGCCTGGCCGGGCATGACGCCGCAATCGGGGAACTCCGGGAGCGAGTCGGCTTCTTTGTGCAGACCGCGCTTCCCCCGGTGCGCGGCGTCTTCTACGACGGGCAGATCTTCGACGCGCACGCCTTCGCCGCACGCCTCATCGCCTCCGCTACGAAGTCCATTCTCCTCATCGACAGTTGGGGCGATGTCGCGACGCTGGAATTCCTCGCGAAGAAGGCTCCGGGCGTCGGCGTGGAAGTCGTCGCCTCCCCGCGCGGGAACCGCCTCGCCGCCGCCGACATCGCCGCCTTCAACGTCCAGTACGGCGGGCTTTCCGTGCACACCAGCACCCGCTTCCACGACCGCTTCCTAATCCTAGACAATACCGCGATCTACCTCTTCGGCGCTTCGCTCAAGGATCTAGGGCGCACATGCTTCGCCTTCACTCAACTTGATCCCGCCGAAATCCCCGCCCTGAAAGCCAGGACAGGACGGCACGTTTCCCCTCCGAGTGCAGAAAGATGAGCGGTTCTTTTGCCAAATGTTTACAAGAGCATTGCCAAAATACCACGAAAACATAGCGAATCATGGTTGGTTACATCACCAAACATAAGCGAATGGCGGCACGTTCGTCATGATTCGTCATGAACTGCATATTTCCCCATGCTAAAATATGCAGAAGGCCTCTTGTATCTGCATAATTTGGGATAACATTATATGCAGAACGCGCATGGGGTCAAAACGTAGGATCACTCCTCCTCAAATCTTGATGCCGACTTTCGCGGCGGCCTTTGCCCAGGCGTTGGCGATAAGTTGGTGTCCTGGAGGCAGTGGATGCACGCCATCCCGGAGCCAGTACTCCATCGGTGCGCGCTTGGTCGCCTGGTTGAAGAGTTCCTGCAATGGCACAAAGGCCGTGCCATATTTCCTCGCCATCTTGCGGACGACTTTCGCCTTTTCCGCCACGTCCTCGACCCAGTCCTTTCCGGTGACGGCGCCAAATTCCAGCACGAATGGCTCCATCAGAATGAACTTCACCTTTGGCAGCGCCTGCAGCGACCAGTCCAATAGCATCTTATAGAATTGCTCGAAGCGTGGAGTATCGACGCCGTTCTGGCGGACTTTCTCATGCCAAACGTCGTTTACGCCGATGAGGATGCTGATATAGTCGGGTTTCAGGTTGAGCGCATCGATTTTCCAGCGGGCATAGAGGTCGACGATCCGGTGCCCGCCGATGCCCCGGTTGTAGATGGTCCAGCCATCCTCGGGATGTTCGCCAAGCAGTTTGCTTCCGATGAGGTTTGGATAGCCAGGGCCGAAGCCGCTGTTGGGGCCTTGATCGTTGCTGGCGGTGCGGCCGCAATCCGTAATCGAATCGCCCATGAAAACAAGCGTCTTGCTCATTGAAAATCTCCTTTTGGAATGATGGCGGAAAACGACAAAGCGCAGTCAGGCGTTCATACTTTACATCAGCGGCATGCCTTTGCCATTTGTCTGGGACATTATTTAAAAACGTAGGCCTTGACGTCGAATGGCTTCAGGGTGTCTGAAATGCCCCCATTGCGAATGGGAACGCTCTTGCCCGCAATGCGTTCCATCGCAGTCTCCGGCAGATTGTCCAGACGGATTTGAAATGTGACATCGACCGTATCGTATGTATTGTTGACTGCCAGAAGCAGATATTCCCCCTTGCCGTTTTTACGGAGGCAATGCGCAACGTCTGGCACAGGCGTCTTGATGGCAACCAAAGAGTCGTCTTCCATGCCTTCGACCATTCGGACGCGTTCGGGGAAAATCTGAAGGTATGAATGCGTGCTTTCATCTCTAGTGCTGCTGACTTTCTCATCATGCCATTCGCCCAGAAAGAACGGGCTCAAGGATGAAATCTCCTTCATGACTGGATAGATGACATTCTTCCTGTAATCGGCGCTGCAGCGGTTCAGCCGCCATCCGCAAATGCCCATGACGCCTTGTGTGATCGGCGCGAAACAGACGTAGCGTTCTTCCTCCTTCGTCAGAATGCGGCTGTCCCAACTGAACACGTCATACATGGGTGGCATGTAGATGGCGCTGCGCCCGCCTCCTGCCTCGCGGGCCGCGCTCACCGCACACCGCGCATCATGGACGACACGGAACAGAGGCCCCTTGAACGGCTTGCAATCGCGCCCGCCGGTCGGATACTCGTTGGCGATGACGACGTCATACAAGGCCCTCGCCTCTCGGTATGTGCCATACCATGCCAGAATGGGCATAAGTAGCGCATTGGGATGGTGTTTCCGCACCAAATCGAAGAAGGGGCCCAGTTGTTTCTGGATTTCCTTGACCAGGCCGCCTTCCTTGGAGCGCTGCCATTCCGCGGAGAAATTGGCGTTGTACCATCTCCAATAGAAGTTTTCGGGTTCGTCGACGGTATAGCCAATGACATTAGGATTCCGCGCAAGCACTTTCAGTTCTTCAACAAGCGTGTCGTAGCGTCGTTGCAGTTCAGCGCCGCTGGTGGGCGTATGGAATTTTGCTCCGGGCTTGAGCTCCATCAGCATCAGGCCCGAAATGCCGACCATCAGCGCCAAGTCCCGCGCGCGCGGATTCTTCGCCAGCAGCTCCGCCCGTCGCTGCATCAGAGGCTGATGCCATCGATACTGCGGATGCTCCTTCAGCGCCAAATCCCCGAGGATGCCGAAATTGCCGCCGGCCTCCAGAAAACCCTGGTCGATCTCCACATTCCCCGTAAGATTGTTCCAGCAGTCATAGCATCCCACCGGAAAAAAGGGCTTGCCATGGAACATGACGGGCGGCAGCGGAGTGGCCTTTTTGGCGGGAGCCGCCTCCGCGAACAGTGGCAACAACGCAAAAAGACATACGAGAACCGCGTTATTTTTCGGCATGGCCAATCCTATTATGATGAGATTCCAGTCCTATGAGGCGAATCACGCAATGACTCGCCTGCAAGCTCATTTGTCGCCCCAGAAAGTCAAGCTGAACCGCCAGTTGCTCGCCCCGGCGATGACCTGGTTTGTATTCTTGGTGTTTACCCAGCCGCCCAGATGCGCCACATTGCATCCTCCGCTGTGGTTGAAGGGCTGGTTGAAGGCGGTATACGTCGAAAACGGGCTGTCGATCAGAATCGCCATGGATGGATCGCAGGTGTCCTTGTAGTTTTCGTACTCAGCGCCACTGGTGGGGAGGAAATTGCCGTTGACAATGTTGCCGTTTATGCGGACGACGGCATAATACGAGATGATGCCAGTCGCAGGCTTCCAGATCTGGCGGTCGCTGGGGCACTTCAGGATCCCCTTGACGGAGTTGGCCGCCTCGGTCAAATCGGCCGTCCAGTAGCCGTCGAAGCCCGCTGGCGGCTGTACGCCGAAATACCCGAACTGCAAAAGCAGGCCTGGCGCGCGTTTGCTGATGCCGTTTTGAATCGAGCCATTGCCTGCTTTGTCGTATGTGGTATGGGCCAAGTAGCCATTATGATCCGACGCATACATCAGGCTGCAGGTGGTGTATGTCTTCATCTGATTCACGCAACTGATGTTGCGAGCCTTTTCGCGCGCCTTGCTCAAGGCGGGCAAAAGCATGGATGCCAGAATGGCAATGATGGCGATGACGACCAGCAGTTCGATCAGGGTGAAAGTCTTTTTCATTTTGCTTCTCCTTGCCTTTTCTTTTTCCGCCGGCTCCAATTACCCAGGCGGAAAAATGAGTGGATGAGGTGATTTCAAAACCCGTTAGCGCGAAAAAAGCCAGAGCGAACATGGTAGGACTTGTCGCTCCAAACCAGAAGCCTGGCATGTCTGCCCGGCCTTGGACTGGAGCCGCATCCTGAATAGTAACTACTATATCGCGTGGATATGGGCGCGCAATTGACGAAAAGTATTATTCATTGACCGAGCGGATTACGTTGTCCGCCTGGTGTTGCGGCTTATGCCGGTAGGCCTGCAGGTTCCCCATTTGGATGCTACAGTATGCTACCGTTCAAGGCGGACAGGCCGGGACGATGCCGCGCCTGGCTGTTTTCCGCGTTGACGAGTTGTGGGAGTCCCTCCATGTCCATTCCTGAACGTACGCCCTCGCGCCACCTAATCAAGGTCCACCACTTCTACTGTCCGGAGAACCGGACGGCGATTCGTCCATTGACCATACCCGCGGGGAACAATTATATCGAGATTATCACGTCCGGGGTGGTCTATTTTACCAGCAATGGCGTGCGGCGGAAATACACGGCGGGGGCGATGTTCTGGCATATCGGCGGGGAGGAGACGATCCACGAGACGGAGCCGAGGAATCCCTACCGGTGCTATGCCTTTCATCTGGCGGGGTATGAGCCTACGCGGCAAGTCCCGCGCGTAACCAGTTGGCTGCCGCTGGACCAGGTCAAGGCCTTCGGGCAGGAATGCCTGGAGGCGTTCCACAATAGCGCCACCAAGCAAGTCCATCTGGCGGATTATGTCTATGCGACGCTTTTCTATCGCGCCATCGCTCCGCAGGCCTCCGCCATCCTGCATCCCAGAAAACTGACCGACGCCCAGGAATTCATCAATAGCAACATCCAGAAGGACCTGCCTCTGCATGAAATCGCCGCCTATGTCTCGATCAGCAAGCCGTATCTGTTTGCACTATTCCGGGAATATCTGCACTGTAGCCCCCACCAGTATATCCTGAACCAGCGGATCAACCGCGCCAAGGCGCTGCTTTGCGGCGAGCAACTCCCCATCAAAATGATCGCCTCCATGAGCGGCTTCAACCATCTGGAGGTCTTCTACCGGCAGTTCCACAAGGCCACCGGCATCACCCCCGCGGAATACCGCGACAAGTATGTCTGAGGCCGCCACGCGTATTCACCGCACGCCGGCGCAGATGTCGCCGGGGGCGGGGGAGTACTTGGCACAGGCCTTGCGGGCGGCGGGGGAGAGGGGGATCTTCCAGGCGGCGAAGACGGCGCCGATGTCGGCGTTGACCTGGCGGGAGAAGCGGACGGCCCATTGGTCGCGCCTGGCGTCGTCGTCCTGCGGGCGTTCGCGCGGGGGGAGGCGCCGGTATTCGCGGAACATGCGCTCGAAGGGCGTCCAGCCGTAGTGGTCGTGGAGGCGCACGAAGAGTTCGAGGGCGAGGAAGGGCTCGCGCTTCCACTCGTCGAAGGTCTGGCCGTTGCGCTTCCAGCGCGCGATGAGTTCGCGGCCCTTCTGGCGGGTCGTCCGACTTTTGCGTGGGGGGATGCCGCACAGTTTGTCAAGGACATAGAGGGTGAAGAAGTTGACGGTGACCTCGCCGGTGCCGTCAAAGGTCCAGTCTGGGTTCTGGTGGTTGTGCCCCATCTCATGGAAGAAGCCCCAGTCGCCCTCGGCGCGCAAATGCTTGACGTCGACCAGTTGCGGCGCGGTGGAGACCGGCACCATCAGCGGATAGCCGGAGTGCATGTAGCCCGCGCAGAGCTGCACGTCGCAGCAGTAGCGCTCGGGCGCGGGGCGCGCCATGGGCAAGTCCGCGAGGCGGGCGTCGAGGTCCGCGACGCCGTCCCAGAACTTCGCCAGCGCCAGCGGGTCCTTTACCTGCGCGAGCGCGGCCCTGGGCACCGTCAGGATGACCCGTGCGCCCTGGATTTCGCCTTGCGGCGCCTGGCATTCGGCGAGCATCCGCCGCCAGTCGCGCGGCGAATCGCGTCCCGCGACAAACCAGACGGCTGGGCAGGCGTTGCGGATGGCGACCTGGATCCGTCCGCTGCGCCCTGGCGGCACGACGAGATAGACGAGGCCGCCAAACGGGCTGCTGACGGTGGTCTCGGGCTTCTCCAGCGGGACCTCGACGTCCACGCGCGGCATGCGCCACCATTCGCCGAGGCGCAGGAGGTTGCACGAGGTGGTGCCGATGCGCAGCCGCAGCCCCCGCACGCCTGGCGGGATGACGACGGTCACCGGCTCGCCCGCGGCCGCGAAGAGCCCGGTGCTGTGCCAGCGCGGCACGCCGAGGTCGATGGGGAGGATGCGTTCGGCGATGCGGCGGCTTCCGCGTGGCGGGACGCCCGGATAGACCGCCGCCCCGGGATGCGCGCGCCAGGCTTTGAGCGGGCTCTTCTGCCACACTTGCGTGAAGGCCTCGGCGTCGTCGCGCTCCCGCCCGCACTCGCCTGCCTTCCACGGATGCTCCGGAGTGGGGAAGTCGCCGCCTTGGCGCGTCCGCGCTGACAATGCGGCGGCGAGCGCGAGAAGCAGCGGCAGCAGACGGAACATGGCGCGTCGCGGGGTCATGGCTTCTCCTGGGCTGGCTTCGACGACTCCATGGCAAAGGTCGGGAAGACGATTCGGTCTTCCACTAGGCCGAAGACAATGAATGTCATGTCGCTTCTGGCTCCCTCCCTGGAGTTTGGATAAAAGACGTAGATTCGGCTGTGC
>JAEEGL017069344.1_pt1 | contig 11395 bp, 6 predicted proteins | sample 9134231 | NCBI WGS metagenome assembly JAEEGL01 (sample SAMN16246548, study PRJNA631951) | gut metagenome | biome: gut microbiome; feature: rumen; material: fiber-attached | host: Bos | place: Iran: Karaj | collected 2018-10
ACCGCTACCGAATGGTCACAGATGGTTGACTATATTAACAATGGCGCTGTGGAAGAGCCTAAGGCTGAGACAGATCCGGAAGTGAAGCTAGAAGAGGAGAAAACTGAACCCATAGTGATTCCGGAAGATGAAGATGATTCTAAGAAGAAAGAAGTTCCTGTAGAAGGGAATGCTCAGAATCAGGATGAAGATGATGCCAACGAGGTTGGCAATTTTAAATCGTTGGCAGATGCAGGCATCGATGTACAGCTGGTAAATGATAATAATGTAAAGGCAGCTGAAGTGCCAAATGGTGTAGAAACATATGATCATGAAGTCACTGTCATTTATGTGGCTATCGATGCAGATGGTATCAAACGTGAAGCGCTTGATTCTTTCACCTTTAATGGACCCGAAGATGCGACATATGATTATAATTTGCGTTCTTTTGATGAGTTGAAATTTGTTGATGTAGAAACATTCAATGATAACGGACTTATTTTTAAAGGATGGAAGGATGAAGACGGAAAAACTATTGAGTCAATGACACTTTATCCTGGCGCTATGAAGTATTTTTACGCAGATTTTGAAAAAGATAATGTCGATGATAACAAAGATGATGATCAACCTGAGGCACCTAAGACAAACATCTTAGTTTATCACAAGAACATCAATGCAATTGAGAGTGAAAAAGATCTAAAAGTAGTATCTCTTGGCGAGTTTGAAGAAGAAGTAACCAAAAAGCCATTTACAACTTTGTCTTATGAAAAAGTATTTGGCGTGATTGAGGATACAACAAAGGAATTCCTTGGCTGGAGAGTTGCTGCAGTAGGAGATATAGAAGAATTTGAATTAACAGGCGAAAACAATACTTTGCATGTTGAAAAAGATGGAAAGTATGATCTTTATGCTATTTGGGGCGATGCAGAGCCTGTTGTTGAGGATTCAACAGTTAAAGTAAGTGTTTATGCAACTAACGGAAGCATTACTGATGATGCGAATCTTGCCTTTGAAAATATTGGACTTAAGTCTGTACAAGGTGGATTCTATGAGGTTGGTGTAGTTGATCTCCCTAAAGAATTATTCAATGGTGATAAGGGAACATATATCAACAGCTTGGCAGATTACAATACAGTTATTTCTGCAGTAAAGGAAGCTGGTATTGACACATCAGCATTGAGTGGCGTAAATGCAGGAAACACTGTTATAGATAAGCTTGATTTAGTGGCAAAAGATTACGGACGTTCCGGAAATGATTTATGCACAGCGCTTGCTAATGCTGACGGAGATTACCTGTATCGTCTTAATCTTAGATTTGAGACTGTAAATGTTTATTATGATGGCTTTTATTATAAAGATGGTCGTCAACGATATAATAAGTCACTGGGTGTAATTCCATATATTAAGGGAAGCACATTGACAGCTCAGGACGCTATTGATTATGCATCAGATTCTAAATTTACAGATGGTTTTACTCTTGCTGGTGTATTTAATGATAGGGCTATGACAAATACCTTTACAGGTATCACATTAACCGGCAATAAATGGTTGGTTGCTCAGTACAGAAAAGGAGATGAAAATGCTATTTGCTATTTCCTCCTTGGAAAGATGAATGGCCTTACAGATCCTAATGAAGGACCACAGAAGTCTGATTACTATGTTCCTGTAGCGGAGTATGGTCATGACAAGTATATTTGGACAGGAAGAGCTATTGACTTTAGCGAGATTGATCCAAGTATGCATTACTACGGAAATGATGGCTACGTATCAGTTTATGATTGGAGCGGAATAGATAGAAGTGTTGTACAGTACACATATGATACAACATCTCCAATGGGGAAGAGTACAGAGTCACTTATTAATGAATATGTTGCGAAAGACTATGGTGCTAATTTCGGCCTTGAAGATGTAATTTGGTATGTTTACAAGCTTCACAAAGATGGTAAACATATAGATGGATATGTATCATCTTTCCTTACATATCATGCAAATCTTCCTGAGGAAAAGATTCAAGGCGATGTTACCTTTGTTGATAATAGAGTAAGATGGGGAACAAATGTTGCTGTTAAGGATAATATGTTTACTCCTGTTGACAATTCTATTGTTTTCCTTGGATGGAGTGAAGATCCTAAGGCTACTGAGCCTGATAAAGATCTTAAATACGTACAACTTGATGACAAGAAGCATCTTTATGCAGTTTGGGGCAATAAGTATAGACTTAAGATAGAAATTCAGGCTGATGCTGAAGGCAAGGATATTGATACATACCAGATGTACGATGGAAATGTATATCATGGTGGTGTGGCTGTCGATGTTAAGGCAGATATTATAAAGGCAAATGGTTTCTCGGAAGCAGTAAAGAGAGTTACTAATACATTCAAGAAAGCATTGAGTTTGGGCGTTCTTGTGGTATATGCTGAAGAGCCTGCAACAACAGCAGATCCAATGGATGATGAAATAAAGGATGTTCCTGCTAAGAAAATAACTGTTGATGGAATGGAGGTTACTGTTAGCGGCCTTAAGACTATCGCAAAAGCAGGTTTAGATGTTGGCGATTATCCAGTAACTCTTGATTATTCTGGCATGAAGATAACAACTGTCATAGATGGTGTTGAAGTTGATATTAAAGATATGTTCATCGTCGAGATAGAAGGATCAAAGGTAACTGATGAAGAGTCAAAATCTACAACGATTGACCCAGCTAATCCTAAGGATCCTGAGATAGTTGCGTACTTACATGTTACAAAAAGAAATGTAACGCTTACTTCTGGTTCTGCAACTAAGCAGTATGATGGAACTCCTCTAACTAAGGATGGGGTTACAGTAGGCGGAGATGGATTTGCGAATGGCTCAATTAGAGGTCAGGAAGGTGCAACATACAATGTAACTGGATCTCAGACTGCAGTAGGTAGCAGTGGTAATCCATTTACATATACTCTTAAACCTGAAAATACATTTGCTGGAAACTATAATATTACAGTTAATTATGGTACACTAACAGTTACGCCTGTACCTGGTGATAATCCACCACCAGATGATACGCCTCCAACAATAACTCCTCCAGGACAGGTGCTTGGAGCAGTAAGACCGGTTGATGGAGCAGCAGTTCTTGGTGCTAGAAGAGGACGTACTGAGGATTCAGCTAATACTCTTGGAAGGATAATCACAATTATTGTGGCAGCTGGAATTGGCTTCACAATGATATTTATCAAGAGAAAGAAAAACGAAGAGTAAACCTATTACATAAGAAAAAAATAAGACGTCTGGCTATTTAGGTAGCCAGGCGTCTTATTTTTATAGATAAAAAATGTAACGATTTTGCAAGAATTGTGCACAATTTTATTGAGATGGGGTATCGTATAAATATACAAAATCTAAAGGAGGCGATAGCTATGAAAAAATGGAATAATGCAGAACTTGTTACTCTTGACATTAACATGACAGCTAATGGAAATAACAAGAACAGACATGAAGGTAATGCTTCAGAGCCTGGATATTCAGAGAAGACAGGTAGACCGGCTCAGAACAATAATCCTGTAGAGATAATTGATGATTTCTTTAATAAGAGCAACGATGTAAATCAGACTTCATGATCAACAAATATGAGGATGCGTAAAGTACTTACGCATCTTCTTTTATGCACATGATTTCTAAGGACGATTATATGAGTGGAATTTATGGAATAATAAGTAAAAATAACGACACGCAAAATCAACTTTCCAAGATGGTTGTCTGGAATAGGGCTTATGGAAATGACGAAGTCTATTCTTTGAATAATAATGCATGGTCAATGGGGATATGTTATGAGCATATAACTAATTCACCTGTTCCATCTTCACATATATTGCAAAAGGAAGATTTCGCTGGCGTAATAGATGCTGTCATTTATAATAGAGCATTTCTCTGCAATAGATATAACGTTGTTGATTCAATTTCAGATGAAGAACTAATTTTTTCGCTGGTTATTACATATGGTTATTCTGTATTGGCGGATGTTAACGGTGATTTTGCTGGGGCGATTTATAATGATTTGACAAATGATTTGGTTTTATTCAGAGATCATCTAGGAATTAGACCTTTATATTATTATTGTTCTAATGATTGTGTGGCATTTTCTACGGATTTACGAGGATTGCTTGCTCTTGATCAAATATCTGGCGATATTTGCCATGAGTGGTTATATAAAAAGTTATGTGGTTATGGAACTGAAAGTGATACTCTTACAGAAATACAGGATGTTTTTCTTGCTGCTCAATCCTCGTACATTACAATATCTACACAAGATGTTCCATTTAAATGTAAATGTGATAAATACTGGAAACTTGGATCCAAGAAAATTCATTATAAATCAGAAAAGCAGTATATAGATACTATGCGTGATATTATCAGTAACTCTGTCAAGAAAAGACTGGATGTTTTTCCTGATGTTGTGGGTGCAGAACTGTCTGGAGGTCTTGATTCAGGCGTTATCAGTATTCTATTAAATCGATATGGAAAGGATGCAATTTATTACTCGTGGTCTGCAGATCCTAAAGATGTTCCATACGTAGAAAATGATGAGAGATATGTAATTAAAGACATTTGTGATCAAGAGAATATTGAGTGCAATTACGTTAGTAATTGGATTTTAGATTCAATGTCCAACATAGGCAAGAGACATGAGAATATTGGACTAAAATATGATTCTGAAAAAGATATCTATACAAATTATGCGATACCTCTTTATGTAGATACATTTTCTATTGCTCAGACATCTCAATATGTTAGCAAAAATGGTGGTAAGGTTGTTTTTACAGGCCATGGAGGAGACGAGGGGGTTAGCCATAGGAGCAATCCATTCGAACTATTCTATCATAAAGAGTATATACAGTTTATTAAATTGAATTGGGCTCTTACTGAAGGACAAAAGCATCGTCTTCTGCAGACGTATAGGTTGGCAAAGAGTAAGATATCGTTAAAAAACTATTATATAAATAGTCCCTTTGTTTACTATAAGAATGCACCAAAAATTGTATCAAAAGAATTATTGGAAGAATATAAAGATGCATCTATGCCTGTAGATACTTTTGTATTTGATGTAATCCAATATGTAAATGATGGATGCACAAATGTCCGTCCGAAAATTACAGCCTTTCTTGGAGCTTATTCTGGAGCAAGGTATGTTTTTCCATATCTAGATAAAGATGTTATAGATTATGCAGTTTCTATTCCACGATACTTATATCAGAAGAATGGAATTTCCAGATACATCTTCAGGCAAGCTTTTAGGGATATTATGCCTCAATCGCTTTTCGATGTTACTATAAAGGAGACTCCGAGCGAGAATAAAGAAAAGAAGGATCCGCCTAAAGACTGGTTCACAAAAGTATCCAAGTATAATAAAGAACTACTTGAATCACTGGATAGAAACTATTGGATGAGATATTTGAATTATGACGAACTGAATAAATGGGCTAATTCACCATGCCCATCGGATGAGGAAAAACAGAATTATTTTAATGTGTCTATAATGATCCGTGACTGCCTTCGCTTTCAGAACATGGTGAAATCAGTTAAATCAATCGCTAATAAGTCTTAATGCAGATATATCCGGCGTAATGGCCATGGAGTAGTTGGTGTAATAGACAACGAAACCAGGCTTTGCGCCATTTGGCTTTTTGACATCTTTTCGCTGCAGATAATCTATTTCAACCTTTTCCTGATTCTTTCCTTTGGAGTAGAAACCAGCAAGAGCAGCTGCTTCCTCAAAGGCTCTGTCAGGAACTTCTTTACCACCAGTTAAAAGAACTACGTGAGAGCCGGGAATCTTCTTGGCATGGAACCACCAATCACCACCGTTTGCTGTCTTAAATGTAAGCTCATCATTCTGTAGATTGTTCTTGCCTACATAGATGTCAAAGCCATCGCTGGATAGGTAGTGAAATGGAGCACTCTTTACCTTATCATTTCGACCTTTTTTACCTGAAGCATGAGATTTAATATAGCCGCTTTCTGCCAGTTCCTGCCTAATCTGAGCGAGATCAGTTTCTTTTTGAGCAATATCAAGAGAAGTGGCAATGGATTCAAGCTGTTCGATAGCTTCGGCAACTTCCTTCATCTGTTCTTCAAGGGCTTCTTGTGTCCTTTTAAGTTTGGTGTATTTATCAAAATACTTTTTCGCATTCTGATTAGGGGTGAGAGTAGGATCCAGTGGAATAGTAATGTCTTTTCCAGTGTTATAGTCGTTGACAGTAATGGACTTATCGCCTTCATTAGCACTGTAACCATAGGTGTTTAGGAGTTCACCATATATTCTGTATTTATCTTTTTTCTCAGAATCTGCCATTTGTTTAGACTGAAGATCGTATTTACGAACATTGCGTTCCAAAGCAGTCTGAACGATTTTTCTGAGATCCACTGACTTTTGACGGATTCTTGTGAATGTGTTCTTTTCAGCATAATACTGCTCAATAAGAGAAGATATTGAGTCACATTCTTTAACATGCCAGGAACTAGCAGATTCTGAAAGATCTTTTCCATAACCATAAAGCGTGAGGGGAATGGAAGAGTATTCTCTAGGAGCACTACCATCATAGTAAATTGCAGGATTATAGCTGCCTGATTTGATGCACTCAACAATATCGCCGAAATGTCTGTAAATGGATGAAGACTCCTTAGTATCGAGAGCAATGGCTGATTTGTCTGCATCAATACCGGCTCTGAAGCAGATCTCCTGAGCAATAATTGGAGAAATGCCGGTATAACTTGAATAAATCGCCTTAAAAGCAGGCATTCCTTTACTGAGTACAAGTGAAGAGAACTCATCAGCAGTTGTTTCAAGAGGATTTGCCTTCTCTTGAGAGGGGATAAAATAGGTCCTTCCAGGAAGAACTTCTCTTACGGAGCTTACAGATGCCGAAATATGCTTAATAGAGTCGATTATAACGTCATTTTCATCAGTAAAGATGATATTGCTATATTTACCCATAATTTCAATAATGAGGGTCTTATGGCGTAAATCGCCCATCTCATCTAGGTGCTCAACCTCGAAGCGAATAACTCTTTCAAGACCACCCGGCTGAGTGATTGAAACAATTCTTCCGTTTTGGATGTGCTTCCTGAGAAGCATGCAGAAGTTAGGAGCAGTCATTGGAGATGCTTTTGTTTCGTCTGTAAGATAGACAAGAGGAAGAGTGGCATCTGCTGAGAGTACCACCTTTGTCTGCTTGATTCCAAATTGATCTGCTGCCTCAAAAGAGAGCTTAACTGTGATAAAGAGTTCATCACTTTCTGTTTGAGCTATTTTATATATACGTCCTCCAACAAGAAGGTCACTGAAGTCTTTTGTAAGGTTTGCGATTGTGATTCCATCAAATGCCATAGTTGTTACCTTTCAGTAGTGCTTAATATGCACAATTATACCTCACAATGCTTTAATGGAAAAGCGTGGTGTAAGGAACTAATAAAATGGTTTCGTTTTTTATATCTCTATGTTAGCATGGATAATGGTAAAAAAATTTAATGGGGTTATATATGAAAAAAGTTGATGCTAAAAAAGAAATTATCAAGTATATTTTATTTTTGATTGTCGGTGTTCTTATGGTAGTTTTTTATTCAGCAACTACAAGCCCGCTATATCCTTATTTCAGATTTTGGGATTGGGATAATGCTTTATTTTTAGTTATGGGAAAAGAGTGGTTAAAAGGAAATATTCCATACAGAGATTTATTTGATCAAAAAGGTCCTGCTATTTTTTTTGTAAATATGATTGGCTATTTGTTAACCAATAATAGAATAGGTGTTTTTATTATTCAGGTTTTTTCGGCTTTTGTATCAGTTTTATTTATCTATAAAGTGCTTGTGCGCTCCATAGAAGATAAACTGGCTATAATTTGTGCATGCCTCTCTATTTTTTTGCTCTCCGGAAGTTATCAATATGGAAATTTAGTAGAAGAATATTTTATTCCTTTTCAAATTATTTGTTTTTATTTTATCAGCGATTGGTTGTCTCGGAAAACAAAAGAGATGCCCGAACATAATCCATTATATGCACTTTTTTATGGAATCACCTTTGGCTTCTGTGTGATGTCAAGATTGACTAACGCAATTTCTGTATGTATTGCAGTTTTATTTATTATCATATACCTATATATCAATAGAGCCTGGATTAATTTATTAAAGAATGCGATTACTTTTATACTTGGAACTGCAATAGTAATAGTACCATTTATGATTTACTTTGCAATAAAGAACAGTACTTATGATTTTTGGTATGGAACGATATTGTATAATATTTCCTATGCACTTGGTTCATCGAATACGCTGGGTGAATTTATAAGAGCTGTGCCACGCCAGATAGGAAGCTATGCGCTAATTGGTACCGGTTTACTTTTGATAATTAAAAAGAGACACTTTGATGGCTTTATGTATATGGCAGTTGGGTTAGGAACACAATTAATGTTGTTTAATCTTCAAAACTACCCACATTATTCGATGATTACATTTCCGTTTATACCTATTGTTGTCTATGAGCTTATGCGTTTAATAGACAAAAATAAGGATTTAATTAGAATCGCTGGAATAATGTTGTTAATAGGAACAATTGTTTTAGCTTGTTATAAGGCAGGAAGAGAAACGATTGTTTACGTTCATATTTTTAAAACATATTCTGTTGCCAGAATTGAAGAAGATAATAATCCATATAAACAATTATGTGATTTCTTCGAAAACATACCTGAAGATGAACGCGATTCTGTTGTTGCATATAATGCATGCCCTTCAATATACCTGGATAAAGATATTACTCCAGCCTGTAAATTTTTTGCATATCAAGATTGGCAGGCTGAGTTTAGTTCTGAGTATACTAAAATGTTGAATGAGGAATTTTTACTAAAGAGACCTAAATGGATTCTTTTTAGTGGCAATGAAGATCCAGCGATTAAAGAAGAAGTTCTGGATAAATATTACGAAGCAAGATTTACGGAAATGGGAAATGATGCTGCCGGAAATAACAAAGGATTAATACTTTACAGACGAATTGATTAATAAGCTTTATAAAGAGATAGTTGAGAATGTTTTTAAATACTGATATAGTAGTTTTTGATTTAGTTTGGAGGATATCGCAATGGAAAATGAAAAGAAAGTAATGCTCTCCGGAATTCAACCAAGCGGAGATTTACATTTAGGAAATTACCTAGGAGCCATTAAAAACTGGGCAGATAGGGTAAATGATTTTGAGTGCTATTACTTTATGGCAGATATGCACACAATTACTGTGAGACAGGACCCTAAGGAACTTAGAAGACGTTCTCTTGAGATGCTTGCTCTTTATATTGCATGTGGACTTGATCCGGAGAAGAATACTCTTTTTCTTCAGTCACATGTTCCAGCTCATGCACAGCTCGGATGGGTACTTGACTGTTATACAATGTTCGGTGAGCTTTCACGTATGACTCAGTTTAAAGATAAATCTGAGAAGCATAAAGATAATATCAACGCAGGTCTTTTCACATATCCATCACTTATGGCTGCTGATATTCTTCTTTATCAGCCTCACTATGTACCAGTAGGAGAGGATCAGAAACAGCACGTTGAGCTTACACGAAATATTGCTGAGCGTTTCAATAACATCTATGGTGATGTGTTTAGAATTCCTGAGCCTTACATTGCTAAGACAGGTGCTCGTATTTATGGCCTTACAACTCCAGGATCTAAAATGAGTAAGTCGGAGCCTAATGGATGCGTATTCCTTATGGATGAGCCTGATGTTGTGATGAAGAAGTTCAAGAGAGCAGTTACAGATTCTGATACAGAGAACTGTGTACGCTATGACAAAGAAAATAAGCCTGGAGTAGCAAATCTTATGAATATATACTCCACAATCACAGGCAAGACCTTTGAGGAAATTGAGAAGGAGTTTGAAGGTCAAGGCTATGGTGCATTCAAGCCTGCAGTAGGAGAGGCTGTACTCGAGACACTTAATCCTATTCGTGAGGAAGCCAAAAGACTTATTTCTGATAAGGCATATCTTGAGGGAGTATATAAAGAGGGTGCTGAGAGAGCATCTTATATTGCAAATAAGACACTTCGCAAGGTTTATAAGAAGATTGGATTCTATCAGCTTTAAATTTGACATAATGATTTAGAGAAAACGCCGCATTCATATATGAAGGCGGCGTTTTTTTGCTTTTAATTACCAAGACTTTGAATAAAACTATAAAGATCAAGATTTGTTCTAAAAAGTGCAAAACGAAGTTTGTTTTTCATGTTTACATGAGGAGAAAGCAATTTTGCATAACGGCAGTACTCTTTATATAACTCCTTAATTTTTATAATTGCTTCCTTTGATGTTAGTTCTTTTTTAAATCTTAGAAGGTTTCTTGTGCCTAGACCAAATCTGAATAAAGCAGCTTCAAAATGTTTTTGAGAAATGCAATAATCCATAGAAGCAAAGCTACTGTCTTTTAGATTGTTCATTGTTACTTTGCTTCTTATTAGGCTGTTCTTTGATTGTACAACATGATATACTGCTTTATCTATAACCACAACACTATTTATCCGTTCAAGAATCTGAGGAAGCATGAGGTCGTCTTCAGCAACTACAGCGTCTTCACAAAAACGGAGAGTACGCCATATATCCATTTTGAAAAGTTTAGCAGTTACGCCTATAACTACTCTACAATCTGCTTCAGCCATCATTGTGAGGACATCATATCTACTTAAGGGATGTTCAAAAAAATGGGTCGGGATATTGGTTTTTGTAATAAATTCACCATTATCTGTGAAAAATTCCATTTTACCAATGGCATAATCTGCATTATATTTTTCAATAGCAGTCTGTAGAGAGAATAATGCTTCGGCATTAAAACTGTCATCACTGTCTAGAAAACAGACATAATCTCCATTTGCATTATTAAGACCAATATTTCGAGCATGGCTAACTCCATGATTTTCTGTGTGAAATACATAAATATTATCATATTTTGCAGCGTATTTATCACAGATTTGTCCTGAAAAATCAGTACTTCCGTCATTGATGAGAATGATCTCAGTATTTACATCTTCTTGATTTAAAACACTGCTGATGCATGCTTCAAGAAACTTTTCTCGATTATAAACCGGAATGATAACAGATATTTTTTTTTCAGACACTCTGTGATACCTCCTGAATTTGTCATTGTTTGCCGGAATAATTACAGATAGTGTTTCTATTTCACTAGAACTTAACTACTATAGTCTTATTGATTATTGCTATTGATCCATCATCTGGATAAGAAGGCATTTCCTTTACTTCATTCATCTCAGAAAATGGTGCTGCTTCAATGATAGTAGGAGAGTATCCGGTCCACTGTTTCATGAATTCAATCCATGCATAATCATTTACATAACCATTAACATCAAAGCAGTAAGGGAAATACTCTATGCTTTGCAAAGAACC
>JAEEGL017362219.1_pt1 | contig 11395 bp, 9 predicted proteins | sample 9134231 | NCBI WGS metagenome assembly JAEEGL01 (sample SAMN16246548, study PRJNA631951) | gut metagenome | biome: gut microbiome; feature: rumen; material: fiber-attached | host: Bos | place: Iran: Karaj | collected 2018-10
CGTGCAGCACGAGTTTGCCACCATTTCTGGAGTGAAGGAAGATGTGACCAACATCATTCTGAACCTCAAGAAGGTAAGGCTCAAACGCATTGTCGAGGACACCGACACCGAGAAGGCTGTCGTTAAGGTTTCAGGTCAGAGCGCCTTCAAGGCAGGCGACATTGGCAAGGTGCTCAGCGCATTCGAGGTGCTCAACCCCGAACTCGAGATCTGCCACATCGACCCGTCATGCGGTTTCCAGATCGAACTCTCGATCAACAAGGGTAGGGGATACGTTCCTGCCGAGGAAAACAAGAACGCAAACGACCCCATCGACGTGATTGCCATCGACTCCATCTACACGCCCATTCTGAACGTGAAGACTGCCGTCGAGAACTTCCGTGTCGAGCAGAAGACCGACTACGAGAAGTTAGTCATCGAAATCACCACCGATGGTTCCATCCACCCCAAGGACGCTCTCAAAGGCGCTGCCGAAATCCTTATCCAGCACTTCCAACTCTTCACCGACCGTGAGATCGTGCTCGACAACACCGAGTCTAACGGCAACGAGGAGTTTGACGAGGAGGTACTCAAGATGAGGCAGTTGCTCAAGACCAAACTTGTTGACATGGACCTCTCAGTGCGTGCCCTGAACTGCCTCAAGTCGGCAGAGGTGGAGACACTTGGAGAACTCGTTGTCTTCAACAAGACCGACCTGCTCAAGTTCCGCAACTTCGGTAAGAAGTCACTTAGCGAACTTGAGGAGTTGTTGGCCACCCTCAGTCTGCACTTTGGCATGGATATCAGCAAATACAAATTAGAAAAAGAGTAAATAACGATGAGACATAATAAGAAATTCAACCATCTGAGTCGCAAGAGCGCCCATCGTGATGCCATGTTGGCCAACATGACCATCTCCCTCATCATGCACAAGCGCATTGTTACGACCCTCGCTAAGGCTAAAGCCCTGCGCGTGTATGCCGAGCCCCTGATCAACAGGACCAAGGACGACACCACCGCATCGCGCCGCCTCGTCTTCAAGCACCTCCAGAACAAGGAGGCCGTTAAGGAACTCTTCTCGACCGTTGCTGCTAAGGTGGCCGACCGTCCCGGTGGCTACACTCGCATCCTCAAGCTGGGCAACCGTCTGGGTGACAACGCCAAGACCTGCTTCATTGAGCTCGTTGACTTCAATGAGGCCATGCTCGAGGCCAAGAACCAGGAGAAGACCGCTGCCAAGAAGACCACTCGCCGCAGCCGCAAGAAAGCCGCTGCTCCCGCAGCCGAGGCAGCCGCTCCCGCCGAGGAGGCTCCCAAGACCGAAGAATAATCGCATCACACACGATTCATCCTATATCAAGAAACCCCGTTGCCTGATGGCGACGGGGATTCTTGCGTTTTGCCGAACTGTTGATCTGCCATCAACGGGCAGGGGCATTCGGTTTAATGGGTTTAAGGGGAGCCGCAGGGGTTTTCGACGCCTTTTCAACCGGCATCGCTGTCATCGACGGCAGCTTGTCCGATACGGCCTCAATCAGCTCTTTATTCGTGTTGAGAGTGTCACCCTCAGGCGAGATAACATACATCGCCTTGATGCCCGAGTCCTCCTTGCCCAGATTGGCGATGATGACCTTCTCCATCATTTCAAAATACCGGTTCAGGGCATCGGTGTCATTCTTTGCCTTAAAGTTGTCCACCTGTTCGCCATCCTCGAGTATTTTCACGAACTTGTAAGTCCTCGCCGCCTCTTCTTTCTTGGGCTTCTTGTTGCACGATACCACGCAGCAGCACAGGCCCACCATGATGAGCGGCAACAGCAGGATCGAAATGATTCTCTTCATCTCAAGTGAGGAATCAATTGTTGTCCTTGATTTCCCAGCCCAGAGCACTGGCGCCAAGCACGGCGGCGTCACTCTCCTTGAGCTCGCTGATCAGGATCTTCACCTTACCCTTGTAGATGCCCAGCACGTTGCGCTCAAACGCCTCCTTGACCGGGTTCATGATCAGGTCGCCGCTCTTGGTCAGACCACCGAACAGCACAAACGCCTCGGGACTCGAGAAGTTGGTGAAATCAGCCAATGCCTCGCCCAGGATCGTACCCGTGTAGTTGAAGATCTCCTTCGCCAGCTTGTCGCCAGCGATAGCGCAATCATACACATCCTTGCTCGTGATGGCCTCGATGTCATAGTCGCGCAGCTTCGACGGCTCCTCACGCAGCTCCAGGAACTCGCGTGCCGTGCGTGCCACACCCGTTGCCGAGCAATACGCCTCCAGACAGCCCGTGCGGCCACAACCGCACACACGGCCGTTGGTGCGCTTCACAATCACGTGGCCCAGCTCACCGGCAAAGCCGTCATGACCGTACACCATCTGGCCATTCACCACAATACCGCTGCCCACACCGGTGCCCAGTGTGATCATGATGAAATCCTTCATACCGCGGGCCACGCCATAGGTCATCTCACCGATGGCGGCAGCATTTGCGTCGTTAGTGATCAGGCACGGGATGCCGAACTTCTCAGTCACCATGTCGGCCAGGGGAATCGGGGTCGGCCAGGGCAGGTTAGGAGCCTGGTCAATCAAGCCCGTGTAATAGTTGCCGTTGGGGGCACCGATGCCGATGCCGTTGATTTTATCCTCCGCGTCATTCTCCTTGATGAGGCGGGTCAACTCGGTGTGCAGTTCATCAATGTAGTCGCTGAACACGCTGTGTTTCGCTGTCTTGATCGAGCTGCTTGCAAGCACAGTACCACGAGCGTCCACGATGCCGAACACCGTGTTGGTGCCGCCCATGTCGATACCGATAACATAAGGTTTTGCCATGATTTTGGTTCTTTTTTATAGGTTGATAATATACTTGTTGTTACATACTTGAATCACAAAGGTAATAAAAACTTTTCAGTTTTCATCTTTCTTCTCCAGATTTTTGTGAGAGTCTCCTCTTTTCTAGTGCTTCAGGCTCTGGGTCAGAAGGTGGCGGAGAGGCGGACGTTGAGCTGGCGGCGGGTGAGGTAGTTGGGGACGGCGTACTGGATGTCGTTGACGTCGGTGACCCAATAGTAGCTGCTCACGTTGGAAATGTCCATGAGGTTGAAACAGTCCAGACCGAGCCAGATTTCCTTGAAATGGCTGAACAGGCCGCTGTAGGGGCGGTTGTCCTTGCCGACGAGTTCGTAGCTCAATCCCACGTCAACACGCTTGTAGGCGGGCTGGCGGACGTAGGAGTCGGCACGTGTCAAGTGGGGCGCCGTGGTGGGCAGACCATCGCTGATGATGCCCTTGAGGCTGAACTTCAGGCGTGGGATGTTGGGGAAGTAGTCGGTGAAGAACAATGCGATGCTATAGCGCTGGTCGGTAGGACGCGGCACTTTCACACCGTTGAGGTTCTCCTGTGTCTTCATCAGTGAGAAGCTGAGCCATGAGTCGGTGCCCTCGACAAACTGGCCAAACAACTTCATGTCCACTCCGGCGATATAACCCTTGGAGGAGTTGACACCGCTATAAACAAGCTTGAGGTTGTCAATCTCGTAGGGGATAAGGTTCGAGAGGTTCTTGTAGTAGGCCTCGGCGGTGAACTTGAAGGGGCGGTCCAGCGCGCGGAATGTGTAATCACTGCCCAAGATGACCTGGATGCTGCGCTGTGATTTGATATCCTTGTTCAGCAGGATGGTGCGGTTGCCCAACGTGTCCATCAGCTGCTGGCGGTATTCCTTGTAGAACGGGGCCTGGTAATATACGCCACCGGCAAGTCGCAGCGACAGGTTGCCGTTGCGCTCGGGTACAAAGCCCAGGCTCATACGCGGTGAAATCAGCGTCTCGCCGTTGAAGTTCCAATGGGACAGTCGCACACCGGCATTGAGCGACCAATAACCGGCTCCGGTGGAGAAACGCCAGGTGTCCATGAGCCAGCCTGCGATGCGCGTGGTATTGAGGTCGTTGCTCGATGTCTCGGTAAAGATCACGTTGACCTGATCGGGGATGTGGGGCAGGGAATAGCCTGCACTGTCGCGCCACTGCCACTGGCGGGAGCGGTCATAGATATCCTCCTTGCGCATCGAGACGCCATAGGAGATGCTGTTGTTATTGATGCCGATGTTCCCCCTCAACGTGAGGTCCATCACATTCATCTTCAGGCGCGTGCGCTCATGCTCGTGGTATTTGCCCACGCCCAGTTCCTGTCCTGCCTGGTCGAGCCAATACTCGCCATGGATATCATAGGACACCAGCTCGTCGGTGCGGTAACCCGAGGCTTGGAGCGGCAGGTCGGTTCCCTTGTTATTGAACGCGTAGGTGACAGCTCCGGCGCCGAAGTAGGTTTGGAATTTGTCCTTCTCGTAACCGTCGAAGAAGACGGTGAACGACTTCACGTCCTCGCTGGTACCGAAGCTGGTCTCGCGGTTCACGGGTGTGAAGCGGTAGTCGTTGATGCTCACGTTACCCAACAATGCGATGCGCAGCTTGTCGGTGGGCTTGAACACGAGGCTCGTCTGATAGTCGAAATACTGCGGGTCATATTCACCCTTGCTCTCCAGCGAACCCATGAGCGATGAGTTGCGCTTGTAACGCACTCCATGCATCTGGCTGTAGTGGCGTGTGCTGTGTCCCAGCATCAGGCTGCCGCCCTGCATGCTGGCGGCAAACGAGCCCTCAAAGGCCTCCGGCTCGCGGTAGGTGATGTTAAGCACCGATGACATGCGGTCACCGTAGGCCGCGCTGAAGCCACCGGTCGAGAAGTCCACCTTGCGCACCATGTCGGGGTTGATGATGCTCATACCCTCCTGTTGGCCAGAGCTGATGAGCTGTGGGCGATAGACTTCGATGCCGTTGATGTAAACGCTGTTTTCGTCATAGGATCCACCTCGCACCATGTATTGTGAACTCATCTCGTTCTTGGAGCTCACGCCGGCCATGGTGGTCAGCACCGCCTCGACGCTGCCGCCCGAGGCGTCGGGCGTGCGTTTCAGCATTTCCACATCGATGCCCTGCATGCTGTTGGTCTGTTTCTTGTACTCGGTGATTTCCACTTCGCCCAGTTCCAGTGTTTTCTCATACAGTTTGGGGTTAATGGTCACAGTGCCCTCGGGTTTGATGAGTTGGCGCGTCACCGTCGAATATCCCAGACACGAGAACTCGACCATGATGGTGTCGGCCTTGGGGACATTCATCTCGTATTGTCCCTTGGTGTCGGTATTGGTGCCGACAGCAGTACCTAGCAGGCGCACCGTAGCAAACTCAATGGGTTGCCCGGTGGCATCAACAACGGTACCGGTGATTTTGACCTGAGAAAACACGGTGATGGCGCACATCAGGCACGCCATCAGCGACAATATGCGGAAATGGAATTTCATTGACTGATTACGTTATATAATAACATAACGCAGGAACGGGCGATTTATTGCAGCCATGGCGAGTGTGTCAGTTGGCAAACAGCGAGAACAGGTCACGGGCACTCATGCGCGTGTAGTTGGTATTCACGTTGCGGTCGATTTTCACATTGCCGTTCCAGTCGATGTTCTTGTAATTGAGTGAGAAAGAAAGCTGTCTCTTCTCGGTGGTGGCATTGACGTTGATGCTGTGCGCGATATTGCCGACCTGGGTGCGTTGCACATCACTGTACTTGACCTGATAGGCGGCATCGGTGCTGCCTTGGGGCACGATGTTGAGCGAGATGATGCGGCTCGACTTGTCGAAAGAAAACGTGTAGCCATAGCCCTTGTATTGCTCGTTGGCAGTCAACGTCAGGACGTTGCCTTCGTTGGATGCAGTCACTTGCGCTTTCAAGCTCTCGTTGAGAGTGCCCTTGCCGATGAGGAATGGACGCCCCAAGAACATGTCCTGCACGTCGCTCACGGTAACAGGTATGCCAGATGTCAGCAGTGACACTTTCTCGGCAATGTAGCGCTTGTGCACCTTGTCCACGGCATACAGGCTGTCGCCCGTGATGAGCAGTTTGCCCACCTCGATGCCCAGCATGGGGCGCAACGAGATGTAGATGGCTTGGTCACGCACCATGCGCACTTGTACGGCCGATGAAAAGTTGCTGCCGGCCTTGAGTGAGATGTTGCCGCCCGTCTGCATGGTCTGCCAGTTGCCCATAGTGGCGATGACGGCATCGCACGGGTCAATCACAGTAGTTGGAGTTGTGGGGCTTGTCGATGTCGTGTCCGGGTTTGTGGCGGCTTTCTTGAATGTGCCACAGGCGGTCAGGACAAACATTGCCAGGGCGATAACGCCCAGTTTTGTGAGATTATTCTTCATAATAGGTTTTGTTTTTCACTTTGCGTTGCAGCAGTTCATTGTCGGGGTCAAGCTCCAGGGCTTTGCCCCATTGCTCGACGGCACCTTCCTTGTCATCGTTGAACCACAAGATATCGCCGTAGTGTTCGAGCAGGTGGTTGTCCTCGTCCTTTTCGACAGCGCTTTTGATGTATAGCAACGCCATCTCGTAATTCTTTTTGGCAAAGAATACCCAGGCATAGGTGTCGATGAAATTGGCATTTTCGGGCTCATCCTTCACGGCGATGGCGGCCATGCGCTCGGCTCGGTCAAGGTCTTGGCCTTGCTGGGCCAGGTAGTAGGCATAGTTGTTGAGTGCACTCGTGTTGGCAGGGTCGATGGCTAAAGCCTGCTCGTAACACTCAACAGTCTTGGCCGTATCGCCCATCTCGCTGTAGGTGTCACCCATGCCGGTGATGAGTTCCGAGCGTCGTTCAAAGTCTGTCGAGTCGGTCAACGTCAGGATTTTCTGATAGGTTTCGATGGCTTTGCCATACTCCTTCATTTGGTGGTAACATCCCGCGACATAGCCGTACAGGTCTAGGTTGTCAGGGTTGTACTCCAACGCTTTTTCCGAAGCCTTAATGGCTTCGGGGTAGTTGTTGTCAAGCATATTCAGGATCAACATGTTGCGCCAGCTGTCGGCATCGGTGGGATTCACATCGAGGCTGTAACTCAGCTGTTCGATGGCCCCCTTGGTATCCTTCTTGGCATAGAGATATTCGCTATACAGCTGATGGATTTTGGCCTCGTGGGGGTGTTGTTGGATGAGAACAGTGAACAGGTCATTGATACGCTGGGTGGTGTCTTCTTTGGCCAGCTGCTTGCGGATATGCCCCAGCAATACGCCCAACTTGGAGTCCACATCGAGTTGTTCGGCAGTGAGGGCATTATAGATCTGCTGCTCATAACCCACGCTGTCACCTGCCATGTTATAGAACTCGGCACGGGCGAGATAGACATAGCCGTTATCGGGGGCATATTCCTGGGCGCGGTCCAGATAATACAAGGCGCTGTCATTCATCCCATAGTGCTGGAACAGGCCACTCATGGCGAGGTTGTAGGAGTCGTTCTTGGGTGCTGTTGCCAGCAGTCCTCGCATCTCGCGCAGGGCCCCTGTGCTATCGTTCATCGCCATGTAGTTGTCGATTTTACTCGACGTGATTTGGATGGCGTTACCAAAGATGGCCGCGATACTGTCGTATGTCACATTGCTTTGCGCATAATCGCCCGATTGGGAATAGGCTTCGGCAAGGCGCAACTGCAGTTCCAGGCGGTTGGGGTTGTGCTCGTTCAGCAGTTTAATGGCGCGCAGGGCCTCCTCAGGATGTCCCAGTTGCATGTTGGCGTCGCTGTAGAAGGTGGTCTCATACAGGTCCTCGGGCTGCTTTTCAAAATGCTCCTTCATTAGCGCCAAGCCTTCTTCGCACGATTCTTTGGTCGTGTTGTTCATCCTGATTTTGCACATGCCCATATAGAACGAGATGGCTGTGTTGGTCGGGTCAATCTCGTGGGCATAGCTCAGCAGGTCATAGAAGGCATCGAAGTTGTCCTTCAGTTTTTCGTTTTGGGCCTGCACAAAGATGTACTCAGCCTTGCGCTGGTCAGCGAGGCTCACCGTCTTTTGGGCAGGCTCATTCTTTCCTGCAACGGCCGTCAGCGCCATCAGCACAATGATATATATTGCTAAATTCCGTTTCACCAGCTTTAATCTTTTAATCTTAACTCTTAACTACTTCGTTCCGGTGTGTCCGAAGCCGCCAGCACCACGTTCGGTCTCATCGAGGTCATCGACGATAGTCCACTCGACGGTGCTATGGCGGGCAACGACCATCTGGCAGATGCGCTCACCGTTTTCGATGGTCTGGGGCTCGTTGCTCAGGTTCACAAGGATCACCCCGATCTCGCCACGATAGTCGGCATCGATGGTGCCTGGCGTGTTCAGTACAGTCAAGCCTCGTTTTAGGGCGAGCCCGCTGCGGGGCCTGATCTGGCACTCGTAGCCCTCGGGCAGGGCAATGTAGATGCCCGTGTGCACCAGTGCCCGCTCCAACGGCTGTAACGTCAACGGCTCTTCCAGCCATGCGCGCAGGTCCATTCCCGCGCTCAGCGCGGTACCGTATTGCGGCACCTCATGCGGCCCGCGGTTCACTATCTTCACCTCAATCTTCTCCATGATTCATCATGATTGGTAATAAACTGCAAAAATACATCAAAAACGGTTACAACAATCATTTGAAACTTTTTTTAAGTGTGAATGTTGATGAATGACTGTATGTGTGCTTTGAATTTTACCGCTGAATCTGGTAGTTCGATGAGCGTATTTTCGTGGAGTTCATCAGGCAGGAGAGTAACCAATAAATGGGATTTGTCACTTTTATCATGAAATGATTATCATTTTTTGATAATCATATTTTGGCAAACAAGATAGTTGTTGTATTTTTGCAGCGAGAAATAAAGTTGAAAAGACATGAACAATCCATTTGTGACTAACGGATATGCCGGTGAGCATTATTTCTGTGACCGTGTTGAGGAGTCGCATAAGCTCATCGACCTGTTGACTAACGGAAATAATGTGGCGTTGATTTCACCGCGCCGTTTGGGCAAGACTGACCTCATCCGTCATTGCTTTGCGCAGCCTCAAATCAAGGATCACTATTACACGTTCTTGATAGACATATATGCAACATCATCGGTGCAGGATTTTGTCAATGTATTGGGCCGTAGTGTTATTGATGCATTGAGGCCTTTAGGCAAAAAGGTGTTGCAGCGTTTTTTGGATGTCGTGGCATCGTTGAGGTCCGATATCACATTTGATGTGTTTGGTCAGCCCTCGGTTGGCGTGAGCATGGGGTCGATAGACAGGCCTGAAACGTCGCTTGAGGAGATTTTCCGCTTCCTGGAAGAAGCCGATCGTCCTTGTATCGTTGCCATTGATGAGTTCCAGCAGATTGACAGATATAGCGCCAATCCCAATGTGGAGGCACTGCTGAGGACCCACATCCAGCGTTGCCGAAATGCCAACTTCGTGTTTTCCGGGTCTCAAAGACATCTGATGGACAAGATGTTCACGTCTCCTTCTCGACCCTTCTACCAGTCGGTGACACTGATGAACCTCCAGCCCCTTTTGTTGGATGTGTATAGTGATTTTGCCGTCGGCTTGTTTGCCGAGGAAGGCAAGACACTCCAGCCCGAAGTGGTCAGCAAGGTTTATCAGGATTTCAATGGTGTGACGGCCTATATGCAGCGCCTGATGAACGTCATGTTCATGCGCACTCCTCGAGGTGAGGTGTGCTCTGTTGAAATGATAGGCAGTGCGATTGATTACACACTGGACATGGCCAGCGACACCTATGAGGCCTTGTTGCGCCAGATGCCCGAAAAGCAACGTAACGTCTTTATAGCTATTGCTGCCGAGGGCCAAGTTCCGAATGTGACCAGTGGAAGCTTTGCCCGCAAGTACCACTTGCCGTCAGCAAGCTCGGTCAATTCGGCTGTCAAGGGATTGTTGGCCAAGGATTTCATCACTCAAGGAAAGAATGGTTATCAAGCCTACGATAAGTTGTTCGCCTTGTGGGTAAAACGATATATGGACATCCAATTATAATAATAGTCTATGAAAATGAATTGGGACCGATTGATTTCGGATAAACGGTTGGGACTGGAACATTACCACGATAACAAGGGTGGGGTGCGCAGTGACTTTGAACGTGACTACGACCGTCTGGTGTTCTCATCACCTTTTCGCCGATTGCAGAATAAGACACAGGTATTTCCGCTACCCGACAGCATCTTTGTGCACAACCGATTGACACACAGCCTGGAGGTGTCGAGCGTGGGAAAGTCGATGGCACGCGAGATTGTCATGCGCCTCATGCCGCGCTATTCCAGCGAGCTGTGGGCCGACAAACTGCGTGACATCGGCGAGATTGTTGCTGCTGCCTGCTTGGCGCATGATTTGGGTAATCCGCCTTTCGGCCATTCGGGCGAGAAGACCATCGGGGCCTACTTCAGCGAGGGCAAGGGCCTGGAATTCAAGGACAATTTCACCGAGGAGCAATGGAACGACCTCATCCACTTCGAGGGTAATGCCAACTCGTTCCGTACGCTTGTCCATCAGTTCAAGGGGCGTCGTCCGGGCGGCTTTGCCATGACCTATTCGACGCTCGCTTCGATCGTGAAATACCCTTATTCGTCGATGTATGCCGGTGAGAAAGGCAAGTTTGGTTTCTTTACTACCGAGAAGGACTTGTTCATGCGCATCGCCGATGAGTTGGGCCTCATTAAGATAAATGAGGATTGTTATTGCCGTCATCCGCTCGTCTATATCGTCGAGGCCGCCGACGACATCTGCTATCAGATCATGGATATTGAGGACGGGCACAAACTCAGGATCATCGGCACCGAGGAAACCATCGACCTGTTGTTGGGGTTCTTTACCGAGGATCATCGAGCCCACCTGAGTGAGCACATGAATCGTGTTGCCGACCCCAACGAGAAGATTGCTTACCTGCGTTCCTGCATCGTGGGTCTGCTTGTCGAGCAGTGTGCTGCAGCCTTTGTAGACCACGAGGAGGAAATCATGGAGGGCCGCTTCGAGGACAGTCTCATTGATTGCATTGACCCGTTGCCGGCCAGTGCTTATCAGACTTGCAGCGCATTGGCCCAGGAACGGCTTTACCGTGCGGGCTATGTCGTCGACGTGGACTTGGCAGGTAACCGCATCATCAACCTGTTGCTCGAGAAACTCATCGAGGCTGTCATGCATCCCGAACGCAACTATTCCCAGCTGCTGATGAACAAGTTCCCGCAACAATACGACGTACATGCTCCCACGCTCTTCGAGCAGGTGCAGGCGGTTCTCGACCACATCAGCGCGATGACCGACGTGTACGCCCTCAACCTCTACCGCCAGCTTGACGGCATCTCCATCCCCACAGTATAAAAAATTAGTGCAAGTCGAATTCAGAACAAAAAGAATTCATTCTTTTTTATGTTGAGACGCAGCCTGATTTATCCAAACTAAGGACTGCGAAGACCTAGGGGCGCCTCTCACTCATGACAAATTCCAGCGTTCCACCCGCCATGATGTCTTGATGCTTGAGTTTGAAACCCTGTAGCCGCTTGCCGTTGAGGCGGA
>JAEEGL013316587.1_pt1 | contig 11394 bp, 10 predicted proteins | sample 9134231 | NCBI WGS metagenome assembly JAEEGL01 (sample SAMN16246548, study PRJNA631951) | gut metagenome | biome: gut microbiome; feature: rumen; material: fiber-attached | host: Bos | place: Iran: Karaj | collected 2018-10
AATTTATGAATATGGACTTTAGAGGAATTAATAGATAAAAAACATCATCAAATGATGATGTTTTTCATTTATAAATAAGGACTTGTACTTTATATTTACTTATGTTATAATCTTTTTGACCCAAAAAATGTAATCCGCCTATCAATTAATTAAGTATGATAATGATTGCAGGTTAATATATATTTATAGAAAGGATATTTTTATGGCTAATTTAGTTGATAGAATCAATGAAAAGCACATTAAAAAAGACGTTCCTAAGTTTCAAGTTGGTGACACAGTTCGTGTTGATGTATGGGTTAAAGAAGGAAAGAAAGAAAGAATTCAATCATTTGAAGGCCTAGTAATAGGAAAGAAAAATGGTGGAGTATCTGAAACATTTACTGTTAGAAAGAAATCTAGTGGTGTTGGTGTTGAAAGAATCTTCCCTGTTAATGCACCTACAATCGATAAAATTACTGTTATTAAAAAAGGTAGCGTACGTCGTGCTAAGTTAAACTTTATTAAGAAAATGACTAAAGAATATAAAGTTAAAGAAAGAAATTAAGGTTTAACCTTAATTTTTTTACTTAAAAGGAGATTTGATTATTGTGAAAAAGTTTCTAAAAGATATTTACCCTTATTTAATAATTGTTGCTGTTGTTGTATTAATTAGAACGTTTTTATTTACACCAATTAGAGTTAGTGGTCCATCAATGAATCCTAATTTAAAAAATGGTGACATTATGATTTTAAATAAAACAGCAAAGATTGATAGATTTGATATTGTTGTTATCAAAAGTAAAGATGTTGATGATGTTTTAATTAAAAGAGTAATTGCACTTCCCGGTGAAACTTTTGAAGTAAAAGATGGTGATATCTATATTAATGATAAAAAGATTAATGATAAATATGGATATGGTGAAACAGCTGATTTTGTTAAACTAAAGGTACCGCAAGGTGAATACTTTGTAATGGGTGATAATAGATCAATATCTGCTGATAGTAGAATGTTTGGTACATTTAAGAAGAAAGATATTAAAGGAACTACAAGTTTTATACTATTTCCTTTTAAAAGATTTGGTAAGGTAAAGTAGATATCATAGATGTCTACTTTTTTACTTTGTGATATAATTATCAGGATGATTATATTGAAAGGGTGTTAATATATGCTTACAGTAAAGAATATTAAAAAGAAATTTATTAAGCTTGAAAAGAATAACAAAAAGATCGAGATTTATGCAAATAACGGAATAAGTTTTACTGCAAATGAAGGAATGATTCTTGGTGTTTTAGGACCTAACGGGGCCGGTAAAACAACGTTACTTAGAATTGTTGCGGGAATTATTGAACCAACTGAAGGTACTGTTGATTATGATTCATTAATTTTTAAAGATAATGAGATCGAAATTAAAAGAAATTTGGCGTATTTATCGGGAAATACTAAAATATATAACACAGTATCTGCATATGAACTTCTGAAAATGTGTGCTGAAGTTTATGGAGTACAAAAGACTCAAATTAAAAAGAGAATAGAGGAAATATCTAAAAAGCTGGAAATGGATTCGTTTTTATATAATAGAATATCATCTTTATCTACTGGTCAAACACAAAGAGTTAATATAGCAAGATGCTTAATTCATGATCCTAAATATTATATTTTAGATGAAGCTACTAGTGGTCTTGATATCATATCTAGTCAAATAATACTAGATTTTATTAAAGAAGAGAAAAAAAGAGGAAAAACCATTCTTTATTCAACACACTATATGGAAGAAGCTGAAAATATATGTGATTATGTTTTAATGATTAATAAAGGTGTTTTGGTAAAAGAAGGCACACCAGATAGAATTAAAAAAGATACTAAAACTACCAATTTAAGAGACGCTTTCTTTAGTATAATTGGAGGTGTTAAGAATGAATAGTTTATTAATTATTTTAAAAAAAGAATTAAAAGATGTTTTTCGAGATAAAAAGTCTTTATCTATGATGCTTATTATTCCTTTTATGATACCTTTAATAATCATTGGAATGTCAGCTTTATTTAATATGGAAGCTAATAAAGATATTAAAACTTATAATAAGATAGGTTTTTGTTATGAGTTAAGCGAAGCGGAATTAAATATTGCTAAGGAACTAAATATTGAGGTTATATATAAAGATGAAAATGAACTAAAAAAAGATTACGAAGATGGTTTGATTAATTTGTACGTTACTAAAATTGCTGATACATATATACTTAATGGAACCACAGGAGAAAACACTACTTTTGCCGTTGATTTAGTTAACAATTATTTTCATAAATATAAAGAATATTTACAAGTTAAATATTTAAATGAAAATAATATTAATGCAAATAAATTAATAAATATTATTAATGTTGAAGAAAATATAAAAGAAAAAGATAATTATTTTCAAAACTATATTTTTACGTATGGATTCTTATTTATTATAATGGCAATAACTGTTTCTTCTACATATCCTGCAACAGATGCAACAGCTGGTGAAAAAGAAAGAGGCACGTTGGAAACTTTAATTACTTTTCCTATTAAAAGTAAGGATATTATATTAGGTAAATTTTTAAGTGTATTTATTTCTAACTTTATTACTGGCATATTAAGTTTAATTTTTTATTATTTTTCATTAATACTATCAGGTAATATGTTTAAAATATACGAGGGAATTAATTTAGTTCTTCCGTTTAAAACATTCATGTTTATTTTTAGTGTAATAACTTTATACTCACTTCTTATTGCTGGTGTATGCATAGCTGTTGCAAGTAAATGTAAGACATTTAAAGAAGCACAAAGTGCTTTAACTCCATTTACTTTCTTATCTTTATTTCCTGGAATGCTTGCATTTATGATAAGCTTAAAATCTTCATTATTACTTTCTTTTGTTCCTTGTTTGAACTTTGTTTTATTATTCCAAGATTTAATGAACGGAAGCTTAAATATCTTATATTTAATTGTTATGTTTATATCAACAATTGTGATAATAGCTGTTTTACTTGGTGTAATTATAAAGCAGTATAAGTCAGAAAAAATTATTATTTAATTATAATTAAAGTAAAGTATTTAACTTTACTTTTTTTATGTTATAATTTTTTTATAAAGTAGTAAGGGTAGTAGTATAAATGAAAAAGAAGTATGTTTTAATTTCATTAATTAGTATTATATTTATATTAATTAGTATATCTATTTTTTACATTGTACGAATTAATAAGGTTAAACCAACATTTGCTAGTTTAAATCAAGATTCTTCTGGCAAAGTTGATTTAGTTGTAAAACAAGATGTTTTATCACCCTATATTGATGAAGATGTTACTTTAAAACTTGGTGATAAAACTATTGATAAATCAAAATATAAAGTTACTAAAACTGGTATAGTTGATACATCTACTTTAGGAACTTATGAAATTGAATACACAATTAAGTATTCTTATAGAACTATTAAAGTTAAAAAGACTATTGAAGTTGTTGATCAAACAGCTCCTGAACTTACTATTAATGTTGATGAAGTAGATAGAGATTTTTGTTCTAAAAAAATTAAACAAAATATCGTATATAGTGCTATTGATAATTATGACGGAGATATTACTTCTAATGTTACAGTTGAAGAAGGAGAAGATAAATTAATATATTCTATAACTGATTCAAGTGGCAATACTTCAACTAAAGAAGTAAACATTAATTACGGAAAGAAACCTGGAAATAAATTTTATATAAATGGTGCTAATCCAATGCATGTTATTGTTAATACTGAGTATCAAGAAAAAGGTGCAAGTTATACTGATGGATGTGGAAAAAATATTGATAAAGAAATAATTACTTCAGGAACAGTAGATACAACTGTTGAAGGAATATATTATATTAATTATGATGTAGAAGGTGAAGCAACAATTACTAGAAAAGTAATTGTTGAACATTACACACCTAAAACAATATATTTAACATTTGATGATGGACCTGGAGCAAATACAGTTAAGGTATTAAATGCTTTAGATAAGTATAATGTTAAAGCAACATTCTTTGTTACAAATCAATTTCCTCGATATCAATATTTAATTGCTGAGGAATATAATAAAGGTCATAAAATAGGAGTTCATACTTTAACTCATAAGTGGAGTGTTTATGATAGTTTAGATGCTTATTTAGATGATTTTAACCAAATGAATGAAATAGTTAAAAACCAAACTGGGTCTTATACTAATATATTTAGATTTCCTGGTGGATCTGGTAATACTGTAAGTAGAAGTCATAAAACAGGAGTTGTTACAGAAATAGCAAATGAAATGACCAATAGAGGTTATGTTTATTTTGATTGGAATTTAAGTAGTGGTGATGCTGATGGTAAAGGAGCATCTACAGAGAAGATAATAAATAATGTTGTAAATAGAGTAGATAAATGTGCTGCACACTGCGTTATATTATTTCATGATTATAAACCAACTACGGCAAATGCTATTGAACCAATACTTGCAGAACTTACAAAAAGAGGTTACAATTTTGCAACGCTAAATGAAAATAGTCCAACGGTGCATGCAAAGATTTTAAATTAAAAAGATATTAGATGACATCTAATATCTTTTTGTATTGTAAACTTTATTTTTTCTTCTATTGAGATTTTTTTTATTTTGTACTAGAATATCTAAGGTGCTTTAGAAATATAAAGTTTACTAGTTTCATTTTAAAATTATTATGTATAAAATAATTAATGGTAAAGGAGATAAATAGTATGAGAAAAATAACTGATTTGATTGTTAAATTTAGATATGTTTTTTTAATAATTTTTATTTTACTTGCTTGTCTTTGTTTATATTTACAAACTAAAGTAAATATTAATGATGATATTATGAAATATTTACCTAAAAGTAGCGAAACAAAAATCGGTAATGACATAATGAATAAAGAATTTGATAAATTAAGTACATCAAATTTAGATGTTATGTTTAAGGGTTTAACTAAAAAGGAAAAGGTAAAAACTTTTGAAAGATTATCTAAAGTAAAAGGTGTATCTTCAGTTAGATATGATAATACCAATGAATATAATATTGGTGATTATACATTGTATAAATTATCAGTAGATGATTATAGTGATTCTAAACTTGCTAAAAATGTATATGAGAGAGTCAAAGATAACTTTAAAGTAGATGCTATGAGTGGATCAATATATGATGAAAATAAACCACTTTTACAACTTTGGATTGTTTTCTTAGCAATTAGTTGTGCATTAGTAATACTTATAATATTAAGTGATTCATGGTTTGAACCGTTCTTATTTTTAATAACAATAGGTATAGCTGTATTTATTAATAAAGGTACTAACATAATGTTTAGTAGTGTATCATCGATTACAAATGCTATTGTTGCAGTTTTGCAGCTTGCACTTTCAATGGATTATTCAATTATGCTTTCTAATAGATTTAAACAAGAAAAAGAAAAAAATAGTAATAAAACAGAAGCTATGAAAGAAGCACTTTACCAATCATTTAAAGCTATATCTAGTAGTTCATTTACAACTATTGTTGGATTACTAGCTTTAGTATTTATGAGCTTTACTATTGGTAAAGATCTAGGATTTATTTTGGCTAAAGGAGTTTTATTAAGTTTAATAAGTATTTTCTTTTGTTTACCTGCATTACTATTATTTTTTGATACATTCTTAAAAACAACAAAGAAAAAATCATTTAAGTTTAAGTTTAATAAAAAACTAAGTAAATTTAGTTATAAAAATAAACATGCTTTAACATTTACTATAATAGGTTTATTTTTATTAGCATTCTTATTAAAGGGTAGCGTTCAAATTCTTTATACTGATATTCAGCAAGATAAAGTGGGTCAGGTATTTGGTTCTAATAACCAAATTGCTATAGTATATGAAAATAGTTATAGTGATAAAGTTAATAATTATTTACCAAGTTTAATGGATGATGAAAATGTATCTGCAATTCTTTCTTATGATATGCTTTTGGAAAGAAAATTATCTGCTGAAGAATTAACAGCTCTTGCATCTAATTTTTCATCAAGTATAGATATTGATGAGAGTTTAGTAAAACTAGTTTATTATATGAGATTTGATGGACAGATTCATGATAATTTATCTATTAGTGATCTTCTTAAAACGATTAATAGTAATGATTATTTAAGTAGCTATGTTAAAAATAATTATAGTGTAGATTTATCAGAGATTATTAATAGTTTAGATGGCGTATCTTTAAATGATAAACTTGATGTTAAAACATTATCTAAACTTTTAAATGTAGATGAAAAAGAATTAAATTTATTATATTTATTTTATAATGCAAATGTAAATTATAATAATGAATGGTTATTAACCGCAGAAGAAATATTCACGTTTATTAAAGATACTGTTGCAGAAAATGATTATTTAATGAACTTTATTCCAAATGAGAAAAGATTAAGTTTACTTGTTAGTTTTAATAAAGTATCTAATATTAAAAATATCTTTGTTTCTGATAAATATAGTAGAGCCGTTTTAAATACTACTTATAAACAGGAAGGAAAAGAAACATATGAATTTGTTAAAGATATTAATAAGAAGTTAGGTAAAGAAAAAGGTATTTATATTGTAGGTGTTTCACCAATGGCATATGAAATAAATAAAACTTTTAACTCTGAACTTAATAAGATTACTTTAATAACAATTATATTTATTTTTATTGTAGTTGCATTTACATTTAAAGATTTAATAATTCCATTTGTTTTAGTTTTAATGATTCAGTGCGCTGTATATATTACAATGAGTTATATATCAATTACTGGTGGAAGTGTATACTTTATAGCAATATTAATTGTTCAAGCTATTTTAATGGGAGCAACAATTGATTATGCAATTGTATTTACATCTTATTATAGAGAAGGAAGACTAACTAAAAATGTTAAAGATTCTATTCTTTATGCATATAATGGTTCTATTAGAACAATCGTTAGTTCAGCATCTATATTAATCATTGTTACTTTAATTGTTTCTAATTTTGCAACTGCCATAGCAGCTAAAATATGTGAAACAGTTTCTCAAGGAACATTCTGTGCATTATTATTAGTTTTATTAATTCTACCAGGTGTTTTAGCTACATGTGATAAATTAATATGTAGGGGAGAAAAATATAATAATATTGATAAAAAATAAAAGGATTCAAATGTATATTTGAACCTTTTTTTGTGTTATAATTTCATTAGGTGTTATATATGAGTTTAGAACAATTATATGAGATTTTATTGTCTGATAATCCTAGTAAATTAATTAAAAAACATGAAGATAATATATTTGATATGATTCCTGAATTAAAAGCTTGTAAAGGTTTTAATCAAAATAATATTTGGCATGTGTATGATGTTTATGAACATATTCTTCATGTTATAGATAATGTAGATAAAGATTTATCCCTTAGACTGAGCGCACTTTTTCATGATGTTGCTAAACCCATAGTATATACTGAAGACTCTAATGGAGTTGGACATTTTCCTTTTCACTGGGTTGAATCAGTAAAAATATTTGATAGATTTGTAAATAAGTATAATGTAGATTCAACTCTTGCAGAGCAAACGAGAAAACTCATATTTTTTCATGATGCAAATAGGGAAAAACTTAATAGAGTTTTAGATGTTTTTGATAGTGAATCTATTAAAAAATTATTTAATTTAAAAAGATCTGACTTACTTGCACAAAATCCAAAGTTTCATTATATGATTGATACTTATGATGATTTTGAAAAAGAAGCTTTAGATAAAATTAGAAAAGATAATTATTAATAATTTATATAGAGGTGAGATATATGGAAAATAGAGAATATAAATATGATGCATTTATTAGTTACAGACACTGTGAACTAGATAAATTTGTTGCCGAGAATTTGCATAGAATTTTAGAAAATTATGATTTACCAAAAGGTATTAAAACTAAACTTGGAGTTGAAGGAAAAGCTTTTAAAAGAATATTTAGAGATCAAGAAGAATTACCACTTTCAAGTAATTTAGAAGATCCTATTATTAATGCTTTAAATCAATCTAAATATTTAATTGTTATATGTTCACCTAGACTTAAAGATTCTTTATGGTGTAAAAAAGAAATTCAAACCTTTAAAAAAGTTAGGGGAAGAAAAAATATTTTATGTGTTTTAGTTGAAGGGGAACCATCTGAATCTTTCCCAGAAGAAGTTTTGTATGATGAAAAAGAAGTTAAACAAAAAAATGGTAAAGTTAAAAAAGAAAAGATTCTTGTTGAACCTTTAGCAGCTGATGTTAGGGGTAATTCAAAGTCTGAAGTTTTAAAAAGAATAAAAGAAGAAAAATTAAGACTTGTTGCATCCATGTTTAATATTGATTATGATGATCTAAGACAAAGACATAAGTTAAGAAAACAAAAAAGAATTATAGCTTTATCATCTGCTATTGCATGCTTTTGTCTTTTATTTGCTTTATATACATCTGTAATGCTTCTTAAAATAAATAAGCAAAAAAATACATTAAGAGAGCATCAAGCTTTATCTTTATCAGCTAAAGCACTTGATTATTTAAGTATTGATGATAGATATGATGCTATCGAATCTTCTTATCAAGCTTTAACTAAATTTGATGGTGTAAAAATGCCTTATACTTCTGATGCTGAGTATGCTCTTGTTGAAAGTCTTGGTTTATATGATGTTGGTTCATCATATAAATCAATATCAGAAATTAAAACTAAAGGTGTTGCTGATTATATAAAATCAACATCAGATAAAAAATATAGTGCTCTTTATGATGAATCTGGAGAGTTAACTTTATTTGATACTGCAACTATGAAAGTTATAAAGATATTTAAAGTAAGTGATAAATCATTTAATGAAGAATCATTTTCATTTATAGGAAATGAAAAATTAGTTTATATAAATGATAAAAATAACCTTAATATTGTTAATGTAGAAAATGGAAAATTAGTTAAAGAAATTAAAAAAGATGATAGATATTTTAATTCTGTTTTAGGTGAATCAACTGGAAAATATCTAGCTTATGATACAAATAAAAATTTTTATTTATATGATTTAGAAAATGATAAGTTAATTACTCAATTATCTACTGATAACAAGTTTATGAAAGAATTATATTTTTCAAGTGATAGTAGTTATATATTTGCTTCTTCAATAAAAGAAAGTCCTAGTATTAGTGAAGAAGATTATATAACAGTTCATACTATTAATATTAAAAATGGTAAAGAAGTTAGTTCTATTACTTTTGCTGCTGGTTATTTATCAGGTATAGTTACTAAAGAAAATAATGCTTATGTTCTTCTTAATGAAGCAATAGGTACTAAATTTAATATGATAGTTGCTTCTTATAACTATACTGATGGTAAGAGTAACTGGACGAAAACATTTGATAATAACTGGGGTACATTTATTGTTCCATCTTATGATGAAAAAATAGATCATATTGCTGTTGTTAATCATGATGCTTTTAAATTAATTAGTGCAAAAGATGGAGATGTTGTTCAGTCAACTACTGCAGCTAAAGAAATTATTGATATATATACATCAGCAGGCAAGGAAATTTATACATTATTCTTAGCTAATGGTGATGTTAACTTTTATAATGCTGATGCAAAAGATAATATTAATTTACTTGGTAAGTTTGAATTTAATTTAGACAGATATTCTAAAGTTGCTTTAGCATCACATGGATTCTTATTAATACCGGAAAACTCTAATAGAGTAATTCTTTATGAAGAAAAATTTAATAAAGATATTAAAAAAGAAAATATTAAAGTTGATTATGTAAATGATGATTCAATAAATATAACTAAGTTTGAAGAGGTTATAAATAAATATAGTATTAAAAATAAAAGCTTAGTTGAAAAGATTTTTTATGATGATAAAAAAGAAGTTATGTTTGTTAATTATACTAATAAGGATATTTCTGTATATGATGTAAAAACTAAAAAGCTTTTAAAAACTATTGAAAATGTTGATACAGTTTATCATTATTTTGGTAAAGATAAATTAGGTAGAACTTATCTTGGAGATATGTCTGATGCATATATATTTGATAAAGACTATAATAAAGTAGGTCATATTAAAAGTCTTGTAAAACTTGACAAAGATAAAGTATATATTTTATATAATAGTGAATATTATTCTTTAAAAGTTTATGATTTAGAAGATATATTAAAAGAAGCTAAAAATTATTTAAATAAAAAATAATTATTGAGGTGATATATATATGTTTACTCCTGAGCTTGAAACAGAAAGGTTAATTCTAAGAAGATTTAATAGTTCAGATAGTAATTTATTTCATGAGTTAATATCTGATAAAAAAATTAATGAATTTAATTATTATCCTGATACATCTATAGAGTATGCATCTAAATATATAAATAACATTATCAATAATATTGATAATAATCCATATGAATCATGGGTAATTGAAATAAAGGATACACATATTCCAATTGGAAAGATAAATGTTAATAACATTTATTCTAGATTTAATTACTGTAATGTTGGTTATACTCTTAAGTATGATTACTGGGGTAATGGATATGCTACCGAAGCTTTAGCTAAAGTAACTGATCATCTATTAAATGATATAAAATATCGTTTAGTGGAGTGTTCTATTGATGATAGAAATGTAAGATCTATAAGAGTAGTTGAAAAAGCTGGTTTTATAAAAGATGGATATATTAACGGTAGAAGACCTAATGGTGATGGAACATTTTCTGGTATATCATATTATAGTAAATCTTTAAAATAATATAATAATAGTCAAAGTATTGAGAATGGAGAATACAATATGGAATATTTAGTTGAAAGCCATATGGGTGGACATTATGTAAGCAACTGTGATCCAGAAATTATTGAGGCAAGTTGTGATCAGTGTGGTGATTTTGATCGTATTATTTTATCCTGGGAAGATGGAGAAATGTTAGATACATTATTAGAATACTTTTCTTATATAAAAAGGTCAGTTGAACAATTGGAAAAGGATAAAAACGAATTAGATTTAATGAAAGAAGAATTAATTGATAGTTTAACATGGTCTTATGATGAGGATAGATACTTGATATCAGAATTATCTGAAGATGGCATAATTAGTCTTGATGAGAAGAAAGCATTATTAAAACAAGTTACTAATGCTCAAAAAAAGCAATTTGAAACACTAAAAAGTATATATTATCCAAATGGATATGTAAGGGTTAAAAGGTATAATAATAAAAGTAGTTGATCCAAATGAATGAAAATAAAACTAATATAAACTGGTTGATATTGATTTAGTCAAAGATTTATTCAAACTCCTATAAAATAAAGAAAAAGCTAAGTATTTTGTAATTACATTTTTTAATAAATGATATTAAAAAGAACAAAATAACTAAAATAGTTATTTTGTTCTTTTTCTAACGTATTCTTTTTCTAAAGCTTTACTA
>JAEEGL014821367.1_pt1 | contig 11394 bp, 7 predicted proteins | sample 9134231 | NCBI WGS metagenome assembly JAEEGL01 (sample SAMN16246548, study PRJNA631951) | gut metagenome | biome: gut microbiome; feature: rumen; material: fiber-attached | host: Bos | place: Iran: Karaj | collected 2018-10
ATACCTGCCTACCACCCATCGGGTAGAGAAGGCCTCGTCCACGATGCCATCGCGGAAGGGGAGGTTCCAAACTTCGCCGCCCGGAGGTACGGAATCGCCGCTGCGGACAATGGTGTGGTTGGCCACGAAACCGGAACCTACGCCGGTGCCAAGGGTAAGCACAATTACGCGGGAGTCATCCTTAGCGGCGCCAAAACTGCTTTCGCCCAGGGCAAATGCGCCGGCATCATTAACGAACTTGAACTCCAGGCCGGGGAAGTCCAGAAGACGGGCGGCCAGGGTAACGCCAACGTTAATGCCGTAGATGGAAGCAAACTTATGCTCCATGTAAGAAATGCCTTTGTCGTAGTCAAAGGGACCGGGGAAGGCCATGCCAATTTGTTTAACCGGCATTCCGGCCTCGTTCATAAGAAGCCTCAGGTTCTTGGTCCATGCAGAGAAAATGACCTCTGCGGGGGAGGTGTGGTCAACATCCGTAGTAACCGGATGTCCAACGATTTGTCCAAGTTCCAGATCTATAACGGCTGATGTAATATGGCTTCCGCCAATATCGACGCCTACGGCATATTTTTGCTCTGTGCTCATTTTTAGTGATTTTTGCTATTATTAGTAGCTACAAATTTAGGAAACTTCGCTTAAAAATCCCAATAAATGGGGATGTGCCCATAAAATAAAAAGCGCTAATTTTGCAGTCGCAAAATTTTTGTATGAGATTATCTGATTTAAAAACAGGCAGCAGCGGAGTAATAGCCAAGGTAAACGGCCATGGCGGTTTCCGCAAACGCCTTATAGAGATGGGCTTCATTTCCGGCAAGAAAGTGAAGACGGTGCTCAATGCCCCGCTGCGCGATCCTATCGAGTACGAGATACTTGGTTACAAGCTGTCGCTCCGCCGTGAAGAGGCCAAAATGATAGAGATCATCAGCGAAGAAGAGGCTCGCCAGCGTCTTTCTTCCACAGAGGATTTGGCCCCGATTGACTGCGAGCCCAATTGTGAGGACTTTGTCCTGACGGCAGAGATGGAAAAGCTGGCGGACGAACGCCGAAGAGAGATTCGCGTAGCGCTTGTGGGCAACCCCAACTGCGGCAAGACATCCTTGTTCAATGTTGCCTCAGGCGGCCATGAGCACGTGGGCAACTACAGCGGCGTAACCGTAGATGCTAAGGAAGGAAAATTCAACTGGAAGGGCTATAAGATAGTGCTTGTAGACCTCCCGGGCACATATTCGCTGTCGGCTTACAGCCCTGAAGAACTGTACGTCCGCAAGAACCTTTCAGAGAAGATGCCGGATGTCGTGGTAAATGTAGTGGATGCCTCAAACCTGGAGCGCAACCTTTACCTTACCACCCAGCTCATCGACATGAACCTTCGTACTATCATCGCCCTGAATATGTACGACGAGATCGTTTCCCGCGGAGACGAGATTGATACCGCCCAGCTGGGCATATTGCTTGGCGTGCCGGTGGTCCCCACGGTCAGCCGCAGCGGCCAGGGCATTCCCGCTCTCTTCGACACCGTGCTGGAGATTTACAAAGGCAGCAATCCTTCGCTTACAAGGCACATTCACATCAATCACGGAATAGAGCTGGAAAAGTCTATAAACAGGCTTCGTGACATCATACTTCCGGATGCTGAACTGCGTTCCAAATACTCTACCAGATACCTGGCTATCAAGTATTTGGAGGGGGATTCGGAGATCGTAAAAATGCTTGCGGCAAAGCCTTTTGCAGCAGAGCTTGAGAAGGCTCGCCAGGAAGAGGAAGAGCGCATAGAAAGTGTGCTGGACACCAATTGCGAATCGGCAATAGTAGATGCAAAATATGCTTTCATAAACGGTGCGCTTACAGAGACCTGGAAGCAGCACCGCGAGGCCCGTCCCCGCCGCACCATCACAGACAAGATAGACGCCCTGGTTACCAACAAATGGGCGGCTTTCCCCATCTTTATCTTCCTGCTGTATGTGATTTTCCAGGCCACCTTCACCCTGGGCCAGTTCCCTATGGATTGGATAGAGGCCGGCGTGCAGTGGATAGGGGAGCAGGTAGGTGCGTTAATGGCCGACGGCTGGTTCAAGAACCTTATTGTCGATGGCATCATTGCCGGTGTCGGAAGCGTGCTGGTCTTCTTGCCTAACATATTGATACTCTATTTCTTTATCTCTTTGTTAGAGGATTCCGGCTACATGGCGCGCGCGGCTTTCATAGTGGACAAGTTGATGCACCATTTGGGCCTGCATGGCAAGAGTTTCATACCCATGGTGATGGGATTCGGCTGCAACGTCCCGGCCATCATGGCAACCCGCATGATAGAGAGCCGCAAGAGCAGGCTTATCACAATTGCCATCATTCCGTTCATGTCCTGCGCCGGCCGTCTGCCCATATTCGTCCTTATTGCAGGTGCCTTCTTCCCGGGCCATGCGCCTCTGGTGCTGTTAGGCATCTATTTGTTGGGTATTGTTCTGGCGATACTGTCCGCCGTGGCAATCAAGCGCTTCGTGCGTGACGACGACCTCCCCTTTGTTATGGAACTGCCTCCTTACCGCGTTCCTACCGGCAAGGCCATTTGGCGCCATACTTGGGAGAAGGGCCGCCAATATCTTCAGAAGATGGCTACCACCATCCTTATATGTTCCGTAATTATTTGGGTATTAGGATATTTCCCCAGGCCGACGGGTGATGTCGATACTCCACAGGCTCAGACAGAGCAGATGCAGAATTCTTACATCGGGCAGATTGGCCAGGCTATAGAGCCTGCCCTCCAGCCTCTTGGCATCAACTGGAAGATGGGTGTGAGCCTTCTTACCGGCGTCGCTGCCAAAGAGTTGGTAGTCAGCTCTTTGGGCGTGATGTATGCTCAGGATACACCTGTCGTTTCTGATAATGCCGACGACAGCGACACGGCCCTTCAGGCCGCGTTGGTGGCCGATATCGGCTGGCCCTCAGCCCTGGCTTTCATGGTCTTCGTGCTGCTGTATTTCCCTTGCATCGCCACCTTCGTTGCTATAAAGAACGAGACCGGAAAGTGGAGCTGGGCAATTGCCGTCTGCGTTTACACCATGCTTATCGCCTGGCTGATGGCCTTCCTCACCTATACCATCTGTCCGGGACTGTAGTTGCCGTCTGCTGTGCCGTCGATTTGGCGGATTAAGGAAAAGTTCGTACCTTGCTGGATAATTCCAACAAGGAGATGAATTCCCGCTGGATTTAAACAATGGCAGTAAAGACTAAACTGGTGCAGAAGCAATACCTTCTGCCCTTCATTCTTATAACAACGCTTTTTGCGCTCTGGGGTTTTGCAAACGATATTACCAACCCCATGGTGGCCGGCTTCCAGACAATCATGGAACTGTCTGCCGCCAAGGCGTCCCTGATCCAGTTTGCTTTTTACGGCGGATATGCCACCATGGCTATTCCTGCGGCGCTTTTCATCCGTAAATACAGCCATAAGAGGGGCATTATGCTGGGCCTGGCGCTATACGCTGCCGGCGCCTTCTTGTTTATTCCGGCTGCGGCACAGCAGAGTTTCACTTTCTTCTGCCTGAGCCTGTATATTCTGACCTTTGGTCTGGCCTTCCTTGAAACTACGGCCAATCCTTTTGTGCTGTCGCTCGGCTCAAAGGAAACATCTACCCGCCGCTTGAATCTGGCCCAAGCCTTCAATCCGATGGGCTCGCTTGCGGGCATGGCGGTGGCCTCTTGGGTGGTACTGCCCAACCTGCTAAGCGACCAGCATCGCGATGCCGCCGGCCAGCTGGTTTTCAGCAGCCTGCCGGAAGCTCAGAAGGCTGTAGAGCGTGTGCATGACATCGCCATTATCCGTGACGCATATGTAGCCTTGGGCGTAATCGTACTGATTGTTTTTGTCCTGATCGCAATTACAAAAATGCCCGGTGCCGTGGTTAAGCCGCAGAAGGGTCATACAGGGAAGACGCTGCGTAATCTGTGGCACAATGTCGCTTACCGCGAAGGCGTTCTGGCGCAGGTCTTCTACGTTGCCGCGCAAATTATGGTCTGGACATTCATTATCCATTACGCAGACAATCTTGGCATAGACAAGGCCACGGCGCAGAAATATAACATCGCCGCAATGGCTTTATTCCTGTGTTTCAGGTTTATAGCCACCTTCCTTATGAAGTATATCAATTCCAGGAAACTCCTGACCGTCTTCGGGGCGATGGCTGCTCTTTGCACCCTGGGCACCATATTTATCGTAGGTACGGGTGGCCTGATCTGCCTTGTGGCCACCAGCGCCTTCATGAGCCTGATGTTCCCGACGATTTACGGCATCTCCCTTGAGGGGGTGGATGCAGAAGACAGCAATCTTGGCGCCGCCTTCCTGGTGATGGCAATTGTGGGTGGAGCGCTTCTTCCGCCGCTTCAGGGCAGCATCATAGATCTTGGCACCGTTGGCAGCCTGCCTGCCGTGAATGCCAGTTTCATCCTGCCACTTATCTGCTTTTTAATGGTGACCCTGTACGGTTGGCGACGCTATCGTCGCTCCGCCGCCGGGGAAGAATAATCGCGACTAATTAGCTTTACAGTATCTTCCTGCAAATAATACAATGCCGGTTGACTGTTCTACAATAAGGTAGTAGAACGGTCTATCAGCGTGGAAAACTATTTTTTGGCTTGTTGTTTCAGAGCCGGTAGAGCCAATTTTTATAATTGCTGACGTAACTGAAGATGCTGTACTTCCATTTTCATCAACCTTGATTCTGCTGCTTTGATCAAACTCAACGTCGCCGTCCACTAAAGCTTTACTAATCCTTGAGTAATCACCTTTTAGTAAGCAGGAAAGCCCCATTGATTTTAATGTATTGTTCAAAGATTCGCAATCATATTTTTGTTCGAACTTAGGAAGCCATAATTCCACATCTACGACAGAGCCAAGAATGTTGGTTAGAAAGCCAGGAATCTTTAAAATATCATCTAAAGATTTTTTCTCTTCTGGCAAAACAATGTACATTGTATAAGCCTTGTTGCCGAAAGGAAGGGCTATAGACTTGTACGAGGCATTTACGGCTGCATTATACTTGCTCGTTTGCTTCATGGTGGGAAGCATGGAGACAACACCGTTTATATCAGTAAACTTTTCTGATGTTGTGCTAACGGGCTCAAATCGGCTTGCCCATTCTCCCTTGAAATAAAGTGCGTTCAGTAAGACTACCACGCTTGTATTTGATAATTTTTCAAGGGCGGGCAATTCTGTTATCTCGCCGTTGGTTTTATTATTGCACCATTCGTTAATTATCTTTTTGGCATTATCTATATTATTGAAATCTATAGGATTAACGAAAGCATCATAATAATTTTGAAGGCTGGTTGCAAAACTACTTTCAATGTTATAATTATTATTTAAAACAGCCATATTAGCTATGGAAAGTTTTACTTTCTCATCAATGGATACTAAAGATTTTAAAAGTGATTTGAAGTAAGTATTTACTTCTGAAATGTCGGTTTTTTTGTAACCCAGTAATGGGCAAACCTCATCCAGTACATCATCCGTCACGCCATTTAATAGCATACTTATAGTTGCATATATACCAAACGGAGATACGATATAATTTCCTGTCGTGTTTTTATCAATCGTAGACCATAACTTCAATGAAAAGTTGTTTCCAGCGGCAACAAATTCTGTTTGTTTAGTGGAGAGATCTATGGTAGGAATAATCTCATCGTCATTATTTGCAGGTTTATTCTCTTTACTGCAACTCATTATTGCCACTAGCAGGGACAATCCCAACAACATTAATGATATTGATTTCATAATAATGATTAATTATGAGAATATGTTATTACATGATAATTCCAAGTGAAGTTCTGGTGTTCCCCTTCATCTATGATGAATGCATCAACAGGACTTTTTCCTCTTCGATTGGATGTATTAAAAATGCCTACGTTATAATAGCCATCTCTAGACCCGTTCCATCCCCAATTAATGTGAAATACTTCAACAATATAGTTATGCTCATATACTTCACGTAAGTAACCGTCTATGACCCAAGCGTGTCCTAAGTCGGAAGAACAGAGACCATCAGTATATACCGGATATCCTTTTTGTAAGGAGGATTTAATAATATCCCTAAAATCGTTTGTAAAGGCTAAAGACGAATGGATAGTTACGCTATCATAACCTAAACTGGACATCGTTTGACTTGCGTAATAAGTATTACTTGTTGAAAGACCGAAACCATATTGAACATTACAGTGATACTCATCGCCAAGAACTTTTACAAAATGAGAAGCTTGGTTGCCACCATTGGTGCTTCCACTATAAGTTGGGTCTGAATAATGGTGGACAGTTGCAAGAGTATCAAAGTCACAAGTGACATTGTCAAATGTCATGCAATTGGAATACTTGTTTTTGACGATGATTTGACCTAGCGCGATTACTACACAACACGCCGGATAGTTATTTGGAGTATTCTGGCAGAATACCCCCATTTGATGCCACTTTGTTTGAAGAAACGGCAGATAAGAAATTCTTGAAATAAGACCGGTTGTCGGCCCTGGATCAATTGGATCAGGATCCCATTCAATAGGATATTCTTCATCATCGTCGTCTCCAGAACCAATCAATGGTAGAAGAAGGGTTGGGACAAACTGTTTCTCTGCATTGAAAATACTATCACCAACAGAAGATTCTATTGACTGGGCGTTAGCAAAATCCTCAATGGTTAGGTGACCTTTATCAGAGAAACATACGATAGGCATTTTAAGGGATCTTTTTGCTGATAAAACAGCAAAGCCATCTTTGAAGTTTAATAAGTATAGAGAGGTGTCCGTTGGTGTTGTGGTCGCTTTTGTATTAGGGTAGATATTAGATGACCCCAAAACGTCAAGAGTAAAATCTTCAGTAGTAGCTTTAGTGGTAATTCCTGTTTGTTGAATAAACAGATTTAAATTATTTAAAGCTTCTTCAATAGAGATATGGTTACTTTGGCGATTGTTACTCGAGTAATCAGGAATCCTATCGCAGGAAAGCGGAAAGATTAAAGCAAAAACAAAGAAATATGACAGTTTCATTTATATGGGTATTAGTTTAGGGACGATAAATGTGGTTTTAGGCAAAGATACAAGAGTTTTGACAAAAAGACAAATGCTGTTACAAAAAAAACAATTATTGTTTGTCGGAAATAATTGAAATATCGTTCCTGTTTAGAAAAATAATTGCTACTTTTACAGTCACCCATGGATGAAAGAGTCCAATCAAGACGGAATAAAATATAATCAATATGGAAGAAAACAATCTGAAGCTTCCGGAGAATGCGCAAAGGGAGCTGAAACCGGGAGAAGAGTACAAGCCATTGCTTAGCCCGGACAAGAAGTACGCAGAGATTACACCTTACTCTGTGCTTACCGGTATTTTCATGGTAATTCTTTTTTCTGCCGCAGCAGCCTATCTGGGCCTGAAAGTAGGCCAGGTATTCGAGGCCGCTATTCCTATAGCTATTATAGGAGTAGGCCTTACGGCAGCTCTTAAAAAGAACGACAGCCTTAGCCAGAATGTAATTATCCAGTCCATCGGCGGCTGTTCCGGCGCCGTGGTTGCCGGAGCAATCTTCACCCTGCCGGCAATTTACATCCTGGGTCTGGACATCAACTTTACCCAGATGGTGTTCTCTTCCCTGTTGGGAGGCGTTCTTGGTATTTTGTTCCTCATTCCATTCCGCAAGTACTTTGTTAAGGAAATGCACGGCAAGTATCCTTTCCCCGAGGCTACTGCCACAACACAAGTCCTGGTTAACGGAGAAGGCGGCGGCAAGGGCGCCAAGATACTGGTGCTGAGCGGCCTCATCGGCGGTCTGTATGACTTTATCGCCGCCAGCGTAGGCCTCTGGAGTGAAACCCTTACATCCCGCGTCGTAGAGTTTGGCGCTGCCATAGCAGACAAGGCCAAGATCCTGGTGAAACTAAATACCGGCGCAGCTGTACTGGGCCTTGGCTTTATAATCGGCCTCAAGTATGCCCTTATTATCTGCTGCGGCTCTTTCCTGGTATGGTTCTTTATAATTCCGCTTATCGGCTTTGTCCTGCCAGAAGCACAGGCCGCCGGCCTCAGCCCTGAAAACATATTCAGCACCTATGCCCGTCCTATTGGCATCGGCGGCATCGCAACAGCCGGTATCATTGGCATTATCAAGTCCTTCGGCGTTATTAAATCTGCCCTGGGCCTTGCTGTAAACGAGTTCAAGGGTGGCAAGGGTGCCGCAGGGAAGGTGGCCCGCACAGAGGAAGACATCAAGATGAAGAATATCGTCTTTGGTCTTGCCGTAGCGCTTATTGCAGTGTTCGCATTCTTTGCCTTTGGCGGTGTAGTAGAGAATATATGGCAGGCTTTGGTGGGCCTTCTTATTGTGGGCGTAATCGCGTTCCTGTTTACTACCGTAGCTGCCAATGCCATTGCCATTGTGGGTTCTAACCCTGTCAGCGGCATGACGCTGATGACCCTTATTGTGGCATCTGTAGTGCTTATCGCCGTAGGCCTTAAGGGCAATGCCGGCATGGCAGCGGCCCTTATCATCGGTGGCGTGGTCTGCACTGCACTTTCCGTTGCCGGTTCGTTCATTACCGACCTTAAGATTGGATACTGGATTGGTTCCACTCCACGTAAGCAGGAGACTTGGAAGTTCCTTGGCGTTGCAGTATCTGCCGTTACCGTTTGCGGTGTGATGCTCATCCTTAACAAGACTTATGGCTTTACCGGCGACGAAGCCCTTGTTGCACCTCAGGCAAATGCCATGGCTGCCCTGATCGGCCCTCTTATGAGCGGCGGCGGTGCTCCGTGGATGCTTTACGGCATCGGAGCTGTTCTTGCACTGATCCTTAACTTTCTGAAGATTCCCGCCCTGCCCTTCGCCCTTGGTATGTTCATTCCTCTGGACCTGAACCTCCCGCTCCTTATCGGTGGTGGAATTTCATGGTATGTAAGCACCCGCAGCAAGGATGCAGCCGTTAACGAGGCTCGCCTGAACAAGGGTACCCTCATCGCTTCCGGATTCATTGCCGGCGGCGCTCTGATGGGCGTTGTAAGCGCCATCCTTAAGTTTGCCAACGTCAACATCTTCCTTAAGGATTGGAACGCTGGTTACGGCGAGGCCGTGGCCATCATCCCCTTTATCGCAATTATCATTTACATGACCGTAGCATCAATGAAAAAAGATAAATAGTTATGGAAAATATTCTTGACAGGTTTTTACGTTACGTATCGATAGAAACTACTTCCGACGAAAATTCAGAATCGCAGCCCTCTGCCGCAAGGGAATGGGATCTGCTTAAGCTGCTTCGCGACGAGCTTGCCGCCCTGGGCGTCGATGTCACCCTGGACGAGTATGGTTATGTAATGGCATCCATCCCCTCCAACATCGACAAAAAGGTGCCGGCCATTGGCTTTATTGCCCATGTCGATACGGCCCCCGATGCCTCCGGCAAGGACATCAAACCGCAGATCGTTAAGAATTACGATGGCGGCGACATCGCCCTGAAGGGCGTTCCCGGCCTTTTCCTTAAGCCGGCCGACTTCCCTGAGATGCTGCATTACAAGGGCCAGACGCTCATTACCACTGACGGTACGACGCTGCTGGGCGCCGACGACAAAGCCGGCGTTGCAGAAATCATGAATGCTGTCCAGTATATCGTAGAGCATCCTGAATTCAAGCATGGCCCCATCAAGATTGGCTTTACTCCGGACGAGGAGATTGGCCGCGGCGTGGTCAAGTTTGATGTCGCTCGTTTTGGCGCCGATTTTGGCTACACCATGGACGGCGGAGAGATTGGTGAATTGGAGTACGAGAACTTCAATGCTGCATCGGCAAAGATACATATCCAGGGCTGCAACGTGCATCCCGGCTATGCAAAGGGCAAGATGCGCAATGCAATTAACATCGGCCAGGAACTGAATTCGCTGCTGCCTGTAGATCAGCGTCCTGAATTCACCCAGGACTACGAGGGCTTCTTCCACATTGTGGCCTTCAACGGCGCCGTAGAGCAGGCAGACCTTGCCTACATCATCCGTGATCACGACAGGGCTAAATTTGAGGCCAAGAAGCAGCTTATGACCCGGGTGTGCGACTTTATTAATGTAAAGTACGGCCAGGGAACGGCAACTCTTGTGCTGAAAGACCAATATTATAATATGAGAGAGCAGGTTGAGCCGCACTTCCATGTTGTAGAGAAGGCAATCAAGGCTATCGAGATGGCCGGCATCAAGCCCAAGGTTCAGCCTATCCGTGGCGGAACCGACGGCGCCAACCTTAGCTTCCGCGGCCTGCCTTGCCCCAATATTTTTGCTGGCGGACTGAACTTCCACGGTAAAATGGAGTTCGTTCCTCTTGAGAGCATAGAAAAGGCTTCAGAGGTTATCCTTAATATTATAAAATTATATGCTGAGTAATATTGGGAGAAGATAATAATAGCCCGGGTTAACAGCCCGGGCATTTTTTAGGGTGCGGACAACAAATTTAAGAAAAAAGTCAAAAAAATCGAAAAAAGATTTGGAGGATAAAAAAAAGTCCGTATCTTTGCAGCCCGTTTGAGAAATCAAGGGATAAAGTTCATTGAAAATATTGAGAGAAAACATTAGAGGTTTAAATGTTTGTATCGTGAGATACGGACAGTAGAAATCAGCAGAGTATATATAATTGGTTTTTAAATCAGTTGTGGTATTCTACAATTTCAAAGGCAAAAACGAGTTTATTAGAAAATAATAGATTCACTAGAGAAGAAAGAGAAGAAGAGCGAACGGAGGATGCCTTGGCTTCCGGAGGCGAAGAAGGACGTGGTAAGCTGCGATAAGGCGCGGGGATTTGCAAACAGGACGTGATCCGCGCATTTCCGAATGGGGCAACCCGGCAGGTTGAAGACCTGTCACTGGCGTAAGTCAGAGCGAACCCGGGGAACTGAAACATCTTAGTACCCGGAGGAGAAGAAAGAAAGATCGATATCCTGAGTAGTGGCGATCGAAAGGGACAGAGCCTAAACCGTAGTCGTTACGGCGATTGCGGGGTCATAGGAGCAGACATAAGAGAAGCAGAGCGAACCAGAAGTGTCTGGAAAGGCACGGCGCAGAGGGTGACACTCCCGTAAGGGTAAGTGACTGTGGACAAGTCTGCCACCTGAGTAGGGCGGGACACGTGGAATCCTGTCTGAAGTATCGGGGACCATCCCGAAAGGCTAAACACTCCCGGAAGACCGATAGTGGACCAGTACCGTGAGGGAAAGGTGGGAAGCACCCCGAACAGGGGAGTGAAATAGAACCTGAAACCGTTCGTTTACAAGCGGTCGGAGCGGCGTAAGCCGCGACGGCGTGCCTTTTGCATAATGAGCCTACGAGTTGCATCATACTGGCGAGGTTAAGTACTTAAGGTACGGAGCCGGAGCGAGAGCGAGTCTGAA
>JAEEGL017118860.1_pt1 | contig 11394 bp, 4 predicted proteins | sample 9134231 | NCBI WGS metagenome assembly JAEEGL01 (sample SAMN16246548, study PRJNA631951) | gut metagenome | biome: gut microbiome; feature: rumen; material: fiber-attached | host: Bos | place: Iran: Karaj | collected 2018-10
AGCGCGGCGATGAGCACGGTGATCAGCGTCTCCGCGATGGTCTCGCCCAGCCTGCTTTTCAGTTTCTTCATGATCTGCCTCCCAGAGTGCTGAGCTCTGTTTTGTTCCAGCGGTAATAGGTCACGCTGGTCGTGATCGTCTTGTGCTCTTCTTCGATCTCCTGCGTGCTGATGATCGGCATGGGCGTGGAGGGGATCCACGCGCTCAGGTAGACGACCTGCTCTCCGTCCTGCTGGCGGACGGTCCCCTTGATCTTGTACGGGTCCGTGGGATCCTCGTAGCTTCCGTTCGGATTGATCTGGAAGTCGAAGACGCAGACGGTGCCGTCGCTCTGCCTGACGCGGAACTCGTGCCGGGTCTCCCCGGGGAGCGCGGCCAGGACCTGCCGCAGGGGATCGCCCAGGCTGCCGCTGGTCGCATAGCTGACGATGGTCTCCGGCTCTTCGCCTTCCACCTCGGTCGTGACGGAGGTGACCGTGACGCTGGATTCGGAGATGCACTCCGAAAGGAGCTTCGCGGCGGAGCTGACCGAGAGAGATTCTCTCTGCCGGAGCCCGTCGTCGTGCACGCGCTTGACCGCGGTGACGGAGGCGCTGAGCACGACCATGGAGATCATGGCCGCCACGAGGAAGAGGAGCAGAGCGAAGAGCACGGAAATGCCGCACTTGCTTTTCAGCTTACGCATCAGTTGCCGCCACCTCCCTGTGAGACCTCAGAGGGGACGAAGCTGTAGACCGCATCCTGACGGAAGAGCCAGCAGGTCTTTGGCGGCGTGTTCTTGGCGGAGGTCCAGGCCGTGCCTTTCCAGTACACGGTGTAGTCCTTGCCGTCGCCGGCGAAGGCCTGCTGCTCGCACTGCAGGCAGTGCTCATACTTCTGCCCGTAGGTGAAGCGGTGCTTGTTGTTGCCCGCGCCGTCCTCGCGCAGCGTCAGGGAGCCGATCTGATCGCGCAGATGCTTGGTCTTTCCGGCGCGTACGACCGAGAAGGCGTAGATGTTGTACTGCCCGCCGTTGAGGCTGTGGAAATCGCCGTTCCAGACCGCGTTGTCGGGCACGGAGAGGAAGACGTTGCCGACCGGCACGTTGCCGGCGTTCAGGAAGCTGCCGGAACGGAGCGTCGCGGTGGCGTTTACGATGCTGGTGTCCGAGGCGGCCACGAGGTTCTGCGTTCCCGCGGCATTGCCGCTCGAGATCACGTAGAGACCGCCGAGGTCCGCGCTGTCGAAGCTGTCGATCTGCAGATAGGCGCTGCGCGTCCAGCGCGCGTAGAGCGTGCGGTCGGCCGTGAGCGCGAAGACGCCGTCCGCCGTGTAGCCGTTGACGTTCTCCGCGCCGGCGGCGATGGAGCCGTTCGCGTTCAGGATCCGGACGCCGCCCGCGCCGGTCGAGCTGTACCAGCCGTCCAGCGTCCAGCCGCTGATCGGCGCGATGCTGTAGTCCACACTGCTGCCGACCGCCACGTCGGAGTAGACGATATCGTTTTCCGATCTTAAGGTCAGGAGCCCGTTCGAGATCCACTGGGCGTAGAGCGTCACGCTGCCGCCTTCCTCGGCGCTCAGCTGGCTGACGGAAGCCCCGTTTTCGTAGGAGTATCCGAGCCCGTCGGCCTGCGTGTTCCAGCCGGCAAACATAGTGGAGGCAGGAGGCGTAAAGGCATTCGCGGTCAGAGCCTGCGGCACGTCGTAGGTGAAGTTCTGCGCGGGCATCGAACCGCTTCCTCCGTTGGGATCGAAGTTCACGGTGTAGGTATGCGGCGTCCAGGTCGCGGTGATCACGGTGTCGGCGCTCAGGCTGACCGTTTCGCCGGCCGCCTTCAGCTCGCTGCCGACGCGCCACTTCGCGAAGGAGTAGCCGGTGCGGACAAAGGCGCAGTCCGGCAGCGTGAAGAGGCCGTTCGTGCCGGCGTCCGGCATGTAGCCTTCGCCGCCGCCCGCGTCGAAGTGCACGGTATAGCGCGAGGCCATCACGTTCTCAGCCGTGAAGGTGTATGTGGCTCCGCTCACGGGATCCTGCGCGGTGATCCTGACCGAGACAGGACCGGAGGAGGCGCCGTTGCTGCGCACGTAGACCGGCCAGAGCAGGTAGTCCCCGACGCTGATGATCTCGGAATCGGGACCGAAGTGCGCGCTGTAGGGACCTGCCGTGGTGACGGTGACGCTCTTGTTCACAAACTGCGCCAGATCGTTGTCCGAAGCTTCTCCGAAGAGATAGAGCTCCGGGCCGGCAGGCGCCTGCAGGCTGATGCTGTTGTTCACCGTTCCGGTCGCCGCGCTCTGCTGACGTTCTACCGTCTTGATGACGCCGGCGGAGTAGATGCCCAGATCGCCGGGCGTTTTGGTCGGGATGAAGATGGTCTCCGAATAGTCTTTGCCGTTATAGGCAAAGGTGAAGACGCCGGCAAGATCTCTGGTGCCGGACTCGTGCGCGGTGACGCTGAACACGTTCTTTTTGCTCTGCGGCGTCACGAGGATCTGCTCATAGACGTCTTCGTCGGCGGTCTGCAGCGTCCACACGCCTCTGGCGGTGTAGTCGATGCTGCCCGCGGAAGCGCTGAACGTGATGTTCTGCGGCTTGTCGGTGTAGAGCAGGAGGCTCGTGGGATCGCACGCGAGCTGCACGTTCGCCGTTACGGTGAGGACGAAGGATACGCCGGAATTGCTCTCCGTTATGGTGACGGAGCCGTCCGAAAGGGCCTTGATCGTCACCTGGTACGCGTTGTGCTCCGCGTCCTTCACGGGAGAGCCGATGATCTCAACGATCCCGGCGGGCTCGCAGACGAAGTCGAAGTCTTCGCTCTCGGGCGGTTTCGTGTACTTCAGCAGGAAGGTCTTCTCGGGATAATTCCGGACGGTCATATCGGAGAAGATGTCCATGGTGTCGCGGCCGTGCTCCCAGTACAGCCCGTCGAGCGGCCAGGAGCCATAGTGCACGTTGACGTACTGCGGCTCCCAGCGCGTGCTGTAGGTGTTGTCCTTCTGCGTCACGATGGTCGGGAAGGGGTAGTTCTTTCCCGTCTGGGCGGCGTTGCTCGAGAAGCTGAACATGCCGTCGACCGAGGCGCCGCTGAGGTCCTCCTTGGTCACCCAGGACCAGGGCGCAGCAGCGCCGCCGTTGAGCCGTACCGCCATGTCGTTCGCTTCCGAGCTGCCGATCTGCCGGCTCAGCTCTTCGAAGTTGCAGGCCTGCGGCACGCCCGAAATGCCGGGGTGTCCGTTCGCGGCGCCCTGCGAATACAGCAGGCGTTTGAGGCAGCCCAGATCGCCGAGCAGCATGGACTGGAACTCCGCGTCCGTGATCCACTGCTTGCCCTTGTTCGACTGGAAATAATAGCCGGGGAAGATCGCCTGGATATCGCTGTTGATGCTGTCCAGGTAATAGCAGTTGGAGATGTTGATCCTGGTATCTCTGTAGTAGCGGTCCGCCGGATTCGCGAAATAGGAGACCGCCCTGATGTTCCCGGTCAGATCGGGGAGCTTCATGTAGGTGTAGCAGTTCGAGATGTTCGCGGTGCCGTCAGGCGCGTTCGTGCGGCTCGCGCTGAAGTTCGAGATGTTGGGGGCGTAAGAGCCTCCGATGACGCCGGAAGCGTAGATGTTGATCGAGGTGCCCTGGGTGCTGGTCTCACGAATGGCGAAGCCGTTCTGGATCAGCGGCGGCTCGTTGAGCGCCGCGCCGATCACGCTGATGGTACCGCCGGTATAGCAGTTCTTCACGTAGACGGCGACGCCCTTCATCATGCTCCCCGCGGAGCCCGCGAGGCCGCCGACTCTGAGCTGGCTGCCGAACATCATGTGCCCGTATTCATAGGAGCTGTCGATGATCAGGTCGACGACGGAGGAGCAGGCCTCCAGGTTCATGCTCGCAAGGCCGATCAGGCCGCCGATGTTCGCGGTGCCCGCGCCCTGCTGGTTCGTGCTGTGATCGATCACCCGGTAGCCGGCGATCGAGCAGTTATAGACCTTGTTCGTCAGCTCGTTGGACTTATACTCGTACGCGATGCCGATCAGTCCGCCGATGAAGTAGGCGCCGGGACCCTTTTCAAAATTGAGCGTCTTGCCGCCCACGCTGACCGCGGTCTTTCCGGCGGTGTTTCGTTCGATGCGGGCCTCGCCGTCGTCGGCGAAGAGGATCACGTTCTTGATCTCCGCGCCGGCCGTGGCGCCGAAGAGACCCACGCAGTACGCCTCGGAGACGACGTTTACGTTCTGGATCTTATAGCTCTGTCCGTCATAGTTCCCTCCGAACCAGGCGTAGAGGAAGTTCGAGTATTCGCCCTTGACGCACGGCGAGGAGGTGGCCATGCCGGCGATGGGCGTGAGGATCCGGTCCGTCGTTTCCCGTACGTCGTGGCTCTGGACCCAGAAGCGCGGCGGCCTGAGGGCTTCCACATCCGCGCGGGCCTGCGTTCCGACCGTCAGCACGGTCGCGTACTGGAGATAGGGGAACTGCTTGTAGTTGAGGGCGTCCGCCTTCTTCTCCTCGCCATAGACCAGGGTGCTGCAGTTCTTCGTCGCGTAGTTCCAGTTGATGTAGCTGAACTGATCGACCGAGCGCACCTCAAAGACGTTGTTCTCGGTGCCGGGCGTTTTGGCGAAGTCCGTAAGACGCCAGTCGGAAGCCAGAAGGCCGAGAGGCGCGGAAGAGCCGGTGCGGCGCATGGCGTTGGCAAAGAAGGGCGTGAACTCATATTTGCAGCTCTGCTCGCCGCATGTCAGCGTCCAGCTGCCGAGCTGCTGCTCGCCGTTGTTGAGGTAGATATAGTCTCCGCTGTCTCCGCTGCCGGGGACGCGCGTGGTGAACGGATAGAAGGTGTAGCCGGAGATCTGGCTCTCCAGCGCCGCCTTGGCTGCCGCGTTGAAGCTGCCGGCGCCGCTGTAGGCGATGCCGGTGGAGTTCACGCTCAGCTGATCCGCGAGCTCCGTCTTCGCGTAGTAGCCGTAGCCGAAGGAGGTGATCACGCCGCCGTCGTCGTGCGCGGTGCAGAGCGTGCTGCCCGTATCGACCAGGTCCGCGTCGCCGCCGAGATAGGTGAAGTGATAGCCGTTGTTGAAGCCGTGTTCTTCGTGCTCCCAGTAGAAGAGGCCGAAGCTGCTCGACATGGCCTCGTCCATCCAGTCGCCGTAGTGGACCGGGGCTGCGGAAGCGTCCTTGAGGTAGGCCGGGAAGGGATACGCGTCGCCTCCGTCGCCGGTGTTCGGGTGATACAGGGAGTGGTAGCGGTTGGCCCGCGCGCCGGAGAGCTCCTTCAGCGCGCGCAGGGTGAGCGGTTCGCCGCTGGTGATGTCGGGGATCGAGCTGTAGTGGCGCAGGCTGTCGATGTAGCTGTAGCTGCCCTGGTCGAGGTAGTAAGCGCCCGTGACCGAGCCGCCCAGGGGCGCGAAGCCGTAGGAGCGCGCGGTCTCGCCGCTGATGACGATGGCCGTGGCGCAGTAGGAGCTGCTGATGCGGCCGTTGTTCTGACCCGCGAAGCCCGCTGCGTAAACGCTGCCGCCGCGCGATTCCGCCACCTCCAGGAAGCCGATCGCGTAGGAAGAGCTGATGGTCCCGCTCGCGCTGTTCCAGCCGACCAGTCCGCCGAGGCGGGAGTCCGCGTACACGCTGGAGAGGCGCAGGGCCGGGCAGTCCGCGGAGCAGCCGCGCACGGTGCCGGCGTTGGCGCCGACCAGTCCGCCGACGTAAAGCGTGCTGTTGGAGTAAGCGTGCAGGGTGCCGTCCGAGCCCGCGACGTAGTAGCCCGCGATGGCGCAGTTTTCGATCACGCCCGCGTTGTAGCCGGCGAGCACGCCCATATAGACCGTTTCGTTCGCTTCGGTATCCTGTCTGCGCTGCACGTAATAGTGGGCCTGCGCGGAGGGATCGTAGTTGCACGCGAGGACGACGTCGCTCACGTGAGAGCCCGCGGCCACGTATCCGAAGAGGCCGGAGTATCTTCCGGCGGTGCTGACGAAGCTGACGTCCGTGATCGTGTGGCAGCCGCCGTCGTAATCCGCCTTGAAGGGCTTCTGATCGGAGACGCCGATGGGCTCCTGCAGGCTGACCGCTTCAGAGGAACCGCTGACGTAGGAGGTGAAGCTGCTCCACTCATACAGGCGGTAGTCGAAGTCGCGCTCCTGCACGAACTTCATGCCGGCGCAGACGTCCGCGAGCCTGTCGTAGTAGAGGCTCAGGTCATAGAGATGGCGCGGTGTGCGCAGCACGATCTCGTCGCCGCTCTGCAGCGTGGGCGCGGCCGCGCCGTTCTGCGTGCGGATGACGGTCTTGGCGAAGTGCGGGTCGAACCAGAAGGTGTCGCTCCGGCCGGTGGCGTTGACGCGGATGACGACCTTCGTGTAGAAGACGCCGGTGGAAGGCGCCTTGTTGACGAGCGCCTTCGGCAGCGGATAGACGCGGTACGCGACTTCGTCGGTGCCGGTCACGCTGTAATAGGGATCCGTGGCGGGCTTGATGGTGGCCGTGTCCGAACCGACCGTGACGGTGAGCGTGTCGGGCGGCGTTTCGGCCTTGCGGTATACGATGCCGTAGCCGTCTCCGATCACGACGTCCGTGTCCTTCAGCGTGGAGTTCACGTTGGCGCCGAAGAAGCCGTAGCTGATCTTTCCCTTCGCGTCCTTGTACTTTTCGTAGTAGACGAGGGAGCCGGTCTCGAAATCCGCCTGCCAGTCGCCGTAATGCCGGCTGACGGCAAGGCGCGGGTAGGGATAAGAGGACAGGGACTGTCCCATGAGGTTGTAGGCGAAGGTGTTCGCGTTGTCCAGGACGAAGGCGGAGCCGAGCTCGTTCTTCAGGACGTCGTTCTCGTAGGAGCCGAGCGAAGCGGTGCCGGAAAGATCCCGCCCGGTGCTGTTGCCCGGCGTGAAGTAGAAGACGCGGTCCGCGTCCGCGATGGAGCGCGCGGTGCTCCAGGTCTCCTTTCCGTCGGGGACCGAGAGAGAACTGATGGTGTAAGAGTTCGCGCAGACGGAGACGCTGCCGTTGACGAGACCGCAGGCGCTCTCCTCCGCGGTCTGGAAGCCCGCGGCGTAGCAGCTCCGGATGCTGCCCGCTCTGCCGCAGACGAGCCCGCCGGTCACGGGCGCGGTGAGATAGTTGTCCGCGTAGGAGGTGCGGAGGTCCAGAGAAGCGGAAGAGGAGTTGGCGACCAGGCCGCCCGCTCTTTCGCTGCCGTCGATCACGGTCGCCGCGAAGCTGTCGCTGATCTCGAGCGAGCCGCTGACAGAGCCGACCAGGCCGCCGGCGTTCGCGCCTCTGATCCAGACGTACTTCTCGTTCCTTCCCTGGATGTCCGAGCGACCGAGATAGACCGCGCAGCCGGAGATCTCGTTGCCGCTGCCGATGACGGAGCCGACCAGGGCGCCGGCGCTGCCGGAGCCGCCGTCGACCCGCGGCGCGGCGAGCTTGACGTTCCGCAGGGAGGTCTCGCCGCTCAGGCGGGCGAAGAGCCCCGCGTCTCCGCCGCCGGACACGCTGACGTTCAGGCCGTAGATCACCATGCCGTTCCCGTCGTAGGACTTCAGATGCGCGTTGCTGATCGGCCGGAAGTTCGGGCTTCCGGAGAAGAAGTTGTTGAAATAGCCGGCATGGTACAGGTCGTACCAGTCGTCGTCCCTGTCGCTGTTGTTCAGGAAGGAGATGTCGCTGTTCTGGATCGCCGAAGAGATGGCGGTCGAGACGCCGGAAGAGGCGTCGAGGTTCTGCAGATGGCGGGCGCAGGTGATCCCGGCCTGCGAATCGCTGCTGCTGTCGGCGAAGAGGCTGTTGGTGAGCGCCTCGGCCGTGCCGGGCTCCACCAGGTGGTTGTCGCTCTGCGCCGTGACCTGGATCGTCAGGGCGGTGCCGGGGACGAGCTTGGGCAGGACGCTGCTCCCGCTGCCGAATACCCGGTCGAAGCGGCTGCCGCTCTGCAGGAGGTCGTCCAGGACCAGCTCGTAATAGAAGGTGCGGCCCAGGCGGCTGGCGGCATACGTGCGCTTCTGGCTGTTGCCCATGCCGTCGGTGAGGACGACTTCGAAGCTGATGTCGTTGATCCCGACGGGCGCCGTGCACTGGAGGAGCGCGGTGAGCGTCTCCCCGTTGCTGACGGAGATCGTCGGCTTCAGCGAGGTGGTGTCGGTGGTGGTGGAGCTGACGTCTCCGCCGTAATAGCCCACCAGGGCGCCGTCCGCGATGCGCTTGGCCTTTTCGCGCAGACCGTTGTACTTGGTCCACTGTCCGGGATATTCGCTGTTGAGGTCGCGCGTTTCACTGTAATAGACAGCATAGACGCTGCCGGTGGAGGGTTCGTATTCGATGATCCAGGAGTTGGAGAGCAGATCGGCGCTGACGGTTCCGGCGCCCATGAGCGCCTGCGCCTGGGGATCCGTCGTGAGCAGGTAGTGGAGCTCGCGGACGATGAGGTTGCCGTGCTCGTCGCGGGAGGAGACGATGTCGCTCGGGGCGTCGGGCAGGAGCTGTTCGCTCTGGCCGATGGCGTAGAGGTCCGCGTTGCCGCCGGTGCGCAGCTTGATCATCTCGTTCTGCGCGGCGAGGTAGATGGTCTCCGCCTTGGCGTCCAGCTCGGACTGCCGGAATTCCTTGCGGATCTTGGCGATGTTCGGCGCGAGCAGCGCGAAGAGGAGGATGATGATCGCGACGACGATCAGCACCTCCGCCAAAGTAAAGCCTTTTTGCCTGTTTTCGTATCTCACTTCTGTCTCTCCGAAAGGCCCTGAGGTCTGTTCTGTGGGTGCTTTGCGCGGCGCCCGGACACGACGCGCAAAAATAGTTGTGCTAATCTAATATATTACACAAATTGCTGTGAAAATTCAAGATTCCCCGCATTTTTCAGGGCAAGAAAAAACCGGCCGCAAGCGGCCGGTTTTTTTCCATCGTTAGAATGGATGCTGATGTACTGATTCCCGTGCTTAGTTCGGGAAGGAGTAGGAAGAAGGTCCTTTTACAGTGCCTTCGGAAAGGGTGACCGTCCAAGTCGCGCCATTGTCCTCGGTTTTGGCAGTGTATTTGATGGAATCGTAGGTCTTTGTGGTCGTCGCGGTACCATCGAGGAGGTAGGTGGTAACGGCTTCCGCGTAGGTGGCGCGGGCGTTGGCCTGCTCGGTGGCGATCTTCGCCTTGTCCAGGGAGTTGTTGAAGACCGGGATGGCGATGACGACCAGGATAGCGATGATCGCGACGACGATCAGGAGTTCTGCAAGGGTGAAGCCTTTCTTGTTTCTTTTCATTTTAGTTCTCCTTATTGCTTCTTAATTGCCTGCGCGTTTGGGCGCAGCGCAGGCGAAATAACAAAACTATCGACAAATAATCTTTAGCACAAAACCGTAAAAAATACAAGTGTCGTTTTTGTTACAAAACGGTGACGCTCTTTCTGCGGAGAGGGTCTACATGGCGCCGTACATGCCGAACATGGCCGAATAGATCGCGATCACGATGAAGCCGGCGATGGCGGCGAGGAAGACCAGCAGGGCGGGCTCCAGCTTGGCCAGCGCGGAGGCGATGGCGACCTCCAGCTCGGAGTCGTAGTACGTGGCGACCGTGTTCAGCGTGGATTCCATCTCGCCGGTCTCTTCGCCCACGGCGACCATGTCCACCAGGATGTCCGGCAGGAAGGCGGCTTCGCGCATGGAGGCGCCGAGGGAGCGGCCCTCTTCGAGCTTGACCGCGAGCTTGCCGGTCTCCGTGCTCATGTAGTAGTTGCTCAGGGTCCGCGCGGTGATCGAGATGGCGCGGGTGAGCGGAAGGCCGGAGGAGAGCATCATGGCGAGCGTGTTGGAGAACTCGCTGGCGGAGCCCAGCGTGGCGATGTTCCCGAGGACGGGGAGCCTCAGGCGGAGCTTCGCCATCTTCAGCTTGCCGCTCTCGGTCTTTTCGTAGAGCTTGAAAATGATGACGACGGCGATGATCAGGACCGCCAGGAAGAGCCAGTAGCGGGTGAAGAAGTTCGAGACGGCGATCAGGGCCCGCGTCACGCCCGGGAGCGAAGCGCCGTAGTTGTCGAACACGGCGGTCATCGCCGGCACGACCTTGATCATCAGCACGGCGACGACTAGCACCGCGATCACGAGCACGAAGGCGGGATAGGCCAGGGCGGAGCGTACCTTGCCGGCGGTCTTGGTCTGCTTGTCGAAGTGCTCGTACACGGTCCGGAACGCGTTGGATAGATTGCCGCTCTGCTCGCCCGCGGAGATGGTCTCGATGAACTCGCCGGGCAGGAAGTCTCCGCCCCGCTCCGCGAAGCTGGCGGAGATCGAGCGGCCGGCCTCCACGTCGCCCGCGACCTTGAGCAGCGTCTTGTTGAGCCGCTTGTCGCTGATCTTGGCGGCGATGAGCTGGACGCAGCGGGAGATGGGGATGCCGGCGCTGAGGATGATCGCGAACTGGCTGCACATCAGCAGAAAGGCTTTTTTGTTCAGCTTCTTTCCGCCGACGTCCATGTTCAGCAGGCCCTCGGCGTCCTCGCTGACGGGCTGCAGCTTGAGGATGACGCTGTAGTTCTGCTTGATGCGGTCCACCGCGTCCATCTCGTTGTAGGCCTCGATGATGCCGTTGACCTTTTCGCCGCTGCGCGATTTGGCTACGTATTTAAAAGCTTGCAAAGAAGATCGCGTCCTTTCTGGGGTGAGATGCTAGAGGGCGTTCTTTTTTATGAACTCTCTGTCGTGGGCGTATTGGGTCGCCGTGTCGCGGCTGATCTGACCCGAACGGACGAGGCGCACGAGGGCCTGGTCCATGGTCTGGCCGCCGATGGCGGAGCTCGTCGCGATGGCGTTCGCGATCTGCGGGGTGTTTCCGCCGCGGATCAGGTTGCGGATGGCGTCGGTGACGAGCATGAGCTCGCAGGCGAGGCAGCGGCCGCCGCCGATCTTCGGGACGAGCTGCTGCGTCAGGACGGCCTGCAGGCACATGGAGAGCTGCAGGCGGATCTGCGCCTGCATGGCCTCCGGAAAGACCTGCACGATGCGGTCCACCGCGTCGGAGGCGCTGCCGGTGTGCAGCGTGCCGAAGACGAGGTGGCCGGTCTCTGCGGCGGTGATGGCGGTCTCGATGGTGTCTTTGTCGCGCATCTCGCCGATCAGGATGACGTTCGGGTCCTCGCGAAGGCTGGCCCGCAGGCCCTCGGAAAAGCTTCTGGTGTCCTTTCCGACCTCGCGCTGGTTGATGGCGCAGAGGTCCGGCTTGTAGACGTACTCCACGGGGTCTTCGAGCGTCACGATATGCGCCTTGCGGTGGTGGTTGACGAAATCGATCATCGCCGCGAGGGTGGTGGATTTGCCGGAGCCGGTCTCGCCAGTGACGAGGACGATGCCTTTGTGCAGGTCCGGCAGATCGAGCGCGGCGGGGGGAAGCCCCAGCCCCGCGAGATCCGGGATCTCCTCGCGCAGCAGGCGCAGCGCCACGGA
>JAEEGL010205757.1_pt1 | contig 11393 bp, 6 predicted proteins | sample 9134231 | NCBI WGS metagenome assembly JAEEGL01 (sample SAMN16246548, study PRJNA631951) | gut metagenome | biome: gut microbiome; feature: rumen; material: fiber-attached | host: Bos | place: Iran: Karaj | collected 2018-10
CCGTTCGGCGACAGAACGATCCTTACAGTTGACCTCTATCACCAGTATTGCCCTTTCCTTGTTGCTTTCAGAGACAAGGTACTGTCAGGTGATTCGCTCTTTTACAGCTGGAATGACGGTTTGGGGCAGGAATACTACGCGGCTTATGCCAACTATGCGGCAAGCCCGCTTAATATATTCTCATTGTTCTTTACAGCTAAGACCATGCCGGTCTTCATCGAATTCGTAACATGCCTCCGCGCCGGCCTTGCTTCAGTATTCATGCTCCTTTTCTTATCTTCCAACGATAACAGAAGGATCGACAATATTACGGTAATATTCAGCTCATCTTATGCTCTTTGCGGCTGGTTCATCTCATTTTTCTGGAACATCATGTGGTGCGATGCCGTAGTAATGCTCCCGCTTATTGCTTTAGGACTCCGCAGTCTTCTTGTGGAACGCAGATGTGCTCTTTACATAATCACTCTTGCGATTTCTATCATCAGCAATTACTATGCGGGCTATTTCCTCTGCCTTTTCATGGTGCTCTTTGCGCCTTCCTACTATATCTGCCTCTTTTCACGCGAAAAGCCCAAGGGCGATCCCGGCAGGCTTTGCTTTAAGACATTTATCGGGGCAGCCTTCCGTTTTGCAGTCTCGAGCATTATTGCAGCAGGAGTATCGGCTGCACTGACTGTTCCCACATATCTGATCCTTAAGAACTGTTCTGCCACAGGCGACAAGCTTAAGGTCGATTACGCGCTGCAGAACAATCTTTTCGATTTTCTGGGAAGACTTATGGTATCTGCCAACCCGAATATCAGAGACGGCATGGCAAATGTATACAGCGGCATCGTAATAGCGCTCCTGCTTCCTTTGTTCTTCCTGCTCCCTAAAAGGACCGGTATCAAGTTAAAGCACAAGATCGTATTCGGACTTCTTATTCTGATCATGTATCTGAGCTTTACAAACCGTACTCTCAACTTCATCTGGCACGGAATGCACTTCCCGAACCAGATCCCTTACAGAGAGTCATTTATAATGAGTTTCCTTCTTGTTTTTGTAGCATTCCTTACTATAAGAAGAATAAGGAGTCTCGGTGTTAAGTACATTACAGGTTCAGTGCTCAGCATGGCAGCCTTTCTTGTGCTTTACGAGAAGTTCGGCACAGGCAACGAGGGCTATCTTCAGATCGGCACTACCCTTTTATTCCTCATTATCCAGGGTGCAGCGCTTCATACTGTAAGCAATATCCACACCAAAAAGTCCGGTTTCTTCTGCGAGACCCTTCTTACTGTTACGATGATGGTCGAGATGTTTGCAGCTTCCCTTATCACCATAGGTGTTGTCTGCATGCATGAGGGATTTACGAGCTACAAGCCTTACGGTAGAAATTATTCCGAGGTCCATGCTTATGCAGAGAAAACCGAGGGTTCCGAAGGGCACATGAACTTTGAGCGTTCAGAACTCTTCCCGAACAATATCTGCGATCTCCAGTCTCTTTATAACGTTAAGGGCCTTTCGATATTCTCTTCAACAGCAAGAGAGAGCTTCGTAAAGTATACGAGGAACTACGGTTTCCATAACAACAATATCAACGGACTCAGAAATGCCGGCCTTACACGTGTTACGGCAACTCTTTTTAATGTCAGAAATCTCATCGAGATCGACAAGACACAGGCAGTTCCCGATCTTTTCGAGAAGGAATATACAGACAACACCATTACTTCATGGGCTAACAAAGATGCCTTAAGCGTCGGTTTTATGACCGGCACGGGAGTTATCGACTATGCGCCTGATTACGATAACGATCTTGATGTTTTCTCCAAGACCAACGAATGGGTCAAGAGCATGGGTGCCGGAGATGTTTATAAACCGGTCGTCATGAATGTTGAAGGCACACCCGGATTTGCCTCTTCCGGTACACAGGGCAAGGTCTTGAATCTTACCTCCTCGAGCAATATGCAGAGCGATGAATACTCGTTCAACGTAACGGTCGACAATGCTGATATCGGATCAGATGTTTACATTTATGCTAATTCCAAAAAGGGCGGAACAGTCAACATCAAATGCGGTGATAAGACCAGAAGATTCGAGATAAGAAGCTACCAGATCATTACGGCGGGCGTCTTTGACGGAACACCCATTAATATCAACGTCAAGTACTCCGAGAATCCCGGTTCGGCACTTGTTGTTTACGGATACCAGCTCGACAGGACAGGCTATGAACAGATGCTCGAAAAGTTCTCTGACGAGCAGCTCAATGTGTCAGAATACGATGCCACATCCCTTTCCGGACATGTTGATGTCAGGGAAGACGGACTGCTGTTCCTCTCGATTCCCTATGCTGAAGGCTGGTCTGTGGAGATCGACGGCGAAAAGGGTGAGATCACTCCTGTCCAGGACGCTTTCATGGGCATAAAGCTCCAGAAGGGAAGCCACGATATTAAGCTTAAGTACACACCGGCAGGCTTTAAGGCAGGCTGCATCATAAGCGTAGTCTCAATTGCGGTTATCGCTGCATATATCACGATCTCTTCTGTTGCAGGAAGAAAGAAAGCTTCAAATGCGCCTGCTGCAGAGACAATTGCGGAGGAAGTTCCTGCTGAAACTATCGAGGAAGTTCCCGTTCCATATGTGGCTGAGGCGGGTGAGAATGCTGAAGAAGACTTTGAAGAAGCACTGACAGGCCTTCCTTCAGAAGATGGTGACAACCCCGTAAATGATGGCGGAGACGCTAATACCGAGAGCAAACCGGAGGCGGATAATGACTAACACCAAAGGAAGACTTAAAGATTACCGGGGCGAACTGTTCTGCTTTCTGGCAGCTGTCCTGATAGCATTCATTGCTCTTAATGCCGGACGTTATATTGAGCCCGGAAAGATACTTCCGACCGGACTTTCGATGCGTTCAGACAAGCTTAACGAGAATATTCTGGGTGGTATCAATAATGCTTTGGATGATATCAGCCTTATCAGGAACGGAAGTGCAGACCAGAATCTCTGGAGGATGCTTACATTCATCCATCTGGATATTTTCTTCTATCTGGCTTTGCTGATCCCCAAGGCTGCCAAGACGGTCCTCATGGCAGGATACTATATAAAGTTCGGTCTTTGCTGCTCGGCAATGTATTACTTCCTTGCCAAGCACATTAAGATCTCTAAGCTTGCCGCATCTCTTCTGGCGGTCATGTTCGCATTCTCTTCGCATATCATATTCAATGCACAGTTTTCTGCGATAATGAACATGGCAATCTTTATGCCGGTGCTTTTATCTTCAATAGATTCATATTATAAGACCAGATCATGGAAGTCTTTTGCCTTTATCTGGCTGGCATCATTTGCTGTCGGTGCATCCGGCGGTTACGGACTTCTCACGGGAATACCGGCAGCGGTTTTTATCAGCTTATTAATGGCAGTTGGTCTTTATGAGAGCATGAAGATGGCGATAAACTCCTGGTTCAAGGTCCTCGGAGGATTTGTGGCTGGTGTTGTCACGACAGCCGCTTTTGCTTTGCCCGGTCTTATGTTGATGAAGGTTGACGTCAATATTGCCGAGAGTGTTAAGAATGCAAAAGTCTCATTTACTGTAATGGATCTTATAAGGGCAACGTTTATGCTCCGTTCCGGAAGCATCTCAACGGGTAATGTCTCATCTTTTTATATAGGTATACTTACGATAGCTGCTTTAGTGGCATTCATTATTAATGAAGAGATACCGCTGAGGCTCAAAGTGACTTCTGCAGTCATGGTCTCTGTTTTCCACATTGTCTGCTGCTCGACATTTGTAAACGAGACAGTCAGCATTTTCGGCACCTCGCCAATACTTACTTCTTCAAGACTTATCTGTCTTGAGATCCTGCTTTTCTTTATCGCAGGAATCGGTATTAAAAACATTACCGGTCTTGGAAGAGGCGGATTTATTGCAGTCTGTCTTATCCCTCTGGCATTCCTGATCCTTTCCAACAACGCTTCTGCCGCTACTTCACTTTCGAGTGTTATTCTTATTGCGACATTTATCGCGATAATCCTGGAAGCCATCTTGATCTATGGCATCGCAAAGGACAGGCTCTCGGGCAAGGCCAAGGCCGTTGTGCTCATTCTCGGGTTCATTTTCGTAGGGATCAATGCCTCATTCATAATGTTTAATAATTCGATCACGAAAATGTCCACCGAAGAGTATTTCCAGCCTGAATTTGGCGATGAAGAGGCCCAGGTCCTTATATATGATGATGAGTTTGAGCTCGCTGCTTTGAACGGCAGCAAGTTCCTGATCGTTCCTGAAGACATTGATCTTTATGAACGCGGCAGTTACCCGATCGACGATGTTAATTTCCTGTCAGAGAAGATCTCAGGAACTAATCTATTTGAAGAGATCTATATAACTCCTTCAGCTGATGCTGATGTTCACCAGAAGGATCCTGACAGATTCATTCTTGATGCCGGCACGAATTATCTGCCTTTCAGTCCGTTCAGGATCAGTCCGGACGAGCGCATTTTCCTGTACTGCACGGCTATGTGCGGCGCCGCAGTCGAGATCGAGACTGACAATGACGCCGGCACAAGGGTATTTACAGGACCGTTCCTTACAGAACTCGATCCGGAATCGGGTGAGGTCAAGCTGAACTTCGAGATCGAGTCTGACGGTGAAGAAGTCTGCCATATCGCCCTGTTTAAGCTTAACAGGGATGCATACAGTGAACTTATCGCCTTTTCCGGCGACGCGGTATCTTCCAGATTTAAGATCGATACCAGGGGCAAAACGGGGGACTGCACTGTAATCCTTCCTTATTCTTACGACGATACCAAGGTAAAGGTTAACGGCAGCTACTGCAAAACGTTCGAATATGCCGGAAAACTCTGTGCCGCATTTAATGGCAATGGCGGCGAAATGGAAGTCACAGTCGACCGGAAATCTGACGGAATCGTGCCCGGAATCGCACTTAGTGCTCTTGCAGCTCTGAGCCTTGTCGCAATTCCCATATCCCAAAGGTATAATGAAAAGAAGAGAAGATGTACCGAAGGGAACAATAATAATGCTTAGCAAGAAGATCATAGACGGCACCGAGTTCGTGGTGTTCGATATGGAATGGAATCAGCCGATGCCGGGAAAAGAATACCCTTTTGATGTCAGCAGACTCACCGGCGAGATCATTGAGATTGGTGCTTTCAAGTATGTATACGACAATGGTGAACTGTTATACAGGGATTCTTTCTCTGTGGATATCGCACCCGTTAAATATACCAAGCTCCATTATCATGTTAAAAAAGTAACTCACAAAAAGAATGCCGACCTGCTGAAGGGTGAACCCTTTCAGGAGGCTTATAAGAAATTCAGGAACTTTTGCGGTGACGCTATCCTTGTAGGTTGGGGGAGCTCTGATCCGTCCATGCTGAAGATGAATCTTGAGTTCTTTGAGATGGACTCCAAGTTAAATCTTTTCTTCCTGGATCTCCAGCCTATCTTCTCACTTTTCGCAGGCCTTCAGGGAACGCAGAGAAGCGTGGAGGCAGCCGTTGATTTCTATAATATTGATAAGAACGAGATCTTCCACAGCGCTACTGCAGATGCTCATTATACGGGAGCGGTTTTTGAAGAGATCTTTAAGCATAACAAGCCTTCGGAAGTAATATCTGCGATTTCCAGCTCATCGATCGATCCTGATATTCCTTCTGATTTCAGTTTTGTAGGCCCTGAGTGCCTCGACGCTGTAAGCGCTTTTGCAACATCTAAAAATTTCATGGCGAACTGCCCGCTCTGCAACAGCAAGCTATCAGTAAAGATACCAAGTTTCAGGATCCGCAAATCCCAGTATGCATTGCTCGAGTGCAGGGAACACGGCGAACTGTTCTCCAGGACCAGAGTCAAGAAGAACAGGGCAGGAAATCACTATGCAGCATCGGTTATGCGCTTTGCCACCCAGAATGATTATTGGTTAGTAGCTTCTAAAAAAGAAGAATTTGATAAATACGGCGAAAAGGGCAAACCGGCCGAGAAAACAGAGGAAGAGGAAAGTGAAACATAGTTTGTAAACAAAATGTTAACAAACTATGTAAAAAAAGTTAGCAAAATTCGAATTTTCTGTTGAAATTTGAATTCATATGCCTTAAAATAGGATCAGATAATAAGGCGAATTGTGCGGGGTATTCCCGCCAAATGCAGTTAAATATGTAACTTCAGACCATAAAGAAGGAAGGTGCTTCTTATGATTAAAAGATTGAATAAAGCTAAGAAGAACAAGCAGGGTGCTATCCTTGTAATCGTTGTTCTCATCCTGGCACTTGCAATGATCTTCATTGCATCAGCTATGATGCTCACCCAGTCTACAAGGCGCCGTTTGTATTCACAGACGATTGCAAGCCAGGCAAGACTTACGGTTACATCAGCTTCCGAAGTTTTCCTGGAAGCACTTAATACACAGGAAATCACCGATGCCCAGCTCGAGAAGATCATGAATAAGACTCATGGTACGGGCGCAACAAAGGTTAAGATGGTTGTTCCCGGCGTTCCTGGTATGTCTGAAGCTAATGACAACTGCACATGGCTTGATATTTATACGAGTGCATCAACTCCCGATTACGTTTACTGCGATTTCACAACAGTCATCGGTTCTAGCACTGAGAACGTTCAGGTAGTTCTTAAGGCTGAAGAAGATGAACCCGCTTACGGTTCACAGTTCAAGAACCAGGTAGAAGTAGCCGGCGGCGTTGGTATCGGCGAATTGAGATTTACTAAGGGTGTCGGCATGTGGGATGCATCAAAGATCTCTGCGCCTAATGACAACACTATCGTTTTGAGAGGCAACTACAAGGGTCAGACATCTGATACACGTTATTTCTCTGATGTAGTCTTCGGTCAGGATTCCTCCAACATTCAGCTGGGTGGTGGTGAGAATTTCTACGGAAAGATGATCTTCCTCCAGGGCGCACAGATGAACTGCCGTTCAAGCGCTAATGTTTATGGTGATATTTATCTTATGGGTACTGACAAGAGCGCAGGATTAGCACTTAAGGATTCCAGCCAGGCTGGTCTATGGGATAACCTCGCTGGTAAGAATAACAACTTCATCTTCGCAGGAAGAAAAGTTCAGAACGATAATAACGATACTAATAAGAAGATCTACGAAGCTCTTACTAAGAACAATTCTCATAAGATCTATTTTGTTAATAGTAGCGGCGAGAGCTTAGGAGCTAACCCTGACATAGCAAACGGTAAGGCTTCAGGTTCTTTCTCTTACACGATCACCAACTATGCTGCTACATCGGGTTTGAGCAACGAAAACAAGAAGAACGTTAAGAGATATCTTTCCTGGAACTATGGTTCTTCCAATGCGTTCCCGTCTGCTTCAACAGTATTTAAGAAGCTCTGTCCTGATGGTAAGGTTGCTACTGCAGCTGCTGACATGACACTTTCTTATGCAACATACAGCCATGACGGTTCCAAGTCTTTTGCAGCAGGCGCAACCATTCCTGCAGGCACTAAGTATATAGTCAACCCGGTAACAACGAGCTATCCTTCTTACAGAAAGGATGGAAGCGGCAATCCTGAGAAGACTCTTAACCTCAGCAGTATTTCTTCATCCCAGTATCTTGCGCCCGGTTATTACTATGTAACTGGCAACGGTACAAGTGTTACCGGTGGTGGTGAATCCTACAGAAGCAACCCGATCGTTCTTACTATTGACGGATCAAGAGGTGATGAATACCGCTTCTATTTCGCAGCTAACCACAACTTCCTCCTCAGAGGTTTTATATTTGCAGTATATAATGCTGATTCAAATAAGCCGGTTCTCTTCGTTCTTGAGAATGGTGCCAAGATCCAGGTGTCACACAACAACGATGGTCTCGGCGGCGGATCCGCTCTCTGCTCTGCAGGATTCCTTTCTGTATCAACAAGACCCGGATGCGACACTTCAGCTAACATGATCAATTATGTTCATACCAAAACATACAACGATGAGAAGGTAACCATCGTTAACAATGCTTATAAGGATTTTAATGGAAACAAGGTTGGATCTACTTACTCCAAGTACTATGACAACATCGTTAAGCCTGCCATGTTCATCTATGGTGTTGGCAACAACGTTATCTGCCTCGGTAAGAGCGTAACGATTGAAGCTTATATCGGTCTCTATGGCGGTTCCTGCTTCGGACCTATCGACGGTTCCGGTGACAGCCAGCAGATCTACGGCAGAATCGAGTGCCAGGAATTCCACACATATAAGCAGGAAGGAACATTTGCTATTGCAGGTTATGATAACCCTGTAGGCGATTTCGCAATGCCTTATTGCCCGCAGCCTACATCTGAGGACACGATGCCTAAGCAGAGAATCGCTAAGTCCAAGTATTCTGTAGCAGACATTACTTACTACTACTAATACTGTTCTAACCTGACAGTGGTTTAATTCAAAAGTTAAAGGGGTTGCTCCAAAAGGAGCAACCCCTGTTATTTTGCAGCTTTATTAAATACAAAGTGAATGGTGATGCGGAATTATTCCAGAACTAATAGATTTGGAAGATAAGTAATATCTTCAGCGATCGATCTGGCGGATTGTTCAACTATCTTGGAATTGCCGGAGTAAGATACTTCATAGTATGAGATGCTTTCAGATGCAGCAATGATCATCTCCGACTTTTCAATCAGACGGAGCATGCTTTCGTGAAGAGGATTTGATCCATCGAGAAGCCTGGTTCCTTTATCAATCAGATATACGATTACTGAACTGAAAGATGATTCACTGATGCTCGCAAGGAAACCGGCAAGGAGTTCGCGGCCGTGATCCGAGTCGGATGAATAGAAATCATGCTTAATAAGCACATATTTTGTGGACGTCTCCTCATCAGTCTTTTCCTGCATTACCTCAAGCAGGGAAACATCTGACAGCTGTTCCAACTGTGCACCCTGATAATCAAGACTGCTTCTTTGATTGCTGTTCATCAAAATCCCTCCCGTCGGAAGATAAGAAACGCATGGAGCGCTGGATAGAATTCTTGCTGGTTCCCCATGGCTTGTCTGTATTCCTGTAATCGAATTTAAGTGTGAAATACTCGACGTCCGAGATAAGCGCATCAAAGGTGGCTGTGTTGTTGGCATAAATAGCCTCAACAAAGTCAGCCGCATCGTTCTGCGAGAGTTTTGCAGCCTGCCTTAAAAGCAAAGCTGTGTGCGGCAGACAATGGAATTCAGCATTTATAAACTTGTCTTTGAAGTCCTTGTCATGCGAAAACATCCAGCAGATGACTTCAACATAGTGTCCCATTGCATCGTTAAGATTGTCACAGATAGGGCAGAGGCTGATCCTTTTCTCGAGAAGGTCAGCAACATTGTTGAGCTTCTGTTTGTAATCGGGATTTCTGCCTTTTAAAAGACCTGCTTTGGCCGGAATTGCAGACTTGAGCCTTGGATTCAGATCCTCATTGAAATCCTTAAGATGAGTATGCATAACAAGACCTAAGCCAAGTCTGTTGGTAACTGCTTTATTGAGTTTTCCCATGTGAACAGGGCAAAAGCCTGTCTTGTTGGTTATCTTACGGGTATCAGGCTCCATCAACGATGGTCCCAAATAATATTCGAGATAGTTATTCTCTGCTTTTTCGCGAAGCCTGCATATCGGGCAACCGCCGTGTTCGTTATATGCATCGTTGACGGGAATCATGTAGATCTTTTCCATTAATTATCCTCCGGTGACAATGGTTTAGGTAAATGCATGAGACGGTTTGCTCTGACATTTACACCATTCATAGTTATAGAAGTGAATTCCTCGACAGCGTTTCCAACTTTCTGCTGGGCTGTCTCCAGAACTTTCTGGGCATCATAGCCATAGTAAAGTGCAAGATCAAGGCTGATCATAACGCCGAAAGTCTGCTTTTCGGTCTTAAACGAAGTAACTTCCGCAAACCCAGGCACGTCTCTTAATACGATCTTGATCAGATCGAGGATCGCTTCGTCTGAAATAGAATATGACCCAAGGGAAGAGAAGGTTGGTCTTACGACGGTCCTGTCAGAATCCGGAGCCAAAGGAGTAACACCCCGTTCACGGTCAAATCTCTGTCTGAGTTTACTGAATGGATCAGAGAAATAACCGGAGAACTCGTGCTTGATCTCCATGCTGGGGACAGGGATCGTATGCATACCTTCGGTAACACGGGTGGTACGTGCCAGACGTCTTTCCTCCTCGGTGGAAACGTCTTCGATCCTGATAAGCATTGAAGGCTGGTTAAGCCAGAGGTTGTCACAGATCTTGCTGAGCATGGAATCTGATGTGCCCAGTATCATAAGAGCTCTGGGCATAGATTCGATCAGGGCGCGGCGCATCATAGAAGATCTTGTGGGATCTACAAATATGGCCTGCCTGACAGATTCCATCTTGGTCGGAGCCTTCTTGGCAGAAGTACCGGCAACGATGCGGCTTCCGTTGATCAGAAGTCCGTCATCGATGATGTAGTAGATGTTGTTGTCTCTGGCAACCTTTATCGCTCGGGTGCTTTTACCTGTACCCGAAGCACCGACGAAAGCAATGACCGCGATGTTTGATAACACTTCGCGTGTCAATTGTTCGCTCGAAAGTATAAGCTCCGCATTACGTTCGAAGCTCTGTGCAGGGTCGGAATATGTATTCTGGTTAGCCGGATTAGACCTGTCGAATCTTTTAAGAGTTCCACGAAATTCAGACAACAAAGTCTTTCGCGCTGCGGGAGCGCTCTGCGACTGAATCTGCTCTTGTTTTAATTCGTCATGGTTGTCCAATTCAAATGTCCTTAACCGTTCCAGTTATGGAAGACTTCCTGGATATCCTCGTTCTCATCCATCATATCAAGCATCTTCTCGAGCTGGGCAACCGCTTCGGGATCTGTAACCTCGGCAGTAGTAATTGCAACAGGACCGAGAGTTGAGTCTGCGATTACATAGTTCTTAGCTTCGAGAGCTTCACGGACCGCATAATAATCAGTTGTGGATGTTGAGATGATGTAGTATTCGTCATCTGAATCAAAATCAGAGGCACCGCAGTCAAGCGCATCGCCCATGACCTGATCCTCATCCTCATACTCTTCCTTGGAGATAAGGATCGTTCCCTTCTCGTTGAAGAGGAAGGAAACGGAACCGTCAACACCTAAATTGCCGCCGTTCTTGTCGAAGATGTGTCTGAGATCAGCAGCAGTACGGTTGCGGTTGTTGGTCAAAGTCTTGACCATGATGGCAACGCCTGCAGGACCATAACCTTCGTATGTGATCTCTTCATAATCGTCACCTTCACCGGCTTCGGCAGCCTTCTTGATGGCGCGGTTTATATTGTCATTAGGCATATTGGCAGCCTTTGCCTTAGCCACTACAACTTTAAGTCTTGAATTGCCATCAGGGTCAGGACCTCCGGCCTTAACTGCTACAGCTATCTCTTTGGCGATCTTTGTAAATA
>JAEEGL010277489.1_pt1 | contig 11393 bp, 11 predicted proteins | sample 9134231 | NCBI WGS metagenome assembly JAEEGL01 (sample SAMN16246548, study PRJNA631951) | gut metagenome | biome: gut microbiome; feature: rumen; material: fiber-attached | host: Bos | place: Iran: Karaj | collected 2018-10
CACCCGGTGCTCGCGCAGCTCAGAGGCTGGCGCTACACACACCGCGGCTATCATGACAAACCGCAGATACCGGAGAACTCTCTGGCCGCGTTCCGGCGCGGCGTTGAGCGCGGCTGGGGATCCGAGTTCGACGTGCACATCCTTAAGGACGGCACCCTTGCCGTCATGCACGATTCCGAACTCAAACGCTGCACAGGCGTCGATGGTATCATAGAAGACCTCGACCGCGAAGCTCTCGCAAAGCTCCGCCTGGAAGGAACCGACGAGCACGTGCCCCTCTTTGACGAGGTGCTCGACGTGTACGAAGACAAGGCTCCGCTCATAATCGAACTGAAGTCCCACGGCGGGAACCATTTCGAGCTTGCCGAAGCCGTCTGCAAACGCCTCGACAGCTACAAGGGAGTCTTCTGCGTGGAGAGCTTCGACCCCCGCGTCGTCGCAGACATCCGCCGCCTGCGCCCGGACTTCTGCCGCGGCCAGCTCGCCGAAAATTTCCTCAACGGCAACAACGATCTGCCCGGCTGGCAGAGGTTCCTTCTCACCAACCTGCTGTTTAATCCGTCGACCAGGCCCGACTTCATCGCCTACAAGTTCGACGACAGGGACAACCGCCGCAACAGGCGCTGCCTGCAGCAGCTCGGCCTTCAGGGCGTGAACTGGACCATACGCAGCAAGGCCGATCTGCTCGCCGCGGAGGCTGAAGGTTCACTGCCTATATTCGAGCGCTTCGACCCGGACGAATAGGCGACAGAGCCTTAAGGCCAGTCTTTTTCAGCCATTTATTGTTAATCGCCTAATAACGATAAAGCCCGGAAATCAACGTTTCCGGGCTTTTCTATTTCTAATCTTTCGGCAGTAACAATTCTGAATGCAGCTAGAGCTTTTCGTCCTCGATGACCTTGCGGTAAGGCATGATCATTCCTTCCGTCATGCGTCCGCCTATCTTTTTTCTCAGCTTTTCGTTGTTCATCATCGCGCCGACGAGATACATCGCCGCGATGCGGCCCTTCCGTTTCTGCGGGAAATCGTAGAAACCGTGCTCCTTGTAAAACCTGTGGTCCTCGCGCATCAGGCCCTGCATCTGATAGATGAGGTCGCGGAAGATCCTGAGCCCGCCCACGCCGTAAAAGTTCTGCGGTTGACTGTAGTTTTCCTCCACGGCATAGCAGAGGACCCTGGCGAGCCTGCTTATGGCTTCGTCAGCATCACGGCTGTCGCAGGCGACGCCCGCGAGATAGTTCCCGCCCACCTGCGCGCGGGCCTCCATCAGGGTTCTCAGGTTGGGTTCGCGCTCCAGCGCCCCGCTCACAAGATACCCGAAGGGCTTGCCCATGGTCACGGTGCGGTGTCCGTTGCAGAACTGCCTGTCGTCGTAAAGCTTGAAGCGTGAGCCCATGGAATGATCTTTTATGCTGTACGCGCAGACTATGGCGTCCGCGGTCTGTATGTTGCTGCGCAGGAAGGAATCAAAACCGTCTTTGTAGACGCACTTTCCGTCGGACGCGCAGTTGAAGCAGCCGAGGCAGCCCCCTGCGAAGGGGAAGTCGTGGATGTTTATGAGATCGACCTTCATCGCCATAAGCGCCGTGAATCTGTCTATCATATAGCGGAGCCCCTGGTCGCCCTCCGCCAGATCCGCGACAAGCGCCACCCTGCCGGGTCTCACGCGGCCCGGTCTTTCCGGAGCGGCAGCTTCTCCGGCGGTCTGCGGCTCCGCCAGAAAGGCGGGGTCCCGCTCTGCAGGCTTTTCTGCACCGCCCGCGCCGTAGAAGCACGGCTCGAAGCAGGCGTTCTCAACGCTCCAGAGCACGAAACGGAAGAAGTCGAGCGCTTCTTTCCGGCCTTTCTCAGTGAGAAGGTCGTCCATGTCCGCGGAGAGCCCGCGCACATATTTCAGGCCCAGGTCGTCGCAATTGTCCTGTATGAACTGATGCGCCGTCGTATCGTAAAAGTGCTTGGACGTGCTGATCTGCGTCGCGGCTTTGCCCTTAAGGTCGATGCCGCGCTCCTTGATGATCTCGATGAAACGGTGCAGCTGCGCCGGTACCAGGAAAGTATAGACCGGATAGCAGAATATTATAAGCTCCGCCGCCTTCAGCTCTTCCTCGCACTGCCCGAAATCCTTTTCCATGCTGCGGATCTGCTGTCCGACGTGCAGCACGGTGTATTCGTGTCCGGGGAAATGCTTTTGAATATAAAGCGCCGTGTGCAGCGTAACGCTGTCGCGGCCTGACGGGGAACCGTTAAGTATGAGTATGTTCATGCAAGCTCCTTTATTAGCTGCGCTTTCCGCAGTCTGATGACCTTATAAAAAGGGGCCGACCGTCATGCCCGCGCTTCCCGCGCGTTCTGCCGGTATGCCCCGTATCGGTTATTTTAAAGTCCGCTGAAATAATTCTCGCCGAGCATCATGGGAAGAAAAGCGATAAGTATCGCGGCTATGGCAATCAGAAGCCCTATCAGCGTCTGCTTATTCATCGCAGAGGACCTCGATCAGGCGGTCGAGCTCTTCGCGGCTGAAGTATTCGAACTCTATGCGGCCTTTGGTCTCGGATCCCTTTATGCGCACTTTGGTCCCGAACCTTTCGGCGAGCTTTTCCTCAACGGATTCAACTTCTTCGGGCCTTGCCGACCTGCGGCGTTTTTTCGCCGGTTTCTTTTCGCCGGTATACTGCTCGATCTGCCTGACGGACCATCCGCCTTCCACCGCGGCGGCCGCCGCCTGCAGCTGCAGCTCCCTGCCCTTGAGTCCCGCGATCGCGCGCGCGTGACCGGCGCTGAGCTTTCCGTTCTCGACCAGATCGAGCACGTTGTCGGGAAGCTTGAGAAGTCTGAGCGCGTTAGTCACATAAGACCTCGATTTTCCGACGGATTTCGCAGCCTCTTCCTGGTTGAGACCGAATGTGTCCATGAGTTCGCGCAGAGCCCTGGCCTCCTCGATGGCGTTGAGGTCTTCGCGCTGCATATTCTCGATGAGGGCGAAGAACATCGTCTGCCGGTCGTCGAGATCACGCACCACCGCGGGGATAGTCTTGAGCCCCGCGAGCCTTGCTGCGCGCCATCTGCGCTCTCCCGCGACGAGCTCGTAGCCCGGCTGCGAGGGACGCAGCACCACAGGTTCGATTATCCCGTGCTCCTTGATGGAGCTCGCCAGATCGAACAGCGCCTCTTCGTTGAAACGTGTGCGCGGCTGCCTGGCGTTGGGCTTGATATCGTTTATGTCGATATAGACGGGAGCACCTGACGGCACCGCCTTTCCAGCAGTCTTTTTTCCCTGCTTTGAAGGTTCTATCACGCTGACGGCGTCTCCGCCCAGCAGGCTGTTGTCTTCGAACAGAGCGGCAAAGCCCTTCCCGAGCCCGCTCTTCTTTTCTCTAGGCATCTCTTCCCTCCGACTTCAGGAACTCAATGGCGAAAGCTTCGTAGGCTCTGGCTCCCTTGGAGCGGGGATCATATTTGTTGATCGGGAGGCCGTAGCTCGGGGCTTCGGCGAGTCTTACATTTCTTGGAATTACGGTCGAATACAGCTTGTTTCCGAAGAACTTCTTTACCTCGTCCACCACCTGTATCGAAAGATTGGTGCGGCCGTCGAACATCGAAAGGATGACGCCCTGTATCACAAGCCCCGGATTGAGGCTCTTGCGGACGAGATCTATGGTGCTGACGAGCTGGCTCACGCCTTCGAGGGCGTAGAACTCGCACTGTATCGGTATAAGGACGCTGTCCACCGCGGTGAGCGCGTTGAGGGTGAGAAGGCCGAGCGAGGGCGGGCAGTCGATGAAAATATAATCGTAATCGCCGCGGACCTTGTCGAGAGCGTTCTTGAGCCTGCGTTCGCGGCCCTCGAGCTGGACCAGCTCTATCTCTGCCGCCGCGAGATCGACGCTTGCCGGTATTATATCCAGACCGGGGATTATGGTCTGAAGTATCGTGGAAGCCGGATCTATATTGTCTTCGACAAGAAGGTCATAGCTGGTCTTTTCAAGCCCGCGCTTGCTGACGCCCAGACCGCTTGTCGTGTTGCCCTGCGGGTCGATATCGAGCACAAGTACCTTGATGCCTTTCATCGCAAGGCAGGCAGCAAGGTTGATATTCGTGGTGGTCTTGCCTACCCCGCCTTTCTGATTGAATATTGCTATCGATTTACCCATTTTCTCCTCCTAATATGTCGTATCTGGGACCAATAAATTATACTACATTTAGTGGTTCAATACTATAGTTTTGCAAAAGTTTCACGGGAAACATTGCATTTCACAAAGATTTACGCGAGGCGCAGACACGTGATATACTTATGAATAAGAAAAACAGCGAGGAGTGGGGAAAATGACAGTCAGAGAGTACGTCCCGGAAGATCTGGCGGACATGATAAGGATATGGAACGAGGTCGTCGAGGAAGGCGTCGCCTTCCCTCAGGTGGAACCGCTTGACGAAGCCTCAGGCAGGGAATTCTTTGCCGCCCAGAGCTTCTGCGGAGTCGCCTGCGGCGATGACGGAACAGTGCTCGGCCTGTATATCCTGCATCCGAACAACATAGGCCGCTGCGGGCACATAGCAAACGCCAGCTACGCCGTCAGCTCGGAGAGCCGCGGCATGCACACAGGAGAGCAGCTGGTAACCCACAGCCTTAAGACCGCCGCGGAGCTCGGCTTCCGCGTGATGCAGTTCAACGCGGTCGTCGAGAACAACGTCCATGCACGCCATCTGTACGAACGCCTGGGCTTCGTGCAGCTCGGGACCATCCCCGGCGGATTCCGCATGAAAGACGGCCATTACGAGAACATCTGCCCGTACTATCACCTGCTGTAGCGCTTGCAGACGCTTCTGAATTTCCTGCGCAGACTTGTCGATCACCAGGCTGATGCGGCCGATCGCTTTCGCACACTACCGGCTCACGGGCTTGCCAGAACATCGGTTTATCCATCGCTATCTCGGCACGCTGCGGAACTCGCTACCGCCCTGCCTGGCGGCAGGCCGTTCCCTCGATGTACGCTCGGATAGACCGTGTCTGCAAATGCCCTTCGCCAGTGTGCTCAAGCGATACGGCCTTATCATCCTGTAACATCAACAGGAACTGCGCATCCGCACAGGAAGCGTCCGCTTCAGCTTCTCACTCTGATATGGATCGTTATTATACGCCGGAAGAGCAGCTCTTCGGCGTTGCAGGCATAAAGATAAAACTGATATGGGAGGCTTGTTATGTATACCTTCAATCACTTCAATTTCAACGTTCTTGACCTTGAGAAGAGCCTGAAGTTCTATGACGAGGCGCTCGGGCTCAAGGTGCTGACCAGGGATGAAAGAGAAGATTTCACACTCGTATTCCTTGGAGACGGCAAAACGGGCTTCAGGCTTGAGCTGACCTGGATGAAAGACCGCACCGAACCGTATAACCTCGGCGACGAGGAGTTCCATCTCGCCATGACAACGGACGACATGGACGCGGCGCACAGGCTGCACGAAGAGATGGGCTGCATCTGCTTCGAGAATCCGGCCATGGGCATCTATTTCATCAACGACCCGGACGGTTACTGGATAGAGATCGTCCCGGCAAAGTAATTGTTTCACGTGAAACAGGAGGGTAAAATGTACGAATACAAAAGCGAGATCCTGACGGTAAGTTCAAAGTGGTGGTCAGACAAGGCGACGCCCGAAGACGCGTCCGTCCTTGACGAGCTTCTTAACCAGAGAGCTTCCGAAGGCTGGGAACTGGTCACTTACGATTACATGGCGACATCTGTGCAGATCAAGGGAGCCTTCATCATAACCTACAGACGCGCCGTGTAAAATCAGCGGAAACACTTCTGTAATGAGGCACGTTATTATCGGCGGCAGAAGCCGTGACAAGATATTTATTCAGCCGGTCTCCGAAGACGAAGCCGGCTCGCTTAAGCACGAATTTGCTGAGATTTCAAGGCTTTCAGGCCGTGATGACTTCTGCTTTGCAGGCATCGTGATCGATGACTGGGACCTCGACCTGTCTCCGTGGACGGCTCCTCCGGTCTTCGGAAACGTGCCGTTCGGCGGAGGCGCGGAAAAGACTCTGAGATATATATCTGAAACGGTCATCCCGGAGCTCTCCGCGGAAAGAAAAGATCCGCCGGAAATATACATCGGCGGATACTCGCTTGCGGGTCTGTTCGCGCTGTGGGCGGCTTATAAAACGGCTATCTTCAGAGGAGCCGCGGCAGTTTCTCCTTCGGTGTGGTTCCCGGGCTTTACAGACTTCATAAAGGAGAACCGTCTTCAGGCTGAAAAGGTCTATCTGAGCCTCGGCGACAGAGAAGAAAAAGCCAGAAATCCGATGATGGCACGCGTCGGAAGCGCGATAAGGGAAATCGATTCGTACTATACGGAGCAAGGCATCCCGCACACTCTGGAGTGGAACGAAGGCAATCACTTCAGGGACCCGGAGCTTCGCACCGCGAAGGGTCTGGCTTGGCTGCTCCGCTCTAATTCATAAGGTACAGCCCGGCGCAGCAGATGATAACGCCTATAAGCTGTTTTGCCGTGATCTTCTGACTGTAGAACAGATACCCAACGACCAGCATGACGAAGGCAAGCAGTATGGTCGAGGTCAGAGTTCCTATGCCCAGCTTCCATCCGGCGCGGTACATGAAGATATTGCCGGCTTCCAGGCCGACGATCGAAATCGCCAGAACGTAAGCCGTCCAGTTCATTTTGCCGAGCTCAGCGCCGACAGACGCCTGTTTTGTGGCGAAAAACAGTATCGCCGTGATCAGCGCGCCGGCGAGATATGTGACGGTCAGAGACGCATAGGGATTGACCTCTGCGGGCGTCGATTTTGCGCAGATCTGATAAAAGCTGTTGGACGCGACTATCAGCAGGATCGGCCAGATATAACTCCACATGATTTCTCCTCCCTGTAATGTTTCACGTGAAACAGATCGATTGATCACAGCGGCTGCTTCGACGGGACCCCCGCCTTGCGCGGGTAGGCCTTCGGAGTGGAAGCCGTTTTTTTTATGAAAACAAAGATGTGCCCGCTGCCGGGAATACCATCTGTAGCGGTATCGGACAGCTTTCCCCCCAATATCTTGACTGCTCTGCCGGCATCTTCGATTTCCTTCAGCGACGCCTCAGTCTTATAAGCCGCGAAAAAACCGTCCTTCCTGACGAAAGGCAGGCAGTATTCACAGAGCACCGGCAGGGCGGCGACAGCCCTCGACGTCACGAGACCGAACTGTCCGCGGTAATCCTTGTCGAACGCAAGCTCCTCGGCGCGCGCATGCACCGTCGAAACGTTCTCTATACCAAGCTCCGAGCAGACCGCGTCTATGACCTTGAGCTTCTTCCCGACGGAGTCCACTAGAACGAACTCCTTTTCGGGATATGCCATGGCCAGCGGGAGCCCGGGATAGCCTCCGCCTGTCCCGAGATCCATTACGCGCGAAGCTCCCTCAATCTGGGGAAAACCGCAGAGCGTAAGGGAATCGATGACGTTCTTGTCCATGAACTCCTTCGGATCCTTTATGGCGGTTATATTGATCTTTTCGTTCCACTCTAGGGCAAGCCGCACCAGCGCCTCAAAGCGCGGCGCGAGTTCCGCGGGCAGATCCTTTTCATTCAGAAAAACGTTAATGTCCATATTTCTCCAGATACACCAACAGTACGCTGATATCCGCGGGCGAAACCCCGCTGATACGGGAAGCCTGCCCTATCGAAGCCGGCCTGCGGGCGTCGAGCTTCTGTCTTGCCTCTATGCGCAGGCCCTCGATCGACAGATAGTCTATACCGTCCGGGATCGCCTTGTTTTCAAGCCTTTTGAAGCGCTCTATCTGCTGCTTCTGCTTTTCTATATAGCCGGAATACTTGATCTCGACCTCTATCTTTTCGCGCACGTGATAGCTGAGCGCGGGCCGGCCCGGATCTATCTCCGCGAGATCGTCGTAGCCTATCTCCGGCCTTCTCATAAGGTCAGCCAGGCTCTGTCCGGCATCCGTCGGAGCTCCTCCGCAGCGCTCTATCACGCGGTTCGCGTCCGAGGGGCTCACATGCACGCTGCGAAGCCTTGAGAGCTCATCCTCGAACTCCTTCTTCGAAGCGAGGAACCTTTCATAGCGTTCGTCCGACACAAGCCCCACAGCTCGGCCCTTCTCAGTTAGCCTCATGTCGGCGTTGTCCTGCCTCAGGACCAGCCTGTATTCCGCTCTTGAAGTCATCATGCGGTAGGGCTCGTTGGTCCCCTTCGTTACGAGATCGTCTATCAGCACGCCTATGTAAGCTTCGGAACGGTCAAGAACGAAAGGTTCCCGGCCGTCGAGCCAGAGCGCGGCGTTTATCCCGGCAATAAGGCCCTGCGCCGCCGCCTCCTCATATCCGCTGCTGCCGTTGAACTGCCCGGCGCAGAAGAGCCCCGGGAACTTTTTATGCCCGAGCGAAAGGCTGATCTCAAGCGGATCTATGCAGTCGTACTCGATAGCGTATGCGCTGCGCATTATCCTTACGTTTTCAAGGCCCGGCATAGTCTTGTAGAAGGCTTCCTGAACGTCCTCGGGCATGCTCGTGGACATACCCTGCAAGTACATCTCTCCGGTGGAGAGACCTTCGGGTTCCACGAAGCACTGGTGCCTTTCCTTATCCGCGAAGCGGTTGACCTTGTCTTCGATGGAAGGGCAATAGCGCGGTCCGACGCCTTCGATCTGGCCGCCGAAAAGGGCGGAACGCGAAAAGTTCTCGCGGAGGACCCTGTGAGTCTCGGCATTGGTATATGTAAGCCAGCAGTCCGCCTGCGCCTTTTCCAGCGAGTCGTTCATGAACGAGAAGGGAACGATCTTATCATCCCCGTGCTGAACGGTCATCTTTGAATAGTCTATGCTCGATGACAGCACGCGGGCAGGAGTGCCGGTCTTGAAACGCCTCATTTCAAGGCCTTTTGCGCGCAGGTTGACCGCGAGCATCTGAGAGGGGGAAAGCCCGTTCGGGCCGCTCTCGACTACGGAATCTCCTATAAAGACCTTGCCGGCAAGGAAGGTGCCGGTCGCTATGACGACCGCGGAGCACCCGTAATATGCCCCTGTGCGCAGCAGAACGCCGCGTACGGCGTTTTTTTCGTCAAAGTCGATATCTATTGCCTCGCCCTGCTTAAGAAGCAGATTCGGCTCGTTTTCGAGGGTTCGCTTCATCTCCTCGTGATAGCGTCTCTTGTCGGCCTGAGCGCGGAGAGAATGAACGGCGGGACCTTTGCTGCTGTTGAGCATCTTGGACTGGATAAACGTCCTGTCTATCGCAAGGCCCATCTGGCCGCCCAGAGCGTCGATCTCCCGCACCAGATGCCCCTTGCCAGTGCCGCCTATGGCGGGGTTGCAGAACATGTTCGCGACGGCATCCAGGTTCATGGAAAGCACCAGCACCTGCTTGCCCATCCTCGCTGCGGCAAGAGCCGCCTCGCAGCCCGCGTGGCCCGCTCCTATCACTACGATGTCGAAATTTCCAAGTTTCTTGACTTCCATCTATTTACCCAGGCAGAATCTTGAGAATACCTCTTCGATGATCTCGTCTGATGCCGTGTCGCCTGTTATTTCGCCGAGATAATCGAAAGCTGCTTTTACGTTGACCTCTATGAAATCTATTGCTTCGCGGCGGCGCGCCATCTCAAGCGCTTCGCCAAGCTCCGCGGATGCCTTGCGCAGGAGCTGCTCGTGCCGCGCGTTGCTTACCAGAAGGTCGGTCTCGCGCCTCACGGCTCCGCCGGTCACGAAGTTTTCTATTGCATCTTCCAGCGCTCTTATCCCGGTGCCTGAAGCGACCGAGGTCTCGCAGACAACGGCATCGGGAAGAAGCGATATCACGTCAGCCTTGCTCACGCAGGGCTCAAGATCCTGCTTGTTCAGCACCGCGATGCAGGGCCTGCCTTTGGCGTATCCGAACAGCTCAAGATCTTCACCGGAAAGGGGAGAGCTGGCGTCGACGACCAGCAGAAGCAGGTCGGCTTCGTTGAAGGCTTTCTTGCTTCGTTCTATGCCTATAGCCTCTACCTCGTCGCCCGCTTCATGTATACCCGCGGTATCAGTAAAGCGCAGAGGAATGCCGCGAAGGACAGCTGTTTCTTCTATGGTGTCGCGCGTGGTCCCCGGGACCGCAGTGACTATGCTGCGGTCTTCGCTGAGAAAATAATTCATGAGCGAAGACTTGCCGACGTTGGGTTTTCCGACTATGGCTACGCCGAGCCCCTCGCGCAGGACACGCCCCTGGCCCGAGGTCGAAAGCAGCGCGTCAGTTTCCCTGAGAGCGGTCTCAGCCGCGTCTTCGATAGACGCATATGTGATCTCTTCGATATCCTCGTCAGGATAATCCATATTGACGGTAAGGGATACCAGAAGCTCCATGAGCCCGGCCCTGACCTTGCGGACCCGTTCGGAAAGGCCTCCGTTCATCTGTCCTAGAGCCACGTCAAAGCTCTTCGACGAACGTGCCTTTATGAGGTCAATAACTGCTTCAGCCTGGGACAGGTCTATGCGCCCGTTAAGAAAAGCGCGCTTGGTAAACTCGCCGCGCTCCGCAGGTTCGGCGCCGCTGCGGAGCACGAGAGAAAGTATATTCTTTATTGAAACGCTGCTGCCGTGGCACTGTATCTCGGCCAGGTCTTCCGCCGTATACGTATGAGGCGCCTGCATAAAAACACAAAGAACCTCGTCGAGCTCCCGTCCGTTTTCAGGATCGGTGATGCTGCCGTAACACATATATCTGGGATGGGAAACAGGATCGGTATGCCCCCTGAAGATGCGGGAGATGATAGCTCCCGTATCGGGACCGGTGATCCTCACGATTCCTATTCCGCTTTCGCCGTATGCGGTCGAGACCGCAGCAACTGTAGTATTCATCGTTTATTTACTATATACGATATTACTGTAATTACAAGCCTTTTACTGATCAGGTATCTTAGAGTTGATATATTACTACGCGGACAATGTTGAGCCGCCGGCGCTTAGCGAGTAGTAATATATCAACTCTTATTAAAATGTTACACTGCGCACGTTATTACAAAAAATCCGGAGCTGCCTCGCAGCCCCGGACATGCTTACTTAGCCGGCTCGATAATGACGCGGCGGTAGGGCTCGTCGCCCTCGCTCCTGGTCGTGACTTCGGGCCTCTTCTGAAGAGCGGTGTGGATGACCTTTCTCTCATACGGGTTCATAGGCTCGAGCCTTACGGACCTGCCGCTGCGGGCAGCCTTGTCGGCCAGCCTGTTGGCCAGCTTTTCGAGAGTCTTTTCTCTCTTCTGCCTGTAACCCTCGGCGTCGATAACGACCCTTGTGTACCCGTTTTCGCCCTTGTTCTCCACAAGGCTGGCAAGATACTGGATAGCGTCGAGAGTCTGGCCTCTCTTGCCGATAACGGTCCCCGAATCGGGTCCGTCCACGTCGACATAAACA
>JAEEGL010878643.1_pt1 | contig 11393 bp, 16 predicted proteins | sample 9134231 | NCBI WGS metagenome assembly JAEEGL01 (sample SAMN16246548, study PRJNA631951) | gut metagenome | biome: gut microbiome; feature: rumen; material: fiber-attached | host: Bos | place: Iran: Karaj | collected 2018-10
AATCTTCCACAGGTTCAAGTTCAACAACTTTAGCGGCAGCTTGAGCTTTACTCTCTGTTGGAGCAGCTGCACCTGTGTCTTCAAATAATGGAGCACCAGCCTCACTCTTTGGAGTGAGAAACTCAACATCGTCTGCAATTACATCAATTGCTGTGCGACGCTCGCCATTTGACTCATAATTTCGAATTTGCACAGTGCCAGTGATGGCAACTTTGTTGCCCTTCTTTACAAACTTAGCACAACGCTCAGCCAAACTTCTCCACGCAGTGATGTTAAAAAAGTCTGTCTCACGAACACCATCAGCATTCGCAAAAGGACGATTCACTGCAATAGAAAAACGACACATTGCAATACCACTATTTGTGGTTGAACTCTCTGGATCCCTAGTTAGATTACCAATCAAAAAAATCTTGTTCATAATTCCTCCGAATTACTTCTTAATAAACATCTTACGTACAAAATGATCTGTAAGAGACATTTGCTTCTCCATCTCACGTGGAAGAGTTGGGTTTGATTCAAAATTCATCAAAACATAAAACCCTTCTGTCTTGTGGTCGATCGGATAAGCAAACTTTTTCATTCCAAGCTTATCTAGCTTTTCAACTTTTCCGCCATCACGCTCAACCATGCTTGAAAACTTGTTGATGATAGCTTCACGTTGCTCATCATTCGCACTACTTGAAATGATGTAAAGTAGTTCATACTTATTCATTCTTAACCTCCTTCTGGACTAAACGGTCTAGGCAGACACAATTAAGTGCTAGAAATGCTAGTCTAAAACAAATTACTAGTCACTCAAAGCTTAAAAAGCATACTAGCTCTCAGCACAAAACACCAGCCACTCATAATACTAGCCCCCAGCGCTAAATACCAGCCCCCTAGACAAGGATTGAAAACTCAATCGAAAGCAATTATATCATATAATTTAATAAATGGCAAGTGGTATTTGCGGAATTTACTAAACAATTTAAAATGAAAAAAGAGCAATGCTCTTTTTATTTTGTTCGACCAGCATCTTTTGATTTTGTTGGTAATTTTTCCTTTAGCAACTCGATGTTGTCTTTAAGAATATCGACTTGCTTTTTATAAATCTCCTTTCTTTTCAAAGTATTCCTAAAATTTTCTTTCGCTTTTATATATTTTACATCAATGACACAATACTTTTTGGTTGCTTTAACTAATGACCTGCCTTTTGCTTTTTCTTTCTCAGCCGCGGCTTCCTGTTTTAAATTATAAAGTTCATCGAGAACAATATATTCTTTCGTTTCTTGTTCATTTAATATTTTAATCATTTTTTCCCCAAACTTACGTTGTTGCTTTAATTCCTCTAGCTCTTCTCTTATTTCTTTCAAAGTCTTATCTTGTTTTTTCTTCTTTTCTGCCATAAGCTATCTCCTTCGGATTTTATTTTTTGCCCGCTATATTATCCTATAAAAAATAAAATCTGTCAACCCCCAAATCAAAATGGTTCAACCAAGTGGGAAACTTGCCCTAAACTTAACAAGCATTCGTGTTATACCCTATACAGCATTTGAGTGCTGTTTGCTTTGAATAGAAAAACTAATTTTAATATCGACTAAGCTTGCTTACATATTATTCACTCTTAACTAAACTTTATTTCCCACAGTATTAGGTAAAAAAATAAAGGCATGACGCCTTTATTTTAATTCCCTACTTTGCCCCAAGCCTTAAACACCCATTTAATCACCCAAGTATTTTTTTCTGAGTCAGTGTCTTTATTCTTTATGGTGGCTACAATCGTTCTGTCTGCATCAATCGTAGTGTCTGCTTTGTTCTTCGGAATTGTGACTTCCCAATTCACTTCGTTAAAAGCAACTGCTGTCTGCGGCTCTGTTATCGGACCACCTACACTAAACTCCACAGTGTCAAGCCCAAATTTTTGAAAATCTTTCCAACAAGGACATTTGCTGTAAGGTGCCAACAAAACTTTATAACCATCTGGCGCTTCTTCTGAATAGTACACTTTGTAGGTATTTGTAGTCACCGCACTGTGAGTTAAAGTTGTGTCTAATTCGATTTTTACATTATTTGTCTCACTTTTAACGCCATTCACTGTTGAATCACAAGCCATCAAACAAAATGACATAAGGACTACTAACAACAAAACTACTGAGCTCATCCAAAATCTTTTTGTACTTTCCATTTTTTCTCCAATTTTTAATTAAATATATAGATATGATATAAATATTGAAATTAAAAGTCAAGTAAAATTACAAAAAAAAATAAAGGCGATTGCCTTTATTTTTTCCTATGAACCATTGCACTGATTAACAAACTCAATCCAGTGATTGACATAATACCACCGATAGTAATTACCACAACTTTAACCGCTATGTCAACAGATGATAAATCCGAGTCGGCAAAGAAATTTATTTTGGTCCCCATAAATATTGCTAAGACACCAAAAACCACCATCAATATTCCGATAGCTATTCCAATCACTCGAGGACCATGCTTAATCACCGGAGAAGCAAAATTATCGATTACTTTTTCCATAAAGTCTTCTGTCTTTTGCTCTAAGGAAGATTCTTCGACTTCAAGTTCGGCTCCACAATAAACACACTTAGATTGAGTTTTCTTTCTAGACGCGCCACAATGCGGACAAACTAATTTTTCACTTGTCATAAGCTCACCTAGAATTCAGTACGGATTTTAGATTCTTTCTTTTCTTCAGCTTTTTCTTCCTTGCGCTCTTCTTTCTCTTCTGCTTTTTTGCGTTGGAAATAGTTCTTATAGCCTACTTGCTTGTTGTCGCCTGAATCCCAGCGATTTCCACCAACCGCGATGACTGAAATAACCAAACCAAAAGCAAGGATTACAAAGATAATTGGCCAAATTAAGTTTTCTTCCATTGTGATTTCTGTGATAAGACAAAGGAATGCCAAAATCAACAAACCAATTCCCACCCAAATCTCAGCTTTTTTCAGTGTGCCAATATTCTTTGTAAATAATCCGCCAAGCAACCAAAGCACACCCCAGCCGCCAAGCACAATTGTTCCAGCCCAACCAAGACTAAACCACTCAAAACCATCTACTTCTGCCACATTTAAGCAATAACATACTGCCACAACTAACAAAAGCAAAACGGCTAATAATCTACTTAAAAATCTTTTATTCATAAACCTACTCCTTATCTTAATACAATTCCACTAGACACCGCTGAAATCACATCTCCGTCACTAAGAACAATTGATGAGTTGTGTTTGTACTCACGCACTGTGTCACTTACTCGAATGTTAATCTTATCTTGATTTTCATCAGAAGACAAGATTGTGTATTTTCCTGGTAGTAAATCCTCATGTTTGCCTATCTTATATTTTTTATTTTTTGCGAGCACAAAATCTCCACGATTTAGGCTTGCTTTCACTTCTCCATCCTCGGTGATGACCTCCTGACTCTTTGTGTATCTAGCGCCATGTTTAACCACCACTTTTTCAACACGACGCTTCTCTTTTTCAATTCGAATGCGGTTTTCTCGAGCAATCCATGCCACAATGACGATGAATAGAACCGATAAAGCCACAATCAAAGCAATTGCAATTGCTTCCATAGAACTTTCTCCTTTTAACTAAAAATCTCCTAAATACATAAAGTAAAGTATAACTGCTGCTGCCATTATCCCAAGCAATACAGCAAAGAAAATCTTCCAAAATGACTTTGGCGTTTTTCCTGTAATCTTTCCATTACTACCATTGATGTAGAAATTATATAGTTTGTTGTGATAGGTGTAGTTTCCTACATAGACTGGCACTAAGATATATTTATACTGTGGATGATAATATGAAGTGGTAACCTTTAAATAATCTTTGACGTCATAATTATATCTAGACAAAATTCTTTTTTCGATTTCGACTCGCATCAACTCTTTGCACTGCTCCCAACAAACTGCCCCATCTTTATTGTAGGCACTTGCTGAATACCCTCGAAGATATTCAGGCTGATACGCCGGCGCACCATTAGTTGGAAACGGTGAAATTTGAGTGATGCTCTTTTGAGGCATGGTTGATGATGCTTGCACGATAAAGTCATCAAAGTTTAAATCTTGATCACCTGAAACGCTAAAATATCTCACGTGAGTTTGAGTTGATTTTCCATGATGTGTCGTGTAATACACACCAAGACGCCCCTTATATGACGATTTTGTTTCAACATCAAATGTGAACACAGGATTATACACACCATGCATATTCTCAGGGTTTGCACTCTTTTTAAAATCTCGTGGAGCCCAAAAGGCTTTTTTAGCCCACGTGGTTGCAATTTCTCCTGCAGTATTTTTTTCAATCTTAAAGGTCACCACACCTTGTGGCTTTAGGCCAGGTAAATCTTCCACACGCACCACATTGTTGGTTCCACAGAACGGACAAGTGGTGGCCACTTCATTTTTCTCTAGAATTTCCTTTGCACCACATGATTTGCATTGGTAAACTTCAGCCTCATTCCACACCTTAGCGTTGTCCAACAATTCTGAAAGTTCATTTTCAACAACTTTCTCTTCGTTGTCAATTGTATAATATCCACCACAAAATAAACAATGAAGTTTTTGCGTTTTTGCATCAAATTCAGCTTCTCCACCACAGTTAGGACATTTGAAGACTGTCGTTTTTAACTTTGCATCAGCAGAAACCTTTTCCACTGCATCATTCATCATTTCAACTTACTCCCACATTCTGGGCAAAACTTTGCATTAGGCTTTACATCTGTGCCACACTTAGGACAAGTGGGTTTCATGTTTTGACCACATTCTGGACAGAACTTTGGGTTACCATTAATTTGCGCGCCACATGCTGGGCATGCTTTTTTGCTACCAGCCATGTTTTGACTGTTGTTCATGTTTTGAGCAAACATATTACCCATTCCCATGCCCATGCCTAAGCCCATTCCAGCTCCCATTGTGCCACCAGCTGCACCTTGGTTGTTGGCTGCTGCTTTCATAGCTTCCAATGTTTCCACTTGAGTGTAAACATCCATGTTGTTGCGTAACATTCCAAGACTAGTGTTCTTATCAAGAGCTTTTTCAAGTTCCTCAGGAAGAGAGAAGCTTTCAAACACGAATTTAGTTAGTTTTATTCCGATGTTTTTAAAGTCTTCATCAAGTTTACTCTCCACCAGACGAGATAACTCTTGAAGGTTTGCTGCCAAATCTAGCACAGGAATCTTACTTTCTCCTAAGGTGTCAGAGATGCCCGAAAGCACCATACTTCTTAGATAATCAGTTACCTGCTCCGATTCAAAGGTTGGATTTGTTCCACTGATGTTTTTCATGAAAATGTAGGCATCATCAATCTTGAATGCATAGTTACCAAATCCACGAATACGCACAGCACCATAATCTTTATCACGAACTAAAATTGGATTAACTGTTCCCCATTTTTGATTTGTAAATTGTTTTGTGTTTACGAAATAGATGTCAGATTTAAATGGCGTTTCAAATCCATATTTCCAAGACATTAATTTGGTAAGAATTGGAAGGTTTTGTGTGTCAAGTTTATAAAAACCTGGCAAAAACACGTCAGCTAGACGCCCCTTATCAACGAAAATTGCCACTTGGCCTTCTCGAACGGTGAGCGCAGAACCTTTGTTAATCTGATCTTTTTTGACTTGATACTTATAAATAATTGTGTTGGTACTTGCATCAGTCCATTCGATGTTCTTTAAAATCCCCATAGTATAACTCCTTATTTGAATATGAAATAAGTATATCACATAAAACTAATAAATCAAAGTAAATTTAAACAAAAATTTCCATTGTTTTACAAATACTTAATTTATTTTTTCTAAAAACACAAAATTTATTTACAAATTGCTTGCCTTGAACATAAAAATTTGCTAAAATTATTGTATGAAAATTTTAGTTGTATCAGATAGCCAAGGGAGTATTGGCTCAATTTTAACCGCTCTAGACAGAGAAAGACCAAATGTACTTATTCACTTAGGAAATGGCATAAAGGACCTTCAAGATGTAAAATTTGATGGTCAAATTTACGCATGCATTGGAAAAACCGATTTTAATCTAAAGCTAAACAAGGCTGGTAAAGTGTCACACAATGGATGTGAGATTCTTTACACTTATGGACACGAGCAAGATGTCATGAATGGATATGATAATCTCTACGATTTTGCCCTCAAACAAGGAGCAAACATCGTTCTTTTCGGATGCACTCAGCATGCCGAACTTTTCGAACGTGATGGTATTATTTTTGCCAACCCCGGAAGTGTGAAAGATCCCAAAACAGGCTCATATCTAACAATCACATTCAAAGGCAATAAACCTATCATTGAACACTTTAAACTTGCATAAATCACTAAGGAGAAATAAATGGATTTTTTAACCATGATAGTGATTCTTCTTGTAATTTTGGTGATAATTTCGATTGCTTTGTTTGTCAACCGATTTAAAAAAGACCAAAGTTACACTTTCCTAACTAGAAATCAAAATGTAGGAAAAGAAGAAAATGATGATAATGAACATTTTTCAAATTTGTTTAACTTTTCCCCACTAAAACTAGATGCAAAAAAACTTTGCCCAAAATTAAGTAATGTGGAGGACAAAGAAGCTTTTTACACTGAGCTTAAAGATGAATTTGGAATCTATGTCGATATGGTTGCACTCTACGCTATAATATCAAAAGACAATTACAGAAAAAACTATCTAAAATACTTAGAAGAATACACCAAACTTTATAACATAGAAACCACGGAAGATGATTTAAGTAAATTTAAAAGTTTCACTCCTACTTTATTAGAGAAGCTCGATGGAGAAAAACTTTTCTATCTTGGAGTGATGACCTACAATGGAATTGGCTGTGATGCAGACAAAAATCTTGCTTTTGGTTACATTAGATCGGCGTATTGTCTAAACAATGCTAAGGCCTCCGACCTAATGCTCCAATTTGAAACTGCTTTCAACTGGGAAGATTTATCGATTAGTTATTCAGTGTTAAATCCTGATGATAACAACACTAATTGGAACACTCGTGTCTATGTGTGGTCTTCCCTACTAGCCGCTAAAGAACAAAATGATGACGGAATGAAACAATTTTCAAAATTCATTCTTGAAGATTATTCTACCGACCATTTCACTGCCAACGAATTTGCTTTTGATTTTGCTTTAAAATGTAGTGAAATGTTAGCAAAATCAGATTCATCTTTGTGGTTAAAACTAGGAAAAATGCTTCTAAACGATGAATTTGAAGCAACAAAATACCATAGCAACGCAAAAAAGTATTTACAAAACGCAACGACATATGGCTCAGCCAAAGACAAAGCTGAAGCAAAAAGTATTCTGACAGAAATTTAAAAAAGAGTGAAGACTTCACTCTTTTATTTTTCTTGTTTTACTTTATCATTCATATTTTCCACAGTAATTTTCCAACTACCATCAATCTTTTTTAATAAGAATGCAAGCACTGCAATAATTTGAGCCGGAATACCAATCAGCACTATTCCCCATGAAACAGATGCACAAACACAAATCGACATTAGCGACGTCCAAATAAGCGCAGTTATAAATGAAAATAACTGCCACTTACTCCCCCAAATTGAAGCAAACACCACAAGCACTACAAAACTGGTTGGAATGGCTATGATAAAACTAATCCAACCGCTAATGTTTCCACTCGATGCCAACCAGCAAATCACAAAAGCACACGTTGCTAGTAACCACACCCCCACCACGCTCATAAGAGAAATGAGTAGATGGTTTCTGTTGACATGATTTTTGGGCTTTACTTCAACTGGATTATCACAAACCATATCATTTAATGTAACGCCAAAAATCTCACACATCTGCATAAGGACTGATAGATCTGGCATCCCATCTCCACGTTCCCATTTACTCACAGATTTATCTGAAAAATTCAGTTTTTCAGCTAGTTCTGCTTGTGTGAGTTTTGCATTTCTTCTAAAAACGGCAATATTTTTTGCCAACACATAACTTAAATTTTCCATACTTTTGTAGTATATCACACAAATTTACAAAAGTAAAGAGTTTTTCCTTTTATTTACAAAAATTCTACTCTTAGTAGAGTAACAAAAATTTAGTCTACGGTTTAAAAATTTCAAAATAGAAAATAATATTTGCAAAATAGGTAGATTATTTGCATAGACTTATTTAAAATGAAAATGATTTATGGAGGTGGAGTTATGGTAAACTTAAAAGATTACAACATTACTTTGTTTGGTGATTCAGTTCCTGCTGGAATTGTGTATGAAAAAAACAAGTTAAAAAGACTTGACAAAAATTGTGTCGACATGGTTAGCAAACATTTTGGTATAAAAGTAACAAACATCTCAAAATATGGTCAAACGTGGTCTAGGCTTGATGAAAAAGGAATTGTGGAAAACTACATAAAAAACACTGATAAATCAAAAAACAATGTGGCAATATTTTTTATGGGTGGAAATGATAGCGATTACGAATGGAAAAACGTTGCCTCTTCTCCGCTTGAATATCATCCAGAAAAAACCCCTGTGTCGGAATTTAAAGTTGTGCTTGGAAAAACTATCAAAGAACTTCAAAATCACGGCATCAAAGTGCTATTTTGTGATCTTACCCCAGTGATTAGTGCTCGATATGTAGATAATGTGCTAAGTAAACTTGCTGACAGACAAAGCATTATGAAATTTCTACATAATGACATCGAAAATGTGTACCGTCATCAAGACCTATACAATTCATTTATTACTCAATATGCCGAACTGAATAATTGCGCTATAATTGACATTCGAAACAATTTTCTAAAAAACAAACACTACGAAAAATTTATGTGCGTTGATGGAATTCACCCAAACAAAGCAGGTCACAAATTGATTGCTAAATCGGTTATTAGACAAATCAAACAGCATCTTAAAACAAAAAAGCAACAACCAACCCAGCAGATGATGGGAGCTGTTGCAAGAGCTCACTTTTAAAGCCACAAAAAAAGAAGCATCTTGCTTCTTTTCTCTATTCAGTTACAACTGAAACAACTTTTTTGTTTTGTGTTGTGCGGCTAAACTTAACTTTTCCCTCGACTAAAGCAAAAAGTGTGTAGTCCTTACCACAACCAACATTCACGCCAGGGTGAACTTGTGTGCCACGTTGACGCACGATAATTTCACCAGCTTTAACGGTAGTGCCATCACTACGCTTGATTCCCAAACGCTTTGACTCACTGTCACGTCCGTTCTTACTGCTACCTTGTCCCTTTTTGTGGGCAAAGAATTGAATATCAATAAAAAACATCCTTAACCTCCAATTCAATAAAATCACTATATTCACTGTGCAGATCACTAATTCCACACATAAGTGTTGCAAAAATCACTTGTACATCATGCGCCACATCGTTAGGTAACGCAGATGGAACCTCTATCTCAATCAATGGTATCTTATCATCTCGAACCAGTTTCATGTTAGCCCCAGCCACTGCGGAGAAGCCAAGGACAGCGGTGTTTACAATGCTCGAAAGAGCTGCACACACGATATCCTCCCCTTCCACACCAAAGCCGGCATGACCATCACAAACTATCTTTTGATAAGTGTCGCCACTTTTGAAAACTGTTACTTTCGTCATTAGTAAACCTCAGCTTACTTCGTTATTGATTTAATTTTAATCTTTGTGTATGGTTGACGATGACCTTGTGCACGGTGGTGACCTACCATCTTTTTGTAAACTGCGATGTTAAGTTTTTCTCCCTTACCATGCTCAATTACTGTGGCAACAACACTAGCACCTTTCACAGTTGGAGTGCCAATCTTGCTAGCTCCCTCCTCACCAATAAGAAGTGGTTCAAATGTAATTTCTGAGTTTACTTCATTTGGTAAACGCTCAACGGTTAACACTTGATTCTCTTCAACTTTGTACTGTTTGCCACCAGTCTTGATAATAGCATACATAACATTACCCTCCTCAATCCAATCTCGCTAAGTTGGGTGAATGAAAAGCCCAAATGCAATGCTTAAAACGATTCATTACTTAAACCCAATTTTATGCGGATACAGGTTTTATTATAGCATATTTATATAGAAAAGTCAATAATAGTAAATAAAATTCCGCAGTAAAATAGAGGAAAAAATTTTTCAAACTTTTGGTAATATATTTGCTTTATTTTAGTGAATTTGATATAATAAGGAGAAAACAAAACAAAAGGATATGCAATCATGTATAAAATTGTGGAAGTAACAAATCGCAATTTGTTAAAAAAATTTGTAAAGTTTCCACTTGAGCTATATAAAGATTGTCCATACTACGTGCCGGAGTTTATTTCAGATGAAATGAAAGCGTTGAACCCTAAAAAGAGTGTGCACATGGTGGATGGATCGGCAGAGTGTAAATGTTTCCTCTGCTTCGACGATGATAAAATTGTGGCTCGTGCTTGTGGAATCATTAGTAACCTTTATAACGAAAAAATGAATTCTAAACGCATTAGGTTGAGCAGATTTGATTGCATCGATGAATTAGAACCAGCTCGACTCGTGATTGAGGCCGTTGAAAATTGGGGTAAAGAACGAGGTATGGACACAATCCATGGCCCACTTGATTTTAATGACTTAGGTCGAGAAGGGCTGCTTGTTGACGGATTTGAATACATCTCCACTTACGAAACGCAATATAACTTCTCCTACTACCCTAACTTACTTGAAAAGCTGGGGTATCAAAAAGAAGTTGATTGGCTTGGATACTTGCTTCAAATTCCAAGCGAACCCGACACCCGAAACGAGCGCATTAGTAAAGTGGTGCAAAAGAGGCTCAAAATTCACGAGGTAAAAATCAAAAGCAATCGATGGTTAATTAAAAATTACTATGACCAAATTTTTGATTTAATTGATGAAACATATGGAAGCCTTTATGGAACGACTCCAATAACCGAAAACGTAAGAAAGAGTCTCTTAGGACAATTCAAACAAATCTTAGATAAAGATTTCATAAGTATCATCGCAGATGAAAATGAAAAGCTCGTGGGATTTGGTTTGGGATTACCAAGCATCGCACTAGCTGTGCAAAAATGTAAAGGGCGACTTTTCCCCACTGGCTGGATTCGAATCTTACATTCTTTACGCAATGTTAACACGGTCGATTTCTCCTTAATCGGAATTGCGAAAGAATATCAAGACACCGGCGCAATTTCATTAATCTTTAATTCAATACTCACAAATTTATGTAAGCGAAAAGTTAAAATTGCAGAAACAAATGTTCAACTAGAAGATAACTTTAAATCAATCAAACTCTTTGATATCTACTCCCCTAAGTTTAAATGTCGTAGACGATGCTATGTAAAGAGTTTGACCGGTGAACCTATCAAATTTCACAAAGCGATAAACAAATCAACAAAACAACCAAAGAAAGAAACAAAATAGGAGTTTTATTATGGCACTAAAACCAGCAATTTGCACC
>JAEEGL011123421.1_pt1 | contig 11393 bp, 9 predicted proteins | sample 9134231 | NCBI WGS metagenome assembly JAEEGL01 (sample SAMN16246548, study PRJNA631951) | gut metagenome | biome: gut microbiome; feature: rumen; material: fiber-attached | host: Bos | place: Iran: Karaj | collected 2018-10
CCGCAGCAAGGGCGGCGCGTTGTTCTGCGAACGGCGCTATGATACCGTTTTTACTTTTCACAACGGAGCGGATTCCTACTATTCTGTGCGCGGATTCAGAGGGTATATTCTTGTCTGAACACCGGACTCAACGATAAAACACCTGCAATTTATGGGACTGAAACATTGACAAATTCCGGTTTAGCGAGGCGGTAAAAGACGTTTCGTTTGTACCTTCTTACCTTGCTTTCGGTACGTTTGTATACTCTGTCACAAGAAAGAAGCCTCTTTCGTCCACCGGGCAAAAGAGGCTTTTGTTGACTGCGCGCTTTGTGTTTTTATGACTTCAACCGGTACGTTCTGTTGCGGTTGGCGCCTTCGGCGACCACGATCTCCTCGGAGATGAGCCTGTTGAGCGCGGCGCGCGCGCGGGTCTTGCTGACGCCCGTCAGTTCCGCAATTTCCGAGCTTTTCGCTGATACGCGGTCGGTCAGATAGGCGACGATCATCTCTTTCTGAACGCCGTAATCCCTTTTTCCGCTTGTTTTTATCTTCTGCTTTTTACCGTCCGTTTTTTCAAACGGAAGCGATAACGTGGTTCTGTCCGGGTCAAACGACTGGGTAAATATCGGCTCTGCCCATTTGCGGTCGTGCCAGACGCGGAGTATGTTCGGGATCCCGCTGCCGACGCGCTCCCCGATACCGATCATGTTCAGCATCTTGTGCATCGTTCCGTTTCTCGGATCGGAAAAACCGCCGCTCCGCGCCTCGTCGAGTCCGATACGGAAGCCGCCGGGGTTGCTCATCGTTACGGCGTTCCGCTCCCTGATCACGGCAACGCCGCCTTCGCCGTAATAATCGGCGTTTATCAGGCAGTTCGCGAGCGCCTCGCGCAGCGCTTTGCGCACCGGCTTACCGTCACCGTCTTCCGCTTCAGACGGGATCTTCAGACCCAGCTGAAGCTTGCGGCATACTCTGAAATAGAAGTCATAAACGTTTCCGCTCCAGTCTCCGGAAGAGGAAACGATCCGATCGGTCCGGCGGCGGATATCGCCGTACTCCTCTCTGTACTCGAGAGAATACCGCGGATACTCGCGGACGATCTCGCGCTCGTTTCCGAACATCAGCAGGCCGGCGGACGTCGGATGCCGCTTCCCGTCCTTGCCGACGCCGATCGCGCCGATTTTCAGGAAAAATTCCTCGTCTTCCAGCGAATCCCAGACGTGCCCGGGGCGGGCCGCTCTCATCCGCCGCCGATAGGAACGCAGACTTTCAGCGTTCAGGACGTCCGTTCCGAGACGGTCGAAAACAAGCATATCCTGCGTTCCGGCCGACGCGTCGCGGCGCATCGCTCTGAGCTCCTCGTCTGTACACTTATAGTCCCCCTCGCCGTTCCGGCGGTAACTGTTGCGCGGGTCTCCGTCTATATACACGGGCTTGTTTGACCTGTCTGCGCGGGGAACGGAAATGACGATGATCCTCTTTCCGTTTACCCGTTCCACGACGACATCCTTTGCCGCAAGCACGTTGACGCTCGCTTTCCGGGCGTTGTTGACCATGCTCCAGAACTCCTCGATCATCGCTTCCGGATCGGGGAGATCGACGGCGTGCAGCGACTTGTCCCGATGCTCCTCAACGCCGAGCAGAATGATCCCGCCGAGCGTATTGGCGAAAGCGGAGTACGTCTCCCAGATGCTGTGCGGCAGTCCTCCGAGCGCCTTTTTCGCTTCTATGCGGTTGTTTTCCCTGTATTTTCCAAGATTGTTCAGGTCGATCATACGTTCCTCCGCCCGGATCCCAAACGCTTCTTTTCTCATACGGCCACTTTGCTTTTCGGGACGCGGCCTTCGCCGCGGATCCGCCGAACGGCGGAAAAGCGAAAAGCCTTTACTGCGCGCGCATCCTGCGGCCGAAAATGAAAACGCCGAGCGCGTAGACCGCCGCGGCATAAGCCAGAACGATGAACAGCGGCGCCGGATGCGCGCCGTCCCACGTCCCGAGCGAAACGCTCCGGACCAGATCCACGGCGTTTTTGAAGGGCAGCGCCTTCATCAGTGAGACGATACCGCCGTCCAGCCCGTCGAGCGGGAACCACATCCCGCTGAGGACAGACTGCCCCGCGATCACGGCGGAAGCAACGCCACCTACCGAACGCTCGCCGCACAGGGAGCCGATCAAAAGACCGCAGCCGATGAAAAAGACCGCCGGGAGAAGGCTGACAAGGACGGCGAGGATCATCCTCGCGCTCCAAATGGAGGGATCAAGGATCCCGCCGACAAGGAAAAAGAGAGCCGACTGAAGGAACGTGACCGGCAGAAGCGCCAGCGTATAGCCCAGGACAAACTCGTGCGCCTTTGCGCGGGAGACGTAAAGCCGGGTAAGGAAAGCCGTGTTCCGGTCGATGCTGATCAGGATCCCGGAAAACAGGGAGAGGAACGACTGCGCGAACACGACGATCCCCGGCGCGAGATACTTCATCTCGAACTGCGGCGTCATCTTGTGAAAAAGATAATAGAAGAGGATCTCCAGGAGAAGCGGCATCCCGAGCAAAAAAATGAAGGAGAGAGGATCCCGCAGGATCTCAAGGACGTTACGCTTTGCCAGTGTGACGGTACGGGAAAAGGATCCTTTTTTCTTATTCATTGTCTCCGCCTCCGCAAACGATCTCAAGGAACGCGTCTTCTACTCTCTTTTTCCCCGTCCGGGAAAAAAGCTCCTCCTTTGTGCCGACGAAAAGCAGCCGTCCGGCTTTCATGATCCCGATCCGGTCGGAAAGCGCCTCCGCCTCCTCCATATAGTGCGTCGTGAGGATGATCGTCATCTTCCCTTTCAGGGAACGGATCGTCTGCCAGAGCTCCCGGCGGGCGATCACGTCGAGCCCGAGCGTCGGCTCGTCGAGAAACAGGACCCGCGGATCCGTGGCCAGCGCCAGCGCGACGGACAGTTTGCGCTGCCAGCCGCCGGAAAGACGGGACGCCCGCTGTTTTGCGACCGCGTCCAGCCCGAACGCTTCGTACAGACGGCGTTTCGTTTTTTCGCATTCTTCCCTGCTCTGCCCGTTGAGCGCGGCATAAAAAGCGATATTCTCCTCCACGGTCAGCTTCCGCGCGATAGCGGTCTCCTGCAGGGAGATATCGACCAGTCCCTTGACCTGCTCCCGCTCCGAAAGGATGGAATGCCCGCAGATCCACGCTTCTCCGGCGGTCGGCCGGAGAAGCGTGGAGAGCATCCGCACCGTCGTCGTCTTTCCGGCGCCGTTCACGCCGAGAAGGGAGAAAAGCTCCCCTTCCCCGATCTCCAGGTCCAGCCCCTCCACGGCGACCAGCCCTTTATACTCTTTTCTCAGGTTCCTTGTCTGAATCGCTGTCACGGAACATCCCTCCCATCCTGTCATAAAACTCTGTCGCTTTGACGATCGCCATCCCGCGCGCGCTGTCCCCTATCACAAGCAGGCTCTCGCCCACCTCGATACCGAACATCCGTCTCGCTTCGACCGGGATCGTGATCTGACCCTTCGGTCCCACCTTGACGCTGATGATGAATCTGTCCTGTTCGACATTCTTCACGGCGTCTCCTTTTCTTACTTTTCTTATTTTTCTTACATTATACGCCGTCCGGCGGAGATTGTCAAGCATTTTTTCCCCGGCGCGCATATTCTGTAACGAGGATCCCGCGCACCGCGGGACCGGGAAAGGAGAGAAAAGATGAGAGGGATAGACGTATCCCGCTGGCAGGGGAAGATCGACTGGGAGGAGGTCGGGCGCGCCGGCGTCCGGTTTGCCATGATCAAGGCGACGGAGGGAGCGGAGGGCGCCGATCCCTGCTTTGCCGCCAATATCAACGGCGCCGGCGGCGCGGGGATCGCCTGCGGGACCTACCACTATCTGCGGGCGACGCAAAAGGAGGACGCGATCGCGGAGGCGGATCATTTTGCCGACGTGATGGATCCTTTGCGCAAGGAGATCTCCCTGTGGGCGGCGCTCGACGTGGAAACGGAGGAACACCGCCGCCTCGGGAAAAAGAAGCTGACCGATCTCGTGATCCTCTTCTGCGAGCGGGTGAGAGCGCGCGGCTACCGGCCGATGCTCTATACCAACAACGACTTTATCGCCTCCTGCTACGACTTTGAACGTCTGACCGTCTATCCGATCTGGCTCGCCTGCTGGTACGACGGGGGCGAAAACGACCGGCCGGTCCGGGATTTTTCCTATCAGATCTGGCAGCAGGGAGTGACCCGCGTGGACGGGATCTCCGGGGACGTGGACAACGACTACGGATATTTTGCGCTGCCGGAAACGCCGGAGGAGATCCGGCCCGGCGACGTTGTGCGGATCCGGCCAGGCTCCCGCTACTACGGCACGGACATCCCCGTCCCGGAGGCGGTGCTTGAGCGGGCGTGGATCGTGGAATCCGTGGACGGGGACCGCGTGGTGATCGACCGCTCGGAGGACGGGACGATGGCGATCGACTCCGCCGTCGCCGCGGGCGACCTCGTCCCCGTCGGGGGAAGCGCCGGAGAAACGCCGGAAAGCCCGGAGGAAAACGGCGGCGCGAGCGAGCCGGAGGCGCCGGACGGAGACGGCGAAAGCGGCGATCCCGCCGCTCCGCCGCAGAGCGATCCCCCGGCGGGAGAGACCCCGCCGGACGGAAGCGCCCCGGACGCGCAGCCGGACACCCCGACGGAAGATCCGCCGCCCGGGCAGCCGGATCCCCCGACGGCCGGGCAGGACGCGGACCCCGGCGAAAAGGAGGCCGCCGCGGAGGAGGAAGCGATGGAAAAAGGTCTGGCCGCCTTCTTCCGGATGATCTTCCGCGCCGTCCGCACCGCTCTCCGGGCGGTCTTCGGAAGGAAAAAATAAAAAGGATCCCGAAAGCGCAAAAGCGCTTTCGGGATCGGCTTTGATCGGGAAAGGGGATCAGTCGAGTGTCAGGCCCATCGCCGCGTAAAGGATGGCGGCGTTCTCGCGGGTCGTAACGGTAAAATCGGCACTGCTGTCCGCGGGGACAAAGTATACGTCCCAATGTTCCGGGGCGGTTTCCTGCAGGATCTCCGTTTTCGGCACATAGACGATTTTTTCGATCAAGTCCAGGTTCAGGACCGTTTCCCCGCCGTTCGTTGTCTTCAATTTGACAAAGCGGCTCTGCGTCTGCGCCGCCGCGCCGCTCTGCGCCTGCTTCCCCGCCGCCGTGGTCTGGGACAGGCCCGCGCTTCCGCCCACGATCGCGCAGGAGGAGAGGATCAGAGCCGCCGAAAGCGCAAGGATAAATACAAGATACCGTTTTTTCATCATCTTCCTCCGTTTTTCTTTTTTTGAACTCTTCACTTTTTCACTCTTTCCTCTTCCTTCTTACCTCCCGAAAATCCCGCGCGGGAAGAGAGACGAGGGACGAGGGACGAGGGACGAGGGACGAGGGAAGAGTGAAGAGTGAATAGTGAATAGTGAATAGTGAATAAGAAAAAATCCCACGCTGCCGCGCGGGATTTTTGGAGCGGGTGACGGGAATCGGACCCGCACGGCCAGCTTGGAAGGCTGGAATTCTGCCATTGAACTACACCCGCAGATTTGCTTATTTATGATAGCACATCTCCCGGCGGATTGTCAAGGCTTTTTTGCCGAAAAAGGCTCTCCGGGAAAAGCAAAAGCGAAAAAAGAAAAAAACGGCGGATCCGCTCCGAAAACGCGTCCTCCCTCTTGCGTTTTTTGCCGGAATGTGCTATATTGTGAACAATACAGACTCTCTCCCGCCCACCCCGCGCTTTTCCCGCGCAAGCTGCATGGCGTTTTTCCCGCGCAAAATCTCACCGGTCGCAAGACCGTCACGGCAAGGGGGCCCACGTGAAAACAGAATTCAAACGCTTCGATATGTCAAAAAAGCCGGTCAGCACCAAGTGGTATCTGCGGCCGCTGACCTGGCTGCTCAGCATCCCGGACGTCAAAAAGCACCGCGCGATCATCAAAAAGACCGGCGTGGAGGGGCTGAAGCCCCCCTATCTCCTGCTCTGCAACCACAACGCCTTCCTCGACTTCAAGGTCGCGACGGCGGCGATTTATCCCCACCGCGCCAACTACGTTGTGGCGATCGACGGCTTTATCGGGCGGGAAAAACTGCTCCGCGACGTCGGGTGCGTCTGCAAGCGGAAGTTTACCAACGACGTCTCCCTGATCTTCAAGCTGATCCGGGCGGCGAAAGCGGGCAACGTGGTCGTGATCTATCCGGAGGCGCGCTACTCCCTCTGCGGAACGACCGCGCTCCTCCCCGAGTCGCTCGGCGGGTTCTGCCGTCTTCTGGGGATCCCCGTCGTGACCTTTATCTGTCACGGACATCACGTCACCTCCCCCTTCTGGAACCTCCACGACCGCGGCGTGAAACCGACCGAGGCGGAAATGACGCTGCTCTACACCGCCGAGGAGGTAAAAAAAGCCGACCCCGACGAGATCAACCGGCGGCTGGTCGAGGCTTTTCAGTACGACGACTTTGCCTGGCAGAAGGAGCGGGGGATCCTGACCCCTTACAAAAAGCGCGCGGAAGGGCTGCACAAGGTCCTTTACCAGTGCCCCGCCTGCGGTACGGAATATGAAACGGACAGCAAGGACGACAAGATCTTCTGCCGGCACTGCGGCAAGAGCTGGACGATGCGGGAGGACGGCTCCCTCTCCGCCGACTCCGGCGAAACAGAGTTCTCCCATATCCCCGATTGGTACGAGTGGGAGCGGCAGAACGTCCGCCGCGAGGTGGAGGAAGGGCGCTACTCGACCGGCGAGCTGCCGGTGACGGTGGACACGCTGCCGAACGCCAAGCGCTTCATCCGGCTCGGCGAGGGGGTGATGGTCCACGACCAAAACGGCTTTACCGTGCGCGGGACCGACGTGGACGGAGACCCCTTTGAGATGATCAAGCCCGTCCCCTCCCTCTACTCCTGCCACATCGAGTATAACTATCTCGGGAAGCACGGCGACTGCGTGGATCTCAACACGCTCGAGGACACCTGGTATATCTACCCGCACGGCCGTCCCTTTTCCGTGACGAAGATGGCGCTGGCGACCGAGGAGCTCTACCTGCACTACAAGCGCGGCGAGGGCAAGCCGATCCATCCCGGCCTCGCATAAAAAAAGAAAACGCTTTCCGAGGAAAGCGTTTTCTTTTTTTACAGGTTTTCGTTGCGCAGGGCGTCGACGGGATTGTCGCGCCGGATCCTGCCCGCGGCGTAGAGCATCGTGGCGAAGACGACGGCAAAAACGCTGCCGACGGCGATAGCGACGCTGTACCACGGAACGTAAAAGCGGAATTCAAAAGCGCTGCTCGTGACCCTCCAGAGCGCCCAGGTCACAAGAAAAGCGGCGGGAAGACCGAAGAGCAGCCCCTTTGCGCCGTAGATGACGCACTCGTAGTTCATCATCTTCATAAAACGGCGTTCGGAGAGCCCGATCGAGCGGAGCATCGCAAACTCGCGCCGCCGCAGGAGGATGCTGGTGGAGATGGTGTTGAAGACGTTGGCGACGGCGATCAGCGAGATCAGCGTGATAAATCCGTAGGAAAAAACGTTGACCACGGTGACAATCATCCGCTGGGTCTCCCGGTCCTCCGCGATATCGTAGATCTCCGGGCTTGTATCGGAGAGCGTCTCCTTGAGGCGACCGAACTCCTGCGCCGTCCTTGCATGATCGTCGGAGGTAAACAGGAGGGTGAGATCCACCGTGTCGCGCTCCCCCTGCATCGCAAAATAACGGGAGTAGGGGAAGATCAGGCAGGGACGCCTGGAGTCGGCGCCGAGGGGCGGATTTGCGGAGAGCGCGGCAACACGGACGCGCGTCTCTTCCACCGCTTCCTCCCGCGCAAGGACGATTGCGGCGGAGCGGTCAAGGGAGGAACCCGATCCGTCATAATGCTCGGAAAAGTATTCCTCGGGGAAAAAGTAACAGTGCTCCGGATCATCCGGGAAAGTCATGGGGGCGTAATTCTCCATCCTCTTCAGCCGGAGAGTGCTCCCCTCGGCGGGCAGCGCCCCGTCCCGGAAGAATTCGTACGGCGTCCAGTTCCTGCCGTTTTCCCCCAACAGGACGTCCACGCCCCGGTTGAAGGCCAGCGCTACCGGCTCCTCCCCGAGGAAAAAAGGGGCGGGGTCTGCGCCGTTTTCCCGGCAGAGCGCACGGAACCCGGCGTCGTCCAGATAATAAAGGGAGAAATAGGAGCCACCTTCCGGGAAAAGCGTTCCCGCCTGCTCCGCCTCCTGCTTTTGGAGCGCCGCCTCCGTGATCAGCGCGGGATCGAAGAGGATGTTCTGCCCCGCCTGGACGTAATAGGAGCCGGAGGTGACGCCGGCCGCGCCCGAGAAGAGCCGGAGCAGTTCCTCCTCCCCGCCGCGTCCGACCCGGGCGCTGACGGCAACGTCAGCCCCCACGTCTCCCGCCGCGGTCGTCTCCACCGAGCGGGTCAGATAGGAGCAGAAGGAGGAAGCGGAAATAAAGAGCGTCACGCTGAGGAAGAGCGAGAGGACGGTCGAGCGGTAGCGCTTGCGGTTGCGCTTGAAGTTTTTTGACGCCATCATCCCCTCAAAGCCGAACAGTTTTGCCGTCAGGGGGGAGGTGCGGACGCTGCCGGGCCGGATCTTCACGTCCCCGGTCTGGCGGATCGCGTCGACCGGGGAGACGCGGATCGCGCGGCGCGCGGGGATCCAGGCGGAGATCAGCACGGTAACAAGGCAAACCGCGGCGGCGCCGAGCAGCGCCGGCGCGCTCAGGGCAAGGCGGATCGTCACGCCCCGAGCGCCGGAAAACCGCCCGAACGCGTCGCGCAAAAAGTAAAACGTGAGGGAAAGTCCGCCGCAGCCGCAGAGCATCCCGACGGGGATCCCCGCGCCGCCGAGCAGCAGCGCCTCCCAGAGGACGGAGGAGAGGATCTGCTTTTTCGTCGCTCCGACCGACTTGAGGATCCCGAACTGTCTTGTCCGCTCGCTGACCGAGATCGCAAAGGAATTGTAGATCAGGGAGATCGAGCCGAAGACGATCAGCACCGTCAGCACAGCCGCAAAGCCGTAGAGAACGGAAGCGAGGCTCCCCTCCCGCAGCGCGCCGTAGAGGCGGACCAGATCGCCGTGCTCGTACCACTCGTCCGAGACCGCGTTTTTCTTGATAAAGGAATAAAACGCCCCCGTATCCTCGAGAGAGAAGAAAACGCCGTACGGCTCGCCGCCGGCGCCGACGGTAAGCGCCGTGTAGGCGGCGCTGCCGTAAGACTCCGCGGGAGCGGAAAGACGCTCGCAGATCCCGACGACGGTATAGGTCTTTTCCTCCGCGTCCTCGATCCGCTCCTCTCCCCTGTCGCCGTAAGCGACGCGCTCGGAGAGGGCTCCCCCCTCCCCGGCGCGGGATCCGACCGATAGAGTGACGCGCTCGCCGACCCGATAGCTGCCGCCGTTTGCGATCAGATGCGCGGGCAGGAGGAGCTCTCCCTCCCTCTCCGGCATCCGCCCCTCCCGCAGCCGGACCGCGACAAGATCGGTGAAATTGTCGGAGATGCTTTTGATCAGGAGATACGGCTTATAGTCCTTTGTCTCGACGTCGGCCTCCGCCCAGCCGACCTGAGACCAGAAGGCGGCCTCCTTTACCCCCTTTGTCTCTTCGACCCGCCGCATCTCCTCCCCTCCAAGGAAGGGATAAAAGGCGGCGTAGGAGCCGCTCTCTTTTTCCTCGCAGCGGATCAGATAATCCTGCATGCTGAAGATCGACTCGAACACCGCGGTGAACATCGCCATCGACAGAACGATGCCGATGACCGTGACGACGGTGCGGGAGCGGTTCTTTTTCAGCGTGCGGGCGGTATAACGGAAAAATACGTTCATTTCCGCTCCCCCCGCAGGCGCTCGTCGCGCACGATGCGCCCGTCCTCCACGGCGATCACGCGGTCCGCCTGCAGCGCGATCGACTCGTCGTGGGTGATGACGATCAGCGTCTGGGCGTATTTGCGGTTCGAGAGCTTCAAGAGCTCGACGATCTCCCGGCTGTTCTTTGAGTCGAGGTTGCCCGTCGGCTCGTCTGCCAGGACGAGCGCCGGCGCGTTCATCAGCGCGCGCCCGATGGAGACGCGCTGCTGCTGGCCGCCGGAGAGCTGGTTCGGCAGATTGTTTTTCCGATCGGTGAGAGAGAGGGTCGCGAGCAGCTCGTTCAGCCGCTCCTCGTTGACCTTTCTGCCGTCCATCAGCACCGGGAGGGTCATATTCTCCACGACGTTCAGCACCGGGATCAGATTATAGAACTGATAGATCAGCCCGACCTGCCGGCGCCGGAAGACCGCGAGCTGCTCCTCGTTTTGCGCGTATACGTCCTGTCCGTCCATCCAGACCTTGCCGGAGGTGGGACGGTCCACGCCGCCGAGGATGTGCAGCAGCGTTGACTTGCCGGAGCCGGACGGCCCGATGATTGCGAGGAACTCCCCCTTCTCCACCGAGAAGGAGACGCCGTCCAGCGCGCGCACCTCGCCCTCCCCCGAGCCGTAGATCTTGGTAAGATCCTCTACCTTCAGAATTTCCATCCGGAATCCTCCTTTGTGCTTTTTCTCTACCAGTATAACAAAGAAAAATGACGCCTCGGTGACTTTTTGAAAATTTGTCACCGGGCGTCAGACGGTACTTTTGTAAAAGCGGAGCGTGAACTCCGCGCCGCCGGACGAGGCGTTTTTCGCCGTGAGGGTGCCGTTTTGTGCCGCGGCGATCTCGCGCGCGAGAGCAAGCCCGATGCCCACACTGTCTGGAGCGGCGTTCCGCCCGCGGTAGAACCGCTCAAAGAGCCGGGGCAGATCCTCGGGAGAAAAGCCCTCTCCGCCGTCGCGCACGACGATCTCGGTATAGAGAGGATTTTCCGAAGCTCCGATCCGGATCTCCCCGCCCTCCGGCGTATGCTCGATGCAGTTTTTGATCAGGTTGCCGAGCGCCTCCGCGCTCCAGAACGGATCGCCCTCAAAACTCTCCTCCCCGACCGAGACGGTCAGCCGCTGTCCTCTCGCGTCCGCGAGGAGCAGGAGCGGCTCGGCCGCCGCCGATACCAGCTTTGCGACCGGAACGGGTTCCCGCCGGAAGACCGCGGTCCCCGCGTCGATGCGGGAGAGCTTGAGGAGAGCGTCGATCAGCCGGTCGATCCGGTTGAGCGAACGCTTGAGCGAGCGGAGGAGCCCTGCGCGCTCCTCCCTCGGGAGATCCTCCTTTGAGAGCAGGGAGACGGTCACGCCGATGGCGGTGAGCGGCGTGCGGAGCTGATGGGAGACGTCCGCCAGCGCGTCACTCAGGCGCCTGCGGTCCGCAATCAGAGCGTCCGCCTGCTCCGAGAGACGCAGCGTCATCTTGCGGATCTCACTGCAGAGGATCGCCAGCTCCCCCTCCTCCTCGGAGAGCGGGAGCCTCTCGCTGCCGTGGAGGATCC
>JAEEGL011937552.1_pt1 | contig 11393 bp, 8 predicted proteins | sample 9134231 | NCBI WGS metagenome assembly JAEEGL01 (sample SAMN16246548, study PRJNA631951) | gut metagenome | biome: gut microbiome; feature: rumen; material: fiber-attached | host: Bos | place: Iran: Karaj | collected 2018-10
TAATCTGACCACCATGCTTCTCGATAGTCTTCTTAACCTTCTCGATGACTGCTGTTCTGGCATCGTCTTCGATCTTTGCACTAACAACAACGGCTAATTCGTATTTGTTCATGCTATAGTTACCTCCTTTTGGTCTCTGGCAGCACTTATCAGTAGCGCTGCAAGGAATTTATCACAGAATGGTATGTTACCATATTCCGTTCAATAATGCAAGCGTTTTATCGAATTCCTTTTATGTTTTTTTCAACATTTTTTCTGGGCACCATTATCTGATGACCGCAGCCAAGGCATTTAAGCCTGAAATCCGCCCCCACTCGCAAAACTTCCCATTCATAGCTCCCGCAAGGATGTTGTTTCTTAAGTTTAACTATGTTTCCTACGCTTATATCCATTGTTATTTATAATTCTATACCCTGAAGCTGTGCAAGCTCAGTAAATACTTTTCCTATCTTTTCTTTAATAATGAGAGTGTTCTGTGCTCCTCTTATATCAATGTCGCTCTCGTTTATTACAACCAGCGTTTTTCCCCTGAAATAATTGATAAAAGAAGCTGCAGGATAAACCGACAGTGATGTGCCTCCGATTATCAGCATATCCGCCTTGGCCAGTGACTCAATTGCGCCCTGCACCTGATCCTCGGGAAGTCCCTCTTCATATAAAGTAATATCAGGTCTTATGTTGCCTCCGCAGGAACACTTCGGTATCGGCTCGTCGGATTCAAAAATATAATCGGCAGGATACTCTTTTCCACAGGATGAGCAGTAATTCCTGAGAGCACTTCCGTGAATCTCGTACACGCGCCTGCTGCCGGCCTTCTGATGCAGACCGTCGATATTCTGTGTAACAATCGCTTTGAGCTTGCCAAGTTCTTCTAACTTAGCCAGATACTTATGAGCATTGTTGGGCTCAATATTTCTGGTATCCATCTTCTGTCTGTGAAACTCATAATATACCTTGGGCTCATACACAAGACAGCTGTGACTTAGAAGATACTCCGGCTGATATCTGTCAAACCTGACATCGTGCTGGTTGTACAGGCCATCCTTACTCCTGAAATCAGGAATTCCGCTCTCTGTGGAAACCCCGGCGCCGCCAAAGAACACTATATTGGAAGCTTCATCTATCAGCTCTTTTAATCTCTCTATCTGTTCAGACATTTTTACCCCCTTTCCAAAATACCTACCTAAACATTTTAACACAAAATCCCCCGGAGAAATCTCCGGGGGACCAATAAATAAGCTATATTTTAGAAGTTTTACTGAAGTCTTGTTGTCTTGCCATCGTTAAGCATCTGAGCTCTCTCATCGATAACTTCCTGGTATCCTGCATCAAGATACTTCTGTGAAAGCTCCTCATAAAGAGCATCGAACTCTTCAGGCTTGCACATTACAAGCTGATCTCTGTACTCAGGGTAGATTTCTTCCTTAAGTGCTGTGCCGTACTCTGTTACAGACTCAAGAGCTCCACCGAAGAGGCAGTCAACGTTAGCATAGCCGCTCTCATAGAGTGCAAGCTGTCCCTTGTAGTTAGCAAGAAGGTCATCATAGAAGTCCTGAGGAAGTCCCTGAGGATTGATTGCTGCGATATCCTTCTCGATGTCGCCAAATGACTTGGAAGCTGTAACTACCATCCAGTAGTCAACGTTGTTGTTGTGTCCCTGCTGCTCAGGAAGACCTGCCTGATCGCCAACTGCTACAGGGTTGCCGTTCTCATCATAGTTGAAGTTAACACCCTCGAGACCCCATGTCATTGTGAAGAGGTTCTCATCCTGTGCCATCCACTCAAGGTACATCTCACCGGCCTTAACTTCTTCAGGAGTTGCATTGTTTGCGAATGCAACCATTGCACCGAAGATGTTGTTAGGTCTGAAAGCGTTGCTTGATCCCCATGTAGGATCCTGAGAGAATTTGCCATCACATACTACTACGCCGAGTTCTGCATCCGGGTTGTTCTCATAGAATGAGTTGAGAACATCCATTGTTGATGAAACGTATCCTGACCATGTGAATGCCTTACCGTTGATGAAGTCAGCGTTTACATCTTCTGTTGATCTGAGGTAATACTCAGGGTTGAGGTAGCCCTTGTTAAAGAGCTCGTTGTTCCACTTAAGAAGTCTCTTCTGAGCTTCTGTTGAAAGAGCAGGAATCTGATAGTCACCTGTTGTTGCCCATGTGGTCTCATCCTGTGGATAATCTCTGAAGCTATAGTTCTGGTCAGCGCCTGCGCCTGCTACCTTTGATCCTGAAAGAGGATATGTATGGCCGTTCTCTACGAATTTTGCATAAGCCTCAAGGAGCTCTGTGCTGGATGCAGGATATGTCTCAGGAAGACCTGCCTCCTTGAGCCAGTCCTTACGATACCATGTAACGAAGGTGTAGTTGGTGTTACCATAAGGTCTCTTACCAAGAACCATGTAGTCCTCATCACCAAGCTTGGTGTAACCTGTAAGGCCGTTATCTTCCATGTTCTTCCAGTATGTAGGAGCTACAAACTTGAACTGCTCAAGATCAAGGGGCTGAAGGTATCCGTCAGCTGCCCATGTAGCAAGCTTGTCGTAGTCGTACTCCATGCAAAGTGTAGGAAGTGTATTGGTTGAAGCAAGCATAGCATAGTCAGTCATAACGTCTGAACGTGTGATTCCTACATACTCAACCTTAACATTGTACTTATTGCCGAAATTCTCCTGTACCCAGTTGGTCCAGTAGTTGTTCTCAACGTCTGAGCATCCGTTTCCGTTATCCCCTCTGTCGTAAACCGCAACACGAAGTGTTACCTGATTCTCAAATGGTGTCCATCCGTCGATTCCCGGAACTGCATCAGCTTCTGCTGCAGGAGCTTCTGCTGTCTCTGCTGCAGGAGTCTCTGCTGCAGGTGTTTCAGCCGCAGGTGTCTCTGCTGCGGGTGCCGATGTTGCATCCCCAGAGCCTGCGTCGTTGTTTCCGCAAGCCATTACGCCCATTACCATAGTCGCACTAAGTAATGCTGCTAAAATTTTCTTTTTCATGATATTCCTCCTTTTTATATAAGAAAATCTGAACTCACTTTTTGTGAGTAACATTCATTTTTACCTCACCCGGAACCCAGGTCAGCCTTTAACCGCGCCTACCATTGTTCCCTGAACGAAATACTTCTGAAGGAACGGATAGATGATGATGATCGGTATTGTTACAAACATGATACATGCAGCCTGCAGAACCTCAGGGGTTGTCTGGGCAACTCCGCCCGTATCTGCCAGGGATGCGTTCTGTGCCTCTGTTGCTGAAGCCACCAGCTGATAGAGCTTGTACTGGATCATCTTAAGATCAGCGGATCTTGTGAAGTACATGTTATCAGCGTAGGAATTCCAACGACCTACTGCGTAAAACAGTGAAAGTGTCGCCAGGATCGGCTTGGAAAGCGGAAGTACGATTCTCCAGAGGATCTGGAAATTGCTGGCTCCGTCAAGGAAAGCTGACTCCTCCAAGCTGTCCGGAATGGTACTCATAAAGTAGTTCTTCATGATCAGCATGTTGTAAGGTGAATAGATCAGCGGAAGAATCAGTACCCAGAAGGTATCTAAAATATGAAGCTGATAATACAAAATATATGAAGGAATAATACCTGCTGAGAAGTACATGGGTACCATCAGAAGGAATGTCAGTACCGGGCGGCCCTTAAGTCTCTTTTTGGATAGAGGATATGCAGCACAGGTACAAACTATCATTCCCAGAAGAGTAAAGAGCAGAGTCACAAACACAGAGAAAAGCATTGATCTTGTCATGGACTGATCTGCAAATACTCTTGTAAAAGCATCAAAGGTTATGTCCTTAGGCCAGAAGTAAACTGACTGTGACATTACTGCAGTGTTTCCGGAAATGGATTTTGCCGCAACGTGTACGAAAGGAAGTACACAGGTGGCGCACAATAATACAATTACCAGCATCATTATTGCGTCGCTTATCTTAAATCCTATAACGGCGTGGGCTCCTCCGGCGGAGTAGCTCTCCTCGCCCTGTTGTGTTGTTTTAGCCATTTTCAAAAGTCCCCCTTATAACAAGCCGTCTTCGCCGAGTTTCTTAGCAATTCTGTCTGATAAAAGTACAAGCATAACGCCTATAGCAGACTGGAACAGACCAACGGCCGTCGCCTGACTGAACTTGTTATTGCCGATACCTTTACTGAAGATGTAGACAGCAAGCTGATACTGGAACTCTTTTACCTGAGTGTTTCCAAGGGCTGTAAGTCTCTCCAGGTTACTTCCCATTACACGTCCCAGGTTCATAATAAGAAGTGTTACGATGGTGCTTCTGATTCCCGGAAGTGTGATGTGTACCATTCTCTGCCAGCGATTGGCTCCGTCAATCATGGCCGCTTCATACTGCTCGCCGCTGATTCCGGTGATGGCTGCCAGATAAAGGATAGTGCCCCATCCCATTCCCTGCCAGACACCGATCAGAAGATAAGTAACTGCCCAGTGCCATTTCTCATTAAGGAACGGAATTCCCGATTCAATGACTCCCGCATTCATAAGTGCCACGTTCACAAGACCGCTGCTGGGCTTGAACATTGTAAGAGCAACGCTTCCGATGATAGCCCAGGAAAGGAAGTGCGGAAGGTACAGAATAGTCTGTGAAACCTTCTTGAACCTCTTGTATCTGAGCTCATTCAGGATCAGTGCCAGAATGATGGGCATTGGGAACCCAACCGCAAGATCCAGGAGATTGAATACGATGGAATTTCTCAGAGACCTTGTAAAATCGGCATCCTTGAATACCTTCTGGAAGGTCTGAAGTCCTACCCATTTACTTCCCGCGTACCCCTTAGCGGGCTTGTAATCCATGAAGGCCATCCTAAGTCCCGGATAGGCACCGTAGCTGAATATTATTACCAGTAAAAGTGGAATTAGTAAAAGAAGGTATAGCTGCCAGTCCCTTTTAAGAGCGTTCTTCCAGGACGTGGTAGTTACGACTCCCCCTTTTTTGTTTGTAAATGTTTTCATTTTGTTCTTACCCCTCCCTTTTGCATAAATAAATCCTAAAGTAATTTAGTTTGTATATCTAATCACTTAGTCAAAAAAACTTTGCATAATCAACCATTTATCAAAAAGTTTTTAGGGCGATGTGTCGCTTATTCCCAAAAGGATGCACTGGCCTTTGTGCAAGTTGTATACTGTAACGTTTTCGTAATTTCGCCCATTCTCTCATTTTATGTTTTCTTTAAACCAATTTCAGAGGCATTAAAAAAGAGCTCTCTCCGGAGCCCTTTTCCATAAGCATCATCTCTTGTTCTCGTGAAGGTTGTCCGCCTGGGTCCAACCTGTATATTCCAGTATGGAAGCCTTGTCCACCCGGGCCATCTTGTGTCTCCAGTCGCTGGGCTGCGTGCCCATGATTTCTGAAAAGTGCCTGTTATAGCTGGATACTGACCTGAACCCCACCTGCTCAGATATAGACAGTATCGACTCCTCCGTGGTCCGAAGAAGAATGCAGGATTGCAGTATCCGCGTAGTGTTCAGGTAATTGAGAGGACTGGTATTCATGATCTCTCCAAACACACGCCTGAAGTGGGTCTGGCTCAGATGGCACATGTCAGCCAGCTTCTCCATAGGAAAGTTCATCATATAGTTTTCTTTAATATAATCCAGAGCCGGCGAGATAACGATGGCATTCTCGTGAGCCACCTTCTCTCCTACCTGCTTGCCCTTCTCCGCAGTGTAGATCCTCATCATCTTCATAAATAATGAAAGCATCAGTCCCTTGACGGAAAGCTGATAGTTGAGGCTCTTGTGCTCCAGCTCTTCCTTTATGGTCATTACTATATTGTAGACATCCGGGTATTTATCCTTATTGAGGATCAGCTGGAAGTTCTGCATCATATCGATAAAAATGTCCGCATGAGGCGAGGAATCATCGAACACACCCTTGAGCATCTCATCGGGCTGAACGAATATATAGGACCAGAGACTTGCCTCACCCTTGCTGCTGTAGGTGGTGTGGGGAACGTTCCTGGATATAAAAGTCACATCCCCGGCCCTGAAGGGTGCCGGCTCATTGTCGAACTCAATAAAACCGCTGTCCGTATGGCAGATGCCTATTTCAAGGCAGTTGTGGAAATGAAGCTTGCCTGACTTAACATCTGAAATATGCCACCTGTCTCCCGTCAGAAGTAGTATGGGAAAGTTCATCGGAAGCTCATAATTCCTGTATTCTATTACGGTTTTCTTGGGTTTTGCCATGACCTTCATCCTCACTTTAGTCTGATTAAAAATATTTTGGATAATTCAAGTAATTTCAGGATATTCCTGGCTAAAAAGTTGATGCCTCTTGAGTAATTATTGCAAAATCTTCCTCAATAATTGCTCTTTTGGTATCACTCAGATATCGATAATTGTACATAATCGGATCTGATTAGTCAAATGGTTGATATTGCACAGTTTTTTTTGCTACTTGCATAGACATTTCGACCATCCACTAATAAAATAATCATCAAAATCACACTAAAACCTATCAAGGGGAGAGTTTACACTATGGCTAACCTTATTTATGACAAGGCTGAGATTGAAGCAGCCATTGATTCCATAGTAAAGAGAACAATGCGTATGGACCTTACCTGGGACTGGCCCGGAGGCGTGGCTTACTACGGAGTTTGCGCCGCCTATCTTGCCACTGGTAAGAAGGAATATATAGACACTCTTAAGGAAAGAGTGGACGAATACATCGAGCTGGGACTTCCCTCCTGGACAGTTAACACCTGCGCCATGGGACATGCCATGCTCACTTTATATGAATACACCAAGGATGAGAAGTATCTTGATATCGCCAAAAGCAAGATCGATTACCTTGAAAAAGAAGCACTTCGCTTCGGTGACAATGTGCTTCAGCACACTGTTTCAGTGAACAACGATTTCCCTGAGCAGTGCTGGGCTGACACACTTTTCATGGCAGCATTTTTCCTTTTAAGAGCAGGAGTCCTTCTTAAGGATGAGAAGCTTATCGATGATGCCCTCAATCAGTACTACTGGCACATCAAGTATCTTCAGGATCCCGCCACAGGACTTTTTTACCATGGCTACAATAACATCACAGGCGACCACATGTCAGGCTTCTTCTGGGGAAGAGCCAATGCCTGGGCTGCTTACACCATGTCCATGGTTGGAAGGATTCTTCCGGAGTGCTATCTCTATCCGAAGTTCATGGATATAGCAGGATCTCTTAACGAGCAGCTGGCTTCCATCAAACTTCTTCAGACAGAGAACGGACTTTTCAGAACCATTCTTGATGATCCTGAGTCCTATGAAGAGATCTCCGCTTCCTGCGGAATCGCTGCAGCCATGATAAATAAAGGCAATCCTCTTCACATCAAGTACATCAACAAGGCCACCAAGGGCATACTTGATAACATATCTGAGGACGGCAGAGTTCTCAATGTTTCAGGGGGAACCGCAGTAATGAAGGACCGCGAGGGCTATCGCAACATTTCAAGGGATTGGATTCAGGGTTGGGGCCAGGGCCTTGCTCTTGCATATCTTGCCGGTGTTCTTGAATATGACAGGGTAAGAAGCGATGGCGCTCTGTAATAACGCAAATAAACTATTGGGGGAACTTGTATGAGTTCAAATGAAAAAAGGGATGGGTTCACTCTTCCCGGAGAAGCAGGCTACGAAAACTTAACACTTGAACTTGCAAAACGCTGGGGGGCTGATGTAATAAGGGATAGTGATGGTACCGTTTTATCAGAGGAGATCTTAAACTCCGGCTACGGCATCTATTCAACTATTTGCATCATAAGAGATCACAACGACTGGGCAAGGAAAAACATGGACAAACTCCAGCAGACCTTCCTTATGACCCAGCCCAAGATAGCAGATGACGGATTTCTCACCTTCCACCTTCTGGATGACTTCTTCGAGGAGCAGTTTGTAATCAATGATTCCCCTGCATCCATGAAATACTGGCAGGTATTCGACAGAACCGCCAACAGAGAGATCAGCTCTAACTTCTGGACCTATGAAAAGGAAGCGGGCAATGTCATCGTCAACAACGTAATTCCATGGCATCACTATACAGTGAGCTTTCTGGCATACAGAGTGTGGGAAGAGATCTCAATGTACAACCACACCACTAACAACTGGGACAAAGAGCACCTTATGCCCATAGATCCCATATATCCCGAAACACAGGAATATATGCTGAAATGGCTTGAGGACTGGTGCAAATCTCATCCCGCCACCACTGTTGTTCGCTTCACTTCCATGTTTTACAACTTCGTATGGATCTGGGGAAGCAGCGAAAGAAATCGCTATCTATTCACTGACTGGGCATCCTATGACTTTACTGTAAGTCCCAAGATGCTGGACAGCTTTGCGGATAAGTACGGCTACAAACTCACCGCAGAGGACTTCATCAACAAAGGCTCTCTCCATGTAACCCATATGCCGCCCGTTAAGACTCAGCGTGATTACATGGATTTTGTTAATTCCTTCGTAGTCTCCTACGGAAGACAGCTGGTTGACCTTGTTCATAAATATGGCAAAAAAGCTTACGTCTTCTATGATGATAGCTGGGTAGGTGTAGAGCCCTACAGCAGAAGATTCAGGGACTTTGATTTCGACGGCCTTATCAAATGCGTATTCTCAGGCTATGAAGTAAGACTCTGCGCAGGAGCTGATGTTAAGACCCATGAGCTTCGCCTTCATCCATATCTTTTCCCGGTAGGTCTTGGAGGCCTGCCAACCTTCGCAGCAGGTGGTAATCCCACAAAGGATGCCAAGGAATACTGGATCCACACAAGACGAGCCCTTCTTCGTGCCAAAATAGACAGAATCGGACTTGGGGGCTACCTACACCTGGTGGAAAAATATCCCGATTTCGTAGAATATATCGAGAAGATTTCAGATGAGTTCAGACTTATCCGTGACCTTCATACCAAAGGAGCACCTGCCACTCTCAACATCAATGTAGCAGTTCTCCACAGCTGGGGAAGTCTCAGGAGCTGGACTCTCAGTGGGCATTTCCATGAGACCTACATGAATGACCTTATCCATATCAATGAAGCCCTGTCCGGACTTCCTGTAAATGTGGATTTCATAAGTTTTGAAGATGTTAAGAAGAACAGACTTTCCAAGTATCAGATCATCATCAACGCCGGAGCTGCAGGAACAGCCTGGAGCGGCGGAGATAACTGGAAAGATCCCGCTCTTGAGGAGATCCTTTCAAAATGGGTTTATGACGGCGGAGCATTTATCGGAGTTAACGAACCATCTGCCACAGAGGGCTTTGATACAGCCTTCAGGATGGCCAATATTCTTGGTGTTGATAAGAATATTCCTGCCAAGGTCTGCCATGGAAAATGGTCCTTCGAAGTTTCAGATATCAAGGGTCTCATTCCGGAAGGCGCATATATTCCAAAGCGCGGCAGCGTAAGACTCACCAATGGCAAGGCCCAGGTAATATGTCAGTCAGAAGGGGATCCATTATTTACAGTTAACTCCTTCGGCAAAGGAAAAGGTATCTATTTATCAACCTTTGAAACCACAACTATCAACAACAGATTGCTCCTTAACATATTGATCTATGCAGCCGGATTATCTATGGAGCAGAACTATATAACAGATAACGCCAATACAGAATGTGCATACTTCCCGGCAGACAAGAAGCTTATTGTTATCAATAACTCTGAAGTGCCACAGACAACAGGCGTTAGAACTGAGAACGGTGTCATCACCATTGAAAATATTCCCCCTTACGACACCGTGGTCAGGGAAATATAATAGCACCCTATAATTACTTTTTTCTTCTTTACAACTCTTATTTTTCAAAACAAAAGCGTGATGATTCTCCCCGAATCAATCACGCTTTTGTATTATCCATATTTTATTAAGATCAGAATCCTGCTTTCTTCAGGAGATCAGCGAGAGATGTTGTTGCCTCTCCATCGCTCTCAAATTCGATCTTCTCTTCTGTTATCTCAGTTGCAGCAATCTCCTCAAGAGCCTTCATGCTAAGGCTGAGCTTGCCGTCCTTGATCTGAGTAACTTTAACCTTAACCTTCTGCCCCACCTTAAGAACTGCAGAAGGATGTGCAATTCTCTGATTGCAGATCTGAGAGATATGTACCAGTCCTGTCATGCCGTTTCCAAGGTTAACGAAAGCACCGTAGTTCTGAATGCTCTCAACAACACCCTCAGTAACAAGACCAACCTGTACATTGGAGATCATCTCAGCTCTCTTCTTGTCTGCCTCTTCTCTTAAATACTCTCTTGCAGAAAGAACCAGCTTGTTAGCTTCCTTGTCCGCATTGATAACTCTTACCTTAAGAGTCTTTCCAACGAATTCTGGGATCTTGTCCTCTTCTACATAGTTGAGATCAAGCTTGGATGCGGGAATAAATCCTCTGATTCCCTCAAGATATGCTACGCATCCGGCCTTAACAGCCTCTGAAACCTTAACATCCACATAGCTTTCAGAATCCATAAGCTCTTTCAGTTTATCCCAGGCAAGTACCTGATTGGCTTCCTTCTTGGAAAGAAGAATATTTCCCTGGCCGTCATCTGTGCTGACTACTGTAGCAGAGATCTCGTCTCCAACAGCTATATCTCTGTGAATAGAGAACTTAGGATCATCACTGAGATCCTCAGCCTTGATGATTCCCTGAGTATAATACTTAAGATCAAGTACTACCTCGGTATCCTTAACGTCTATTACTGTTCCCTCAAGGATGTCTCCCTCCTTGATCTTGCGAAAAGATCTGTCAATCTCATCCTTAAAGTCATTCATTGTTTCCTCTGGCATAGTAACCTCCCCTAATGTATTAGTTTATTTACATATTATTATAACACGTCTTTACTGAAGTTCTTCCCATTCTGCCTTGTTATTATCAAGATCTGATATAGTTTCTCCTATACAAAAAAATCTGTAAGCTAACTGCTTACAGATTCTTATAGAGGTGACAGGCGGATTTGAACCGCCGCTCAAGGTGTTGCAGACCTATGCCTTACCGCTTGGCTATGTCACCAAAACCAACATTGTTATTGTAAAGGCTGCCAGCACAAATTGCAAGCCTTTTTTAATGACTCCGACGAGAATCGAACTCGTGTTACCGCCGTGAAAGGGCGATGTCTTGACCGCTTGACCACGGAGCCTAAAGTGTAGCGACCGTGCTTCGGTGCTGTTATCGCTCTGCCCACTTCACTAAGATCGAAAGGACCTCGCTAAGTGTCTGTGCAGGCTTCGCACCAAATTCGAAAATACCTCATTAGGTGCTCTACCTCCCCCTGTCGGACTCGAACCAACGACACTTCGGTTAACAGCCGAATGCTCTACCGACTGAGCTAAGGAGGATTATTGAAAAATACAAATACCATGCTTTCGCATGGTACCTATTGTACCTTCAAAACCGAACACTGAATATCTTAA
>JAEEGL013062587.1_pt1 | contig 11393 bp, 9 predicted proteins | sample 9134231 | NCBI WGS metagenome assembly JAEEGL01 (sample SAMN16246548, study PRJNA631951) | gut metagenome | biome: gut microbiome; feature: rumen; material: fiber-attached | host: Bos | place: Iran: Karaj | collected 2018-10
GGTTTTCGGAGCAACAAAAAAGCTTGAGGAAACAATCCACACCGCTTATGAAAGAATTCATCCAAGAGCGATCTTCATAACAACCTCCTGTGCATCGGGAATCATAGGTGAGGATATCGAGTCAGTTGCTGACAAGGCTTCAAAGGAGCTGGGAATACCGGTTGTAACCTGTTCCTGTGAGGGATTTAGATCAAAGGTATGGACAACGGGATTTGATGCAGCTTATCACACCGTGCTTAGAGGAATTGTAAAGCCTCCCACCAAAAAGACAAAGAAGATCAACGTGGTTAACTTCTGGGGAAGTCATGTATTTGATGAAATCTTTGAAAGATTCGGATATGAAGCACAGTACATTATGCCTTTTGCTTCTATAGAAGAGTTGGAGCACTGCAGTGAAGCGGCAGCAACAATCCATATCTGTCCGTCACTGTCAACATACATGGGAGCAGGATTGTCACAGCTCTACGGAGTTCCTGAGATTACAGCACCTCCGGCATACGGAATAGATGGCACAGATGGTTGGCTCAGAGCGCTAGGAAAAGTACTCGGCAAAGAAGATGTAGCGGAAGAGCTGATCAAAGAAGGCCATGAAAAATATGTACCGGAAATAGACAAACTTAAGGAACGCTTCAAAGGTAAAAGAGCTTACGTTACAGCGGGAGCGGCCCACGGTCAGGCGCTTATCCATCTCCTCAGAGAGCTTGGATTTGACGTAATAGGTGCCAGTGTTTTTCATCATGACCCCGTATATGACAGCGGCGACAGAAACATGGATGTTCTGGCACATGCAGTAAAAACCTACGGTGATGTAAAGGATTACAGAGTCTGCAACAAGCAGAGCTGCGAGCTTGTAAATGCTCTTATCAGAAGTAAGCCGGATTTCATCATGGCAAGACACGGAGGTATGACACTTTGGGGAGCGAAGCTTGGAATTCCCACACTTCTTATAGGAGATGAGCAGTTCGGTATCGGCTACAAGGGAGCTCTGAACTACGCAAGAAGAATTGATGAAACTCTGGATTCCATAGAGTTTATTAAGAATTTTTCAAAGCATGCATCCAACCCTTATACAGAGTGGTGGCTCACTCAGGAGCCCGGTTACTTCCAGGGCGGAGGCAGCGGTGGATGCAGACCGGCTGCGAAAGTAGTTTGATGCCGGATTAAAAATCTATTGATCGGAGGAGATGAAAAAATGTCAGGAACGATAGAACAGCCAAGATTTACCTGCGGTCTTGGATCCATACAGAGCGTGGTGGCTATAAAAAAAGGCGTACCGATACTTCATTCAGGTCCAGGCTGTGGAGGACAGATCACCAGACTAATAGGCCAGGGTGAAGGTTATGCAGGAGGATCCACAGCACCTTGCACTAACGCAGAAGAAGCTGATGTAGTATTCGGGGGAGAGAAGAAGCTCCGTAGCGTTATAGAAAATTCCTTCAAGGTAATTGACGGAGATTTATATGTAGTTGTTACAGGATGTACAGCAGCTATAACAGGTGATGATGTGGCAGCGGTAACCGGAGAATTCCAGCTTGATGATAAGCCCATCGTATACGTTGAGGAGGGTGGTTTTAAGAGTAACAACTACGCAAGCCATGAGAGACTTGTAAACGCCATCATTGATCAGTACGTTGATAAGTTCAAGGAGAGCGATGAAAAGATACCGCACCTTGTAAATGTATTCGCATCAATTCCCTATCAGGATCCCTATTGGAGCGGCAACCTTGAGGGAATAAAGAAAGTCCTTGAAGACATAGGACTTAAGGTAAACATCCTGTTTGGTAACGAGTCTGGCGGCGTTGAGGAATGGAAGACAATTCCAAACGCAGAGTTCAACATTGTAATAGGCCCCTGGGTTGGTATAAAGATCGCAAAGCACCTCAAGGTTAAGTACAAACAGCCTTACATCCAGTTCCCTTATCTGCCAATCGGAGCAATTGAAACTTCAAGATTTCTTAGAAGTGTTGCAGGCTTTGCAGAACTTGATAATGAGAAGGTTGAGAGCTACATAAAATCAGAAGAAGCAAAGTATTATTCACACATTGAAAAGATGGCAGATTTCATGCTTGAGTTCAGATATGGAATTCCCAGAAGAGTTTACTCAATCGCAGACAGCTCTTACTCACTAGGTTTTTCGAAGTTCCTGCTTAATGAGCTGGGAATTATTCCCGGACCGCAGTACATAGTTGATGATATTCCTGAAAAATATCAGGACTATGTAAAAGAGCAGTTTGAGAATTTATCAGAGCTTCAGAGGAAGAGGGATATCGAAGTAATCTTTGATCCCGATGCCGGAAAGAATCAGCAAAGACTTGAAGATGATGCAAAGAACTACGCGGATAAGAGAATTCTTATACTTGGAAGTTCCTGGGATAAGAATCTGGCAGACAAGCTAAAGGCCGATCTTCTTATCATCTCAGTTCCTGTGCAGCACAGGCTGATCATGAACTGCGGATATACAGGCTACGCAGGAGGCCTTCGCGCAATAGAGGATATCTATGACAGAGTTCTTGCAACCTACAGATAAAAATAAAACGAGGAGCGTATGAAAAATGAGACAGATAGCTATTTATGGAAAAGGTGGAATCGGAAAATCAACAACAACGCAGAACCTTACAGCTGGCCTTGCAGAGCTTGGCAAGAATGTCATGGTTGTAGGCTGTGATCCCAAGGCTGATTCAACAAGACTTCTTCTTAATGGTCTTGCTCAGAAGACAGTTCTTGATACCCTTCGCGAGGAGGGTGAGGTGGATGACCTTGATCTCATCATGAAGACAGGCTTTGGAGGAATCAGATGCGTAGAGTCAGGCGGACCTGAACCGGGCGTAGGCTGCGCAGGTCGTGGAATAATCACATCAATCGGAATGCTTGAAGACCTCGGCGCATACACGGATGACCTTGATTATGTATTCTACGATGTCCTTGGAGATGTTGTTTGCGGCGGATTTGCGATGCCAATAAGAGAGGGAAAAGCAAAGGAAATCTACATTGTCGCTTCAGGCGAAATGATGGCACTTTACGCAGCTAACAACATCTGCAAAGGTATCCAGAAGTATGCACTTAAGGGTGGGGTAAGACTTGGAGGAATTATTTGTAACAGTAGAAATGTAGACAGAGAGCATGATCTTCTCAATGCATTTGCAAAAGAGCTTGGAAGCCAGCTCATCTATTTTGTACCCAGAGATAACGAGGTTCAGCGTGCGGAGATCAACAGAAAGACTGTTATTGATCACAATCCCACACATCCTCAGGCGAGAGAGTACAGACACCTGGCAGAAGCAATCGAGGCTAACGAGCAGTTTGTTATCCCTAAGCCAATGACGCAGGAGAGACTGGAGGAGATCCTTATAGAGTTTGGCCTTATGGAGAATATCAAGGACAGCTATGCAATATAAAAAGTAACAGAAGGTTGGTGATTTACATGATTATCAGAACGGCATTCGCAACCAGCGACGGTCTTAATGTCGACAGACATTTCGGTGCCGCGGAGCGATTTGACATATATGAAATTAATACCGAAGCAGAGGATTACAGACGGATTGAGATCAGACAGGTGGAAAGAGCCTGCCAAGACCACAAGCACCATGACGAGCGAATGAATGCCGTGACGGAAACAATTGAGGATTGCCATGCAGTATTTGCAGAGTGCAGCGGCAATGGTGCAAGAACAGTGCTTGAGAGGAAACAGGTTCAGGCCATTGATGTGGACAGACCGGTCATGGCAATTCTGCAGAATATTCTTTATGGAAGAGTAAAGCTCATCGACAGGAGGTATGCAGAAGTTGAGAAACCAAGGAAAAATCAGAATTTCCAACATCTCCAGAAAAAGCACCCTTGCATGAGCGGAGGCGCAAACATGACAGTAGGAAGAATCCATCTTCCGGTGAGCCCATCCTGCAACATTCAGTGTAAATTCTGTACTCGCCGTTTTGATAAGTCGCTTATAAGACCCGGCGTGAGCTCATTGGTATTAAAACCCCAGGAGGCTGTGGAAACAATTAGAAGAGCAAAGGAGCTTTGCCCGGAGCTTTCAGTAGTGGGAATCGCAGGCCCCGGAGATACACTGGCAACAGACTCAGCACTTGAGACTTTTGCTTTGGTGAAGAAAGAATATCCCGAGCTCATAAGCTGCCTTTCAACCAATGGTTTCTGCCTTCCCAAAAAGGTGGACAGAATTGCGGAGATTGGAATTGAGACCATAACAGTTACCGTCAATGCTATCGACCCTGAGATAGAGGCACAGATAAATGAGTTTGTCATCGATGAAAACGGTGTAAAACATGAAGGAATAGAGGGAGCAAAGCTTCTCATTCAGAATCAGCTTGAAGGAATAAAACGCGCGGTAGAGCTTGGAATAGTTGTAAAGATCAACAGTGTCATGGTTCCGGGAATTAACAGTTCACACATCGAAGAGGTAGCAAAGAAGACCTCAGAGCTTGGCGCTTCAATACTTAATATTATTCCATTGATTCCACAGAATGGAATGGCTGAAATACCGGCACCTACCTGCCATGAGCTTGAAGAGGTGAGACAAAAAGCAGGCAGATACATTGAAGTCTTCAGACACTGCCAGCACTGCAGAGCTGATGCCCTGGGAATCCCGGGGTCAGGAAAAGACCTTCACACAGAGCTGTATAAGGACAGAAAAGAGGAGGTGGCTGAGACCTTCAGTCACGGTTGAGAAAAAGACATAAAGGGGATATGTCCGGTTAAACCGGCCATGTAAGACGAATATGAGTTATGTCGAAATTGAGAATTTACAAAAAACATATAACGTTCGGGGAGAAGATTTAGAGGTTCTAAAGGGCATAGATTTAGTGGTCGAACAGGGAGAGATTTACGGCATCATCGGTTTTAGCGGCGCAGGCAAATCCACTCTGGCGAGATGTATCAACAGGCTTGAAACTCCAAATGGCGGCTCCATAAAGGTCGGAGGAGTAGACATCCTCGCCCTTGATAAAAAGCAGCTCCTGGAGGAGAGAAGAAAAATAGGAATGGTTTTCCAGAATTTCAATCTCTTCGATTCAAGAACTGTGTACAGGAATATCGCATATCCATTGGAGGTCAGCGGTTTCCCAAAGAGCAAGATAAAAGAAAGAGTTCATGAAACAGCGGAGCTTGTTGGATTAACGGACAAGCTGGATGCATATCCCGGAGGCTTATCAGGTGGACAAAAGCAGAGAGTGGGAATAGCGAGAGCGCTTGTAAATAAGCCGGAGCTCCTTCTTTCTGACGAAGCTACATCAGCCCTGGATCCCCAGACCACAATCCAGATTCTTGATCTTTTAAAAGAAATAAATAAAAAGGCAGGCATAACGATTCTGATGATAACCCACGAACTTGATGCCATCAGATACAGTTGCAACAGAATGGCGGTGCTTGAAGAGGGAAAAATCATCGAGAAGGGAACCGTTGCAGGAATCTTCAATAATCCAAAGAGCAGGACAGGTGAACTGTTCGCCAAGGTGTTTAATGAGTTCCAGAATATAAGCCTGTCGGAGGGAGCGGGAATATGAGTTTACTTGATTCATCTTTATGGGATGTTATTGTTGCTTCCTTCAATCCTGATATATGGAAGGAGCTTGTAAAACCTGTCGGAGAGACAATTTATATGACGGTTATATCGTCACTTATAGTTTTGATATTAGGAATACTACTCGGAATTTTCCTTACTATTACAAGTCCTGATGGACTGCTTCCGCTTACGGCACCTTATGTGACTGCAGGATGGATCATTAACGTCTTAAGGTCACTGCCTCAGATGGTCATGATAATACTGATGATACCTGTAGCAAGACTTATCTTTGGAAAATCCTACGGCACCAATGCATGTATCATCGCCATATCAGCCAGTTGCATTCCGATGTATGCGAGGATTGTTGAAAGCTCTCTTTTGGAAATCGGTAAAGGAAAAATAGAGGCTGCCAAATCAATAGGAAGCACCAATTTTCAGATAATCACAAAGGTTATCATTCCCGAAACAATGCCCGGCTTAATAAGAGGCTTCACGGTAGCGGTCATTTCCGTTATTTCGATGACAGCCCTTGCCGGAATGTTCGGGGCAGGCGGTATAGGGGATATCGCCGTGAGATTTGGATATCAGAGATTCCAGCATGACAGGCTTTTTGCCTGCGTATACATTCTGGTGGTTCTGGTTCAGGTCACTCAGGGAGTAGGAAATCTCATATCAAACAGAATATTAAAAACAAGAAATTTATTGTGATGTATGATACGCCGCAAGGCGATCAGAATAGAACTCTAAAACGCAAAGCACATTTAGGAGGAGAAAACTATGAAAAAAAGAACCTTATCAATCACATTAACTGCAGTGACAGCACTTTCACTTCTCGCAGGCTGCGGAAGCAGCGCAGCTGATTCTTCCAAGGCAGCAGACACAGCTCCTGATGCTGTGGTCGAAGTTGTGGATGAAGCTACAGCCACAGCGGATGCTCCGGCAGAAAATGAGACAGTAGTCCTCAAGGGAATTGTTGATCTGGTGCCTCATTCAGAGATCATTGAGTATGTTAAACCTAAGCTCGCAGAGCAGGGCATTGAAATCGAACTTGTTTCAACCGCTGCAGATGCTACAACTAACGAGAAACTCAACTCAGGAGAAATTGATTTCAACTATTTCCAGCATGATCCCTATCTTCAGTCAGAAATAGAGGCCAATGGATACGATCTGGTTGACGCAGGTGATATCCATGTAGAGCCAATCACAGCTTATTCAGATAAGTACACATCCAAGGACGAGATAAAAGAAGGTGATGTAGTAGCTATTCCAAATGATGCTACAAACGAGTACCGCGCACTCAGAATCCTTGAGCAGAATGGTTTTATCAAACTGGCAGAGGGTGTACAGGATTCTCTCAGTGCATCAGTAGCAGATATTGAAGAATATGTAGTGCAGCTTGAGATTGTAGAGCTTGATTCAGCTCAGATCATACCTACCAAGGACGATTATGACTTCTTTATTACAAATACCAATAAAGCACTCGAGGCAGGTATTGATTCAGCGAAGCTTTTCAGCGAAGGTGCAGACAGCCCCTATGCAAACATCATTGCAGTCAGAACAGAGGATAAGGACAACCCTGCTATCAAAGCTCTTGTAGAAGCCCTTCTTGAAGAGGATACACAGAAGTTCATCGAGGATAAGTACAATGGAGCGGTTATTCCTGTTAAGTAATCGCGGGTTAAAGGTAAAACTTATAACGGTTAATAAGAATTACTTAATTTAACAATACTTCCTGACGTGGTAATATAGTCTCAACAAGAAAAAGGAGGAGTTTCAACAATGGGACAGATATTTGAAAGCGCACTTGAACTCATAGGAAAGACACCTGTTCTCAAGCTGAACGGATACAGCAAAAACGCAGGGATTACAGGGGCTACAATTCTTGCAAAGCTTGAATATTTAAATCCTGCAGGATCGGTTAAGGACAGAATTGCCCTGGCAATGATCGAGGAGGCTGAGAAGAACGGAAAGCTTAAGCCGGGTGCGACAATTATAGAGCCTACATCAGGAAATACCGGAATCGGTCTTGCTGCTGTAGCAGCAGCCAAGGGTTACAAAGCAATCCTTACACTTCCCGATACCATGAGTGTAGAGAGAAGAAATCTTCTGAAGGCATACGGTGCAGAACTGGTGCTCACAGAGGGTGCCAAGGGCATGAAGGGAGCTATTGCCAAGGCTGAGGAGCTTGAAAAGGAAATTGAGGGATCGATCATCCTCGGACAGTTCATCAATCCTGCGAATCCTGCGGTTCACAAGGCTACTACAGGTCCTGAGATATGGGAACAGACAGATGGAAAGGTTGATGTTTTCATCGCAGGCGTAGGTACCGGCGGAACCATAACAGGTGTTGGAGAGTATCTTAAGGAGCAGAATCCCGATGTTAAGGTCATAGCTGTTGAACCCGCATCAAGCCCTGTACTTTCACAGGGAACATCAGGTGCTCACAAAATTCAGGGAATCGGAGCAGGTTTCGTTCCTGAAGTTCTCAACACTAAGGTATATGACGAAGTACTCGCAATTGAAAATGACGACGCCTTCGAAGAAGGCAGAAGATTCGCACTTTCTGAGGGTATCCTTGTAGGCATCTCATCCGGTGCAGCTCTCAAGGCAGCAAGGATAATCGCAGAGAGAGAAGAGTATAAGGGAAAGAACATCGTAGTTCTTCTTCCTGACTCAGGTGACAGATATCTTTCAACACCTTTGTTTGCAAACTAATAAGACATGGGGACGGTTCTGTTGACTTGTTTATAAAAAATAAGCTTAGAAATTGCCGACTAAGTAAAAACTAAATCCTTCCTACTACTACAAGCTGTAGTATGGTATCATGTTTGAGACGAACTAACATTGGGGGAGTTCACATGACCATATTACAGCTTAATTTTTTACAGGAGGCAAGGTATGAGAGAAGTAATTGAGAAAAGAACCGAGTTACTGGCAGAAAACCAGGCAACATTATGTAAGGCATTTAAACTGGAGCACAGCCTGACTAACGCAGTTGTTGCAGCTGCCTTTGCAGAACAGGATAGAACAGCAGATCCGGAACTTATCAAGGAATCCAGAAAACTGCTCAAATCAAAACAGGGAGTGTTCTCTGATTTCAGATCCTACAACGAGCTGATTGTTTCAACTAGAATGGCACTCAGCGAAAATCCTGAGAAATACTTAGAAGAGGTAATGGAAGTCTATGATATGTTCCAGAAGGGGAAGTTCTTCGGATCTTCATACAGAGTACTTGCAGCGATGTCAATCGTCGACCAGGGCAAATTCTCTGAGGCTGACGCTATAGTTGAGAAGACAAAGACTCTTCTTAAAGAGATGAATAAGGTTCACCCCTTTATCACCTCAGATGAGGATACATGTTTTGTGGTGCTCCTGGCTATGACAGACAAGTCAGTTGAAGATATCCTCACAGAACTTGAGGAATCATATAAGGTCTGCAAGAAGAATTTTGCATTCCATGATAATGCAGCATATTCACTTGCTCAGGTCCTTACTGCATATGATGGTGATTTCCAGTCCAAAGCCGACAAGGCATTCGACTTCTTCAATGCATTCAAGGAAGCCGGAACAAAGTATGGCAAGGAGTATGAGCTTGCATCTCTCGGCGCTCTCATAGACATTGATGCTGATAAAAATGATATCGTTAACGAGATCATCGAAGTCGCTGAATACCTGAAGGGCAAGAAGGGCTTCGGCATGCTGGATATGGGTAAGGAAGGCCGCCTCATGTTTGGAACTATGCTTGTATCAGGTGCATATCTCTCCGGAGACAAGGCTAACGCCTCCTCAATCGGCGGAGATATCGGCAGAATTGTCGCACTCCAGACAGCTATCTTCATCACCATGATGATTCTTATTTCAACTACAACAGCTGCATCAGCAGCTTCACACTAAAACAAAATGGACCAGGAACGGAATGCCTGGTCCATTTTTATTGTATCTCTGCTTGTGCTTAAGTGATTAGCACTGAGTTTTTGTATATTACTTTTTATCTGTTTTTAGGGATTTGGTCTTACTCCATGCTCCCCATCCGGCAGAGTTATAAGCTCTTGCCTGAACATATACCTTCTTTCCCTTCTTGACTTTAATGGTGAAGGTATTTTTGGTGGATGCTTTGATGTTTGTCGACCACTTCTTGGCATTTCCGACTTTGTAGCGGATCTGATACTTGGTTGCTCCTGCCTGCTTGGTAACGGTTGCCTTTGCTTTGGCACCTTTAACCTGTGAGAGCTTGACTGTAGCTTTTTTAGGCTTGGTTACAGAGGTGTCGGGAGCGGGAGTAGTATCAGTATCAGAAGTATCAGAATCTGTACCTTTAGTTACCCATTTGTAATTGAATACTACTACCCAAGGAGCGCCCCAGTCATAGTATGAGAATGTCAGGGTATCATTTTCCTTATTTTTCTCAAGCATAGAATCCGTTACTTTATAGGTCATGTTCTTGACTTCATCCGGTCCATCGATATAAAAGCTGGAGCCATAATCTTTTCCGTTAGCATCATACGGGGTCAGATAGGGGCTGCCCATATCCTTCCAGGTGGATACATTTTTACCATAGCTCATGTAAATATAATTGGTTGCTTTTCTTCTATAGCCGCCAAGAGCCGTGGCATTGACTTTAAATAAATCAGCGCCGCTCTGCTTAATTACACTTTCAGGATGTTTGATTTCTAATTCGAAATTCGTCCAGCTGTCTGTGCCATCAGATACTGTATGACCTGCTATGACACGTTTATTGGCTGCATCATCATATAGAACGGCTCCCTTTACAGAAGAATCAACTCGTTTTCCGTTGGGATGGAGCTCATAGCTGGTAAGTACCCATGCGGGATCAGTACCGGTATATTTTGTAGTAACATCGACTACCTTGTCTGATACCGGGCTCAATCCGAGGCCTGAATTCCATTTGTATTTAAATCCTATGCCGCCGCGTTCCTCATTGTTGCCCCAGTTGAGAAACCAGATAGTCATCGTCTGACCGGGATAAATTCCATTAGGGAATGTCCATATAAGCTGCTTGTCGCAAAAATGAACGAACCCGCTGCCGTCTGTCAGAGGATCATCGTCTATTTCTGCGGTGATTCTGGGATCTCCCTTTGGATTCTTCGAATCATAGAACATGGATCCATAGGGATTATCAGTTATATAGTCCAGATCCTCCACAGGATCGGATGGATTTGAATCGGTTACAGCAAGGTAGTAAATAACGTTGCGGAAACCCTCTTTAAAAGTACGGTCATGCGCTGTGACATATGCATGAAAGCTCTTTTTGGTTCCGCCGGCTACTGTCTGTCCGGGGAATTCACAGTGTCCCTTAAATGTTATTTGATCTTTCGGTGTTGTTATAACAGCTTCAGTCCCACCACTGTATTCAGTAGTGACTTTGGAGGTTGACGGCTTCCAGGACGTGATGCCCTGGTATTCCCATTGACCGGTAGTTACCTGAGCCTTTGCAGTCATTGGAATCGATATTCCAACTGCAAACATTGATGATAGTGTCAGAACAGCAGCAAGTGCTGTAGCAGTGACTGATTTGATAAAGCCCTTTTTCATATTTCGCTGCTCCTTTCTGTTACATGACGAGATAAACATATGTATAAAATAATTATAATTTCTTGCTAAGTACCCATACAACGAACAGCGAATTAAATGTTTATTAACTTTTGATAACCGAAAAAGTGGGCGTGGTACGGGGGCAGGTCCATTTTGGTTAAAGAACCAGAGGCACGGGGTAGTAGTCCATTTTTTGTAATCCGTCCTCCCGGATGTATAAATCATGTTTGCACAGTTAGGTTAATGGGGATAAATTATAACTATTAAGTACAGATGAATTTATTTATGGAGTGTGACGATGAGTGAATTGTGGGATGTATATACA
>JAEEGL013154445.1_pt1 | contig 11393 bp, 9 predicted proteins | sample 9134231 | NCBI WGS metagenome assembly JAEEGL01 (sample SAMN16246548, study PRJNA631951) | gut metagenome | biome: gut microbiome; feature: rumen; material: fiber-attached | host: Bos | place: Iran: Karaj | collected 2018-10
AGCGGTAACGTCGCATGTCATATCCAATGGCGTTCCCTCAAAATGGTCTCGCATATCAGCCTGCAAATCCTGGAGCGATAGAGGCTTGTCAGGTTTTATCCATAAAGGCAAATGGTCGCAGCTGCTGAAATCCCCGTTAATATATGGAAGGTATTTGTCAATCTCTTCTGCGTTGTAATGGTGCCGGAAAAAACTCCACACTCTGGCATCAGCATAACGTACATTCTCAAAATCAATGGGGCAATAAGCATCTCTGAAAGAGAATTCTTCATCTTTGCCAGAGAAAAATCCCTTTTCTCGTGCAAACGAGATTACATCATAGGCATACACACACTCTACCTCCGGCTTGTTAATATAGCCAATATTGCGGCTGCTAATACTCTTATATGAACGCCGTTTCTCAAGAGGGAACTGACGGATGCGACTAAGGTTGGCATGAGCACAAATGCAGTCATCAGGAATACGCAAAGCCACCCATACCGCTCCTTTCCTATCAGGGCCTTTGCCTATAATTTCCATAATCCAGGCTTCGTCAGGGTCACATACCGTGATGCTCTCACCACTACTGTTATATCCATATTCCTCTACCAAACCCACCATGCAACGAATAGCTTCGCGAGCAGTGGACGACCGTTGCAAAGCCAACCGCATGAGGCTAAAATAGTCAAGTAATCCATCTCGGTTCTGCAACTCAAGTCTTCCGTCGAAGGTGGTTTCGACAATAGTAACCTGTTTCTCGTTCATCAGACCGACAACATTGTAAGTATATTCCACCTGGTCAACAAATTGTCCCTCATGAGATGGTCCCCAACCATGAATGGCAATTTTTTCACCTTTGGCATGTCGACCTGCAGGGCTATAGAACAACGAACCAGAGAAACCAAAGCCGTCGCAATTGTAGGAACACATCACACTGCCATCACGCGAAGCCTTCTTTCCTACTATCAAATTGGTACAAGCTTGTGTAGGCATAGATGTCAACAGAACCCACAAAATTACCACATAATAAACTAAACTTTTCACGGTACTTTATGTTATCATTGTAAAAAAAAACAATCTCAATAATTGGATATATAGTTCAATGCGGCATCAAGTTGGGGAGCGAAGTCTCCATTATGGTCTTTGCGGAGTACAATTTGGTCGGGAATATGTCCAATGCCTTCTGTCACCTTGCCACCAATTAGAGCCTCAAATGTAGAGGTATAAACATAGTGCCCATAGAACGTCATACCATCTCCGAAAGGTCCACCATAGTTGAGGTTGATGTCAGTGTAAGGCTGTAAAGGGCCGGTTGCTCCGTATGTACGCTCACCAATTGTGTGGCATGTGGGAAGCACCTCCTTGGCACAGAAAGGTTCTATCTCACCCATACTGATGGAATTGATGTCGCAAATAATAACATAGGGTATGTTCTCCGCAGTGATGTCGCGATGGTATGTCTTGTTAGGGTAAATATAGTATGGCAGCCACTGCGAATATTCATAGCGTCCCGGTCCTTCTTTGTAGCGTGTCTTCATTACTTCGGCACGTTCACTGAGGAAGGTTCCAATGAGATAGTCTAAGTCATCCTGGTAACCACCGTTGTTGGCACGGTTGTCGAGGATAATGCCAGCCAGTTTGTTACGAGGAGTATCGGTAATCGCACGCAGCCAATGATCAAGAAGTTGAGCCCCTGCACTTGTTTCTGAGCCGTCGCCAAGGCTAAGGATAACAGGCGTAAACGCCGCCATAGACTGCCAAAGATAAGGTACTAACCGCCCGTCTGACAACTGAAATAGGATGTAGTGATATGTGACCGAGGAGGAAATGGCCTCTTCTTGGAAGGGAAATGTGCCTGATTCGTGAATCAGAATGGTGTATCCCAAAGAATCTATACCGTTGAGAAAGGAGAGAATGGAGTTCTTCTCAATGTTAGACTGCTCGATGAAATAGTCTCGCTCACTGACTTCTGCTCTGCCTGGCCGAATGACAGCCAAACGTCCACCTTCAGCGGGAACAGGGTGTATGTTCTGTATTGAAACCATCATGTGGTGGTCTTTCATACCGTCGAAGATCTCGCTGTAAGTATTGTTGAGTTCATCAATCGAGACATCAAGGCCCGCAGCATGGCGTTGGTCAAATGCTTTGAAACGGGGCAAATATTTGTCGTAAATAGCATCCCAATCGGTAGAGTCAACATCCCAGAAAACATAACCAGTGCTGATACATTTCCACAGGAAAACAAATTGCTCCTCGTAGGTGCTGTATGCCAGTTTATGGCTCTCGCCAATATAAGGGACATAGTCGGACTCTTTGCGACAAGAACAAAAGAGAACGACAATGGCGAAAAAAAGGATGATTATTTTTCTCATTGCTGTTGTTTTTTATTTAAATTATAGGTAATGCCCAGGAGTAGAGATGCCGTGTTCAAGTATCGGTAGTCTTGAAGATGATTGTAGCCGATGTGGTGGCTGAGAAGGTCGTAATGGAAGAGTGCGTCTAAGTTTATATCAAGGGAAGATGTAAGACGATAACTGAGAGCAACACCACCAGCAAGGCCGGCATCGAAACGACGATCTTCACGGGTAAATGTGCGTGGCTCATCGAAATCGGAGAAATATACGACGTAATCAGTCATCCCGTATGAGGTTCCTTTGACATGCTGGCTAAGCCAGTAGCCACAGTATGCTCCTACAAGGAAATGTCCGAACAGTTTTTGCCCTCCAAAAGAGAAATCAGCCATGAGGGGAAGCGTGATGTAGGTATTGAGATGATCGGTATAGACAGGAGAGATATAATTAAGATGCCGCTGAAGACGATGGTTGCGCTGCATAATATCGAGGTCTGCACGAAGTGACAACCACGGATTGACGCAATAAGAACCAACGAGTTTGAAATCATAGCTACAAAGAGGGCTATAGGACTCATCTATTCGATTGGCATGTGAACGGGAAATGCCCGTTAGGCTTGCCCCGCCACGTACCCCTACCGACCACTGTGCCATGACAAGCAAATGAATACAGCAGAATATAAGAAGTAATAGAAAACGTTTCATATAACAACAACACTAAGGATTATCAGATAATGAACAAAAACGGATTATTATCCGTTGGAAAGATAGAGAACAAAAAAAAGAAAGTGCAGCTGATTAGCACCAGCTGCACTTTGGTTTAGAGGATTAATCCTGGATGGCTTTGATGCCCGGAAGAGTTTTACCCTCAAGGTACTCAAGCATCGCTCCTCCACCAGTGGAGACATAACTCATCTGGTCGGCAAGACCCATTTGCTTGACAGCAGCCACGCTGTCGCCACCACCAACGGCAGCAAAACAGCCCTGCTTGCAAGCTTCGGCTACGCTCTTGGCAATACTATTGGTTCCTTTGGCAAAATTGCTCAGCTCAAACACACCGGCAGGACCGTTCCAAAGAATAGTCTTGCTCTTCATGATAATGTCATGGATGGCTTTACAACTTTCGGGACCGCAGTCCATACTCTCCCAACCTTCAGGAACTTCGCCGGAGGGGACTACACGGGTCTTGGCATCATTGCCAAACTTATCACCGATAACACTGTCGATGGGGAGGGTGTATTTTACTCCCTTGGCTTCCATGCGATACATCAACGCCTTGGCGAGCTCGATTTTATCGTCCTCACAAATGGAGTTACCGATTTTTCCTCCAAGAGCCTTGGTGAAGGTATAGCGCATACCACCAATAATAATCATATTGTCGACTTTGTCAATAAGATTTTCGAGAATGCCGATCTTACTGCTGACCTTGCTACCGCCGATAATAGCCGTGAAGGGACGAGGAGGATTGTGCATCAGTTTCTCAAGGTTGCGCACCTCGTTCTCCATCAAGAATCCAAAGTATTTATCTTTCGGGAAGAATCGGGCAATAACTGCAGTGGAACTATGTTCGCGGTGTGCAGCACCGAAAGCATCGTTAATGTAGCAGTCACCAAGGTTGGCAAGTTGCTCAGCAAAGCCTACACCACCTTCGGTTTCTTCGGGATAGAAACGGATGTTCTCAAGGAGCAGAACTTCACCATTTTTCAGATTTCTGGCCATCTCTTCGACCTTGCCCTCACCAAGGAGAGACTGGGTGAACTGGACGGGACGGTCGATAAGTTTGGAGAGATGTTTGGCAACGGGCTCAAGTGTGAACTCAGGTTCGAAACCACCTTTCTTAGGACGTCCGAAGTGAGCCATTATGATTATGGCAGCACCATCATTTAAGAGTTTGTTGATGGTGGGAAGGGATTCACGCATACGAGTGTCGTCGGTGATATTTTTGTTTTCGTCCATGGGGACGTTGAAATCCACACGGAGCAGGACCTTACGTCCTTTGAAGTTGACATCTTTTATTGATTTCATAGGCAATTTTATTTTAGGTTAATAAATAACAGGTATTAGGCTTCGGCATGATGGGGTTCGTGGACAGCCATGCCAATGTACAAAGCGGAAAGCATGGTGAAAACGAATGCCTGGATATAGGCAACCAGACATTCAAGAACGCTGATGAAGACACTAAACACAACAGAAATCACGGAGACTCCAGCCCCAACTCCCATCGACAGCGTGTTGCTGATAATGAAGATAATGACTACAAAGCCAAGTATAACAATGTGGCCGGCAGTCATGTTGGCAAATAGACGAATCATCAGCACAATGGGCTTGGTGAAGACACCCACCAACTCTACAACTGGCATAAGGGGAAAGATTTTAAGCCATGCGGGAACACCTGGTGTGTTGAAAATATCTACCCAATAATGTTTGTTGCCACTGAGGTTGGTGATGAGGAATGTGATAACTGCAAGTGTGGCAGTAACAGCAAGGTTGCCTGTAACATTAGCACCAGCAGGGAAGAACGGAATAAGTCCCATGCAGTTACTGAAGAAAATGAAGAAGAAAAGAGTAAGAAGATAAGGCAGATATTTCTGGTAGTGGGCCTCCCCTATCATAGGACGGACAATACTGTCACGAACAAAAACCACAAGCATTTCTACCAAAGACTGCAAACCTTTGGGAGCCTGGTTCTCACGCTTTTTGTATCCATTCTTGGCTATCATAATCATGACAATGAGCATGAGGACAATTATCATGATGGCAGCAGCCACTTTGGTAATGGAGAAGTCAAGAGGTTTTATCACATTGCCAGCCTCGTCAAGTCGTGGCTGCCCAGACTCGTCTACACAGATGATTTCTTCTTTCTCAATTCCACCCCCAACAAGACGATAGCCTTTATAGTCGGCGTGTCCGTGATGGAACTTGGAGGACATAAAGATATCGAGATGACCATCGTTTATGAGAATAACTGGCAAGGGGATTGCCACAGCATGCTCGGTACCCTGTTTGTCATAGTAATCAAACATGTGCCAAGAATGGGCGTCAGTCACGTGACCAATGATGGTGGAACCGGGATTGAAGCTGGATTCGTTCTCATGTGTTGCAGCCTCTTCGGTTTCTTGAGCTGACAACGACATTCCGAAAATGAATGTTAGTGAGAACAAAAATGTGAATAACTTCTTCATTGTTTTGTTTTTTTGATTAGGACTTAATCACTTGCTTTTGAAGTGTTGAAAAATATGTCCATCTGCAGTGTGTCGAACAATCCAAGTTGGTTTTTAGGTTCGGTCTTCGCAAGATTGGAACTATATTGTTTAAGTGCTTCTCGCACGATGCGTTTGACAGCAGTTGTACGCGTAATGCCACAGTTTCGAGCATACTGATTCAAAACATCGTCCTCCCTCTCGGGGAGGGCGATGCTGATTCTTTTTGCTTTGTGAACCTTAGACTTTTTCGTTTTAACTACTGCACACATAGGAGGGTAATAGATTATTTAATCTGATAGCCTTGTTCTGCCAATAAAGCTTTAGCCTTCTCAGCACGTGCGCTATCGTTGAGATCAACCGATGCGGCATAATGCAGAGTATAGATAATCTGGCAAGCATCTTGGGTAGCATTTCTAACACCGTCAGCCTTGGGTGTACCTTGATACTGTCCATAGTAGGCCAGCTCTTGGCTGTAGTACTTGAAAATGCTGTCCCAGATTTCTTTGGCACGGTCAAGACCAAACACATCACGATAGAGAGTAATCATCATGACACTGAACTTGTCGTATGGGAAGTTCTTTTCCGGGAAGTACTTATCGGAGAGTTCAAGCATCTTGCGAGCACGTGCAGTATCTCCTTTACTTATCAATTCTGATGCCGCAATGCTGAAAGTCTGACGCTGCACGGTTCCCATGTTGACACTGACAGGATCTACATAGAGGTCTGCATTCAGGTTACCCCAGTCAAGCGGATGCATCTGTCCATCAGCTCCTTTGTATCCGTTGATAAAGTAGTCGTACGATTCCTCGGTAAAATTCTGAACAACGTACTTGTTATCGCGCTTGTCAAGTAAGATAGGCTGAATTGCTTGAGCTTTGCAGGGCACAAGTTTGTAATTCATACCATCTTGAACAGAATACTGCCGTACAGGAGGAAAGACATCTTTAATATAACTGGGGTTCATGATATTGATATCACGCATAAACTTGTTGGTTCCAAGGATATCAAGAATCATAAGTTCGTGGCGGAAAAGGCTGCCCTTGGTAATTTGCCATTTGATAACGGAATCCACTTCGCTGGCCTTTTCTGCAGGAATTATACCTTTTGCCACCAACGCGGGTATATCAAGCGTAATCTTGAAATGAGTAGTCGGGAGAACTATGACATCCTCACCTTGACGACTGTCGTGAATGGTGAATTTCTCAGGATGGTCGCGCAACAAGGCAAGCACATCTGACACTTCAAAATAGTCACTCGTGCGGTCTTGCAGATATATAACATCCTTGCCAAGACCATAGAAATCCTTCGTCAAGGTAAACGGCATTGGTTCTGACTCATACAATTTATTGAACAATTGCTCAACATACCAATACATACCCGAAAGCGTATAGTTAAGGATGCGGACATCTGTACGGAATCCTTCTACCTCTTGGGCATACCAAAGCGGGAATGTATCGTTATCACCGAAAGTAATCAGAACACCGTTTTCATCAACCGAGGCAAGATAGTTCTTGGCGAAATCTCGGGCGGCATACTTTTCTGAACGGTCATGGTCATCCCAGTTCTGCGATGCCATAAGTACCGGCACACAAAGCAGGCATGCCACGAATACTACTGGAGTTATAATCTTTCGGAGATTCTCTTTCTTGAACAACTTGGTGAGCCAGTCAGCAAGAGCCATGACTCCTAATCCAATCCAGATAGCAAAGAAACTGAACGAGCCCACAAAGGCATAATCTCTTTCACGCGGCTGACGCGGAGGCATGTTAAGATATATGCCAATTGCTATTCCCGTCATAAAGAACATGATGAAAACAATGAAAGCATCTTTCTTATTTCGGAGTATATGATACCAAAGTCCACAGAGACCAAGCAACAATGGAAGAAGATAATACACATTCCGAGCCTTGTTCTCTTTCATGTGGTCGGGCAGATTATCCTGCGGACCAAGACGGGCCTCATCAATTGCTTTGATACCGCAAATCCAGTTGCCGTTCATGTAATCACGGGTGCCGTCACTATTAAAATAATGACCTTGAATATCGTTCTGTCGTCCGGCAAAATTCCACATAAAGTAGCGCCAATACATAAATCCCATCTGGTAGCCATGGAAATACTTCAAATTCTGGCCTGCCGTGGGCTTGTGGTCACCACGGCACTTCCCAGCCCAATATTCATAGAACTGAGGATGTTGACGGGATGCATCGTCACTATACATTCTTGGGAACAGCCCCGTGTGATTCTGACGATAGATGAACTTCTGCTGATAAGAAGCAGCAACATAACGATCTCTACCTTTCTCATCTTTTCCACGCACATACTTCGTGTACCCACGCTCTGCATCAATAGGCTTTCCGGCAGTATAGTACTGGCCATAGAACAACGGAGTGTCACCATACTGCTCACGTCCAAGGTAGGCGCGCATGGCAACGGCGTCTTTAGGAGCATTCTCGTTGAGAGGCGTATTGGTGTTGGCTCTGATTACCAAGAGGAAGAAAGTCGAATAGCCAATTACCAACATTAAAAATCCAAGTATGGCAGAGTTGATTACGGGCTTGTTCTTCTTTTTCTCAGAGGTATACCAAAGTCCCCAAACAACAAGTGCGGTAAGCAGAAGGAAGAACACAATAGTACCGCTGTTAAACGGCATATGGAGCACATTCACAAAGAACACATCAAATGCCGAGTCAACATTTACTATGCCAGGAATGATACCCCAAAGAATGAGTGCAAGCAATACAACTGAGATTACACCACTCCAGATGAATCCCTTAACCGTAGTTTTGGGCCACTTACGGAAATAAACAACGTACACTATGGCGGGAACTGTCAACAAGTTCAACAGGTGGACGCCGATGGCAATGCCTACCAACAGACACACCAGTACCAGCCAACGTAGCGAACGGGGATCGTCTGCCTGCTCTTCCCATTTCAGAATAGCCCAGAACACAACCGAAGTAAACAATGATGACATTGCATACACCTCACCTTCAACAGCCGAAAACCAGAATGTATCACTGAAAGTATAAGCCAATGCGCCAACAATACCGGCAGCATACACTGCCCATGTGCGCATGTCTTTCATGTCAGGATTCTTTGGGTCTGGGAGCAAATGTTTGCCCAACAGTGTGATACTCCAGAAAAGGAACAGGATGGTAAAACCACTGCACACTGCCGACATAACATTGACTGCATGGGCTACATTCTCGGGGCTGGAAAACATTGAGAAAATGCGTCCAATCAATTGGAACGAAGGGGCTCCGGGAGGGTGTCCCACTTGCAGTTTGTTTGCTGTTGCGATGTACTCGCCGCAATCCCACCACGAAGCTGTGGCCTCAGCAGTAAGGATGTAAACAACACAGGCTATCAAGCAAACCGCCCAGCCTATGATGTTGTTCATCAGATGGTACTTTTTCATAGTTCTATTGTAGAAATGTTGTTAAAATTCAAAAAAACAAATACTTTTAGTCTCGGTTGATGGGCATGGTCATGCAACGAGCACCACCGCCTGCACGGGGCAACTCGCTGGCCTTGAACGTGACAACAAACTTCTCATACTGATTCATATCCACTTTGCCACTGCAAACATCGTCGGCATCCAGCACACTGAAACCAGCTCTGTCAAGACTCTCTATCGTATTCACGTTGCGCTCATATCCAATAATCTTTCCATCGCCCAACGCGAAGAAATTGGCACCGCTATGCCACTGTTCACGGTCTTGATACCAACGATCAGGCCCGCCACAGAACACCGGCTCCATATCCATACCACATGCCTTTAGACCTTTAATCAGGTTTTCACATTCGGTTGTCTTTATTTTGCCATTGTCGCATTCTATCATTGTAGTGGCAAGATTGGTAAAGATACCGCTTTTCTCCAACATGGGCTGATACACCATGCACTGGTGACTGCCAAGAAATGTGAACACCATATCCAGATGGATAAACGAATCCGGATGGTGAGGAAGTTCCTGAACCAAGATTCTAAATTTGCCGCGTTCTTTGGCAAACTTCTCTGCCAAAAACTTGATACCCTTGTTATTGGTTCGGATTCCATTGCCTATGCACAAAAGGTCTGGAGAAGCAATCTGCACATCTCCACCTTCCGTCCGGGCAGACGAGTTCTCATCCATTGCACAGAACGTCTTCACACGGAAATAATCCTCAAAAATCGACTTATAAATAAGCGTCTCGCGTTGGCGTACCTTGAACGACATCGAGTTAATCAACACCTCATTATAAACCGATGAAGAAGCATCGCGGGTAAAAAACAAATTATACAAGGGCTTCAACGTATAACGTTCTTCCTTAAAACGCTCAGGGTCTGTGTCTTCATGATAAGGAACGCCTTCTATCAACTCCTTTGCAAGCTGCTCGCTCGGATGGCGCATCAACTCGTCAACCAAATAAGGACATCCATCTATCTCACAACTTTTCGTCACAATCAACTGTCTCACATCATCATTCTCCATCAAATCCAAAAGAATATCCTCAACATAATAAACCTTCGTCCATATCTCAAACACGCCGCAAAACGACGCGTATTCCTTGTCAACTATATGCTTGCTTAAAATATCGCTATACAATGCATCATTGGCATTATATGGAGTCATTCGCTCTATTTCCACTCCGGGTCGGTGCAACAACACAGCATTAAGCCGTCCATATTCACTTGAAACGTTTACAGCAGTTTTGGCCATATAAGTATTGTCTGTCATCTATCTTAATTTATTGTTATTCGTTGTATTGCAACATATTCTTTCCACAATAGTTCATATTGCAGATTCTGCAAATATACGATTTTTTTTCGATATTTTAATATTAGACACTTATTTTTTCTCCAATTTCCTAACCACCAATGTTAATAACCGTCTGTCTTTCCTTCCCCCTTCACCGTTCATTTCACTGAGTAGCACTTCACATAATACAAACAAGGCCGGAGACACTGTCATCCGGCCTTGCTTTATTTAAACAACCTAACAGTAAGGTCTATCTAAAAGGAATCTGATAACCAATCGTGAGCAGCAAGGCAATGTTGTTCCCCAAAGGAACAATGGCATTCGAATTCTCATCCGCAATTCGTTTCAAAACATCGGGGCTATCCGTAACTGCCATAAAACCATAGTCCAACTGCAACATCACCGACAAATCCTCATACTCATAGCCTACCCCAAACAAGAAACTGATGTCCAGACGATTCATCACATCGAATGCAGGCAGATCAAAAATATAATTCTGGTCACGCTGAGGCAATCCTCTGGTGAACTTACGATCCTGATACTTGCCAATCAACCCGAAGTTTACAGCAGGGCCAACGGACAACAGTCCAAAATGGCCAGGCTGACGTATCGGCAACTCATAACGCACCGTCGCCAAAATCGGTATCTGGGCATACAATGCATCATATTTTCCTTCACGGATTGACATCGGGGTCTCAAGCACCTCTTGGAATTTCGAGCCTCTACGGATAAGATTCAGACCCGTCTGCAAACAGAAATTTTCAGCCAGCAACGACTCAGATTGAGTGAAACCGAAAGACACAAAACCTCCCACATTTGCAGCAAGAATCGGTGAATTGTCTGCCAAGTCATCTACATGTGTGGCAAAGCCAACTCCCGCACGTACACCGTAGTTGAGAAACTGTGCCTGTGCAGTCGTCGCCATTACGGCCATCAGGGCCAATCCTATCAAAAATCTTTTCATAATTCCTTGTTATAAATTCGTGCAAAAATACGACTTTTTTTTGGATTATCGTTTTTTTTCTGTCTTTAAAGCTTGCGATAAATAAAATCAGTCATCAATTCGTACAGATTCAAACGGGTGTTCCCGCCATAAATGCTGTGGTTCTTGTTGGGGTAAAT
>JAEEGL013828445.1_pt1 | contig 11393 bp, 11 predicted proteins | sample 9134231 | NCBI WGS metagenome assembly JAEEGL01 (sample SAMN16246548, study PRJNA631951) | gut metagenome | biome: gut microbiome; feature: rumen; material: fiber-attached | host: Bos | place: Iran: Karaj | collected 2018-10
AAGACAGGCGTACAAGACAGGCGGCATGGCGTACAAGAGGAGCGACAAGGCGTATAGGGCGCACCGCGACGAGATGGCGGGAAGGCAGCGGGACGAGTCCGCCAGGGGACGGGACATAGGCGCGTGCCCATCGGTTGTAAACCCGGCCAGGAAGCGCCGCTGCGCGAAGTCGCTGAAGCTCTTCCTGCAGACCTACTTCCCCGCCAAGTTCCCCCTGAAGTGGTCGCCTGCCCACCTGGCCGTAATCGCCCGCATCGAGCAGGCTGTGCTGAACGGCGGGCTCTTCACGATCGCGATGCCGCGCGGCTCCGGCAAGACCACCATCTGCGTCTGCGCGGCTGAGTGGGCCACCCTGAACGGCCACCGACGATTCGTCGCCATGGTCGGTGCCACGGAGGACGCGGCGGTCCAGCTCCTGGACGAGGTGAAGTTCGACCTGGAGAACAACGAGCTGCTTTTCGAGGACTACCCCGAGGTATGCCACCCAGTGAGGGCGCTTGACGGCATAACGAAGCGCATCAAGGGGCAGACCATCGGGGGGAAGCGCACGAACATGTCCTGGGACGGCGACGGGCTCGCCTTCCCCACGGTGGAGGGCAGCGCGGTCTCAGGCACGATGATAAAGGTGGCTGGCATTACTGGGCGTGTGCGCGGCATGAAGATGTCCACGCCAGACGGCAAGACATGCCGCCCCGACTTCGTCCTGGTGGACGATCCGCAGACGGACGAGAGCGCGAACAGCCCCCAGCAGTGCCGCCAGCGCGTGAGGGTGCTGAACGGCGCGATACTGGGGCTGGCTGGCCCTGGCGTGAGCATCTCTGGCGTTATGCCGTGCACGATCATCAGGCCTGGCGACATGGCGGCGCAGATGCTGGACCACAAGCTGGCCCCCGACTGGAACGGCGAGTGCTACCGCATGGTGGAGAGCTTCCCGCGCGACATGGACCTGTGGGGCAAGTACGACGAGCTGAGACGCGACAGCCTTGAGCAGTTCCACGACATCCGCCTGGCCACTAGTTTCTACAGGCGCAACCGCAAGGCGATGGACAACGGCGCGAAGGTGTACTGGCCCGAGCGCAGGAACAAGGACGAGCTGTCTGGCATCCAGAACGCGATGAACCTCTACTACCGCGACAGGGAGACCTTCTACGCGGAGTACCAGAACGACCCCCTGCCCGAGGACGTGGGCGAGGACAACATAACGACCGAGAAGGTCTGGGCGAAGATGGACGGCATGAAGCGCGGCGTGCTGCCCCTGCAGACCGAGAGGCTCACCGCCTTCATCGACGTGCAGGGGAGGCTCCTATACTGGATGGTCGTGGCGTTCGCGGACGGCTTCGGCGCGTGGGTGGTGGACGCCGGCGCGTGGCCGCAGCAGAGGAGGCGTTACTTCACGCTGAAGGACGCGAACCCCTCGTTCGAGACCGCGTACCCGAAGATGGGGCTGGAGGGGCAGGTGTACCAGGCCCTGACGGACTGCGTACAGTACCTCTCCGACGCACGCAGGTGGACGCGGACCGACGGCGTTGAGCTGAAGATAAGCCACATCGCCATGGACAGCGGGTGGGGCGAGACCGCGAACGTTGTCTATCGCGTCTGCTCCGAGTGCCGCTCGCAGGCGGTCCTGCTGCCAAGCAAGGGGCGTGGCATAACCGCCGCCCAGAAGCCGATGACCGAGTACAAGCGCGAGGCGGGGCAGCGGCTGGGCGACAACTGGAGGCTGTTCAGGCCGCGCGTCGGAAGGGGCTCCTGCAGGCTGCTGGAGTACGACACCAACCACTGGAAGAGCTTCGTCAGGACGCGCCTCTTCAGCGGCAAGGGCGAGCGCGGGAGCCTGTGCATATTCGGCAGCGAGGCCGAGGAGACGCGCCTCCTCGCCGAGCACCTGTCCAGCGAGACCGCCACGCCAACGGCTGGCAACGGGCGCAAGGTCGATATCTGGAAGCTCATACCGGGGAGGGAGAACCACTGGCTTGACTGCCTGGTCGGCTGCTTCGTCCTGGCGAGCCTTGAGGGCTGCGGCCTGGACGCGGACGGCGGGACGGCCCCGAGGCCGAGGAAGAAAAAGGTGGCGCTCCCCGACTACTGACAAGTTTTTTTGCCTTTTTTTTCAAAAAAATCGCGGTTTTCGACGAAAAAGGCGAATCTCAAAGCAGATATAATCATAAAGGGCAGTGATTTTCAATTTTCGGTGAAGCTATGACGGCAGACGAACTCAGAACAAAGCGCGACGCGATCATGCGGGACTACTCCCCCACGGTCAAATCGTACACGATGGACGGCGAGACGATAACCCTCCGCTCCGTCGAGGAGTACGAGGAGTACATCGCGCACCTTAACCGCCTCATCAGGTCGCTGGAGGGCCAGGGGCCCCTCAACGTGATGAAGCCAAGGGGGAACTCGGCCGTATGAGCTTTTTCTCGCGCATATTCGGGCACAAGCGGACAGTGAACGCCCGCTACGACGTGGCGCAGACCACCGAGGAGAATGCCGCCCACTGGTCGATGGCGACGGACTGGACCGCCGACATGGAGGCGAACCACGATGTTCGGAAGACCATCCGCAGCCGCTCCCGCTACGAGATAGGGAACAACCCCTGGCTGCACGGGACGATACTGCAGATGGCCGAGGACCTTGTCGGCACCGGCCCGCGCCTGCAGGTGACGGGCATGGACAACCAGGACGAGGCAAACGCCATAGAACGCGCCTTCAGGCGGTGGGCCCGCGCGGTGTCGCTGGACGCGATACTCCGCTCGGCCTTCACCGCCGAGGTGATGGACGGCGAGGCGTTCATCCAGATCGGCACGAACAAGAACCTCTCCACGCCCGAGAAGCTGGACCTGCTGGTCTTCGACTGCGACAGGGTGACGGCCCCCGAGAAGCTCACCGACACCGACACCGACCGCCAGGCGGACGGCGTGTTCTTCGACGACTTTGGCCGACCGCTCCGCTACGCGGTGGCCGCCTCACACCCAGGGGCGGGAGGCCTTCTCCAGGCTACGCGGATGATTGACGCAAGGTACATCATCCACCTCTACAGGCGGGACAGGCCCGAGCAGCACAGGGGCATCCCCTGGCTCACGCCCGCGTTCCCGTCGATAATCCTGCTGCGCCGCTACACGCTGGCCATGGTCAAGAAGATGGAGTCCAGCGCGAACATCAGCGGCGTGTTCGAGTCCACCGAACCAGACCCCTCTGGCGACGTGAACGAGCTGGAGCCGTGGCAGAAGTTCAGCCTCCCGCGCGATTCGTTCATCGCGACGCCTCGCGGGTGGTCGTTCAAGCAGAACACGATGCAGAACCCCACGGAGAGCCAGCAGAACTTCGCGATGCAGGTGAAGCTTGAGGCGGGAAGGTGCCTCCTCGCACCGCGCAACGTCGTGACTGGCGACAGCAGCAACTACAACTACTCCAGCGGGCGGCTCGACTTCCAGGCATACGACAAGGCCATCAGGGTCTTGAGGTCTGGGCTGGAGACCGTCGCGCTCGACCGCATCCTCTCCGAATGGCTCGGCGAGCACGCGCCAGGCATGGACGTGCCCGAGCACATCTGGTACTGGGACGGCAGGGCGCACGTGGACCCCGTCAAGGAGGCCAGCGCGGTGCTGCTCGGCTACCAGGCTGGCACGCTCACCCAGATGGACGCGTGCGCCGCCGAGGGCAAGGACTGGCAGGTGGAGACCGAGCAGCGTTACAGGGAGGCTGCCTTCCACAAGACGATGCAGGAGAAATACAACGTTATACTGGAGAACAGCAATGGCAGAACAGACACCACAGAAGACAGAACCGATAACAGAGCAGATGATGGACAGTCTTGACGACGCGCCCGTGATGCTGACGTTCGCGGCGGAGAACACCGAGACGAAGAACGGCAAGGCCAGCGGCGTGGCCTACTCTGGCGGGCAGATAAGCCAGTCCTGGAGCGGCAAGCCCATCTACGTGGACCTTGCGGGCATGGCGTTCGCCGACCAGATACCGCTGATGGCGTCGCACGACTACAGCTTGGACGCTCGTCTGGGCGTGTGCACCGTCGCGTCGGACGGCAAGAAGCTGACCTTCACGGCCGAGCTCGACAAGTCGAACCCGACCGCCCAGCTCGTCATCGCGGCTGGCAAGATGGCCCCGTGGCAGGCTTCCATCGGAGCCGAGAACCACAAGCTGGAGGTCCTCGCCGAGGACACGAAAACCACAGTCAACGGGCGCGAGGTCAATGGCCCCGCCTACATCATCAGGAAGTCCACTCTCCGCGAGATTTCAGTGGTGTCGCTCGGGGCGGACCCCGCGACAAGCCTTAGCATAGCGGCTGCGCTCACGGCCGCAGGAAAAGAGAACACACCAACAGAGGAGCCGAAAATGGCAGAAGACAAGACCAACACACCGACCGCCCCCGCCGCAGGCACCGAGCTTGAGACGCTGCGGGCAGAACTCGCGGACGTGAAGTCCGAACTCGCGAAGGTCAAGGCGCAGGCCGAGCGTCCCGCGCCAGCCGTGATCACGCCCGCCGAGACGCCGCTGGCCGACGTAATGGCGGCAGCCCTTGAGCAGGCGATGGGCCTGCCCGTCAGGGACACCAGGGCCGCAGACGCTGCAGACCGCCGCTACAGGGGCCAGTTCGGCCTCCGCCAGATGTACACCGAAGCCGCCAAGGCCGCTGGCTGGACGGGCAACTACCTCAACGAGGCCAGCATGTTCGACGCAGTGACCGCCATCAAGGCTGGTTTCTCGAACATCAACCTGACCGGCATCCTGGGCAACGCCATCAACCGCAAGATCCGCGCTGGCTGGGACTACGTCGAGACCGCCTGGCGCAGCGTCGCCGAGACCGTCAGCGTCTCCGACTACAAGGCCTTCACCAGCTACGTGCTGAACGCTGGAGGCGAGTACGACGAGGTCCCCGTGGGCGGCACCATCCCGCACGGCGAGCTCTCCGAGGACTCCTACAGCAACCAGCTCAAGCGCTACGGCAAGATGTTCGCCATCGACGAGATCGACATCATCAACGACGACCTCGGCGCCATCACCAAGCGAGCCTTCGCCTTCGGTCGCGGCGCTGGCCTGAAGCTCAACAACGTCTTCTGGACGCTGTTCCAGAACGACGGCAGCTTCTTCTCGTCCGGCAACGCCAACAAGGTCGCAAGCGCGGGCGCCCTCAGCGTCGCCAACCTCAACGCTCTTGTCAAGGCGTTCAAGAAGCAGACCGACAGCACTGGCGCATTGGTGGGCCTCTCGCCCGCCACCCTTCTCGTCCCCGTCGCCCTGGAGGCCACCGCGCTCGGGCTCTACAACGACCCCGAGTTCCGCGACAACACCTCCAGCAAGAACTACACGATCGGCAACCCCTGGCGCAGCAAGTTCAAGCCCGTCGCCTCCGCGTACCTCACGAACGACGACGACTACTACCTGCTCGCCGACCCGCAGATCGCCGCGACCGTCCAGGTGGCCTTCCTCAACGGCCAGGACGGCCCAGTCATCGAATCCAACCCCACCGCATTCGACACCTTCGGCATCCAGTACCGCGCCAAGTTCAGCTTCGGCGTGGCGTTCGCAGACCCGAAGGCTGGCGTGAAGGGAGACAAGGAATAACCCATAGGAGACGAATACAATGGCTAAGCTACTTCTCAACGGCACCGTAGTCACCAAGCTCGCGACGGCCAACGTCACGCGCGGCGGCGAGGTGCAGATCGCCCCCAACTTCTACGGCGTTGCGCAGGGCGCCGCCTCCAGCGGCTGCAATGTCGCCCTGGAGACGCAGGGCGTCTTCGCCTTCGCGGCCGGCGCGAACATCAGCGCGGGCGCGACGGTCTATCTCGCGTCCGCTGGCACCGTCAACGTCACCAGCGCGGCCAACACCAAGATCGGCGTGGCCGTGGACGCGGTCACCAGCGGCGGCACCGCCAAGGTCATCCTAAACGCCTAGCAGCATGGGGATCTTCGACGCAGGCAGGGCGCTGGCCAAGTCGGCCATGCTGTACGACAACGTGATTGACTCGTACAGCCGTGGCCGCACCGTCGTCGCCTCCTTCGTCCCCTGCAAGGTCGCGCAGACACGCGGCGTCGCGGAATCGCCCTACTGGGACCAGATGACGCAGCACGGCCACCGCGTTGACTTCATCGTCGACGCGGACGCGCTCGGCACCGTCCCAGAGGTGCGCGACATCATCGAATGGAACGGCAGGACGCTCGCCGTCATCGAACCAGACGGGGAGCCCTGCTACTCCTACCATGACAGGCTCTGCACCGTGTACCGCATCCACGCGGAGGAGGCGGTGGCGGAGCCCGCCACGGCAGACACAACCACAACCGAAACACCAGCCGACGGAGGCGAGAATGAGCCAGCTACTGTCGATAGCGACTGAGCTTGCCGCGATCTGCGGGACCATCGCGACCGCCGAGGTCAAGTTCGTTCCAGACTACAAGCTGGGCGAGGCCGACGAGGCCGCGAAGATCTACGTGGTCCCCGTCGGCTCAAGGCGTGCCATCGAGACCCGCGCGGACTCCGACACCGTCTATACCTACGAGGTCGGGCTCCTGCGCTGGGTGATGTCCGACTCCGACGTGGAGACCTGCGTCTCGTCGCTGGAGTCCGTCGCCGAGGCACTCCACGGCGAGCAGCTCAGCAAGTCCTTCGTCTCGGAGGTGGAGACCAAGCTCCTCTACTCGGTGGAGGCGGTGTCCAGGCGCAGGCAGTACGTAGGAGTTCTGTCCGTCGAAGTGAGGGACCTCGAATGATACGCCTTAGCGCCAGGATACTGATGTCCCCAGACGAGCTGCTGGGCAAGGTCAGGACGGCCCGAAAGGGCTGGCTCTACAAGGCTGGAGCCTACGTCCGCAGGGCCGCTCGGAACAGCATCAAGAAGGGCAGGACCGAGGAGGTCATGCTCGCCAACTCGTTCGGACGGTACCAGCGGTTCAGGCGCAGGGTCCACTCGTCGCCTGGGCAGCCCCCGCGCGACTACAGCGGATGGCGGAAGACTTTCCACTTCGAGGTTGACAACGCCTCGGAGATAGTGTCCGTCGGGCCGATAGCTGGCAGGCGCGGCATCCCGCCCATCCACGAGTACGGCGGCGCCGGGACGGTCAGGTGGCGCGAGCTGGACTGGCACGGCAGGTGGCACACCTTCACGCGGTCGGCGCACTACGCGCCGAGGCCGACGATGCAGCCCGCGCTCGAAAAGAGCAAGGCGGCGATTTCGCAGTTTTGGGCAAACGCAATCAAATAGGAGAGATACACAATGTCTAAGAAAGTAGGTTACGCAGCGAAGCTCTTCGGCGGGGCCGCTGGAGCCACCGCCAGCACGGAGATCACGCACGCCAAGGACGTGAAGGTTTCCGTCAACATCGACACCGTTGACGCGACGGACAGAAGCACAAGCGGCTGGAAGGACAACCTGGCGGCCCTGAAGGACGCCGCGCTCTCGTTCCACCTGGTCTATGAGAGCACGGACACGAACTACTCGGCCATCAGGGCGGCTGCCGTCGCTGGCACGCCCTACGCCTTCAAGCCCGACAACGGCAACGGCAGCGGGCTCGACGCCGACTGGACAATCACCAAGTTCGAAGAGAACCAGGACAACGGCGAGGCCATCGGCGCGGACGTGGAGGCGGTGCCGTACTGCGGCACCCGCAATCCATCCTGGTCCAGCGACACCACCAGCAGCGGAAACAGCACCCCCACCTAGCGGGGCCTGGACGTAGGGGCACGCGGCCCTAGTGATGCCCTGTCTCCGAGCAAGAGCAGGGCTTTTTCAGTTTTAAACGGAGGCGAACAACATGAAGATCTGGCACGACACGACAGGGCGGTCATGGACGACCAACATCAGCGTCGGAACAATCAAGCGCGTCAAGGAGATAACGGGGCGGAACCTGATGGACCTGGCGGGAGGCGAGCTTGCCGCCGAGGTCATGGGGGACCCCTGCCTGCTCTGCGACATCCTATACGCGATCCACAAGCCCGAGGCCGAGAAGCTGGGCGTTACCGACGCGCAGTTCGGGGAGGCCCTTGCCGGCGACAGCATCGAGGAGGCCACGGACGCGCTCATGGCCGAGCTGATTGATTTTTTCCCGAACCGCCAGCGGAGGGAACTGCTGGCGAACGCGATGAAGCAGGCGAAGGAGCAGGAGGCCCAGGCCATCGAAAAGGCAAAAGGCGAACTGCAGAAGGCTGCTACGCCGACTGTCTGAGGCTGGCGGCCGTCGCTGGGGTCGAGCCGTGGGCCTACACGATGCGCGAGCTCGACCTGATGGCCGAAGCCAGGAACGAGGCGGAGTGGGAGCGGGCGAGCTGGATAATGCACGTCATCGCCAACTTCGCCTTCGGCAACGAGGAGCATTACAGGCCAGACGACTTCAACCCGCTCAGGCTGGCGGAGAAGAGCAGGAAGGAGAGGCGGCTGACCCTCGACGAGGTTTTCAACCCGCTTATAAAAAGCGGCAGCATAGAGGTAAGACATGGCTAAGGGCGTAAGAGCAGGAAAGGCGTATGTAGAGCTGTTCAGCGACAGCACCCAGTTGATGAAGGGGCTGTCCAAGGCGCAGTCCATGCTCAGCAGCTGGGGTGCGAAGATAGCCAGCATAGGCGCGAAGATAACGGGCGCGGTCTCGCTGGGCGCGATGCCAGCGATGTTCAGCACTCGCGTCTTCGCCAGCTTCGACGACGCCATGAGGGACGTGCGGGCCGTTACTGGCGCGACAAAGGAGCAGTTCGACGCGCTGACCGCAGCCGCCGAGAGGCTGGGGCGCGAGACATCGTTCTCGGCCAAGCAGGTCGCCGAGGGCATGGGAGCGCTTGGCCGCATGGGCTTCAAGCCCGACCAGATAGAGGCGGCCATACCCGCCGTGATGGACCTGAGCATGGCCACTGGCACCGAGCTGGCCAACGCCGCCGAGATAGCGGCGAACAACATGAACGTCTTCGGCATGTCGGCCAGCGACATGGCGAGCGTAGCCGACATCCTGACCGCCACCGCCAACGGGTCCGCGCAGACGCTGTCGGACCTGGGCGAGGCGTTGAAGCTTGCGGCTCCCCAGGGGGCTGCCGCAGGAGAGAACATCAAGACCGTCTCAGCGAGCCTGGGCATCCTGGCGAACATGGGCATGAAGGGGTCCATGGCGGGCAACGCCCTCAAGAAGGCCTACTCCCAGTTCGCCAAGACTGGCGTGCAGGAGAAGCTGGCCAAGATCGGCATAGCGACCACGGACGCTTCTGGCGAGCTCCGCTCGATGCCCGCAATCATGGCCGAGATAGGCGCGGCTATGGCGAAGATGCCCAGCGCGAAGAAGCTGGCGTTCGCCGAGGAGATATTCGACATGCGCGGCGCGTTGGCTGGCCTGAACCTCGGCGCGAAGACCGAGGACATGAGGAAGTTCCTCGACATGCTGGAGGACGCGCAGGGCACCGCGCACAGGCAGTCCACGGAGAAGGACGCGGGCATCGGGGGAACCTTCAGGAGGATGCAGAGCGCGGCCGAGGGCATAGCCATCACCTTCGGCAGGATTGTCGGAGACGCTGTGCAGCCGTACCTTGAGGGCATGGCCAAGATAGTGGCGTCGCTCTCCGACTGGCTGAAGCGCAACAGGCAGGCGATTCTATCGGGCATGAAGTTCGCGCTCGGAATCGGAGCCGCCGGAGTTGCCCTTGTCGCATTCGGCAAGGCCCTCCAGGTCGCCTCCCTCGCCGTCGGCGTCCTCCACGGGGTGCTTGCTGGCGTAGGCGCCGTCTTCGGCTTCCTGCGCACGGCCGTCATCGCAACGGCTGGCGCGATAAGGTTCCTGCAGGGCGTTAGCATAACATTCGCTGGCGTGTCTGGCGCGGTCCAGGCGGCAGTCCACGGGCTGTCGGGCGCGTTCGTCGCGCTCAGGACCGTCCTCACCGCCATCGTGGCCGCGAACCCGACCACGATTCTGCTGGCTGGGCTTGTTGCCCTGGGCGCGTATGCCGTGTGGGCCAGCGGCATCTTCGAGGGGCTTGGAAGCTCGATAGCCGACGCCTTCGGCAGCGGCTGGGACGCGATGAAGGAGACCTTCACCGCATTGAAGAGCACCTTCAGCGCGGGCGACATGGCCGCGAGCTGGCAGGTCGCATTGGCGGGGGTGAAGCTGGCGTTCGCCAACTTCATGTCCAGCTTCTCTCCGTACTGGGACAGGTTTTGTTTTATCATTCAGGAGACCTGGGCGCAGATGGGAGACGGCCTCCTCAAGCTGTGGTACGCAATCAAGGGTGCCATCATGTCCGTGTTTTATTCCATGATGGCGAACATCACCGCCGTCATCGGCAGGGCGAAGCAGGCCTGGAACTGGATAAAGGCTGCCACGCCTGGAAGCGGCTACAGCATGGACGACGCAAGGCGGGACAACGCCAGGCTGGTGCAGGAGACCGAGGACAAGGTGGACGACTACGAGGGCAAGAGCGACGCGGCCCTCCACTCCATCGGAAGGAACAACCGCATGGTTGACCAGATGGCGCAGCAGCGCACGATGGAGAGCAGCCGAAACTACTGGGAGCAGATGGCGAAGGACGCCAGCAACTCCATGAAGACGGCGGTCAAGGAGGCCACCGAGAAGGCGGCCGAGGAGCAGAAGAAGCGCGAGGCCGCTCTGAAGGTCGAACCCCCGAAGAAGCTGATGCCCAAGATGCCGACCGAGCTTGGCGGGCTGAACAGGGCTGGAGGCAGCTTCAACGCCAGGAGCTTCGCGGGAGGCGGGAACGCCGACTGGTCCTTGGTCAAGGTGATCAGGGACAGCGTCAAGAACATCGAGAAGAACACCGAGACTGACAAGGAAGACGAGGTTTTCGCATGACGGAGACAGCCGAGACATACAGGGTCACGCAGCTATACGAGAACGCCGACGTGGAGTACAGCCCGAGCCTGGGCAGGCATACGAGCGGCAGGCTCAAGTTCAAAGTCACTGGCGCGGACAGCGAGGAGCAGGCCCTTCTGTACGCGACGGAGAAGATCCCGAAGGCGTATTTGAAGATGGATCTGCGGCGGCTCAACATCGAGAGCCGCCTCACGCAGGACGTGTGGGTTGTCGGGGCGAGCTACGACTACAAGGTAAACCGCATCAACGAGTATGACAGGAGCCTCCCGCCAGAGACGGTCAAGTACAGCATGAGCACCACCACGACCACGGTGAAGTTCTCAAGGATGACAGTGGGCAGGTATTCCGCGTCTGGCGGCACCGCACCCAGCAGGGGAGGCGGCATCAACGTGGTCGACGGCGTTCCCCAGGGGTGCGAGATAAAGATACCCGTCATCACGATGACGATAACGCACTACTGGAAGCCGTCTCAGTTCTCGACAAAACTGAGGAACAACATCCTTCTGTATGGCGGGTACATCAACAGCGAGGAGTTCAGGGGCTTCCCGGAACGCTCGCTGCTCTATGTCGGCGCG
>JAEEGL014942890.1_pt1 | contig 11393 bp, 6 predicted proteins | sample 9134231 | NCBI WGS metagenome assembly JAEEGL01 (sample SAMN16246548, study PRJNA631951) | gut metagenome | biome: gut microbiome; feature: rumen; material: fiber-attached | host: Bos | place: Iran: Karaj | collected 2018-10
TATAAAAATATAATATAATATTAAAAGAAGAAATAGAAATAATAAATAAAAAAGTTAAAAAAAAGCAAAAAAAAACACAACTTTTAATCGTAAAATCAATAAATAAAATCAAAAAAAAAATACCTAATACCAAAGTGAAATATTAGTATCAGAACTTCCAGAAGCAATTCTTCCATCATCTAACTCAACAACAGCATTAGAACTTTTATGTCCAGTTAAAGTATTTAAACACTTAAAAGAAAATTGATTAAAAACTTTAATAGTATCATCAAAAGCACAACTAATAATTCTTCCATCATGTAATTGAAATAAATGATTAATATATAAATAATGATCATTAATAGTATATAAACAATAATACTTATTAGTTTTATAATCTGAAATATCCCAAATTTTAATAGCATTATCATTTCCTCCAGAAACTAATCTTCCATCATTTAATTGTAAAAGTGTTCTTACTGAACCTTTATGTCCTTTTAATGATATTTTATCAAATGAATCATAATATTTATTATTGATATAACATAACCAAATTAAACAATCTCCCATTCCAACTGCAATTCTTTTTCTTTCTGTAAAACTTTTTATTTCTATTAAACTAAATACACCATTTCCAAAATTATATTGTCCTAATATATCATATGTATTTTTTTTCCATATTATTATTCTCTCATCATCACTTCCACTTATTAATCTACCATCATTTAATTCTAATAAACCAAAAATAAAACTTCTATGTGCATTTAATTTTGTTATTATTTGATATGATTTTAAATTCCATATAAATATCATAGAATCTGAAGAAGCAGAACATAAATTTTTGTTTTTTAATTCAACTAAACAATTTATTGCTCTATCATGACCTTCTAAAGTAGCAATACAAGTATAACCCGATTTAATTTCCCAAATTTTAATTGTTTTATCTAATGAGCCTGAAACAATATAATGAATAGGATTTAGTTTTAATTGAATTAATGCAGAAACTCCACTTCTATGTCCTTTATAATTATGAATTGTATTATTATATATGTGATAAGGATGAATTATGAAATTTGTATCAAAATATGATATTAATGAATATGATAATGCTTCTATTGATAATATTGATGATGATGATTCTTCTGTTGAAAATGTTGATGTGTTAAATTGACATAATTTTGAAAAGTTATTTAATATTACTATATTTTTTCTACTGTTTAAATAATTGTTATATAATATTTTTACTAAATTTATTAAATTTTTATTTAATTTTATATTTAATTCTAATGCTTCTTCAACTTGGATTTTTATTTTATTTAATTCTAATATTTTTTTACTTATTTTACTAGTTATTTCACTTCGATATTTTCTTTGTTTTTCTAAATATTCATTAGAATATTTTTCTAATTTATCAAATGAATGAAAAGGTAAATTTAAGTTAATACTATTAAAATATTCAGTATGAGTTTGAATTTTATGTTGTTGATGATATTCTCCATAACATTTATCACAAATTAAACTATTACATCTTATACAATAATAAGATAATGGTCTTGTGTCATGTAAATGACAAAAATTAACAAAATTAATTTTATCAATGTCAAGATTTGAATTAAATTTATTTAAAAGATAATTATTTGATTCATTTTTCATTTTATTACATTTATCACATAATATTGAAAGTCCAATTTCTGTTTTATTTTCAGGATTAATAAAATATTTTTCCATGTATGGAATTGACGAATTACATTTTGGACAAACTAAATAAAATTGCTTATCTACTTGAACTTTTGGAATGTTTGTATTACTATTTGTGTGATTATGATTTTGATTGTGATTAGATTTTATTTGCTTTGTGTCTAATGCATCTATAAATAATTTTGTTACTGTTCCTGAATATGGTTTTGTTGTTGCTCTTCTATGAATTTTTGACATTAAATAAAAATATTAATTTTGAAAATTTCTTTATATATTTTTTGATTTTTGTTTTATTATATTTTAAGTTTATAATTAATAAAAAATTTAATTTATCACTTTTTTTATTTATATTTTGATGTTGAGTTTTATATTATTATTTTTTATATTTTTTTATTGCTTTTCGTTTATTATTAAATTGTTTTTTATTTAATTTTTTTTAAGAATTACTTTTATAAATACTGTAAAAATAAAAAATGGAAATAATAAATTTAAACTATTATTATACTTTATTTATTATAATTATAACTAATAAAAACAAAATAAATTTATTTATACTATTTTATTCTTAAGACAAAATCGTTACATACATTATTAAAACTCCAACAATAAAATTAAAATTCAAATACTTAATAAATTTTAATTTAATTGTTTTCTTATTTTATTATTATATTTTAATATTGTTGGACTTAAACTATATTTAGAAATCTTATATAAAGGATTTAATTTTAAAGAATTACTTTTAACAATTAATTTTGAAGTTCTTATAGTTAAATAATTAATATTATCATCAATATTTGATTTTGTAGATAAAAGAGAATTTTTTCTTTTTAAATAACCTTCATTTCTTTGACATAATAAAATTGTTCTTCTTTTTTCTTTATCATTATTACAATTAATTTTATAATTTAAATAAGGAACTTTCCTTTTTTTTATTGGTATTAAGTTAAATTTTTTAGCAGAAGATGATTTAGTTAAATTTATAATTTCAGGTAAAGAATTTTGAGAATTGCTTTTATTATTTTTATAATTAAAAATATAAACATTTCTTTTTTTTTGCGTATTATTATCAAAAGGTGATTTTAAAAATAATTTACAATTTAAATGTGTTTTCTTTTTTTTCTGTTGAAAAAAATTAGGATTTAAACTTTTAAACATATTAAAAAATAATAAAGAACTAATCATCCCTTTAAAATTTTTTATCTTATCAATTTTTTCAAAACTTTCAAAAAGATTTAAAGGTATTTTTTCATTATTAACATTTCTACAAATCCAAGGATGTTTTAATCCTTTACCAGAAGAATATCTATAACTAGGTTCAAATTTACATAATTTCATAAATAAATTCCTTGCTAAATTAGGGAAAAAATTTGGAAAATCCCATTTTTCATTTTTTAAAACTTTATTAATATATTGATTTCTACTAATATTATAATAAAAAAAAGGATGTTGTCCTCCAGATTCTAAAATATATAAAATGATACCACAAGCATAAATGTCAGTTAAATTATCATAAAATCTTTCTTTTAACATTTCAGGTGACATATAAATTGTTGTGCCACATATATCTTCATTTGAAATGTCATCTGAAATACCAAAATCACATATTGTTAAACTATTAATGTCTAAAGGTTTTTTAAACATTATATTTTCTGGTTTTAAATCTCTGTGTATAATTCCCATTTTATGAATATAATTTAAACCTTCTAATATATTTTTTATTATTATTGAACTTTCTTCATCTGTTATAAAATAATTTTCATTTTTATTATTTTTTTTATTTGATATATATTTATTTATTATAAAGTCTTTTAATGATCCTCCTTCCATTAAATCCATTAGTAAAATTAAGTAATTTTCTAAATTTATTACTTCATGTAATTTTATTATTCTTGGATGATTTAAGTATTTTATTATTTTTTCTTCTTGTTTTGATTTAGGGTTTGTTTTTTTTATTATTTTAGCTGCAAAAATTTGACCTGTTGCTATTTGTTTTACTGATATTACTAAACCAAATGAACCTTTTCCTATATATTTAAGAGGTTTATATAAGTCTATAAAATTTATTTTGTGATTTATTTTTAATGTTTCTATATTTAAATCAAATGGATTGTTATTTATTTCATTGTATAATTCTTGTTCTATATCTTTATTTCTTGTCGATAAATTTCTATTTTCTTTTTCTTGGATTAAATCTTTATAATATATAAATTTTTCCTTTGTTGTTTTTTGAATGTAAATTGGTGCTTTTAAGTAATCTTTTAAGTTTATTGAATCAAAAACTGTATCTTTATTATAAGAAATTTTTTCGTTTATCATTTTAATTTAATAAATTTTTAAATTAAATTTTGTTTTAAATATAAGTTTTTTTTTTATTATATAATAATTATTTTTACATCTTTTCTAAATAAAAAAATTTTTTTTTATGTTTTTTTAAAACATTAATAAATAAATATATAAAATAATAATCCAAAAAGATATATAAAAATACTTTCATATTTAATATCTATTTTCCCATTAAAGTAGATATTTATAAAACTGAAAAACAAAAAATATATAAAAACATTGCTTTTTTTTATTTTTATCTTCAAATTAAGCATCTTTTCCAAAAGATAAATAATAGCAAAAAAGACTTTCATTAATTCTACCAACATTAATCCCAATATATTTTGCATCTTTAATAAAAATATTTTTTCGTCTTTGAAATTGGGAATTAGTATCATCAATTATTTGTAATAATACAGAAAGTTCAATATTATAATTCATTATATCATAATGAAAATTAACAATTTCAATATTTTTTGATTTTAAATCATCACTTAAATTTTTTAAAGTTTGAGTTAAATAATTTTCATTAATTGCTTCTTCTAAATTAATAATATTTAAATTATTTGAATAATCTTTATTACCAGGAAAAGGAAAAGTTAATTCATATTTTAATTCTAAAGGAGGAAATTCTTTTAATTTTTGTAAATAATTTTTACAATCTTGAATAGTTTCAATTCCTTTAAATAATTTTATTTTATTATAATTATCTACTTTAATGTAATATTCATTTTTAGAATTTTTACCTATATTATTAATATACTTTTCTATTTTTTCTGGTATTTTTTTTGGAAATTCTCTTGATAAATTTATTTCATTTAACATTAGCATTCTTAATGATTCTAAAGAAACTTTTTGAGGATTTGAGATTGTGTGATTTGTTGAATTAAACGAATTTGTTTTTTCAAAATTATTTTTATTTATTTTATTATTATTTAAAGATATTTTAAATGCCTTATTTTCATTTATATTTGGGTTAAAATTATTTGGCTCATTAATACTAAAATAACTATTGTTTAAATTTTCAATTTCATTATTATATTTATTGTCATTTATTTGTTCAATGTTAATTTCATTTTTCTTATCACAAATATGGCACCCCATAAAATTAAAAAAAATATATAAAATTTTCTTAAAAAAAAAAATTTTATCAAAATATCAAAAATATTGCATATATAAAAATTACTTACCAATAAAAAAAATGATAAATAAAAAAATAAAAAAATAAAAAAGAACATGAATAAAAAAAAAATAAAAATTTTAAAAAAAATTAAAAAATGGATTATTACAACATAATAAATGAAATAGTACCAAAAATGAGAATTCAAATGCATACTCATTCAATACCAAGTTTAACACAAATTTATTATTTAGTAAATCAAAACCAAGGTTCATCAATAAATAAATTTATGTTAGATATAACATTATCTCAATTAGGAATTTATTTAAAAAGTCAAGAAGTTTCAGAATTAAGTAAATATTTAGATAAAAATGATGAGTCAGTTAAATTAGATAGATTTGCAGAATTATTTAAAAAAGAATTATCAAAAGAAGCAAAAAATGAAATTGATCATGTTTTTGATAATTATGCAATTCCTGGAAGAAATATTTCTATTGATGAATTATTAAAAAATTTTAATCCTTATGAACATCCTCAATTAATGGGAGTTAAAAATAATCCACAAAGAACTTTTGATTCTATGAGGGAAGATATTTATTTAATTGCTGGAAATCAAACTGAAATGACTAAAAATGATTTTTATGAATTACATAGAAATATTTGGAGTATTATGCCTGATGATTATGAAGAAACTTTTATTTATCAAATTGCTTTGATGTGGAATATTAAAAGATATAAATAAATTTTAATTTTGTTTTTTTTATCGAAATGTTTTTTTTATTTAAAAAAATGTGGATTTTAAATTTTTTTTTTAAAAATAAAAAAAGAAAAAAAAATTTTTATTTGAAAAGTTTTATTTCATAAAATAATAAAACTTATTATTAGTAAATAAAAATAATAATAATATTAATATTAAAATTAAAAATTAAAATCGCATAAAAACCATTTTAAATAAAAAACAATCCTTGACTATTTTGAATTTTATCACAAGGTAAAAAAACATCATTTCCATTTTTCATATTATCACAAATAATATTTCCCAATCTTTTTGCATATTGTACACAAGCAGGTACTCTAATTCCTTTATTCCAATTATAATAAAGAAAACAACTTTTATAAATTAACAAATGAATATCATTACTTTCTAAACCAATTGTATCATAAATAACTGTATATTTAGTAGAATTTGCTAATCCTTGATTTGAATTTTGACTAACTAAATAAAATTCAAATTTATTATCATCAATTACTCCATTATCAATTATTGTTCCTGATGATAAATTTGCATAACTTCCATTATCTTGTGTAGTTACTTTTAAATTATGACGTAAATTACAGTATATATATGCAAATTTAATTTCATTTAATCCTTTTATATTATCTTTATTTGATTGAATTGCTTTTTTCATTATATCAATTTCATCGAAAATTGTTTTATTATTTAAATTACCTTCTCTGAAAATTATAACTTTTTTAGGACAAATATTATTTTTTCTTATAAATTTCTTTACTAAATCAACAAACATTTTTTCTAATTCATCATTTTTACTTTCAATTGTAAATTTACTTTCAAAGTTATTATAAACTGAAAAATTATTATCACAAGTTCCAACAGAAGAAATAATATTTTTATTACTAATACTATAACTCATAATCATTAAAGGTTCTTGTCTCATTGGCATATTATCAATAATCCAAGGTATACCTCCGACTTTACTACACATTTGAATAATTATTTTATTAAATACACTCCTTAAACCATTTTGTTTTGTTGCTGTTTTTTCTAATATAATTTGAGATGGAATTCCTTCTTTATGTAATAAATATGTTTTTATTTGATCATAAAATAATCCTTTTCTTCCTGCATTTGGTAAAATAACAAATATTAAATGTGGTTTTAAATTTTTTAAAGTTTGAGATATTTTATTATACCAACCATCCCAATTTCTTGAATTTTCTATTAATACTTCTTTACAATTAATATTAAAATTATATGTTTGTGCAGTTTGATTAAATGTTTTTTGAATATTCCTATATTGAAATTCTTTTCTATAAACTACTAATATGTAATTAACTTTATTTGGATTAAATTTAAGTGGTTTTTGACTTTCTCTATCTAAATCTTTATTTCCTTTTATTTGAATTGATTCTGACATTATCATATTTCCTGGATTTAATTCTCTTCCTATTATTGTCATTGGTTTTGGATCAATTGATATATTAAATATATTTGTTAATGATTGACATTTTTCATTATTATTAATTCTTTTTACTAAATCAATACATTCATTAAATTTTGAATTTACATGACCAATTGTAACCTTTGATATTTCTCTTATTTTTTTAAAATCATTTCTTATTTCATCACTTAATCCTGTCATAAAACATAATTCAGGAATTAAATAAATTTTATTATAATGTATCTCACTTATTAATAATGGTTGTTTTAAATCAGTAATTTGAATTTTTGGATATCTTTGTTTATAATAATCCAAAAATTGAATTTCTTCACCAGTTGATTTTTTAAAAGTAGAATAAACATTTTTTGTAAAATCAACACCTTCAATTCTATAACTTTTATCTCCATTATATCTTGTTATAACAGATAAATTTTGTATACTTTCATTTACTCTTTTTTGATAATCTGAATGTGATTGAAATTTTTCTACTAATTTTCTAAGAAAAGTTAATGCATTTTCATTTCTTATAATTTTAGTAATTGGAGATAAATTTAAAAAAATATTATTTCCAACCATTTTTACATTTGGACAAATTCCAGGCCATAATTCAATATTCCCAAAAGATGTTAATTTACTTTTATCAAAATAATTTCTTTTAAATGAAATAAACTTTAAATTTTTAAGACATTTTGTAAAATAATTTTTATAAATTGGTAAAATTTCACTTGAATTTTTATTAATATGAGCTGCATAAGTTAAAGTAATTTGATAATTAATATCTTTATCTTTAATTTCAATTTCAATTGGTTCTTTTATATCAATTAATGAATAAATTGCAGTATTTTGAAAAAAGAAATCACCTAATTTTTCTTTTATTGTTTTACTTCCTAAATGAAAAAGATGTCTTCTATAACTTTTACTATCATCTGGAATTGTTGGGTTAATTTGAATTGAATATTTTGTAAATAAATCATATTTTGAATTTAAAACAAATGGAAAAAAATTTGAACAACATATTCTTTCTCTTCCTAATGTATTTTTTGTTTTTGGTGGGTTTGCAAATATATAATGTTCTATTTTTGGTTTTTGTAATTGTTTTAATTTAACTATATCTAATGCATCTATTACTGATATTTGTTTTGGTTGGAATGTTTCTTCTTGTTTTTGAACTTGATTTGTTACTTCTGATGACATTTTGTTTTTTAATTGAAATTTATTTTTTTGTTTGAGTTTTTATATCATTGTTTTTAAAAAATTGTCAGTCAATTTTTAAGTAAAAAATAATTAATCTTTTTTTTTTAGTTAAAAAAAAAAAAATAATTAAATTATTTTTTACTTCTAAATAAAATAATTTTTTTATTTAATTATGAATATTAGATAATTAAAATTAATACATAATTAATATTTTAAATAAATATCAAAAATTCATAACAATGTTTAAAAATAGAAAAAAAAGTATGTCTATAAGAATATATTAAATTTTTTAAATATTATCTTAAATAAAAAAAAAAGTTATATATTTTATTGAATTATCTTATTTTTTTTTTAATAATAAAAAAATCATGACTCCCTTAGTTCCAATACTAATAATAGTAAATAATCCTCCGAGAAAATAAATAAATCCACTTTTTCCATTCCAATAAGAAGTACTACAAAAAAAAACCCAAATTAAATCAAAAAAAATAGAAACACCAATTAAATAATAAATATAAGTTAAATATTTATTTGCATAATTAATAGAAATGAGAGTAAAAATTATAGTTAATCCATTAATAAAATTATTTTTTGAAAAAGATTCCATAATAAAAACACAAACCCAAACAATAAATACATAATAAATATTAATTTTATGTTCTCTTGTATATTCATTATTAATATCATATAAATTTTCTAAATTAAAAAAATCATTAACATTTTGATTATTTAAATTTCCATTTTTTTTTAAATTATAATTTTGATTATTTTTATTAATCTGAGCAGAATTAGATAAATTATTATTTCCATTATTAACATTAATATGTTGATTAATACTATTACTTAAATTAATATCATTAACATTATCATTAAAAGGAATAAGTGAATTTAATTGATCTAAATAATTTTTAGTTTTATTTAAATTACTTTCAATTTTTTCAAAAACATCATTTTCAATATTTAATTGTTCCTGATAATAATCTTTATAAGACCATATAAAAATAACTTTAGTTTTAATAATTCCAGCATCATTTTCTTCACTATTAACAGGAGAAGAATTTTCTTGATCTGGAATAGTTAATTGAATTTCATATTCTTCTTGTTTTTTTAATTCATCTAATTTTAAAAATGCTTGTCCAATTTCATTTTTTTCTTTATTTCCTTCATTTATTCCATATAATTCAAATGTTATTAAATCATTTTTTGTATTTGGTTTAAATGAAAATTTTTCATTTTCTATTATTTTTTTATCAGGAAGAAATTGTGATGTTTCATAAATATCATCATTTACTTTTATTGTAATTGAATATTTTTCATAATTTGTTTTTTTTAAATTAATTTCAAATAAATCAATTTTTACAATTGCATCATCCGATAAACCTTCATCATTTAAAATTTCATTTTCATTTTTTTTTATATTTTCTTCAATTTCTTCTAAATATTTTTTCTTTTGTTGATATGCAGAATTTAATTGTTCATTTGATTTTTTTAATTCACGATAAGCTAAAATTAAATTTTGTATAAATTGACCTACTGTTGTTGTTTGTTGATTTGGAACACAACCTTTCATTATTTTTTGAAGAAATTTATTTTCAAAATTACCATTTATTGTTAAAAAATTAATTGCTTCTTCATTTGTTAATGGTGATGTTTCACTTTTATGTATTTTTGAAAATAAACGAAGTAATGATAATTTTTGAACATTTTGAGCTTCAATACTTGATGCATTTTCATATTCACTAGATGTCATTTTTTTAATTTTTTTTTTAATTTAGTTTTTTTATTTTTTTTAATTTTTTTTAATTTTTTTTATTTTTTTTTGTTTATTATTTAAGTAAAAATAATTTTTAATTATTATCTTATTTTTATATGGAAAATGATGATTTGTTTGATAATTTTGATATTGATGATGAAAAACCAAATAAAACTAAAATAAAAAATAAAAATAGTAAAAATAAAACTAAAGAATTTTTAGGCAACAAAAGAAATTTATCAAATAAAAAAATAAATGAAGAAGAAAATGAAAATTTAGTAAAAGAAAATACCGAAGTGAAAAAAGATGAAAATAACACAAATGAAAATACAGAAAAAATAGAAGATATTCTTCTTCAAAAACAAATATTAAAAATATTACCAAATTTTCAATTTTCAGAAGAAAAAGAAAAAAAAGAAAATAAAGATATAGATTCAAATCTCCTTCCAGAAAATATAGGATTTATAATCAAAACAGAAAAATTTAAAGGAGGATACCATGAAACAATAAAAGAAAAACCACAAGAAGAAAACAAAGAAAACACAACATTAAATAATACAATTCAAAACACATCAAACAATTTAAATAATAACAATAACAACAATAAAATTCAAAATAATAACAATAACAATAACAATAACAATTATAATAATAATCAAACAAATAATAATCAAAATTCCTTTTTTTCCAAACCCCCCCCCTTACCAAAAAAAACCCAAGCAAAAACTTATCCATTCAAATTAGACGAATTTCAAAAAATAGCAATATCATGTTTAGAAAAGCATGAAAGTGTATTAGTAGCAGCACATACTTCAGCAGGTAAGACAGTAATAGCTGAATATGCAATAGCAATGTCATTAAGAGATAATCAAAGAGTAATATATACATCACCAATAAAAGCTTTAAGTAATCAAAAATATCGTGAATTAAAAGAAGCTTTTAATGATGTTGGTTTAATGACTGGTGATGTTACAATGAATCAAAATGCAAGTTGTATAGTAATGACTACTGAAATATTAAGAAATATGTTATTTAAAGGTAGTGAAATTACAAAAGAAATGGCTTGGGTAATTTTTGATGAAGTTCATTATATGAGAGATAAGGAAAGAGGTGTTATTTGGGAAGAGACTATGATTTTATTAAGTAA
>JAEEGL015528459.1_pt1 | contig 11393 bp, 11 predicted proteins | sample 9134231 | NCBI WGS metagenome assembly JAEEGL01 (sample SAMN16246548, study PRJNA631951) | gut metagenome | biome: gut microbiome; feature: rumen; material: fiber-attached | host: Bos | place: Iran: Karaj | collected 2018-10
ATCTCCAGAAGAGAAATCGCTGTGTGAGATGACGGTTCCAAGTTACCCAGTCATCTCAGGAGAAGAAACCGCTGTGTGAGATGACAGCTCCGGGTAACTCAGTCACCTAAGTCATCTCACAGAAAAAAATCACCCCAAAAGATGACAGGGTAGCTCGTTTTGCCAGTATAAATCAAAAAAATAGACCGCGAAAAGCAGTTTTGAACTGCCTTCCGCGGCCTTTTTATTCCCGTTCAAATCCCAACTATTTTATTCACCCCAACCTCAAATCTCAATCTCATTCTTCTCATAGCTCTCTCTGAGCTTGTGTTCTTTCTGGACCTGGAGTTCTTCGGTCTTTTTCTTGGTGAGGGGGTAGTAGACGAAGAGGATCAGGGCCATGATGCCGAACATGATGGCGGGGATGAGGGTGCCAAGGTCGTACATGATCTTAAGGTTGCCGAGGGTCTGGACGGCACCCTTTTCGTACTTGTAATGCATGCCGAGGAGTGCGCCGTTGACGCAGATCGCGGCGATAACCTGACCGACTTTGCGGAACAGGTTGAAGACGGAGTAGGCCGTGCCGTCGTCGCGGCTTCCGGTCTTGACTTCGATATCATCGATCGCGTCCGCGATCATCGCCCAAAGCTGCATAACGAGGGTCGTCAGACCGATGCCGCTGACAAGGTTCATCAGAAGGAAGATCCACATCAGGATCGAAGGATCCATGCCGCGAAGGAAGAACAGAATCAGGTTTGCGCCGGCTGCGAGCGTCATGCCGACCTGGGTGACTTCCTTCTTACCCTTCTTGCGGGTCAGCTTCGGAAGGAAGAACATGAAGATCAGCATCGGCGAGTAGGTGCAGGCCTGCGTCGCAAGGTTCATCCAGTTTGCGTGGAAGTAATCGTCAAACAGGTAGGTGTAGAAGCTCTGAGTAAACATCTGACCGGCAAGGAGCAGCATCGAAACCATCGTGATCGCGACAAACGCACGGTTCTTAAACAGCAGCTTGAGCGCTTTCTTAGTCGCACCCTTCTGAGGAAGCTGCGGCTTGGTCTTAACACGTTCCTTATTCAGCAGGAACGCGATGATGAGCATCACAAACGAGCAGATCGCCATGATGATAACGCCCTTGATAACCGGAGCGTACTGCATGTCGGTGATAACCTTGCCGTTCTCACCGATGACCGGATTGCCGGAGGCATCAAGACGGTCAGCGTAAGCAAAGCTTGCGATGAGGAGGACCGGAATCGAACCAAGCGCAGCGCCGATCGAACGCCAGACAGAAAGACGGCTGCGCTCATGAGCGTCCGTTGTAACAACAGATGCAAGAGAACCGTAAGGAATCTGAAGCACCGTGTAGGCCATGCCAAAGAAAATGTAGGTGCAGGTCGCGTAAACACAGGTCGCCACATAGTGGCCTTCCTCGCCGATGCCCGGGAATTTCAGGAACATCAGCACAGCGGAAAGCGTCAGGAAAGGCGACGCGTAAAGGACCCACTTACGGTAACGGCCGAACTTGCCGGGTTTCACCGTATCCGCGATACGGCCCATGATCGGGTCGTTGATCCCGTCCCAAACCCGCGCGATAATAAACATGATCATGATAAACAGCGGGCTCAGATGGAAAATGTCGGTGTAGAACTTCTGGAGAAGGGTAGTAACCAGCGCAAAGACAAGACACCCGGCGGTATCGATCATGGCATAGCCGGCGTAGTCTTTCAACTTAAGTCCGCTGGTCCGTTCAATGTAGGTCTTGTTTTGATCTGACATAGCTGCCTCCGAAAGATATAGGATAAAATACCTTATTCCATTATAAGAATTCAAAAGAAAGAATGCAAGCAATCAAAAAAGAATGCTTGCATTTGTAGAATGAAGCAGCTTTAATTGGATTGAAGCATTTTTTTGAAGGGATCTGCAAAAAAGTTGGAGATAATATGGGGTTTATCCGGCTCCCCAATCAGTCGGATTTCAATTCGCCCATCACGCCTTTTACGGATACTCTTTATCAGTGTAATGTTGACAAATTCATTTTGCGAAATAGGAACGATTGCCCGAGTGTGCTGTTCTTGTAAAGCACTTCTTACAGCAGCCACAGTAGAAGAGTGAAGTTCAGTGCGAGTTCCGTCTACGAAAGTAATCTCATAATTTCTGCGTCCAAGGTGATATATATATCGTATATAATCGGTGCTGAATGAGGGACGGCAATCTTTGCCGGAATCGGATGAGGGAAAGAAGAACTTTTCCTCATCAAGTGGAATGGTTCTTTTTAAGTACAGTTGTTCCAATAGAAGAGGTAATTCTCTCTCTGCTGCTGATTTTAAAATAAATCCGCGTATGTTTTTCTTTACAATTAAGGACTGGCGATAGTGTGAAAGGTTGCTGATGATGATAATCGGAAGACCAGAAGGCAGTTTTTCAATAAGTGAAATCGAGGAAGAACCTTCTGATTCAAATCCGAGATCCAGTGTCAGCAGATCAAAGGAAGATTGACACAGAACCGTTTCTAATTCTTTGAGAGAATGAACGCAAACCGTATCAAAAGATAGATCATAGTGAGCACTTTCAAAGATCTTGAGAATATGAAGTATAAGATCGATATCTTGAAGGTTATCGTCCGCAATAAGAGTTTTTAAAGTCATGATTTATCCTCCAAACGATATGATAGAGATTATAGCATTCGGTTTCCGAATTATCAATTCTCGAGATAAGCGAGGGTCTATTCTGCGGATTTGCCGCAGAATAGACATGAGGGGTTGTTTTCAGAAAGAAATCAATGTATTCTGATGATAGATGGATTAGAAGAGTCTATCAATTCGATTTCGGGAGGTTGAAACAATGAAAAAACTATTTCAAAAGTTGGCAGTGGCTATTGTTACGGTAACGGTAATAGTTGGCATGATGATACCGACGATGGCATCGAACACAGACGACACGTATATCGATAGCTTTGTTGTTCCAGTCAGTAATGTTTTTACTGTGTATCACTCTCCTAGAACAAAACAAGATTCTACACCTTTGTATGTTGAACTGACTTATAGTCTTCATGGTAATGTCAAGACGCAGGCTAGAGGCATGACTTATACAGCATGGATGCAAGGTGACGTGCCATCAACACTAAACACAGCTAATGTGACTGCAGATGGAAACGGAGATGGCGTGAATCATGTCACGTTGACACCAGGTATCGATTACAGTGTGCGGTCGTTTACATATGAATATGGCTATGCGTTTGTAACTTTAGGATTTAAGGCCTATTACAATAACCAATCCGAGTTAGTACGGGGTTGGTGGAGTCCTGATAGTGCATATACGCATAACTTGGCCTACTAAAAATGCAGTTCGCTGTGGCGCAGCTAAATGGCCGGATCTGATAGATCCGGCCATTTATTGACCAATTATCTTTTGAATGATATCATTCTTTCATGATACTAACATTTTCCCGTTTGCGGGTCTTAAGATTGACATTGATGCTACTAATCGAGTGAGATTGGAGAATTAAGAACAATGAAAAAGGCAGCAGTAAAAATCATCTTGAACATTGTGGTGATCGTTCTGATCCTTGGCGGATTGTGGGGAGCCAGACAATTAATCAGCACTCGCAACCAAAGGCTTCAGAGAGAAGCAGATGGAGTTTCCAACTCAAAAATGACAGAGAGTGAATACCTTGCTCAACAGTCAAGTGAAAAAGAGAATGAAAATCTGAATACAGCCAAAGAGTCGGAGATGGAAAGCAACGCAAATGAAAGCGCGGAGGAGAGCGTAGAAACGAGCGAAACAAACAGCTTTACCCGTTTTATTCCCGATAAAGATGAACGGTATGAGCAGGAATATGATGGATTCTACGAGTTGGGGGATACAATAGAATTACAAATAGATAATGGAGAAGGAACAATAAAACTGACGGTTACGGAGTGCCAAGTTATTACGAAAGACGAAGAGGGACTGGATCCAAAGAAGTTTCAGAAGATTGACGGACAACCGGCATGGGCGGCGACTTATGAAGATGGAACGAAGCAGCGGTATGTATATCCGCAGTTCGTTCAGGAAGACGGTTCCTTCTTGGATGGAATATCTATATTAATGGTAAGCGTTAAGGTGGAGAACATCGATGCACACGGGGATGAACATAAGACAAAAGTTTATGGAGGGGAGTATAACTTTAGTGCAAAATCATTGTTCCAAATGGTATCTTCAAAGTGGCACCGCCCTACTTATGACTCGCTTTGGTATAGGATACAGCAAGAACCTTGTTATTTCTCTGAGATGAACGGTGTATTTTCAGACAGTAAAGGGGATCATGCGTGGATTTTTACGTTGGAACCGGGGGAATCAACAGAATTTGTACTTGGATTCTACCTTTCGGATGAACGCGCGAGGGGAGAAGAAAAACTCTCTGAAATCCGTCTGGTGACTTATGATACCATCAATGGTCATGGGTATCAGTATTTAATTAATCCCTGTCTAGAGTGAGAGGTTTCGGTGTTACTATAAGATTTCGCTTTAATTTACGCTAACAACGGATTCCGCAATTCAGTATGTGAGGCTGAGTCAGTAAGCAGCAGTCTATTCTGCGGATTTTCCGCAGAATAGACATGAGGGGTTGTTTTTAGAAAGATATCGATGTATTCTGATAATAGATAGATTAGAAGAGTCTATCAATTCGATTTCGGGAGGTTGAAACAATGAAAAAACTAATTCAAAAGTTAGCAGTGGGTATTGTTACGGTAACGGTAATAGTTGGCATGATGATACCTACAATGGCGTCGAACACAAGTGATCATTATATCGACAGCTTCTCAGTTCCGGTTAGTAATGTCTTTACTGTATATCACACACCAAGAGAGAAACAAGATTCAACGCCTTTATATATTAAATTGACCTCAACTGTTCATGGAAATGTCAAGACCCAGGCTAGAGGAATGACATATACAGCTTGGATGCAGGAAACCCCTTCAACTCTGAACACAGCTAATTTAACTGCCAATAGCGAGGGATATGGCGTTACTTATGTAACATTAACCCCGGGTATTGACTACAGCCTTCGGTCGTTTGTCTACGAGAATGGATATGCTTTTGCAACTTTTGGATTTAAGGCGTATTACAGTAATCAGTCAGAAACTGTAAGTGGCTGGTGGAGCCCGGATAGTGCTTATCAACATACTTATGCAGATTAAAGAATATTTTACTTGTTAGATAGTAGCCGGATCGATCAGATCCGGCTACTTGTTGATGGAATGGATTAAAAATCATATAATAGCAACATATAGGAGATGCATATCACAGTTTGATTTTTTCCTGAATGGAGAATGGTGTTTCTATTTAGGCGAGCAGGAGGAAAAATGAAAAAGAAAGTAGTGAAAACAATTGTAAATATGGTAGTGATCGTTTTGATTCTTGGCGGGTTGATGATTGCAAGACAATTAATCAGCACTCGCAACCAAAGGCTCCAGAGAGAAGCGGATGGAGTATCCAACTCGAAAATGACGGAGAGTGAATATCTCTCTCAACAGTCGAGTGAAAGGGAGAATGAAAACCTGACTACAGGCAAGGAGTCGGAGATGGAAAGCAGCGCAAATGAAAGTTCGGATGAGTTTTCAGAAACGAGCGAAACAGACGGTTTTACTCGGTTTGTTCCAGATAAAGATGAACAGTATGAATATGAGTATGATGGATTCTATGAGATAGGAGATGCGGTAGAACTTCAACGACACGATACTGAAGGAACAATAACACTGACAGTTTTGGAGTGCCGAATTGTTACGAGAGACGAAGAGGGACTGGATCCAAATAAGTTTCAGAAGGGCGATGGACAGCCGGTATGGGCTGCGGCTTACGAAGATGGAACGAAGCAGAGGTATGTATACCCGCAATTTGTGCAAGAAGACGGTTCTTTCTTAGATGGGATTTCGATCTTGATGGTAAGAGTTCGAGTGGAGAACGTCGATGCATACGGGAATGACCAAAGGATAAGATCCTATGGAGGTAAATACAATTTTAGTGCGTATTCACTTTTGCAAATGGTTTCTTCTAAGTGGTACCGTCCTACTTATGACTCCCTTTGGTATAGGGTGCAACAGGAGCCCTGTTTCTTTTCAGGAATGAACGGTGTATTTTCCGACAGCGAGGGTGATCACGCATGGATTTTTACACTGGAACCGGGGGAATCAACAGAATTTGTGCTTGGATTCTACCTTTCAGATGAATACGCGAGAGGGGATGAGGAACTGTCTGAAATTCGGCTGATGACCTCTGAGACAATTAACACTCGTGGATATCAATATTTAATTAATCCCTATCTGGAGTGAGAGGTTTCGGTGTTACTATAAGATTTCGCTTTAATTTACGCTAACAACGGATTCTGCAATTCAGTATGTGAGACTGAGTCAGTAAGCAGCAGTCTATTCTGCGGATTTTCCGCAGAATAGACAGATTGTATTGACTTTAGCTATGAGTCGATTTAACCTTTTTACAGGTAAATAAAGCATATCCGTCAATTAAAAATGAGGAGGCAATCAAATGAAAAAAATTCTGAAGAAAATGGCGGTGGGTATCGTTTCATTCGTTATCGTGATTGGAATGATGATACCAACGATGGCGTCAAATACGTCGGATACCTATATTAGTTCGTTTAGTGTCCCGCTTAGCACGGCCTTTATTGTATATCACTCACCAAGAGAGAAACAAGATTCGACCCCTCTCTATATTGAATTGACATCATTAGTTTACGGAAGTATCAAAGCACAAGCAAGAGGCATGACATATACAGCTTGGATGAGCGGAGAAACACCTTCAACCCTTAATACAGCTAATCAAACAGCGAATGGAGATGGAAATGCTGTATACAATGTCACTTTATCAGTGGGGATTGATTACAGTGTTCGCTCATTTATATACGAGTATGGATATGCTTATGCGACGTGGGGGTTCAAAGGATATAACATTACGCAGCCAGAGGTGGTTAGTGGTTGGTGGAGTCCAGATAGTTCTTATACACATCATTTGGCCTACTAATTTCTTAGAAGGAATCCATTATCATCTAATCAGCCTATATTTAGAGCAGAAAGGTAAGACTAAATGCTGAAACTACTGAAAACGGAACTTTGGAAAGCCTTTCACAACTGGTATTTCTTTATAGCGATCCTGATAGGGACGGCTCTTTCGGTGGCCTACACAATAGAGATATGGCGGGAGACAGTACCGCGTATACGGGAATATCTTGCGATGGATCCTGTGCCATGGATGATAAAATCAGTAGACGGTTTTCCAGTGTCGGAACTCTGGATGGGTGGCCAAAGTGTGACTCTCAGCAGTTCGCTTTTCTATATGCTTTGGCCTCTCTTGACAGCCATGCCTTATTCATGGTCATTTTGGAAGGAAAAGCGAGATGGAATTGCGGACCAGATTATGGTGAAGTGCGGACGAAGAGAATTTTTTGCTGCCAAATATCTGGCGGTTCTAATCTCAGGTGGCTCAGTGGTTTTCTGGACTTATGCAATCAGTTTTATGATGAATGCAACTTTTTTACCAATGGCTTATCCGATATTTGATACAAGCGCAATTCATCATGGATGTGTGTTATCCGGAATGTATTATACACAGCCGCTTCTTTACTGTATTCTTATCACGTTTATTTGTTCGTTTTACGGAGGCGTAACGGCTTGTTTGTCGTTTCTGGCTGGGAGCAGATCAAGATTTCAGGTAGTTCCGATGCTCACGCCGTATGTATTGTTTATGGGATTTGACCTGGTTCTACAGTATCTTCGGGTTCAGCGATTGCTCGTTTTTTCTCCTTTATATCTGATCCAGATGGAGATGGGAATCCACACCGATATCTTTATGATTGCGCTGGGATTGCTCCTAGTTATTTCGATCCTTGGCGGATATCTGCAAATCATTAAGAAAAGAGGCAAAAATGCGTAAAACAAAAAAACAAATCAAACGAGACCGAATCATTATGGGGATTGTCCTTCTCATATTCGTTGCATGGTTGGCTGAAGTGATTTGGGTCAATCAGTATTACAAACTGAATACTGTACAGAAAAAAATAGTTTTCTACGAGATGGGGGAAAGTGTTCCCTTTGAAGATGATATGTATACCGCAAAGATGTATGGAGAAGGTTATTCCTTGACAATCAACTCTGCGGAGGTCGTCGATTATCAAAGCTACTTAACAGAAAATGGATATACCGGAAAAGAATATGACGGGATACTGGAAGACCGAAAAATATTGCTTGTCTATGCGACCTTATCAGTGACTGAAAGCGATGCGGAATACATCGTTTTGAATGAGTTTACATGCAGGACAAAAGACATGCAGTTTTACCAGGAATGGAATCTCCTTAAACAGATCAATCCCATTTTGGAAAATGAATATGTTGCTATTCAGTTGAAAGACGGAACTTCGTGCGATTTGGTGTTTCCCTTCATCCTATACGAATGGAGCTTGGGATCAGATTTTAACCATCCGGAGCGAATGCCCTTGTACTTCAATGTGACAGTCAACCCGACGCAAAAGAGAGTTAAATTGAAAGTAGAGGTGGTGGAATAAGGCGTGAAAAAAAGTTTAGTTTGGCATGATCTTCGATGCGGGCTTTTGCGTTGGAAATATGTCCTATTGCCATTTCTGCTTCTGCTTTCACTGCTGTCCATGCAGATGGTAAGCCGTATGATGGGCGTGGTACCGAATTTGACAGATTTCCTGATGAGTGCATTTGACGGAATGGAGCCTATCAAAAAGAATATACCGTTTGAAAGCGTTCGTCTCCCGATCCGTTGGATCGTTGCGACATGTGGGTGTCTGTATATTAATTTGGACTATTTCCTTGGCGATCTGACAACGTCCGGACATCAGATCATCCTAAAAGGCGGAAGCCGGTCCGGCTGGTTTCTTTCCAAATGCTTGTGGAATCTGGTAAGCTGCCTGATTTATTTTGCGGTTTATATTGTGCTGGCTTTGGTGCTGACTGGGATCTTCGGCGGGAAGTATTTTCCACTTGGAATTTCCGAAGCAACGGCGTATTATTTTGAGGGGAAGCTGCTGCCGGGACAGATCGGGGCGGCAAGGGAGCTTTGGATCGGAGTGCTTCTGCCGTTTTTGACGGTTTGGGGGCTGAGTCTTCTTCAGATGACCTTGTGTTTATTTACAAGGCCGATCCTGAGTTTTATTAGTTGTCTGGCTATCGTCATTATCTCTGCGTTTATCCCCTCGCCGCTGCTTCTCGGAAACGGGGCGATGGCCGTAAGAAGTACGTTTGTGGAGATGGGCATGATCGATCCGGTGATGCAGACCGCCTCGTGCGCGGGCGTCATTGTTGGCAGTATCGCAGCCGGGCTGATCCGGTTCAAACATACCGATATTCTGGGAACAAAGGAGTAACAGCTATGAAAATCGTCGTAAAGGATGTCACGAAATATATCCGGAAGGCTTTGATCCTGGATCATGTTTCTGTAGAGTTTGAGAGTGGAAAGATCTACGGACTTGTCGGCCCGAACGGAAGCGGTAAAACGATGCTGATCCGCCTGATCACGGGTCTGATTACCCCGACGGAGGGGGAGGTCTGGATCGATGAGAAGAAGCTCGGAAAGGATATGGATTTCCCGGATTCGGTTGGACTTTTGATTGAGAATCCGGCGTTTCTGGACTATTATACGGGCTATCGGAATCTGGAACTTTTGGCCGAGATCAAAGGACGTATCGGCGATGCAGAAATTCGCAAAGCGATCGAAGATGCCGGGCTTGACCCGGATGACAAACGGAAATATGGAAAGTATTCGCTGGGTATGAAGCAGCGGCTTGGAATCGCGGCGGCCTTGATGGAGGAGCCGGAGCTGATCTGCCTTGACGAGCCGACGAACGCGCTGGACGAGGCGGGCAGTGCCCAGATCCGCGAGCTGATCCTGAGGGAGAAAGCGCGCGGAGCGTTGATCGTGATCGCGAGCCACGACGCGGCACTGATGGAAGATCTGGCGGATGAGATCTATACGATCTATGATGGGAAGGTTACGAAGAAAGAAGAATAACGCGTCACAATGAGGAAGAGTTGACATCTAATACCTAATATGATATATTAGATGTCGTGATGGACCTCTTCTTTCGGCTGCTGTGATTTTTGTGCCGTTTCTTTGCAATCCTGCCACATGAAAGAGGGCGTAAAGCCCTTTTTCTTGTGGATTTTAGGCGAGGTAAAAGGTTTGCATTTTGACGGTAACTGTCCTATAATGGAATGAACATTCCAACCATTGAATGAGGAGATACATCATGCTGGATATTAAGTTTGTCCGGGAGAACCCCGAGATCGTCAAACAGAACATTCGCAATAAATTCCAGGATCGAAAGCTGCCTTTAGTCGACGAAGTGATCGCACTCGATCAGGAGAACCGTCAGGCGAAGGGCGAGGCGGATGAGCTGCGTGCGAACCGCAACAAGGTTTCGTCTCAGATCGGCAAGCTGATGCGCGAGGGCAAAAAGGAAGAAGCCATGGCCATGAAGGCTCAGGTCACGAAGGATTCCGAGCGCCTTGCGGAGCTGGAAGCCAAGGAAACCGAGCTTTCCGAGCGCATCAAAAAGATCATGATGACGATTCCGAACATCATCGACCCGAGCGTTCCGATCGGTAAGGATGATTCCGAGAACGTCGAGATCCAGAGATATGGCGAGCCCGTGGTTCCGGATTTTGAGATTCCGTACCACACCGAGATTATGGAGCGTCTCCACGGTATCGACCTGGATTCCGCTCACGACGTGGCCGGAAACGGTTTCTACTATCTGCTTGGCGACATCGCTCGCATTCATTCGGGTGTGCTGGCCTATGCGCGCGATTTCATGATCGACAAGGGCTTCACCTATGTCATCCCGCCGTTCATGATCCGTTCCAACGTGGTGACGGGCGTCATGAGCTTCGACGAGATGGACGCGATGATGTACAAGATCGAGGGCGAAGATCTTTACCTGATCGGCACCAGCGAACATTCCATGATCGGACGTTTCATTAACAAGATGATTCCGGAATCCGAGCTTCCCAAGACGCTGACGAGCTATAGCCCTTGCTTCCGCAAGGAGAAGGGTGCGCATGGCATCGAGGAGCGCGGTGTTTACCGCATCCATCAGTTCGAGAAGCAGGAGATGATCGTGGTCTGCAAGCCGGAAGAGAGCATGGAATGGTACAACAAGCTGTGGAGCTACACGGTCGAGCTGTTCCGCAGCCTTGATATTCCGGTGCGTACGCTGGAGTGCTGCTCCGGCGATCTGGCGGATCTGAAGGTAAAGAGCTGCGACGTTGAGGCGTGGTCTCCCAGACAGAAAAAGTATTTCGAGGTCGGATCCTGTTCCAACCTCGGCGATGCACAGGCAAGACGTCTTGGCATCCGTATCCAGGGTGAAAACGGCAAGTATCTGGCTCACACGCTGAATA
>JAEEGL015532226.1_pt1 | contig 11393 bp, 13 predicted proteins | sample 9134231 | NCBI WGS metagenome assembly JAEEGL01 (sample SAMN16246548, study PRJNA631951) | gut metagenome | biome: gut microbiome; feature: rumen; material: fiber-attached | host: Bos | place: Iran: Karaj | collected 2018-10
GAGCTGGGAGAGCTACGAACACCATAAGGAAGATAAGACCCGCGATAGCAAGCACGAGCACGACTTCGATGATGGTGAAGCCCTGTTTAGTGTTAGTATTGTTTTTCGCCATAAATAAATCCTTTCTAGATTTTATGCTTAAGCTTATCATAACTTAAATTAATCTAAAAATCAAGTGGTTTTTATTTAGGATGCGACGCTGTTGACGAGAGAGTAAATTGGGAGCAGAGTACCACCTACCACCACACCGATGAGACCGGCCATAATTACCATGAGGATTGGCTCAATCATGGTGGAAATACCATTAATCTGGTTATCAAGTTCAGTTTCATAAACCGCTGCTGCCTTACCAAGCATTTCGTCAATCTTACCGGATTCCTCACCAATGGATGCCATCTGTGGCACTAGTGGAAGCATGTATTCACGATCACGGAGTGCTTCAGACAAAGCCTTACCCCCTTTAATAATCTCCAGCGATTTTGCGTATTCTTCCTCAATGATTGTATTGCTCGTTGCATCAATGGCAATGCGAATTGAATCGAGCATTGGCACACCGGTCGCAAGCATCATTTCAGCTGTACGCGCGAAACGCGACACATAAAGTTTGCGGAAGAGACCACCGAAAATTGGCACATGGATTTTCATCGAATCCATCACTTTATGGCCAACTGGCGTATATTTAAGGAAATAGAAAACTGAACCACCAATTGCTAGCACCACAATTAATACTAGCCACCAGAAATTTGCAAAGAAATCAGTAATATTCACTAGGAACTGGGTGAGCCCTGGCAACTCTTCACCCATATCCTCATAGAGGTTCTTCACCTGTGGCACCACTGCCACCATCATGAACGCGAGCACAGCAATAATCACGCCGAGAATAATACCTGGATAAACCAACGCACCTTTAATCTTAGACATCATGGCGGCATCCTTCTCTTCCTGGTCAGCAAGGCGCTTTAATGCAAGATCGAGCGTACCAGAAGTTTCACCAGCCTGAATCAGTGCCGTATAAACACCGTTAAAAGTATCCGGATGTGCAGAAAATGATTCGTACAAGCTTTTACCAGATTCTACGCTTGTGAGAATCTCTTCGGCAATTCCCTTCATTGTCTTATTTTCAGTTTGTTCAATCACCGTACGAAGCGAAGTTGCAAGCGGAAGACCTGCACCAATCAGTGTCGACATCTGACGCGTAAACATCACGCGGTCTTTATTCTTAACGCGTTCCCTACCACCGAAAAGACCAGCACCCTCTTCCACGATTGAAAGTGGCGTAAATCCTTGTTCAATCAAAAGACGACCGGCGGTCTGCTCATTCTCGGCTTGGATATTACCCTTAATGAGCTTGCCGTTATCCTTTCCTCTCGCCTTATAATTGAACCGCTTCATGCTAACCTCTTACTAACCTATTTAATTCATTCATATCAACCGCATAGTCACGGGCTGTATCATAAGAAATCACACCGGTCTGCACTAGCTTCGCGAGCGTCCTATCCATCGTCTGCATACCTTCGGCTGCACCAGTCTGAATTGCCGTATCAAGCTGGAAAGTCTTGCCATCACGAATCAATGCTCTCACGGCTGCATTTGCAATCATGATTTCCGCTGCCACCACACGTCCACCACCAATCGCTGGCACTAGACGCTGTGAACAAATTGCACAAAGCATGTTCGAAAGCTGTGAACGTACCTGCGGTTGTTGATGTGACGGGAACACGTCGATCATACGGTCAATACTCTGTGCCGCGGAGTTCGTGTGAAGCGTTGCAAACACCAAGTGACCGGTCTCTGCAATCGTAATCGCCGCCTGAATCGTTTCAAGGTCACGCATCTCACCAATGAGCACCACGTCTGGATCTTCACGGAGTGCCGAACGGAGTGCCGCCGCAAAGCTAAACGTATCATAGTGTACTTCACGTTGAACGATAATTGAACGTTCCGACTTGTGCGTAAATTCAATCGGATCCTCAATCGTAATAATATGCTTCGAACGTTCACGGTTAATCTTATCAATCAGAGCCGCAAGCGTCGTCGATTTACCAGAACCCGTAGGACCAGTGATAAGAACAAGCCCGCGTGGATAATTCGCAAAAGTTTCCACAATCGACGGCATACCAAGATCGTTAATCGACTTAATCTGATTCGGAATCAAACGGAAAGCCGCCGCCATCTTGCCTCGTTCGTGGAATGCGTTTACGCGGAAACGGGCAATATCACCAAAGGCGAATGAATAATCAAATTCCTTGTCTTTAAGATAAATCTTTTGCTGTTCTTCATCAAGCGTCGCAAAAATCACATTCTTAATCATTTCCTCGTTCATGGCTGGAGTACCAGCAATTGGCGTCAGCACACCATCCACACGAAGAATCGGTGGAAGTCCATATTGAATATGGATATCCGAAGCTTTCCTTCTGATACATTCTTCCAGTAAGCTTTCGATTCTTATTTGTATTTGTTGTCCACCGTTTTCCATATTACCCTCATTATACCATAAACATTATGACAAATCGCTCGCCACGCGGTTAACCTCGTCAATCGTCGTGATTCCGGAAAGCACTTTGAGGATTCCGTCTTGACGCATTGTTACTGTACCTTTACTTTTTGCTAGGCGCATAATCTCTGCAGCGGTTGCATGCGAGATAATCAACTTTTGAATATCTTCATCCACCACAATCGTCTCGTAAAGACCGGCACGACCTTTATAACCACCCGGCGTCTCTTTCGTTGCAAGACCTTTTGCTAGCATATAGAAATTATCATTCTTAATTGGCAAACCTGGATAACCCAAATCTTCACTCACTGCCGCCACATCACCTTCTTTAGTCGGAAGTAAATCGCCCACAATCTGATTAATTCCTTCAGTCTCAAGCTCCGAAGACTTGTAATTCTCGCGCTTTTCCGTAATACGACGAACCAAGCGCTGACCAATCACCACGTTAAGCGTTGATGCGAGCAGGAACGGCTCAATACCCATATCGAGAAGACGAGGGAGAATACCTGCAGCCGAGTTGGTATGTAGGGTTGAGAACACCAAGTGACCCGTAAGTGCTGCCTGCACCGCAAGACCGGCCGTTTCAGAATCACGAATCTCACCCACCATTACTACGTCAGGGTCTTGACGGAGAATCGAACGTAGACCGTTCGCGAATGTTAACCCGGCATCCACGTTCACCTGAATCTGATTAATGCCATCCATCTTATACTCGACCGGATCCTCAAGCGTCACAATGTTAATCGCTTCGGATTTAATCTTTTGAATCAAAGCATAAAGCGTAGTAGACTTACCAGAACCAGTAGGACCTGACGTCAAAATCATGCCATTTGGTTTTTCAATGCCACTAAGGACATCGCGAAGTGCACGACCAGCCATACCCATTTTATCGACTTCCATTGAAGTGCCAGTTTTATCGAGAAGACGAATCACCACTTGCTCACCCCAAGTTACTGGTGAAATTGCAATACGAAGGTCAATCTCTTTTCCATCTACAAGCACTGTAAACTGACCGTCCTGCGGAACACGATGTTCATCAATCTTGAGGTTCGACAGAATCTTCACACGGGAAACCAGTGCTGGCGCCACATTCTTTGGGAGCTCCATGATACGACGCAAAACACCATCAATCCGGCAACGAATAATAAGCGATGATTCGAGAGGCTCGATGTGAATATCGGATGCCTTTGTCTTTGCAGCATAGCTAAGAATCGTCGTGAGAGCCTTCGAAATCGGCGAGTCTTGAACAATCGTCTTGACATTGCTTTGCTCAGCCGCAGCTTCCTCATTACCTTCCTTTACAGCTTCCGTGACACCAGTAAGATCACCATGGCTCTTTTCAATCATTTCGCGAATGCCATGCTCGGATGACATCCAAACCCGAATCGGGCGGCCCATAAGGTTAGATAAATAGTCAGTTGCCTGGACGTTCGTCACATCCGCCATCGCGACATTGAGCATGCCGTCTTTTTCGCCCAGTGGAATTGCCAGCTCGCGCACCTGCGCGTCCTGAGGAATCATCGAAAGAATGTCTTGTTCAATCGTTACATTCTTAAGTTCTACATAAGGCACGCCAATAAGCATAGCGGTAGCACGTGCTACCATGTCCTCATTAGCGACGCCACGCCTAGTTAACTCGCCAAGGACGGATTGTTCTGAACCAGAACCTTCAACTTCAGTACGGACACTCTGAACTAGATTGCTATCGACCAAACCTTCGGCAATCAAAATATTAATGATATTATTTTCGGCCTCTTTAGTCAGTAGTGCCATTTTGGTTGTCCCCGTTTTCGTTCTGGTTTTGGTTTTCGTTTTCTTCTTCTTTATTCTCTTCTTCTTTATTCTCTTCTTCTTGGTTCTCTTCTTGCTCCGGCTCTTCTTCCTGCTGCTCGTCCTGGTTATTATTCTGACCATTATTAGTATTGTCAGTCACAATCTCGTCGTTACAAATACCATTATCGCCAAGGTTCTTACAATCACCAACCCATACCTCAACCGTTGGGTTCACCGAGCGGTAATTAAAGATTTCTGCATCTGGCTCCATTAAACTAAATGATTCTTCACTTGCTAGTTTTGTAATCGAGACACTCATGTCATCAAAGCTAGGCAAGAACATACCACACACAAAATACGCAACCAGTGCTCCCACTACTGCCGCAAAAATCGATGTTGCTAAATCTTGTTTCATTTCTTAGACCCCTTTGTGGCTTTAATGATTTCTGTGGTTTCCAAGAGCTCTGATGGCTTCATGTAAAATGCTGCCGCCTGAGCTTGAAGCACAAGTTTGCCATCCTGTGCCCATTCAATCGTTGCACGTTCAATGTTAAATTCACGAATCGAGTGCTCCACATTTTCAAGGAACCCAACCGTCGTTGCCGTTTCAGATTCCACGGAAAGGCGCACCGAAATCGATTCGAGACCTTTGCTATAAGTCGATTCACCAGATGCACCAGTTGGACTGAGCGTTTCTGGCTCAATACCAGTTAATAAGAAAATCTTGTTAAGCGACGAGAGAAGTGCTTCCTCGTTCCTAAAGGCTGGAATTGCATCTGGAATGATACGTAGAGCCGAGCAACTCTGGATTAATTCACTCGCTTTCACGAGATCGTCATCGTTTTCCGCTTCCTCGTAAATCTTATTCAATTCCTCGTAGCTATATTTCTTGCCCGTGTATGGATTAATACAGCCAGAAGTACTTTCCTTTGGTACTGAGTTAAGTGCCGTATTGGCTGCCAAGTTATCAATAATATTAGCTCTGAGTGTTCCCGGAATCGAAGACACGTCAATCGAATCTGGATTACAATTTTTTAATTCTTCATCCGAGTAAACCGCACCCTTTGGTTTTTTACAAACGCCAATATCTCGAATCGCATCCGAATACGACACAATCGATTGTTCTTCCGCCGCAATCACATCTGAATTAAACGAGATTTGCTTGATGAAGAAGAAAATCAGTGCAATTGCTACACCAAGGAAAATCGATGCACCAAGTACTGCGAGAAGCACATATTGTTGGGCTTGCGAGATTTTTGCACGTTTCTCAATCGCTACTTCTTTCGCCATTTCTAATCACCTCCTCGGTTCTTGCTATTATCATTGCAACTCTTGTCGGTCGGATCACAGTCGGATGCTTTTTGTGTAAACATATCTTGAATCTGGACGTAAGAATCTGTCACATTGTAACGACCAGATGGCCCAAGTGAAAGAACGTGATGATTACTAAATCTGAAGACGTCCGGCGTCAAAGTAATCACTGCTGAGAAGCGAAGCACCAAGTCATCCGAGGAATCACGACCGTTGGATGAATCAGTAATTCTAATTCCATCTGAGCCTTCTGGCACCAAGTAGCAACCTTCATTTGAGTTAGACCAGGTCACCGCACCGGTATTCGAGTTTTCCACACCGGAATATCTAATGCATTCACTCTCGAAGTGAGCCACACCGGAGACTGCACCGTCAAGGTTCATATACGGCTCACCTTCAACCATTTCAGCCTTGTACCAATCCGAGAATTGTGGTGTACGCCAAACCTTCACAACCGTTTGGTCATCATAAGTTTCGGTAATATAACCAGCTGTGCGGCGAGTAATCTCTTCGTCAGACAAATCGTCTTCAATAGTTGTACTCTCACCTTCTTCACTTTCGGTCTCATTCTCAAGTGGCTGTTGATATGAAGGATTACAACCTTCACCAGTAATTAACCAGTAAGCATAGTAACCTTTTTCAGTATCAATAAACGTTGCACCATCATTACCAGACTCAATCATACAATAAGCTGGAATACGATTACCTTCTTTGTCGACATAATTACCGTAATCATAGCGCATATATTGCATACTCTTCTTAAACGAATCGAGCACATTGTAATCGATAAACGGAGGGTCATATGCATTCGCCTGTGCATCGAAAGTAATCGTTGGTTGCGTACCAGACAAATCAACACTAAGTGATGAAATCAAGATTTTATCATTACCTTTTGGCAAAAGTGCGGTCAAAACGCCAAAGGTGCGTGAAAGTAATTTCTTGTTCTTTGAAATCGATGACAAATTCGTAAGCTGATCGCGAATCGTCAAGAAATCACTTAAATCGCTATAAGACTTAAGTTTCTTTGACATTGTTTCAATCTTCGCTTTGTTACCATCCGCAATTGCCTGTTGACCACCCGCAATCGTTGCAAAAAGCAAAATCACACCAACGCTCGCTGATGCCACAATAATACAAATGAAGAAGATAAAGTTCCTGAGCTTCAGGGCTTTAATCATCTCCTCCTTAATATCCGGAACAAGGTTAATTTCACGAGCCATTAGTCGTTACTCCTTTCCGACAAACCAATCACCACGGCAAACTCACTTGCCACTGGCATCAGTGCCTGCTTCTGATCCGGCATTGTACGTACCATCTGCCATGGATCACCTTTCATCGTCGGAACATTGGTTCTTGCTTCAATGTATTCTGGGAACAAAGGAATTCTACTGGCATAGCCGGATAGTACAATACCACCAACTTTACCGTTCAAGTACTTTGTCTGGAAGAAACGCACGGACTTCGTGAGTTCAGATGCATAACCTTCAAGAATGTGGCTGAGCGTCTTAAACACTTGGCCTTCCACCTTATCTTCGGCTAAACCAAATTTCAAAATGAATTGACGTGCCTGGTCTTCACGAACATCAAGACCACCGGCTAAAGTCTTCACGAAATTCGAGAAACCACCTGGAATCGTACGCACCAAGCGTGGTTGGTTACGATAAACAATCACAAGGTCAGTTGACTTTTCGCCTAAATCTACAATCATCGTGGCGTCCATTGCGCCTGGAATCGACAAAGCTCTCGCCATAGCGAGTGGCTCCGGCTCCATTGCAATGATGTTAAGCCCAGTCTTTTCAATCGTTTCCATCGTTGATTCAGCATATTCCTTCGCAATCGAAGAAACTAGAACTTCCGTCTTGGCTGGATCGTTTGGGCTTGGTCCAAGCACTACATAATCCGCTTTTGCGTCGCTCATAGCCATCGGCACGTATTTATCAATCTCGTACTTAAAGGCTTTTTGCAGCTCTTTTTCCGGCATCGTATCGGTTTCCACAATCGAAGTAAAAGTCTTACCCGCTGGCAGACCAATTGCAATGTTTTTCGTCTTGATGCCTGCCTGATTGACGGCACCCATAATCGCCTCGCCGAGTCTCTTTCGGCCAAGCTCTGAGCTATCATTCAAAATCTTCTGATCCACTGGAACATAAGCATACTTAATAAGTTGCCAACCATGTTGGCTATTACCAGAAAGCTGCACGATACGCATCGAATTAGTCCCAATATCCAGGGAGAAGAAATCGCCCACGCCATGTAACAAGTTCATAAAGCAATTATAAGCTTAAACTTTTTATTTTGCAAGAATTAAATCATAAAAACGTTCCAAATTGCCAGTTCGGCCCTTCAGTTCGTTATCCCTTTTATTCATCACAATAAAGCCATTCGATTTCAGAAAATATTCAAAGTCTCGAATTATCTGCCTTCGAATGGCCTCATTCTTGACAACTCCTCGATTTAATTGTCCTGGTGTCGCTTCAAATTGTGGTTTTAACATCACCAGAAATCTCGTACTTGGTTTTGACAAATGAATCTTCGCATATTTCAAAATTTTCGTGAGTGAAACAAATGACACATCCGCCACAATCACATCTGGCTTCTCGTCTTCCGTTAACCGATATTCAAACACGTCAGTCTTTTCATGAAGATCAATTCTCTCGTCAAAACGTAGTGGCGCTTTCATTTGGTTCGTCCCTTTTTCGACGGCAATTACTTTTTTGGCACCTTTCTTCAGTGCGAGTTCCGTAAATCCGCCCGTGGACGAGCCAATGTCGAGCACCACCTTGTCTTTAAAATCAAAATTGAAGGCTTTGACTGCGCCTTCAATTTTGAGATAGCCTCTATTTACGGCCGCGGTATTCATAAGTGTCTGTATCCACCGAGACAATTTCGCCCTGCTTAATGAATGCAGGAACCTTAATTACCACGCCAGTTTCGAGCGTTGCATCCTTCATCACTGAAGAAGTCGTATCGCCCTTTACGGCTGTTTCTGTATAAGTAACTTCAAGCCATAAATTCTTTGGTAGTACCAAGTTAATTGGTGTACCATTGTAGAACTGAATTTCCATTTCATCACCATCTTTCATGAAATCTTTCATGTCGCCAACCATGTCAGCAGAAAGTTCATATTGTTCGAAAGACTCTGGGTCCATGAAATAGAATTTTTCATCATCACGGTAAAGATATTGCACCTTGCGGGTAGTAACTTCAGCCGGTTCAATTTTTTCTTGGCCTTTAAAGGTCTTTGGGAGAAGAGCGCCCGTCACGAGATTTTTTACTTTTACGTTGACGATTGAACCGCCTCTACCCATTACTTTTTGGGAGTACTCTACCACCTTATACGGCTGGCCGTCTAAAGTAATCAGAGTATTCTTCTTTAGATCTGTTGGTCCGTACATTTTTCGACTCCTTAATTATTTGATACAAATGGCAAAAGTGCTAGATGACGTGCACGCTTGATAGCAACTGCGAGTTGGCGTTGTTGCTTAGCTGAAAGACCAGTCTTTGAGATTGGTTCAATGCGGCCATAAGAATCAATGTAGCGTTGCAAAGTCTTCGTATCGCGATAGTCGAAATAGACATTTGGATCATTCTTGAATTTTTTCATTTTGCATCCTTCCTTCGCTTAAATTTATTAAAATGGAACTTCACTGAGATCAATTTCTTCCGGGATGTCTTCTGGAATGTCTTCCTGTGAAGCACTAGCCGGAGCGCTGGAACTGCCCGAAGTATTACCACCATCACGTCCACCCACGAAGTTGAAGTCTTCAACTACGATTTCAACACTTGAACGCTTGTTGCCGTTTTTGTCTTCCCAGGCTCTTTGGTTCAAACGACCTGATACTAGGACGCCATTACCTTTTTTGCCATATTGGGCAATCGTTTCGGCCAACTTACCCCAAGCTGAACAATCGATAAATGATACTTCTTCTTTTTGTTCGCCGTCCGTACCACGATAATTGCGGTTTACGGCTACCGTAAAGCTACATACTGATGAACCACCGGTAGTAGTACGAAGTTCTGGATCACGGGTGATGTTACCAGTGATAATTGCTTTGGAAAATCCGCGCATAAATTACTCTCCTTGTTTTTCGTTAGACTCTTCCGTCGAATCCTCTTCCTTCTGTTTGCGACGAGAAGCATATTTTGCTTTGCGTTCGTCAACACGAACGAGAAGGTAACGGAGAACTTCATCGGTAATGTTGAGTACACTCGAAAGCTTAGCTGGAGCTTCAGCTGGGAGTTCAACATCAATGAAGTAATACACAGCAAAATCCTGACCGCTGATGGAATACGCCAAGCGCTTCTTGCCGTCATTTTCCTCTTTGGTGATTTTACCGCCGTTGTCTTCAATAAGTTTCTTCACCTTATTGACGACTGGGTCCAGATTCATTTCGAGATCTGGATGAAATAGGATTGAAAGTTCGTATTCTTTCATATGACTCCTTTGGTTAAAGCAAACGCGAATATTGTACCGTTTGCTGAGCTAATATTACCGAATCATTATAGCACAAAGGCGGAAAACTGTCTAGTCTTCCGCCCCTGTCAAAGCCTAACCGTAATAGATTAACTATTTGTCCCAGTCAAACTTATGGCCATAATGACCATATCTTGCGGTCTTTTCGTAAATTGGACGCTTCAAATCGAGGAATTTGATAATGCCGCGTGGCGTGAGATCATAACCTTCGATTTCTTCTGGCTTGCCATCCACAATTACCGTTTGTTCAAGTGGCTCTGCCTTGCCAATCGCATAAGCGAGACGTACCAAAACTTCCTTCGCATGGCGCTTCTTGAGATAATCCACAGCAATTTTGCGTGCCATGTAGGCGGCTGAACGGTCTACTTTCGATGCATCCTTACCAGAATAACAACCACCACCAATTGCGATACGTGGACCATAGTTATCAACGATGAGTTTACGACCAGTAAGGCCAGTGTCAGCATCAAAACCACCTTGCTTCCAGTCACCAGCTGGGTTTAAGTGTAGTTCGAGTTTGCCTTTTAATTTCCTGTCCTTGATGAATTTCTCGACCATTTCTTTAAGCTCGGCCTTTGAAACATTCTGGAAGCTCGCGACAATCGAATCAATTGTGCCATCCGGCGCAATTGTGACTTGCGTCTTACCATCATAAGGATATTTGTCATAGATAAACTCATTCAAATTTCTAGATAGGACGACTTCGAGTGGCAAAAGCTCTGGGGTTTCGTCACACGCATAGCCGATCATGATGCCTTGGTCACCGGCACCACCCGTATCGACGCCTTGTGCAATTTCTGGTGACTGCTTCACAATCTTTGTATGGACTTCTGTATCCTTACCTGCGATTCTTTTCACAATTGCAGGTATGTCTACATCGCCCTTTGATGTGATTTCGCCGGTCACAAAAACAACACCGTGTCCGCCACAGGTCTCTGCTGCCACGCGGGAATCCGGATCTTGTGCGAGGTACGCATCAAGAATCGCGTCCGAAATTTGGTCACATAATTTATCTGGGTGTTTTGGAGAAACGCTCTCCGCTGTTCTGTAGAACATATCTTTCCTTTCTTTGGACGGAATTACCACCTTGGTTAAACTAGGTTGGTATGGGGGTCATCGGGCCGTTCCCTCGCCTCATTCTTGATATTAATGTTGTCTTTTTATTGTAGCATCAAAAACCCTAAGACGCTAGACTTTTATTGTTGTAATTTTTTAATACTCTTCAGGGGTGTTGACGCCACCAGCGTTGGCGAGTTGATCAAATTCGTCCATCGACGTAATTAATAAGTCACGTGGTTTGTTGCCGTTTTGTGGACCAATCACACCAATTTCTTCAAACCA
>JAEEGL015738640.1_pt1 | contig 11393 bp, 11 predicted proteins | sample 9134231 | NCBI WGS metagenome assembly JAEEGL01 (sample SAMN16246548, study PRJNA631951) | gut metagenome | biome: gut microbiome; feature: rumen; material: fiber-attached | host: Bos | place: Iran: Karaj | collected 2018-10
AAAAAGGAAATGGCGGTTCATGATTTTCTGCTCGGTAATAAGCTGAGCGTCGGAGATGTGCTCGGAGAGTAAGACAGTTGACTGATGTACGTGCTGTAGCATACGAAACACTACTTATTGCCGGCGAGGGTAATGCCGGCAATAACGTTATAAAGGATGTTCTTGATAAATACTCCTATCTTGATAAAAAGGACAGGAGTTTTTTAAAAAGGCTGATCGAGGGGACACTTGAGCGCCGGATCACGATAGATTATATCATTGACCGGTTTTCCAAGGTTGCAACATCCAAAATGAAAAAGCAGGTCAGGTGTGCGCTCCGTATGGGGGCATACCAGCTTATGTACATGGATCAGGTCCCGGATCATGCGGCAATTGACGAGAGCGTTGCCATAATAAAGAAAACGCCTCAGAGGTCGCTTTCCGGGTTCGTTAATGCTGTGCTTCGAAATATCCAGAGGAATCGGGAGAAGATCGAATGGCCCGACAGGGAAAAGGATGAGGCATTTTATCTTTCGGTGATGTACTCCATGCCGCCGTGGATAGTAAAGATGCTCATAAAAGAGCAGGGCGCGCAAAACGCCGAGGCTGTAATGGCGTTGTCGCAGAGCGTTCGTCCCGTTACGGCCAGGATCAATATCACTAAGGTAAATAATAAGAGCGATCTCGGGGAGTATGTAAATCCTCTTGATATATGCGACGAGGCGGTACAGCTTACGGATTACGACAACATCGCGGATATACCTGCCGTGGCGCAAGGGCTTGTATGCGTACAGGACATAAGCTCTGTTATAGCGGTAAAGATAGCGGGGATCAAAGAAGGCGATACCGTGCTCGATCTGTGCGCCGCCCCGGGCGGAAAATCACTTCATGCGGCGGATCTGACCCCGCACGGGCGCGTTATATCTGTTGATGTCTCAAAGAAAAAGGTTTCCCGTATAGAAGAAAATGCCGCGCGCTGCGGTTTTAAGAATATCGAGACGCTAACGGGCGATTCGGGAGAATACAATGCCTCGTTTGATGGGTCGGCTGACGTAGTCATAGCTGATGTCCCGTGCTCGGGGCTCGGCGTGATGGGACGGAAGAACGACATTAAATACAACCTGACGGAAGAAGCGATAGATGAGCTCGTCCCGCTCCAGAGGAAGATATTGTCGAACGCGGCCCGATACGTTAAGAAGGGCGGGACACTCCTGTTTTCAACATGTACAGTCTCAAAACGCGAGAATCAGCAAAATGCAGAGTATCTGGTAAGTGAATGCGGGTTGCGGCCGGAAGGGTTCTATGATCTGCTCCCTGAAGCGGTGCGTGATGAGAGCGCAAAAGAAGGATGGCTGCAACTATATGGGAGGGACGGCCTCACCGACGGATTTTTCATGGCAAAGTTTGTAAGAGATGAGTGATAAGACAGACATAAGATCGTTAACATATGATGAACTGGCCGAATTGATGGAAGGGCTCGGGCAGAAGAGGTTTCGCGCCGGGCAGATATTTGACTGGCTCCATGTCAAGAAGGCAGATGATTTTGCTGAGATGACTAACCTGTCGGCAGAGCTTCGCACAAAGCTTTCCGAAGAATATGACATCTATCCGGTCACCCGTGCGAAGGTTCTCGTATCAAACATCGACGGGACACGCAAATATGTTCATGCACTTCATGACGGGAACGTGATCGAGACCGTGCTCCTTAAGTATGAGCACGGCAACTCCGTGTGTATAAGCTCACAGGCGGGCTGCCGGATGGGCTGCCGGTTCTGTGCTTCCACTATAGAGGGCCTTGAGCGTAACCTTACAGCAGGGGAGATGGCGGGCCAGATATATTCCGTTGAAGCCGATATCGGGGAGAGAGTCAGCCATGTTGTAGTAATGGGAAGCGGTGAGCCGCTTGACAATTATGACGAGCTTACAAGATTTATCGATATCATCACCGATGAGCGCGGGGCCAATATGTCGGGGCGCAACATTACTGTCAGTACATGCGGGCTGGTCCCGAAGATAAGGGAACTTGCCGACAGGAAATATGCGATGACGCTGGCTCTTTCACTTCATGCGGTAACGGATGAGAAGAGACAGGAGATAATGCCTGTTGCGCGCTCTTACGCATTGGCAGATGTGATCTCTGCATGCGCATATTACAAGGATACTACAGGCAGAAGGCTGACGCTTGAATACAGCCTTATTGAAGGCTTTAACGACGGTGATGAGGATATTGAGGGGTTATCATCCATAGCGGGATCACTTTCGGCCCATGTAAACCTCATACCGGTCAACCCCGTAAAGGAGCGTGCAATGCGCGCCACTGGGGCAAAACGCGTTGCCGCGATCAAAAATAAACTTGAAAAAAACAATATAAATGTTACTATAAGAAGGGAAATGGGGCGGGATATTGCCGCGTCATGCGGTCAGTTGCGCCGCAGCTTCATCAAAGACAACGGTTTGGGAGACCATAATGCTTAAGACTTATTCGATGACGGATATCGGCAGGAAGAGAAAGCTGAACCAGGATACTGTGTATTCCTGCGAGCATCCGCTCGGCAATCTTAACAATCTGTTCATAGTATGCGACGGTATGGGCGGCCATAAGGCGGGAGATTATGCTTCGGCCTATACGGTCAAGGCCATAGAGCGCGAAGTTGAGGTGTGTGAGGACAAGTCACCGATCAAGATACTTCGTGAGGCTATCACTGTTGCAAATATGGAGATATACGAAAAAGCATCCTCAGAGCCTGATTTTGCCGGGATGGGAACAACATGCGTTGCGGCGACCGTGGCGGATGACATATTGTATGTTGCCAATGTAGGGGATTCAAGACTGTACCTTATAGACAAGGCGATCACTCAGGTGACAAAGGATCATTCCCTTGTTGCCGAGCTTGTCAGGAAGGGTTCTCTTGATGAGACACAGGCCAAGTCCCATCCGGACAGGAATATAATCACAAGGGCGATCGGTGCAGCCCCCGAAGTTGAGATCGATTTCTTTGAGGTTGAGCTCAATCCTTCGGATATCATTTTGATGTGCACCGACGGTCTTACAAATATGGTCGATGATGACGAGATACTGCGCATAGTACGTACGAGCGTAGATGTTCCGGACATGGCGGAGAATCTCATCAAAATGGCCAATCACAATGGTGGGAAGGATAATATTGGGGTTGTAATAATAGAGGAGTTCAAGGAGATATAAATGCTTGAGATCGGAACTTTTCTTGGGGACAGATACGAAATACTCGAACTTATCGGCAGCGGCGGAATGGCTGATGTTTACAAGGCGAAATGCCATAAGCTCAACCGCTTTGTCGCAATAAAAGTATTAAAGAGCGAGTTCTCATCGGACTCGAGCTTTGTCGGCAAGTTCAAGGCTGAGGCGCAGTCCGCGGCGGGGCTCATGCATCCTAATATCGTCAACGTCTATGATGTCGGCGAAGAGAACAGGATGTATTACTTCGTCATGGAGCTCGTCGAGGGTATCACCCTTAAGCACTACATAGAGAAGAAGATAAGGCTCACGGCCAAGGAGGCCGTGGCTATCGCCATACAGGTCTCGATGGGTATCGAGGCGGCACACAACAACGGTATCATCCACCGCGATATCAAACCGCAGAACATAATCATCTCCAAGGAAGGAAAGGTTAAGGTAGCGGACTTCGGTATAGCTAAAGCGGCAACGAGTAATACCGTTACAAGCCATGCAATGGGAAGCGTTCATTATACTTCTCCCGAGCAGGCAAGAGGCGGATACTCGGATGCTAAGAGTGATATATACTCGATCGGTATCACGTTGTTCGAGATGATCACCGGCCACGTGCCGTTTGACGGAGAGACAACGGTCGCCGTTGCGATCAAGCACATCCAGGAGGAGATGCCTTCGCCGCGTGTATACGTGCCGGATGTGCCGATAAGTGTTGAACAGATAATCGCGAAGTGCTGTCAGAAAAATCCCGACAGGAGATACACAAATGTCGGACAGCTCATCCGCGATCTTAAGCATTCGCTGACCAATCCCGACGAGGAGTTTGTGGTCATACAGGAGCCCGCGTCGGACGGCGGTACCAAGAATATCTCCGACATGGAGAAGCAGCAGATCAGGCAGCAGATATCAAATACCGATCCGCTCCCGATCCCGAAGACATATGAAGAAGAACGTCCGGTCAGAAAGCCGGAGAAGGTTCCGGAGCGCGAGAGCATGCCTGAGAGTCTTGATGATGATTTTGAAGACGTGTTCGGGGTCAGGAACAAGAAGGAAAAGAGCCCGAGGCGTGAAGAAAAGTATGAGCCTGTCAGGACAAGAGATCAAAGATCCAAGAAGTCCAAGGCAAAGAACTCCAAGAAGGTCACCCCCCAGAAGAATAATTATAAGCAGAGGGGCGGCGATTATTATGATGATGACGAGCTCGATGATGATGTAGATCCTAAAATGGAGAAGGCGGTAACGATACTTCTCGTTGCTGCGGCGATAGTCATCACGATCATCGCGGTAGTTGTCATCGGTAAGGTATTCGGCGCATTCTCGGGAAGCTCCGACGGTGACAAGGAAGAACTTACGATAGAGACTTCGGCAGGCACGACTATAGTTCCGAACGTTGTCGGCATGACGGTAGCCGATGCCGGAGAAGCACTTACTAAGGCCGGACTGACTGCGAAGGCGACATACAAGGAGTCGACCGAATACGATAAGGATTACATCGTGTCCCAGGATATTGAGGGCAACACGGAAGTCCCGAGCGGCACCGTACTGAATCTCGTAGTATCTTCAGGCAAGATAGTCGGAGTGAACGTTCCTGATGTTGTTGGACTTACCGAGGCTGAGGCAAAGGTAAGACTTGAAGCCGAAGGCTTTAAGATGCAAAAGCAGCTTCAGGAGAGTGACAGCGTCGAGAAAGGAAACGTAATATCACAGAATCCGTTAGGCGCCACAACGGCTGCAAAGGGAAGCGATGTCACAGTTGTTATAAGTTCGGGAAAGAACGTTGAGCAAGTTTCGATGCCGGATCTTACGGGCAAGACCGAAGAAGAGGCAAAGGTTGTCATAGAGGAAGAGGGACTGTCTATAGGTACCGTATCCGAGGAAGATTCGGATACCGTCGAAAAGGGCAAGGTCATATCTCAGACACCTGCGGCCGGAGGAACGGTCGACAAGGGTACGAGCGTCGATCTGAAGATCAGTCTGGGCAAGAAGGTCAAGACATATTCGTGCTCCGTTGATGTCGGAGCGCCGAGCAATTTCATGGCAGGATCCGAGGCAGTGATAGTTCTGCTGTCGCCTTCGGGTGAAGAACTCGGAAGATTTTCGACGACGTCATTCCCGTATACCGTTTCAAAGAGCGGGATAAACGATATATCAAGCGGAGTGGTCACGATAACCTATCTGTCCGCCGAAGGGACGTGGGAGACGACAAACCCGACTGCGGTCAACTTCACGGCGGAAGAGTAAATGACGGGACGCATAATAAAGGGGATCGGCGGATTCTACTATGTCCATACCGAAGACGGGATATATACATGTAAGGCAAAGGGAGTGTTCCGACATAACGCGATGCGGCCGCTCGTCGGAGACAAGGTAGAGATCGATATCATTCCCGGTGAGGAAATGACCGGGAATATCTCGAAGATATATGAAAGGACAAATGAGCTCATCCGGCCGAACGTGGCTAACGTCGATCAGGCGCTTATCATATTTGCGCTCATCGACCCGGTTCCCAACTTCGTTACACTTGATAAGATGATATTGCAGTATATGGCACAGGATCTACCTGTGCTAATATGCTTTAATAAAGACGATATTGCGGACCCCGGTTTTGCAACATCACTGTCGGAAGATTACGCACATAGCGGATGCAGGATATTCGTAACGAGTGCGAGGACAGGAGAAGGGATCGAAGATCTTAAAAGCGCTCTTTCGCATAAGACAACTACCGTAGCAGGGCCCTCCGGGGCGGGAAAATCATCCGTCATCAATATGATCACCGGACAGAGCATACGGCAGACCGGAGAGATATCCGAAAAACTTGCAAGGGGAAAGCATACGACAAGAGCTTCCGAGATCATACCGATTGGAGAGGATTCATTCATCATCGACACTCCGGGCTTTTCGTCATTTGATCTGGCGGATATAAAGGCAGAGGATCTGTCGGATCTGTATGAGGAGTTTGCGGGAATGAAGTGCCGCTTCATGCCGTGCTCTCATACGCATGAGCCCGACTGCGGTGTCAGGGAAGCGGCCGATAACGGCATCATCCCGAAGCGCCGGTATGATGATTACGTATATATCTACAAAGAACTGACAGGATCAAGGAGATACTGATAATGGTTAAGCTGTCACCTTCAATACTCGCATCTGATTTTACGATCCTCGGACAGCAGATGAAAGAGGCCGAGGCCGGAGGGTGTGATTATTTTCACTTTGACGTCATGGACGGTATGTTCGTGCCTAACATCTCATTCGGGATACCCGTACTTACATCAGTAAGGGCGGCAACGAAGAAAACTCTCGATGTCCATCTGATGGTCGAAGCACCGGAGAGATACATAGATAAGTTCATCGATGCAGGCGCTGATATCATCACTGTTCACCAGGAGGCGTGCGTACCTCTTGTTGAAACGATAGGAAAGATCCATGAAAGGGGCAAGCGTGCAGGCGTTGCGATCAAGCCGCATACAGATATTTCAGCGCTCGCACCTTACTTCGGCCTTGCCGACATGTTCCTCGTCATGACCGTTGAGCCTGGCTTCGGCGGACAGAAGTATATGGACATATGCACCGACAAGATCAGGACACTTCGCGGTATGCTCCTTGCAAAGGGACTTGATACGGATATCCAGGTCGACGGCGGTATCACAAGAGAAAATGTCGAGACGGTACTTGATGCCGGAGCTAACGTTATAGTGATGGGATCGAGCATATTCCACGGGAACATTAAAGAGAACACAGAGCATTTTTCAAAGCTGTTTGATAAGTATAAAGGAGAGCGTATATGAAGAATTACATTAAGATAGCGCGCCCCGACCACTGGGTCAAGAACGCGTTCATCATACCGGGACTGGCGATCGCGATACTGCTCACTGATTTTACGTTCACACCGAATGTTATAGTCAGGTTCATAGTCGGCTTCATGGCAACCTGCTTCATCGCTTCGGCCAATTACGTTATAAACGAATGGCTCGATGCGGAGTTTGACAAGTATCATCCGACGAAGAAGAACAGGCCGGTCGTTTCGGAGAACATGAAGCTCTCGCTCGTTCTTATCGAATACGCGGTGCTCATCATCTTGGGCCTCCTTCTTGCGTATTATGTGGGTAAGGCTTTTCTTGCGATGGAAGTATGGCTCCTCATCATGGGAGTTTTATATAACGTAAAGCCGATACGGACCAAGGACATCCCGTATCTTGACGTGCTGTCGGAATCGATCAACAACATGATAAGACTCCTTCTCGGATGGTTCATCATCACCCAGGATTTTCAGCCTCCGATCAGTATTCTTATCGGATACTGGTTCGCCGGAGCGTTCCTGATGGCCACAAAGCGTTTTGCGGAATACCGCATGATAGGCGATCCGTCGGTCGCAGGCCTTTACAGGAAGAGCTTTGCACATTACACGGAAACGAGCCTTCTCGTATCATCATTTTTCTATGCGATGTGCGCGACATTCTTCATTGGTGTTTTCATGATCAAATACAGGATGGAATATATCATCGCTATGCCGTTCGTGTTCGGTCTGTTCTGCTTTTATCTGTACATCGCGTTCAAGCCTGATTCGGCGGTACAGAAGCCCGAGAAGCTCTACAAGGAAAAATCACTCCTTGCGTATATCGCGCTCCTTGTGGTGATCCTTCTGATACTTACGATCGTGGATATCCCGATGCCTTCGTACTGGGTAAATCCCACACTGTTTGACATGTGATGAAGAAAAGCTTTAACGATTACAATCTCTACGTGTTCGACCTTGACGGCACTCTATATGATCAGCCAAGGCTTCGTACTCAGATGGCCCTGCGGCTAATAGGGTATTACATGTTGCATCCGTTTTCGATCAAAGAGCTTTTCATTCTTAAGCATTTCAGAAAAGTGAAAGATGGATGGACGAAGAGTTCTTCGGAGGATGACATTATCGATCAGACCGCAAAGGATACGGGAGCATCCTTCGAGAAGGTAAGATATGTCGTTCAAAAATGGATATACGATTCTCCGCTCGATGTCATCAAAAAGACGGCGGACCGCAAGCTTATCGGTATCATTGAAGAGCTTCGCGGCAAGGGTAAGAAGGTTGTCATATTCTCCGATTATCCGACAAAGGATAAGCTTGAGGCACTAGGTCTTACGGTAGACGGACAGTACGGGCCGGATGATGATCGATTGGATGAGCTCAAGCCTTCGCCAAAGGGACTTCTTGTGATAATGGAAGACTACGGTGTTGCTGCCGGGGATGTTCTTATGATCGGTGACAGGCAGGAGAAGGACGGCAGAAGTGCCGAGGCGGCGGGGGTTGACAGTCTTATCCTGGACCGGCATGTGGGAAAGAGAAATCTTTATGAAATCTGATATCAAATATATCATCATACTTCACATATTCTTAGGTATCTATTCTCTTACCGGCGTTGCTTCAAAGTTTGCGGCGGCGGAGGATTTTCTGTCGTTTAAGTTCATATTGTTCTATGGCCTTGTGCTTTTCGGACTCTTCATATATGCGATAGGGTGGCAGCAGATAATAAAGCATATGCCGCTCATCTCCGCATATGCGAACAGGGGCGTTACCGTCATATGGGGGATCGTATGGGGGTATTTTATATTTTCCGAGGAGATAACGGTCAGGAAACTGATCGGTGCAGCTATCATCATCTGCGGGATAGTGTTCATAGTCACGGCAGATGCGAAGGAAGAGACTCAGGCGCTCAAGGAGGCTGAAGATGGGAAATGAGATAAAGCTTCTTGACTGCACACTGCGTGACGGCGGATATCTTAACGACTGGGAGTTCGGTAACAGCAACATAGTCAATATTTTCGAACGTTTAGTCAGCGCCGGTATCGACATAATAGAGACGGGCTTTCTTGATGACAGGAGAGATTTCGACGAGAACAGAACGATCTTTCCGGATACGAAGAGTGCGGGACTGATCTATGGAAAGCTTGATAAGGGCAGTTCCATGATAGTCGGAATGATCGATTACGGAACATGTGCCATAGACAATATCGCGCCGGCATCCGAATCTTATCTTGACGGCATAAGAGTGATATTTAAAAAGCAGAAGATGCATGAGGCGATTGATTTTTGCCGCAAGGTCAAGGAAAAGGGATACAAGGTGTTTGCCCAGGCGGTATCGATCACGAGCTACAATGATGATGAACTGTCGGAGCTCATCGATCTTGTCAATGATCTTGAACCGTATGCATTCTCGCTCGTTGATACATACGGATTACTCCATAAGGGGACACTGCGCCATTATTTCGATCATGCATGTGCACATCTGAAGAAGTCGATCGGGATAGGATATCATGCGCACAACAATTTCCAGCTTGCGTATGCAAACTGTATAGAGCTTATGGACGATCCGCCGAAGGATCGCATGCTCATTGTGGACGGGACATTGTACGGCATGGGCAAGAGTGCCGGTAACGCGCCGACAGAACTTCTTGTCATGCATATGAACGCATATCATGGGACATCTTATCACAACAGCCAGATACTTGAAGCTATCGAGGTTACGATGCTAGATATGTACCGTAAGGTCGGCTGGGGATATTCGTTCAAGTTCTTCCTTGCGGCGTCACACGACTGCCATCCGAACTATGTCAATTACCTCATGGACATGGGCAAACTGTCGGTCAAGTCGATAAGCGAGATACTCGACATGCTCGAGGGAGAGAAGAAGCTCCTGTATGATAGGGACTATATAAGGGATCTGTACTTTGAGTATCAGAAGCAGCACTGTGCAGACTCGGATTCCGTCGCTGAACTGATAAGGGATCTTGAAGGCGCAGATATCCTTCTGATGGGTCCGGGTAAGAATATATACAGCCAGCGAGACAGGGTCGAGAAGTATCTGTCGGAGAGAAAATGCATAACGATCTCGATCAATTTCATTCCTAAGGATTATGAGACCGACTACGTGTTCATGAGCAATGCGAAGCGTTATGTACAGTTGTGTTCCGCACTCAATGCCCAGAAGGAAAAATCAAAGCTCATAGCAACATCGAACATCACAAGGACTCTCGGAGAGTTTGACTATACGCTCAATTACAGCGATCTTCTCGATGAAGAAGCGCTCATGCCGGATAATCCTCTCATTATGCTGTTGCACCTCCTGAAACGTTCAGATGTTGCATCGATAGGACTGGCGGGATTTGACGGATACCGGGAGACGAGCGTGAGCAATTACGTCAATCCGAACATGGAGTATTCATACAGCAAGGAAGAAGCCGACAATATCAACAAAGATACTGTAAGAGGTATCAATAAGACCGGCCTTAAGATAAAGCCTGTCTTTGTGACGGAGAGCATATATGAGAACGGCTGATGCAGTGATCTTCGATCTTGACGGGACGCTCCTTGATACATCGGAAGGTATATCAAGATCGGTCAGATATGTGATAGATGAGCTGCAGCTTCCTCCGGTAAATGATGAGGTCATGAGGACGTTCATAGGACCTCCGATACAAAAGTCGTTCGCGAGAGTGTTCGGGATGGATAAGACCGAGGCCGATCATGCAGCCGATATTTTCCGGAACAGATACAAGGAGGAGGATCTTCTCTTTGCCATCCCTTATGAAGGAATATTTGATACGATCGGGGCGCTTACCGCGTCGGGTGTAAGAACAGCGGTTGCAACATACAAGAGACAGGATTACGCGGAGAAGATACTTACACACTTCGGATTTGATAAGGCATTGGATGCGATGTGCGGATCCGATGCGGCAGGGATCCTTACGAAGAAAGACATAATAGAAAACGCCATGAAAGCTGTCGGAGTCGATGAGAGGAGACGCTGCATCATGGTCGGTGACAGTGACAATGATGCCGAGGGTGCGTCGGGGATAGGAGTTCCATTTATCGGCGTAACGTACGGGTTTGGATTTTCTGATAAAGAGGATGTGGACGGCTTCATAAATATCGGATGTGCCGGCACACCTAAAGACATACTGAGGTTTGTTTTATGAAGATAAAGGTTTCGGAATACATAGCTGATTTCTTTGTGCTAAAGGGTGTCACGGATGTGTTCATGTTAACGGGCGGCGGGGCCATGCATCTTAATGATGCGCTCGGTCACAAGCAGGGACTTAACGTTACTTACAATCATCATGAACAGGCGTGCGCCATAGCTGCCGAAGGATACGCGAGACTCTCGGGGAAGGTTGCACCTGTCTGTGTGACGAGCGGCCCCGGCGGCACGAATGCGATCACCGG
>JAEEGL015784367.1_pt1 | contig 11393 bp, 7 predicted proteins | sample 9134231 | NCBI WGS metagenome assembly JAEEGL01 (sample SAMN16246548, study PRJNA631951) | gut metagenome | biome: gut microbiome; feature: rumen; material: fiber-attached | host: Bos | place: Iran: Karaj | collected 2018-10
GATAGGGAGACTGCTATAATCTCCCGCAGGGGAAGACTCATGTGTTCGGAAAGACGAAGCAACAGCGGATTGATCAGATCCACAATCACCACGCTGCCCAGCCCGAACAGAACCAGATTCCCGATCCAGACCCTACCATGCAGGTTCATGGGCTTTAAGCTGTAATCCCACCAACGAGCATGGAAGCGTTTCTCCAGGACATAGCTTGTCATATATTCCAGGAAGCCGCACAGAAGGAATGACACCGCAAAGGTGGTGCCGACGGAGAATTCCAGCGGGGCGAGGCCTTTTATCACAGCGGTGATCGTACCATGAGCGTATGAGCGAGAAGGATATTATGTAAATCGACCTTTTAACGGCTATAAGAACTTTTTGAGAGCTACCAGTTCTTTCTATAGCATTGTCAGGCGCGACGGTTTCCTTTATATTCAGGGCAAAACGATTTTTGTTCTCCGTGTTCCCGGTGCAAAACGTGATGTCAAGTATATTGCCTTGGAAGAGCTGGCTTCCGGCTTTTACCACCTGATAAAGCAAAATGTGTCAGCCTCAAGAGAAGGCTTATATCGAACAATGACCGCCCTTTTGGGCTTTAACAGGACCGGAGAGGCGATTGTGTCTAGATTTGATCAGGCTATTATGTTACTAGTACAACACGGTATGATAAAAGAAGAAGCTGATATGCTTTCACTGTCACAAACGCCTTAAAATGGCGGTGATACTCGTTATTTGCCCGTCATGCCGGTAACTTTTGCAAAAATCACAAAAGTTACCGGCTTAACTTAAGAATAACTCGCTTTTCTTCCGCCTTCTCCGATGCCCGGAACTGCCTATGGCACTCTCTTCTACTCTTCTTCCGGCCAAAAACATCCTTACCTAAGTCCAGGGAAGCATCACGGTCATTTTTTCCGGCCGGGGTGACGGCAGAAAAAGGGCCCCGGAACGGGCGTGCTCGCGGGGCCCTGAACGTTTAGAAGCAAAAAAGAGAAGCGCTTTTTACAGCGCTTCTTTTAATACCGGCTTGCCGCAGACGATGGTCAGGTTGCCATTCCGTGTGCGGAGCTCGTCCAGGAAGGCTTTCGTCGTCCCGGGGTCGTTCAGCACGACCGTATAACTCAGCTCGTAGAGGGTGCCCATGTTCGTGGTCTTGACGCGGGTCAGCTCCGTGCGGCGGGTGTACTTTTCGAATAAGTCGTCGAAGAGCCCGTCGTAGTCGCGGCATTCCGGGATCGTGATCTTCAGCTCCCGCTCGTCGGCGGCGCCGGCGCCGAAGCCGGCCTTCATCAGCAGCAGGTAAAAGAGCGTAAGGATTACGAAGAAGGCGGCAGCGACCCAGACGTACCCCATGCCCGTCGCAAGACCGATTGCGGTTGCCAGAAAGACCAGGCTGATTTCCTTCGCGCTGCCCGGCGCGCTGCGGAAGCGGATCAGGCCGAAGGCTCCGGCGACGGCCACGCCGGCACCGATATTGCCGTTGACCATCATGATGACGATCTGGACCAGGGCCGGCAGGATCGCCAGCGTCAGGATGAAGCTCTGGGACCGGCCGGACTTTGCCTTGTACAGGCTCAGCGCCGCAGTGCCGAGCCCCAGAATAAGCGAAACGGCTGTACAAATGAGAAAAGCGGACGTCGTAATTTCTGTCCCGGTTATGATGGAATTAAGCACTGTAAATTACCTCCTTCTGAATCTTGGCGGACTTGCCGCCGATCACAAACTTTTTGTAATAGGTTCCGTACTTGGAAAAGGATACCGGATAAATGCCGCCGGCGGAGAGCAGACGCGCCAGCCACAGCGGAGCGGTCCCGGGGATCTTGATCTCCATCAGGATCCGGTCGTCGTCCAGCAGCGGGACGCCGTGATCCCCCAGACGCAGGTCAAGGTCGTTTGACCGTACCCGGAGACCGGTATCGAAGGTGATGCGGAGCTCGCCGCCGTCCGCCGCCGCCCAGGCTTCCCGCTCATAAGCGATGAACACCTTGGGTTCCGGCCGGTATAAGCGGAGAAAGTAATCGATCTCCCGGCCGATCTGACTTTCGTCCCCCTTCCGCGTCCCGTTCAGATACTGAACGGCATCCCGGCTTTTCATCGTCACGCGGCGTTTGTAAACGACCCCGTCGTATTTCTTCTTGATCTCGAGGAAGGCGGGGTCCAGGCTGCCCGGAACGCCGTAGCTGCGCAGCCGCAGCTTTTCTTTATATACGGGCTTCTCCAGAGAGGCGCGGACGAGGTCGAACCGCTCCGTGTCGTAATAGATATTGCTGATGGAGTAGCGCGGATGTTCATCCGGCTGCATCCGGGATGCCATGCCGAGCCGCATGATATGATACTGCTCACGCGTCAGAAGATATTTTTTTTCATAGCGTTTGAAACTGCTTTGAACTTCACTCATCTCGTTAACCTCCTTCGGATGAAGATTGCTCGCTTCCTGCGGAAGCTTTACGCTTTGGATGATAGCAGGCCGGGGCGGCGGAAATCTCCGAGAAAAAGCGGCGGATTTTACGAAAATCTCACGAAAGCTTTCGTATGAATTGCCGCAATTTCCGCCGCCGGCATACATTGTTTTTCCCGCGGGGAACTGATACAATAAAGCTGCTTTCCATAAAAGAATGAAGCAAGAAGGAAGAACAAAGCGATGTCAAACGAAGCAAAGCGGATCTATATTGCCGACGACGAGGACAGCATCCGCCAGGTGTTAAGGACTTTTCTGGCGAGCGACGGCTATCAGGTGGAGGACTTCCCGAACGGGGATCTGCTGCTGGAGCGTTTCCGGCAAACCCCCTGCGACCTGGTGATTCTTGACGTCATGATGCCCGGCTCGGACGGTTTCGCCATCTGTACGGAGCTGAGGAAGATCAGCACGGTCCCCATCATCATGCTGACCGCCCGCGATTCCGAAAACGATTACGCGATGGGTCTCGGACTCGGCAGCGACGATTATATTACGAAGCCTTTTTCAGCGATGGCGCTTCTGATGCGCGTGCGGGCGATTTTCCGCCGGATCGATTTTGAGAGCCGGAAGCACGCCGCGCCGGTTCCGCAGAAGTTCACGGCAGGGCGGCTGACCCTGGATGAGGAAAAGCGCCGCATCTTATGCGGGGACACCGTGCTCGCGCTCACCCCGACCGAATACGAAGTACTGAAGTATCTGATGCTCCGCAAGGACCAGGCTGTCTCCCGTGAAGAGCTTTTAAACGAGATCTGGGGCTTTGAGGCAGTCGTCGAGACCCGCGCCACGGACGATACGGTGCGGCGGCTCAGGCAGAAGCTGGACGGAAGCGGCGTGAATATCGCGGCGGTCTGGGGCTTCGGCTTTCGTCTGGAGGAGGAAGCATGAAACACAAATGGCATATCAGCCGGCGCATCTTTGTGACCCTGACGGGCGTGACCTGTGCACTGCTGCTGGTGGTCGCCCTGGCTTTTAACCTGGCCGTGAGGAGCTATATCCGCTCCCGCGTATCCGTGCAGCTGGACGCGGTCTCCAGAGGCGCTTCCGAACAGCGGGAGGAAGGCCGGGATCCCCGGGAAGGGCGGCCGTTTGATGATCATCCGGACCGGGTGATGGGCACGCGGGGCAGCGCGCTGGTCTTAAGCGCGGATGGCCAGCTGCTTTTCGTAATGAACGGCGACCAGACGGTCGGCACGGAGCTGGCCTCCTATTTCCGTGAAAAAGGAGAGATCGGCAGCATCCGGTATCAGGTCATCCATACCGGGAGCGGCAGCTTTGCCGTCTCCGCCGTGGACGATCCGGTCAGGAGCGGGCAGTATCTGCTGACCTACGTAGACGTCACCTCGCTGACGGCGTTTACGCAGCGGATCAATCTGATGCTGCTCATCGTGATCCTGGCGGCCGTCCTGCTTTCGGTCTTCTTAAGCCGCCGTTTCTCCCGCAGCTTTGCCCGTCCGGTGCAGGATCTGTCCGATTTTGCCGCGCAGATCGGCGGCGGAAACCTTCAAACACGCGAAATGGATTTTCACGACGTGGAGTTTGACCGGCTCGCTGCTTCCATGAACCGCATGGCAGCCGAGCTGCAGGAGGCAAAGCAGAAGCAGGAAACTTTCTTTCAGAACGTCTCCCACGAGCTGCGGACGCCGCTGACAGCCATCCGGGGCAATGCCGAGGGAATCGTTTACGGGGTCATGGAGCCGAAGGCCGCCGGGCAGGTCATCCTGGCGGAGTCCGACAAGCTCGGCGGGATGGTGGAGGATATCCTCTACCTGTCGCGCATGGGAAAAGGCCGGACGGAAGGAAAGCCGGAGCCTCTCGATCTGCGGGAGGTACTGTCCCTGTGCGTTTACGAGCAGCAGGCGGAAGCCAAAAAGAAGGGCGTTTCCTTTACTTTCGATTTTGACGTGGACCCCGTGATGCTGCCGATCCGCGAGCAGGATGCCCAGCGGCTGTTCGGAAATCTGATCGCCAACGCCGTCCGCTATGCCGGGAAGGAGATCCGTCTGGACTGCCACACCACGATCGCGGCGGTCAAGGTCCAAGTAGCGGACGACGGTCCGGGGATCGCGCCGGAAGATCTGCCGCACGTCTTTGAACGATTTTATAAAGGAAAAGACGGAAAGCACGGGATCGGTCTGGCCATCGCGAAATCCGTGGCGGAAACGTACGGCGGAACGCTGCAGGTCAGAAATGAAGGCGGCGCCGTTTTTGACGTCGCTTTTCCGCCGGGAGGGGCGGCAGATAAGCGTCTCTGAGGCGGAGCTGTCCTGAAAGGGACACTGCGCGTTTCAGCGCCCAGCTCTTGATCCTGTGAAATGACGAAAAGAACGCCGGTCCGGAAAGGATCGGCGTTCTTTTCGTATATTCTGCGTAAATTCCGCCGCTTTTTTTCGGAGATTCCGTCCGGTCCGCGGAGTACAATGACGCCAGAATCCAAAAACAAGGAGGCTCACACCATGAAACACACCAAGACATTCAAATATACGGCTCTTGCCGCTCTGGTCCTGGCAGCCGCGCTGGCGCTGTCCGCCTGCGGCACGCAGACGGATCAGACCGCCCAGAACAGCCAGACGGGCACGCAGAATGCAAACGGATCGGCAGGCTCTTCCGGCACGGCGCAGACCGTGGACAGCGCGCTCTATGAGGAGGCATTTTCCAGCCGGGACCTGTCCGGGGAGTACGACGAGAGCGAAGCCGTGACGATCCGCTTAAACGGAAGCAGTGCAGAAGCGTCTTCCGACGCCGTTCAGATCAGCGGCGGCACGGTGACCATCACCGCCGCCGGGACCTATATCCTTTCCGGCAGCCTGCAGAACGGCAGCGTGATCGTTAACGCAAGCAAGGATGACAAAGTCCAGCTGGTTCTGAACAATGCTGAGATCCGCTCCGAAAGCTTCGCGGCCATCTACGTGGTCCAGGCCGACAAGGTGTTCGTGACCCTGGCGGGCGGCTCCGTCAATACGCTTTCGAACGGCGGCAGCTTCACCCAGACCGACGACAACAACGTGGACGGCGTCATCTTCTCCAAAGATGACCTGACGCTGAACGGCTCGGGCACGCTCACCGTTACTTCCCCGGCCGGCCACGGGATCGTGGGCAAGGATGAAGTCACGATCACGGGCGGCAGCTACCAGATCACCGCGGACGGTCATGCGATCGCCGGAAAAGACAGCATTGCCATCGCCGGCGGCAGCTTTGTTTTACAGGCGGGCAAGGACGGCCTGCATGCCGAAAACAGCGACGACGAGACCAAGGGCAGCCTTTATATCGCGGACGGCAGCTTCACGATCACCGTCAGAGACGACGCGGTCCACGCGGAAACGCTGCTGCAGATCGACGGCGGCAGCTTCAGCATCACGGCGGCCGAGGGCCTGGAAGCGACCTATATCCGGATCAACGGCGGCGATATCCAGATCTCGGCTTCGGACGACGGCGTCAACGCGGCCCGCAAGTCCTCCGCCTATACCCCGACCTTTGAGATGAACGGCGGGACCCTGACCGTCAAGATGGGAGCGGGCGACACGGACGGCATCGACTCCAACGGCAACATCGTTATCAACGGCGGCACCATCAGCGTCACAGGGAACTCGACATTCGACTATGACGGTACGGCGACGTACAACGGCGGCACCATCATCATCAACGGCCAGCAGGTAAACGCCATCCCTAACCAGATGATGGGCGGCGGCATGGGCGGCGGCGGCATGAACGGAGGCATGGGCGGCGGAAAGCGCCGGTAAAAACGTAACGCCAAGTCTTTCTCCGGACGGATACTCTTACCCAATTGGGGGGCAAAAGGAATTGGATATCCGTCTGACGGTACTGACCGCAGCAAGACCCGGACTGATGTTTTTGCATCAGCCCGGGTCTTGTTTTTCCGTAGTTTCACTTTCTGTTTGCATAAAGGGCAGACGCCCGGGCGGTTGCTGCCGGGCAGCCGTTCCCTATCGGCCCTGCCGTCCTTCCAGTTCCAGCAGCACGCCGCTTCTGACGATTCTCTCCGCTTCGCGGATATCCGGCCAGATCTCACGGTCCTTTTCATACGTCGGAATAGTCTCGCGGACCTTCTCATAAATGGCCTGATGCAGCGGCGTCATACCCTGGCCGTGCGTATTCAGGAAGCGGCGGACATCGATCGCCTGACAGACGGTCAGCAGTTCATCCGCCAGCACATGGTAGAGGTTTTCCACAATCATGGCCGCCGTACGGGCCGAGGTGGTTCCCATGGAAACAAAGTCCTCCTGATTCGCCGAGGACGGGATGGAATCCACGCAGGCCGGATGCGCATAAATTTTGTTCTCCGAAACCATCGAAGCAGCCGCGTACTGGACGATCATAAAGCCGGAGTTGACGCCCGCCTCCTTCGTGAGGAAAGGCGTTAAGCCGTTGGAAAGCTGGGCGTTGACCATGCGCTCGATGCGCCGCTCGGAAATTCCCGCCAGCTCGGCCGCCGCAATGCCCAGGGTGTCAAAAGGAATCGCCATCGGCTCGCCGTGGAAGTTGCCGCCGGAAATGACGGCTTCATCGTCCGGGAAAATAAGCGGATTGTCCGTGACCGCATTCAGTTCGCGTTTGACGATCGTTTCAATATATTCCAGCGCGTCCCGCACCGCACCATGAACCTGCGGAATGCAGCGCAGCGCGTACGCATCCTGCACACGGTCGTGCTGGGCTCTGTCAATGATTTCGGAGCCCTCGAGCAGTTCCCGCATATGTTTTGCCACCAGCATCTGTCCTTTCTGGCCGCGGGCTTTGTGGATCCGCTCGTCAAAGGCGTTTTTCAGGCCGGTCAGGGCCTCAAAATCCATCGAAGCGATAATATCCGCCATCCCGGCTGCCCGCTTGGTATCATATAAGGCCAGCGCACCGACACTGGTCATGGCACAGGTGCCGTTGGTCATGCCGAGACCTTCCTTGGAAACCAGTGTGGTCAGGGTCGGAATGCCGGCTTTCTTCATGGCTTCTCCGCCGGGCAAAACTTTCCCCTTATATTTTGCTTCCCCAAGACCCAGAAGCGGCAGGGTCATGTGCGCCAGCGGCGCCAGATCGCCGGAGGATCCCAGAGAGCCTTTTTGCGGAATCACCGGGAGAACGTTTTTATTCAGCATTGCAAGCAGCCTTTCCACCAGGACCGGCCGCACGCCCGAAAAGCCGCCGCAGAGTGCGTTCGCCCTCAGCAGCATGATGCCGCGCGTCACGTCATCCGGGTAAGGCTCCCCCGCTGCCGTGCAATGGCTTAAGATCAGATTGGTGGAGAGCTGGTTGGAGAGTTCTTCCGGCACGGCGACTTTCTGAAAATCTCCGAAGCCGGTGGTGATGCCGTAGGCCACGCGGCCTTCATCCGCAATTTTTTCCGTCAGATTTCTGGACGCCTGCATTCGTTCTCTGGCGTCGGGATCCAGCCGGACCTTAGCGCCGAAACGAGCCACTTTTACAAATTTTTCCAAAGTCAGGGAATGACCGTCTACTGTTACTGTCTGCCTGCTTTTCGCCTGCATGTCGTATCCTCCGATACTGTTTTGTCGTGTTGCTGAAATAATCCGTGTGCGTCCCGCCTCGTCTGATTCTGATGCCAGGACGGAAGCCGGCGCCTGTGTCTGCCGGGATTTATCCGTGACACTTTCTGCCCTTCCGGATAACGGTATCCGCCAGATTGCTGCCCATGCGGTAACCCAGGAAATCCAGATCCGGCGCATTCCAGATCACCAGATCCGCCTGTTTGCCTGCCTCCAGGCTGCCCAGCTTCCCGGCCCGTCCGATGGCTGCCGCCGCATTTAAACTGACTGCCGTCAGCATTTCCTCCGGCGTCATTCTGTACTTCAGGCAGGCCAAGTTCATGACCAGCTGCAGATTGCCCGAAGGGCAGGAGCCCGGATTGAAATCCGTGGCCGCAGCCACCGGGACCCCGGCGTCAATCATAGCACGGGCCGGGGCAAAAGTCGAATTCAGATAAAAACTCGTAGCCGGCAGCAGGCAGGCGATTACGCCGCCTTCTGCAAGAGCCCGGATTCCTTCCGGCGTACACCGGATCAGGTGCTCCGCAGAAACCGCGTGCAGCTCGCCGGCCAGTTCCACTCCGCCGATGCTTTCGATCTCATCCGCATGGATCTTGGCTTGCAGCCCGCAGCGAAGGCCCGCTTCCAGGATCTGCCGGGATTCCTCCGCCGAAAAGACGTCTTTCTCACAGAAGACGTCCACATATTCCGCCAGCTTTTCCCGGGCGATTTCGGGAATCCACTCTTCGCAGAGCAGGCGGATGTATGCCTCACGGTCCGCGGCATATTCTTTCGGAACGGCGTGTGCGCCGAGGTACGTGGCTGCCGCTTCCGGCAGATCCTGTTCCTCCTGCAGCCGCCGGATGACCTTCAGCTGCTTTAACTCCGTTTCCCGGTCCAGCCCGTAGCCGCTCTTGATCTCACAGGCCGTGACACCCTGTGCCTGCATTTCCAGGAGAAGCTGCCGTGTTTTCTGATATAAAGCTTCCTCCGTCGCCTCCCGGGTTGCTTTCACCGTGGAATGAATGCCGCCGCCAGCATTTAAAATATCCAGATAGGACGCGCCGTGAAGTTTTAAACCCAGCTCGTTCTGTCTCCAGCCGCCGAAAACCAGATGCGTATGCGCATCCACCAGGCCGGGGGTAACCAGCTTTCCGCCGGCATCGATCATCTCCGTAAGCGGCGGAAGGTTTTCCGGTCCTTCTCCGCTCCCGATCCGAAGAATCAGGCCGCTTTCCTGATCCGCCAGGAGCCAGGCATTCCGAAGGAAGCGGATCGTCCCCTGCGCAGTGCCGCACCTGGCGCTGTTTCCCTCCGGTGTTGCCAGCAAACCGATATGGTATATCAGTGTGTACATTCTTTTCTCCTTCCCGGGTCCTTGAAAAGGCTGTCCGGGTTTTTCTGTCCCATTCCCCTGCATTCTTCCGGGCTGATTGTCCGTCAGAGGAAGATCAGAATTCCAATATCTTTTTAATCATTTCTTCATCCGCGACATAAGGCAGGGTAATGTGATCCGTCCCGGCCGCGGCTTCGTTGTACTCGGCCGCCACGCTCATGGCGTTTTCGTTGCGCGCCCAGCTGCGTCTGGCCACACCGACCATCGTATCCCAGGGCATGGACATCCGGAGGATGGTATCCACCCGTTCGGAGCCGTCCAGCACCATGCCGAAGCCGCCGTTCACCGCGTTGCCGATGCCGGTGCCGCCGCCGTTGTGCAGGGCAATATAGCTCATGCCTCTGGCCGCGTTGCCCGCATAGCACTGCACGGCCATATCCGCCATGATATTGGAGCCGTCCTTGATATTTGAGGTCTCGCGGAAGGGGGCATCCGTACCGCCGGTATCGTGATGATCGCGGCCCAGGATCACCGGCCCGATCTCGCCTTTCCGTACCAGTTCATTGAATTTTAAGGCGATATTCATGCGGCCCATTGCGTCCTGATAGAGGATGCGGCATTTGGTGCCGACGACCAGCTTGTTTTTTTTCGCGTCACGGACCCAGACGTAGTTGTCGTAGTCCTGATAGCGGCGGTTGTGCGCCAGAATATATTCGGCAGCCGCCTCATCGGTCTTGTCCAGATCCTCCTGTTTGCCGGACAGGCAGCACCAGCGGAAGGGACCGTAGCCGAAGTCAAAGAGCTGCGGGCCCAGGATATCCTCCACATAAGACGGGAAAATGAAGCCGTCCAGGTCGTCTTCTCCGTTCTTGCAGATGGATTTCACGCCCGTATCGTACACAGCTTTCAGGAAGCTGTTGCCGTAGTCGAAGAAATAGGTGCCCCGCTCGTGGAACTTGCAGATCATTTCGTAGTGATGCTTTAAGCTTGCGTCCACCAGCTTGCGGAAACCGGCCGGATCGTCCCGCAGCATGGCGGTACGTTCTTCAAATGTCAGGCCCTGCGGGCAGTAGCCGCCTTCATACGGCACGTGGCAGGACGTCTGATCGCTCATTAAGTCCACATGCACGTTCTTTTCGTAAAGGAATTCCAGAAGGTCCACGATGTTGCCGTTGTAGGCTACCGCACAGGGAGCGCCTTCTTTCCGGTGCGTCTGTGCGATCTGCAGCGCTTCCTCCAGGGAGTCCGTCCGGTTCGAGACCCAGCCCTGTTCAAAACGGGTCGCGATGCGGGAAGCATCCACCTCCGCGATAATCGAAGCCGCGCCGGCAATCATGGCTGCTTTTCCCTGCGCGCCGCTCATGCCGCCCAGGCCGGCGGAAACAAAGAGCCGGCCTGCCAGGTTCCCGTCCTGGGGGATGCCGAGCTTCAGGCGGCCGGCATTAAGCAGGGTATTGAAGGTACCGTGCACGATTCCCTGCGGGCCGATATACATCCAGCCGCCGGCGGTCATCTGACCGTAGTTGGCAACGCCCAGAGCTGCTGCCCGGTTAAAATGCCGCAAGTCGTCGAAAGTGCCGACCATCAGCCCGTTCGTGATAATCACGCGCGGCGCCAGCTTGTGGGAGCGGAACAGGCCCAGAGGATGGCCGCTCATGACGACCAGCGTCTGCTCGTCAGTCAGTTCTTCCAGATATTTTTTGATCAGGCGGTACTGCATCCAGTTCTGACAGACCTGGCCGGTTTCGCCGTAGGTGGTGAGTTCGTAGGGATAAAGTGCCACGTCAAAATCGAGGTTGTTGTCAATCATGACCTGGATCGCCTTCCCCTCGATGCATTTTCCCTTATATTCGTCGATCGGCCTGCCGTGCAGGGCGCCTTCCGGGCGGAAACGGTAGCCGTAGATACGGCCGCGTTCTTCCAGCTCGGCGGCGAATTCTTTCGCCATCTGCGCATGGTGATCCGGATGGATGTAGCGCAGGGCATTCTGTATGGCCAGGACTTTGTCGTTTTCGGATAAAATCGCCTCCCGTTTCGGGGCCCGGCGGTAGCGCGGATCCATCTTCGGGTAAGCCGGCAGCTCGTAATCGAGCCGGATCTTCATGGCATCGGAATA
>JAEEGL017309003.1_pt1 | contig 11393 bp, 13 predicted proteins | sample 9134231 | NCBI WGS metagenome assembly JAEEGL01 (sample SAMN16246548, study PRJNA631951) | gut metagenome | biome: gut microbiome; feature: rumen; material: fiber-attached | host: Bos | place: Iran: Karaj | collected 2018-10
ATTCCTGCAGTCTGTCTCCCTCAGCCGGTTCCATTTCCTCATAGGGAAAAGCTGCCAGAAAAGAAGCGATTTCCCGTTCACTTTCATACTGCACGGTCGGATAGATCCGGTTATCTTCCCGGATCAGCTGTCCCTGAAAAACAGCCTCGTTCAGCAGTTCTTCAAAATCACATTCAACATGATCACTGACCCGGCCGAAGTATCCTTCCAGCGCTTCCAGCCGGATATAGGAATTGCCGCTTGCCATACAGGCATCGGAACAGGCGGATACCAGCATGGCCAGAAGCCTTCTTTCGTCATCGGCGCTGATGCCGAGACTCATCCCGATCTTGTCTGCGGTCGCAAATCCGAAACCGTCGCATTCCTGAATGACCCGGTACGGGTTCTCCTTCAGCCGATTCAGCGCTTCCTTGCCGTATGCCTTGTTCAGTCTGACCAGATTCCGCATGCCGATGCCGTGCACATTGAGAAAGCGCACGAGTTCCTCCATGCCGTCGTCACTCTGATGAATGCCTTCGCGGATCGCCTGGATCTGTTTTTCCCTCCGTCCCGGCACGGTATAACGAACCGCGTCATCGGCCCGGATCATGGCCAGACAGTCTTCGCCGAGGGAAGAAACGACCTTTTCCGCCGTCTTTTTGCCGATGCCGGTAAACTGAATACCGGAAAGATAACGGATGATCCCTTCTCTCTCATTCGGCAGCGGCCGCTCATAGGAATCGATCCGAAACTGCATGCCATAGCGGGGATGCTCTGTATAGGATCCGTGAATGTTGTAAAGCTGATCCATATTCACTTCCGCGAGACTCCCTGTCACGGTGATCACTTTTTCTCTTTCGTCATTGATGCGGAACTTCGCGACAGTATAAAAATTCTCTTCATTTCTGAAAAGAATATAAGTGAATTTGCCATTTAAGCTGATCTGATTGTCGTCCATACTATTCATATAAACCGATTCAGGATCATTTCCTGAAGATCTTCGCCGTTTCGGAAAACTTTGTCGATCTGGCCGCCGCAGATAACGGTGTCACCGTCATAGATCACGGCTTCCTGGCCCGGTGTCACAGAGCGGATCGTCTGCGGATAGGATGCCGTCAGAGTGCCGTCGTCATTCCTTGAAATACGGACCGGATTATCCTGCTGGCGGTAACGGAACTTCGCCGCGCAGGAAAGCGGCAGTTCTCTGTCCGCCAGCCAGTTGACGCCGGTAATGAGGCAGCTGTCACTGTAAAGATACTCTTCATGAGCGGCGTCCGTGACATACAGTTCATTCTTCTCGACATTCTTGCCGATGACAAAGAACGGACCGATACCGCCGATATCGAGGCCTTTGCGCTGGCCGATCGTATAATACATGACACCCTGATGGCGGCCGACCTCTCTGCCGTCCGCGATATTCAGGATACGGCCGGGTTTCATCGGCAGATAATTGCTCAGAAACGCGCGGAAATGCCGCTCGCCGATAAAGCAGATACCGGTCGAGTCTTTTTTATGAGCAATCGAAAGATCCAGTTCTTCCGCGATCTTCCTGACTTCTGTCTTATCAATGCTGCCAAGCGGAAAGACGACATGGTCAAGAACGTCACGGCTGATTTCCGCCAGAAAATACGACTGATCCTTGTTACGGTCATCCGCTTTCAGCAATACTGCCCGGCCGTTTTCCCAGCCGTTTTTGGCATAGTGACCGGTGGCGACCGTATCAAAACCCTGTTCCTGGGCAAACTTCATGAAACTGTCGAATTTGATATATTTATTGCAAAGAATATCCGGATTGGGCGTGCGGCCGCGCCGGTATTCGGAAAGGAAGGTTTTAAAGACATCATCCCAGTATTCTTTGATGAAGTCGATCCGCAGCAGCGGCAGACCCAGCTTTTCGGCTGTCGCAAGTGCGTCATTATAATCCGCTTCCTGCGGGCAGACCGGATCGTTGACGGTCGGATTGCCGTTGAAATCGTCATTGGCCAGTGAATCCCAGTTGCGCATGAAAGCGCAGGTCACGTCATAGCCCTGCTCTTTTAAAAGATATGCGGCGACGGCACTGTCAACGCCGCCAGATAAACCTACCAGTATTTTCATACCCAACTATTATACAGAAAAAAGAAGAATCCTTCAGCATTTCCTTCATGCTTCGGCAGATTCTTCTCTTTCTCTGATACTTTCGCATGCTTTGTAACTCGGACAGCTCCGGCAGTAGTTGCCTTCCGCGACCTTGCGCAGTTCCTGCGGCACGAATACGGCAATTTCCTCTTCGTCATAACCAACCTGGAAACTGGTTTCATTCAGAATGATCGGACGCTTGAGGACACTGGGATTCTGTTTGATGAAATTGATCAGTTCATCCGTTGTCATGGCATCGATATCAATGCTGCTTTCCTGGATGATCTTTGACCGCTTGGAGATAATATCATCGCTGCCGTTCTCACTGCGCATCAGAAGATGTTTGATTTCATTGGTATTCAACAATGTTTTGAAGATGTTCTTTTCTATGAACGGGAGGTCTCTGTCTTTCAGCCACTGCTTGACTTTGCGGCAGCTCGCACAGCCCGGAGAAGTATATACAACGATCATAGTCTCCTCCTTTCTCTAGCATTATAGCATAGCCGTCAATAGCCTCTTATCTTGAAAAGAAACAGCAAGTATGTTTAAATAAAAAAAGCGATGATCAGGTGCATGCATCCAACCGGGTCCCTGTTCAGAAAGACGGCGTCTGATGCGAGCCGTTCATACCTCTGCGATGCGCTGGAACCTGTGAGCACTGATTTCCCCTGCGGGAATCCGGACAGTCCGTTATCCTGGCAAGTGACTGGCAGAAACTGCCGGTAAGTCGGGTGGCACCGCGCTCAGCAAGCGTCCCTTCATCGAAGGGTTTTTTATTTTACGGAAGGAGAAATGGACATTATGAAAAGAATGTTATCAGGCATCAAGCCTACCGGACAGCTTCATTTAGGCAATTATATCGGCGCTCTCAAGCATTTTGTCGAATACCAGGACGAATATGAGATGTATGCCTTCATAGCCAACCTGCACTGCATTACCGTGCCGCAGGACCCTCAGGAACTGCACGCCAACCTGCGTGACTGCGTGGCCCTGTATCTGGCCTGCGGACTGGATCCGAAGAAGGCAACGATCTTCCTGCAGACCGATGTACGCGCCCATGCCCAGCTCGGTTATATCATGTGCTGCCATACATATATGGGTGAACTGAACCGCATGACGCAGTTCAAGGACAAACAGGCCAAGGGTGAAAGAAACCTGTCAGGCGGACTGTATACATATCCGGCTCTGATGGCGGCTGATATCCTTCTTTATGATCCGGATTACGTACCGGTCGGTGAAGATCAGAAACAGCATGTTGAACTGACCCGTGACGTTGCCGAACGCATGAACAACCGTTATGGTGATCTCTTCAAGGTACCGGAACCGCTGATTGCCAAGGTCGGCGCCCGCATCATGTCCCTTTCCGATCCATCGAAGAAGATGTCCAAATCCGACGAGACCAACAAGGGATGCATTTATCTGCTCGACGATCTGAAGACAGCCCGCAAGAAAGTCATGTCGGCCGTGACCGATTCGCTCGGTCAGGTGAAATTCGATCCGGAAAACCAGCCCGGTATTTCCAATCTGATGCAGATCCTCTCCTCCCTCAGCAACGACCGTCCGATGGCTGACATCGAAGCTGAATTCGCCGGTAAGGGTTACGGCGACTTCAAGCGTGCGGTCGCGGACAAGGTATGCGAGACACTGGAAATGATCCAGGGAAGATATCAGGAGATTCTTGCCAGTGGTGAAATCAACGAAGCGCTTGCCATCGGTTCTGACCGGGCAAACAAAATTGCTGATGCCAAACTGGCGAAAGTCCAGAAAGCCATCGGTATGGAAATTATCTGATCTGTCTGGTCAGAAGAAAGGAATCACACCGCATGAAGAAAACAGGAAAGATGCTGCTGGCAGCAGTCATGAGTCTTACACTCGCATCCGCCTGCAGCACGCAGAACAGCAATACGGACGCCGATGCATTCGATCCAGCGAATATTAAAACAGTTGCCGATGCATTCGCCGTGGAAGCCGGCACGACGGAATGGTCCCAGTCAGAGAACACATTCGTCTATGCGATCGACAAGGACGGTGAATGCTACCGCTTCTTTGTGGAACTGCCAAAAGAAACTGCCGAAGCGGTTGACCAGCTCTCCATTATGGATGAGGATCATGACGAGAAACTCTATAAACTGATTTCCGCTCTTCCGATTGCCAGAACAGAACATCTCAACGAAACCGCAATGAGCCAGGATGAACTTGGCAAGCTGATCGGGAAAACCGGTGGCGATCTTCTGGATGCAGGATGGATCGTCTTGATCAGCGACCTGAATACGATGGAATACAATTTCCATTACGGTCCCCACAGCTACAACGTTGCATTCGACGGCAAAGTCGATAACTTCGATGTCGACCCCGAACAAGTGATCCGGACAATGAAGATCAAATCCGTGACCTTCGCAGGTCTTGGCGATATCCTCGCCGAATAATCCGTATTCCATTCCAGATAAAAGGATGTCTGCTTCCCCTTGCGGATAACAGACATCCTGTTTTTTATATTTCTGATTCCCGTCAGATATGCAGGATGATCTTAGCGAACTGGAAATAGATCAGCAGCGAGATGGCGTCGACGATCGTCGTGATAAACGGTGAAGCCATGACGGCCGGGTCAAATCCGAGTGCCTTGGCCAGGATCGGCAGTGAGCAGCCGACCAGTTTGGCCGCGAATACGGTAAACACCAGAGTCAGACAGATGACAGCCGCGACGGTGACGGTGATCGGATTGCCGAACAGCATCTTGTCGACCAGCATCAGCTTGGCGAAGTTGCATATCGCCAGGATCATACCGATGATCACGGCGACCCGGATCTCTTTCCAGATGACGGCACCCAGATCCTTCAGTTTGATTTCATCAAGTGAAATACCGCGGATCACGGTGACACTGGCCTGGGAACCGCAGTTACCGCCGGTGTCCATCAGCATCGGAATATAGGCGGTAAGAACCGTGAAGGCAGCCAGGGCATCCTCGAAGGAGGAAATGATCTGGCCGGTGAACGTCGCGGAAACCATCAGCAGAAGCAGCCAGGGAATACGGGATTTCACGGTGTCGATAATACCGGTATTCAGATAGGAATCGTCGGTCGGCGTAATAGCAGCCATTCGTTCGATGTCTTCCGTCGTCTCTTCAACTAATACGTCCAAAGCATCGTCGACGGTAACGATACCGACCAGACGCTTTTCCTTGTCGACGACCGGCATGGTCAGGAAGTCGTACTTGCCGAACTTACGGGCTGTTTCTTCCTGGTCGTCCATGGTGGACGCGGAAATGATGCTGTCATCCATGATTTCTTCCATGGTGTCATTCTCATCCGCAAGAAGCAGATCGCGGATGGTCACATAGCCGAGAAGATGACGGGCGGGATCCGTGACGTACATGACGTTGATCGTCTCCATATCCTGACCGACACGGCGGATCTTTTTCAGAGCATCGGCGACGGTCATATTGGTCTTCAGATCGATATACTCGGTCGTCATGATCGAGCCGGTGGAAGATTCAGGATAACGCAGGATATTGTTGATATCCCTTCTCGTATCGGCATCAGCGGAAGCGATGATGCGCTTTACCACGTTGGCCGGCATCTCTTCAATAATGTCGACGACGTCATCCAGATACAGTTCGTCAACGACTTCTTTCAGTTCGGATTTGGAGAATCCCTTGATCAGTTTTTCCTGGGAGTCGGTATCGAGTTCGACAAAGACTTCGGCGGCGAGTTCTTTCGGCAGTAAACGGAAAACGACCGGGATCGTATCTTCCGGCAGGCTTTCCATGATAAAAGCAATGTCAACAGGTTCAAGATCGACCAGTGTTTCCCTTGCCTGAACGTACTTCTTCTGAGAGAGGTATTCGCTCATCCGTTCGACAAGGGCATCAAAGCTTTCTTTCTGATACGTCATATGATCTTCCCCTTTCCGTGAATCCTACCCTTACAGTTTACCATCCCTGTTGATTCAGGTAACCTTAAATTTCAATGAAAAAGCCGAAATACATCCGGCTCTTTACATTCATGAATATCTGTCAGAGAAACTTCAGCGGATGTCCGAAATCTTCTTCTTTTGTCCGGCTGAGATAATCCAGCAGCTGCTGGCATCGTTTCATCTGCATGCGCACTGTCCTCACGTTGCAGGCAATAACGCATTCCGTTCCGTTGATCAGCCGGATCAGCGTTTCATATTCATTTTTCTTATGGAAGGAAAAGACGCCTTCATAACGTACCCAGGTATTCTTTTCCGCCTTTTCACCGGCGGTCGGAAACCAGATCTCCTGACTGTTTTCAGATATCAGCACGGGAATCTTCTGATGCCAGCCAAACAGTGTCCGGGCGGCATCCTGACGGCCTTTCATCGTTGCGGCATTCCTGAGACACCATGTACGGATCAGCTGTTGGGCGGGCATATCAAAAGTGTGAATGTTTCCTTCTTCATCCACACCTTTTCCTTTATTTCTGTCGGTTTCAAGTATCAGATAGTTTTTCATTGCGGTGTTACAGTTCACATACACTGCCGTCACAGCATTCCTCTTCCTCACCGGCACACAGCACTTCCAGAGCGCGGCAGTCGATGCAATAGGCCTCGATCTGGATCTTGGCGCCAAAAGGAAGTGAAGCAGCACCGACGACAGTACGGGTCGGCAGCGGTTCGACGAGGAATTCGGCATATACGTCATCAAGCTCGTCGAGGCGGTCCATTTCGGTTAAGTATACCGTTGTCTGCAGGACATAGTTCAGCGGCAGGTCACACCGCTGCAGAAGCGCTTTGATATTGCGGAAACACTGTCTTGCCTGTTCCTTGAAGTCTTCGCAGATCAGTGTGCCGGTTTCCGGATCCAGCGGCAGCTGGGCGGAAAGAAAAATGAAATCACCGATGCACAAAGCATCCGAGAAGCGGCTGTTCAGGTCTTTCTTAAAATTAATAGGCTTCTGAATCATAATCTCTGCTTATTCGTAATACGGAGCTGAACTGTCGTCGTATTCATCATCCATACTTTCATAGAATGAGTAATACATTTCCTCACGATTGCGGACAGCTGCATCATGCTGAGAATCGGTCACGACAAACATGCCGTAAAAACCGGCTACGACCAGGAAAATCATGACGATCAGGGAAATATAATCACTCAGACACTCCAGCATTTCCGTTTCCTCTTTCTACAATCATTATATGGATATCCTATTCGTGATGTCCACTTTCATGACCCGTACTGTTCCAGGAAGTCATTTCCTTTCAGCCATTCGTCCGCGGACAGGCCGGGCCAGCCCAGCTGATTCAGAACAGCGCAGGCGCATACTGCGACACAGTTGGAAAGATTGAGACTGCGGGCTTCCTTGACCATCGGGATACGCATGCAGCGGGGAAGATTGGCTTTCAGGATCTCTTTGGGAATACCGGTGCTTTCCTTGCCGAAGATCAGATAGATCTCGGCATCTTGCGGATAGACAAAGGAGAAAGGTGTCCGGTGGCCGTATCTTGTCACATAATAGAATTCACCCTGATTCTTCGAACAGAAGTCCTGCCAGTTTTCATAGACCGTATAGGTCAGATTCTCCATGTAATCCATGCCGGCCCGCCGCAGATGCTTTTCATCGAGATAGAAACCGAGCGGTTCGATCAGATGCAGCCGCAGATTCAAAGCGGCGCAGGTACGCATGATATTGCCGGTATTCTGGGGAATTTCCGGCTCGTAGAGAACAATATGGATCATGCGGTTCTCCTTCGGCACAGCAGATTGGCAAGACCGTAGGCACCCAGCGCGAACAGCCCATAGACGAAAATGATCATAAAGACCATGTGCATGAAGAATACGGAAGGAAACATGTTGATCATGATCGACGTGTTCGGATCCAGCAGGAACAGATCGTTGTCAAAGAAGACATAATGGAAATTCAGCCAGAACGCGTCGAAATCGGCGATGGCCCAGACGGATACGAACAGGACCAGCAGCAGAAGACAGAGAAAGCCGTGTTTCAGACCATTCTTAAAAAGAACGGGAAAGTTTCCATGATTCTTCCAGTACAGATACAGGAAGATCAGCAAAGACGTGACGGCAAGAACATTGCGGACCATAACCGCGGACTGATACAGATTCCTGACGTCGATCATATGCAGTTTCTCACGCTGGTTGTATACTTCCCTTTTCTCGCCGTACACTTCCGTTTCCACAAAAATATCGTCACGGCTGCCGTGCAGATAATCCAGCAGAGCGTCCGTTGCCTCATTCAGACCTTCCTCGCTCATACCGATTTTCTCCGCCTGTTTTCCGGCCGCGTATTCATAATGGTAAAACGGTTTGAAGAAACAGCAGAGATCCACGGCGGTCAGAAGCAGCGTGACCATGAGGGCAATGCCGCCAAGGACGGCCAGCAGTTTATTTATCTTCATGTCGCAGCCACTCTTCCAGACGGGCAACCGCTTTGCCGCGGTGCGAGATACCGTTCTTTTCTTCCTTGCTCATTTCCGCCATCGTCTTGCCATAGGGCTCGTAAAAAATGATCGGATCATATCCGAAGCCGTTGGATCCGGCCGGATGATCGGCGATGACGCATTCCACTGTGTCCTCGAAGACGACCGGTTCATGGTCTTTTCTCGTGACAGCGATCGCGCAGACATAACGACATCTGCGGTTTTCGATACCCTGCATTCTTTCAAGAATGATCCGGTTCTTTTCCTCATATGGCGTATCATGGCCGAGCCAGCGGGCACTGTGCACTCCCGGGCCTTTGTCAAAGGCGTCGATTTCCAGACCGGAATCGTCTGAAACCGCCATGATGCCATAGCGGGAAGTTATCGCATTCGCTTTGATCACGGCATTCTCGGAAAACGTCGTGCCGTTTTCTTCGATCTCCGGCATATCGTCAAAGTCCTTCAGGCTTTTGACCGTATATCCTTTCGGCTCCAGCATCTGCCGGAACTCACGGATCTTCCCTTCGTTCGTGCTGGCCACGACAATTACTTTTTCATTCATCATATTCCCCTTTCAGAAAGACATTGTAGTCTTCGTTCAGAAATGCATTGATATTGTTTTTCAGCTGCGGATCCAGATCCCGGCAGCGGCCGATGCCGATTACCAGCGGATCAATATACCGTTTCTTGGCATCGACGCACAGCGCTCCTGGCTCAAATCCCGTCAGGAAATGCACCGCCTTCAGCTTTGTATATTTGCGCCAGACATCTTTCAGATCGCTGTTCTGCAGTTTACGGATCACGGATGCTTCGTCGGTATACAGATCATTTTCCGAAATAATATCCGCGTCGATTGCCCGCTTCAGAATTCCGGCCAGCGTTTCCATTGCGAAACGGTGTTCATTGCTGCTGTAAATGCGGCCGCACCGCAGCGCATAACCGGCAAACAGCACGGCCAGTTCTGGGCTTTGAAAAGCCAGTTCGTCAATACCCTCTTCATTTTTCGTTAGGCAAATATCCTCATACATTCTTCGGACGTCTTCTATATCCGCCAGACGGTAGCGCAGAAGATTGCTGAAGGTGTATTCCAAACGGTCCGCGGACAGCCGCGGGCTGTCATTGTCACAGATCGGATAGCGGTGATAATCACAGATATCATGAAACGCAATACCGTCCCTGGCAAGCAGCGTCATGATCTTTCCGTCGGTCTGAATGATTTCCGCGGTTTTTTCTTCCGTGCTTTCCTGACGCAGATGGTCACCGTGCAGGAAATCGACGACGTGGGCGAAGGCCGGTGTGGCGATATCGTGAAACAGCGCGGCGAGCGCCTGTCGCGGATCCTGGCTGAAATGCCAGGCGATCAGGGCGGCATTCAGGCTGTGTTCAAATCTTGTATACGGCTCCTTTAAAGCAAAAAGCGGGAAAGAAGTATAATTCACCCCGCAGTTCATATCGACTCCCTTCAGTCTCTCAACTGCACTGCTTTGCAGGTACGCCCCGAGAAAGGAAGGAAGTGTATTGTGGAAGATCTTCGTGACTGTTTTATTCATTCCTTGTTATTCATCAGATCTTTGAAGTTGTATACAGCTCCGTAGGTACGGGAGTTGTGGTGGAAGATGCATTCCTTGATCGCCGGCTTGAAGATGTTGTGATACGGCGCGTTGTCGAATTTGCGGTCGACTGCCTGTCTGACCATTTTGAACATGATCGGATCGTCAGCGACATGACCGCCGAGGACGACCACGTCACAGTCGAGAACGCACTGCAGATTGTAAATGTTGGTCGCCAGCATATCACAGAATTTCTCAACGCCGCGGGTCACCTTTTCATCTTTGGTATTCAGTTTGGAGATAATGCGCAGAATGTTCATATTTGCCTGGCCGGTCTCCTCCTCAACGCATTTGCTGAGCGTGTCGACGTTGGCACTGAAGGCAAACATGTCACTTGTGCCATCTCTTTCTTTATAGTCACCGCGGATATAGGAGAATTCGCCGGCAGCGAAATGCTGTCCTTCCAGAATATGTCCGTCGGTCACGACAGTGCCGCCGATACCGGTGTTCAGGATCAGCAGAAGCACACCGTTCTGGATGTTTTTCAGAGCACCGTAACCGATTTCCGCCATGGCGGCCGCTTTGGCGTCGTTGCAGATGACGACCGGCATTTCAATATATTCGGACAGTTCCTTGGCATAATCCATGTTTTTGACCCATTCGAAAACACCGCCGCTGTAGGCAAAGCCGCGCTTGCGGTCGATCACACCGGGCATCGTAACGGAGACACCTTCAATGTCATCACGGTAACGGTCTGTCACACTTAGAAACGTGTCAAACAGCTCATCTTTCGAATCAATCGGTATATATTCATTGCCAACTTCGATAATATCAAGAGAATCGCTGATTAAAGCATACTTCAGCTTAGTGCGAAGCAGATCAATTGCCAGATAATTCGCCATAGTTATTTACCTCGTTATCTACATTATCGAAAAAGAATTCCGCTTCTGCAAGTCTAATATATTTACAAAAAGAACTTTCTGCCTGTTTCCGCAAATGCATTTACCGCCGACAGTTTCTTCACGTCTGCCGGCGGTAATACAGTTCCTGTCAGTTCAAATTATCCACGATATCTGTCCTTAAATCCGCACCAGCAGAAAAGATACTGAATTTCATCGTTTGGAGCGTAGGCGATTAAATCCTCGCCGCAGATCGGGCAGCTGTACGAGGTTAACCAGCACCATTGCCAGGGATCATCGTCATCATCTGCACTGACGCCGCCGGAAATCTTATTCAGAACTTCAACGGACAGTTTACTGACTGCTTCACTGTCAATTTTCTGCCAGGCTTTCAGCATCGCTTGTCTGCCTTCGGGACCAAGACAGGCAAAGTCACCCGCCGGCAGGGTATTGC
>JAEEGL010490739.1_pt1 | contig 11392 bp, 8 predicted proteins | sample 9134231 | NCBI WGS metagenome assembly JAEEGL01 (sample SAMN16246548, study PRJNA631951) | gut metagenome | biome: gut microbiome; feature: rumen; material: fiber-attached | host: Bos | place: Iran: Karaj | collected 2018-10
ACGAGAATCCCGGCCTGGCCCAGCAGTACGGCATCATGAGCATTCCCACGCTGATGGTGTTCAAGAACGGCCAGCTGGTCAACAAGGCCATCGGCGCCATGCCCAAGGAGAACATCCTGGACCTGCTGAAGTAAGGGCGTCAGCGTCTCACGCGTCTATCACTGCATATAAAAATGGGGTTTGCTTTCTCAACATGAAAACAAACCCCATTTTTATATTCTTGTCGAATGTTAGCATATCAAGGAGGCTTTCCATAATTTGTAGTAGCTTTTGTCGGACAGATGGCGTATAATGTAAAAAAAATCCTACTGCTAATTGCTTATTGAATTGAGGCGAGATGTATGAGCCAGTCCAGTCAGAGTGTATCTCCCAACGCCCCTCCTCGGCGACATACCGCTTTCCATCTATTTCTCACGTTTACCGCTGTTGTTCTGAGCGCCTGCTGCCTGCTCTTCTTCGCCAAAATCCTTGCAACCGGCATGCTGGCCGCCAGAAATCTGCTGCTCTACATGGTGGCGCTTCTGTTTGTTGCGGCGGGTTATTTCCTTCTGCGCAGATCGTCTCGCGTTCAACTCTGGTGCAAGCTTCTTTTCGCTTTCCTGGCACTCCTCCTCTCTGCTGCATTGATTTGGGCGGGGCTTCCGGCAGATTCTCTCCGCACCTCGCTTTCCAAAATAACCGGCAACCTTTCGCAGACGGATCATCTTGTAATCGTTGTTATGGACGACAGCTCCTGGGAAGAGATTCCAGATATGAACGGCTGCTCCTTTGGTTATATCAGATGCCTCGACACAGATGAGACATATTCTCTCATCGGCCAGTTGAAATCGCGGCTGTTTCGCTTCCAGACCTGTCCGCAATCGTCTTTGGTAAACCTGGTAGACAGTCTGTATCACGGGACCTGCGACGCCATTATTTTAAATATGGAATATCTTCAAATGCTGGAAGAATCCGAAAACCACGCCACCTTTGAGCAGAAAACCCGCGTTATCTACGGTACGGCTATCACTTCCTCCATTCAGAAAGAGAAATACTCCGGTGACATTCCCAACCCGTTTTTTGTGTTCTGTGCGGGACTCGACAGCAAGGATGGCAGCATCCCCGAAAGAGGCAGCAACAGCCTGAACACCATGATCGCTGTAAACCCCCATTCACATCAAATCCTGCTGGTAAATACTCCGGCGGAGTATTACATCCCCCTGTCGTTTACAAACGTCTCCGACAAGATGTGCTACATCGGTCAGTATGGAATCAAGGCATCGGCAGATACCCTGCGGAAACTGTATCATATAACCAAGGACTGCTACTGCGTACACCTGAACACAAACGCTTTGGCCGATGTGGTGGATGCCCTGGGCGGCGTAGACGTGGAGTGCGAAATACCCTTTTCCAGCACGACGGCCCCTCATGATGCGTCCGGCTCTGATTCTTCTTTCTCCTTCACCGTCGGCTCTGCACATATGGACGGAGCAGAAGCTCTGGCCTATTTCAGTGAACGCTCCGCTTTTCAGGACGGAGGCAATCAAGCTGCGCGAAACCAGGCTGCGGTGCTGTGCGGCATCATTGAAAAGATGACCTCGGTGGATCGCCATTCTGATATGCAGATCCTGCTTGACTCTTTCGCAGGGGCATGTACCAACAACATCAGCTATGGCGAGATTGCCAATTTGATCCAATGGCAGCAGAATCACCCGCAGAAGTGGCAGGTTTGGTCGTACTCCGTATCGGGACAAATGGCCTCAGCTGATAGTTTCTCCTATCCCGGAGAACTGCACGATGTTCTGCGGCCAGATCAGGGCAGTATCTCCATCGCCTGTGATCTTATCAGCCAAATCATGTCGGGAAGCACTCCTGATATCCCGACTCCCTGACGCCGCACAAAGAAAGGGCCGCTGCAAAACGCCTGTTCTGCAGCGGCCCTTCATATGTCGGATGGACGCGAAAACCGGAAGAAAGTGGACAAATAGCCACAATTCTTCCGGTTTTTCTATGCTCTCCCTGGCCCCGGCCGGGAATTCAGTGCTGAATCTAGAAATCCCGAGTTGCTTTTTGTTACACAGCTGAGATTCCGGATAAGTCATAACCTCCGGCCAAACTGGTGGTTGTGACAATCCAGAGCTGCTCTGCACAGCCTCTTCTTACGCGGGAAGCGACACTCTTGAAACGGATCAATCCCTGCTGAAAATGTCTCTGGTATAGACCTTTCCTGCCACGTCCGCCAAAACATCTGCGCTCCGGTTTGCAATGATCGTATCCGACTCGCGCTTAAATCGCTCCAGATCATTCACGATCCGGCTGCCGAAGAATGTCTCACCATCCTTTAAGGTCGGTTCATAGATGATGACCTGCGCGCCTTTGGCCTTGATGCGTTTAATCACTCCTTGGATGGAGGATTGGCGGAAATTGTCACTGTTGCTCTTCATGGTCAAACGGAATACGCCGATTACCACTTTCTTTTCACGTTCCGCAGCGTAACTGTTGTCCGTGCTGTATCCATAGTAGCCTGCCTGCTCCAGCACCCGGTCGGCAATAAAGTCCTTGCGCGTTCGGTTGCTCTCCACAACCGCCTTGATCAGGTTTTCCGGAACATCCTCATAATTTGCCAGGAGCTGCTTGGTATCCTTTGGCAGGCAATAACCACCATAGCCAAAAGAGGGATTGTTGTAATGTTCGCCGATCCGCGGATCCAGGCATACGCCCCGGATGATATCCCTGGTACTCAGGCCCTTCATCTCCGCATACGTGTCCAGTTCATTGAAATAGCTTACTCGCAGTGCAAGGTAGGTATTGGCAAACAGCTTGACAGCTTCTGCTTCTGTAGAGCCCATCAGCAGCGTCTCCACATCCTCTTTGATCGCACCTTCTTTCAGCAGTTGTGTAAACCGATTTGCCGCCTGTACCATCTCCGCATCATCCAGATCCGTTCCGGCAATGATGCGGCTGGGATACAGATTGTCATACAGCGCTTTGGATTCGCGTAAAAACTCAGGACTGAACATAATCCGGTTCGTCTGATATTTCTCCCGCATATGAACGGTAAAACCCACGGGAATTGTCGACTTGATCACCATAATAGCCTTTGGGTTCAGCGACAGAACCGTTTGTATGACGGATTCTACGGCAGAACAATCAAAGAAATTCTTCTGCGGGTCATAGTTGGTCGGCGTTGCAATGATAACGTATTCCGCATCCCGATAGGCATCCTCTGCATCCAGCGTGGCAACCAGATTCAGAGGCTTCTCAGTCAAGTACTTTTCAATGTATTCATCGGCAATGGGACTGATTCGTTTGTTGATCTTCTCAACCTTCTCGGGAACCACGTCCACCGCCTTAACCTCGTTATGTTGGGCAAGAAGCACTGCCAGGGACATGCCCACATAACCCGTTCCCGCTACTGCAATTTTCACCATTTCTGCTTCTCCTCTCGCTCTGTCAAATCGAAGGGGTGGCTGATAAAGCCCCGTCATGCTCTGTGTATCACGCCGCGGACCCAGGCCAGACACATTTTGTAATATTTCGTTCTGTGATATGCTGCAAAATAGCAAATCACCGCTACCACGCCGCAAATCATCAAGCGACATCCCATATTGAGAATCAGATTCTCAACAGGCACACGTATACACAGGAGATAGGCCGCCGTACAGCTCACCAGTGTGGTCACCGCATACAATCCATGGGTCAGGAAGTACTCCTTGCTGCTGATTCCCTTATAATACTGCCTGAATACAATATTGGATCCCCACAGGAAGTTGAACACGAACAGCGAAATCATCGTGGCTGCAATGATGCCATTGATTCCGAAAAAGCGCCCCAGAATATAGTTGAGCGCCACATTTGCCGCAGCCTCACAGATGGAGCGATGGCGATTATACCACCACAAGCCGTTTGCTTCGACATACACCGATCTAATATCTCCCATTTTCAAAAGATAGAAATAGGCGCAGAACAGGACCAGCGTCGGCAGAGGAAACAGGAGGTTGGGGTCTTTGAATGACCAGAGCATGAACGGCTGACTCAAGCACAGCAGACAGGATGTGCAGATACCGGACAGGACCATATAGGCGAAATTGATTTTCGTCATGTCGTCGTAATTCTTCTTCACCGTCTCTGTGGCAATGCTGTTTCCAACTCCTGCCTGAATGGATTGTGAAAAGACGGAAAGAATTGCCGTAACGCCGGACAGCACATAGTAGTAGTTGTTGTACATGGCGGTCTGAGTCAATCCCAGAAACGCCGACACGAACACACTGTCAAAGGCATTGCGGGATGTGGAACAGATTTTCTCTATCAGCAGTCCTTTGACCTTGAGATTGATATCCTGGCGGACCTGCGGGGCAAGCATGCCTCTGCAAAACAGGTGCGGATACATTTTTTTCGTCAGAACCGCTGTGCAGATATTGGTTGCCACCGAGGAGAAAACCAGTGCCAAGGCATAATAATAGTAGTTATGGGTGGTTATCAGCAGAAGGATCTGCAGCAGATACGTGCACAGGCGGACCGCCGTATTGATGATGCTTATAACATCCTGCCGCTGATAAGCGTTGAGCAGAGAGCTCTTGTATGCAAACAGCCAGTAGCTGATCGCCGTATTGAACAAGTAGATCAGGTACAGGATATAGAGATTGATCGTCTCAGGATACGTGCCGTGGATCAGCTTGGGCAAAAATGGAAGCAGTGCCAGACCAGCTGCGAAAATGATCGTGCCAATCACCGCATAAATCCGGCGATAGTACCGCAGGATTGCGCAGAGCGTGTCCATGTCGTTATCGGCAATAGGCCGGTACATGCTGTAGATCACCGCGCTGCTGAAGCCCAATTCCGTCAGATTCAGGATCTGCAGAATGGAGGCAAAGAGGCTGTCCAGCCCCAGATACTCCGCACCGATCTGCCGGATAATAACCATCCGAATAACAAACGGCAGAATCAATGTGACGGCCTTGTTAACCAAGCCAAAGGCAATATTCCTTTTTGCGTTTTTTGTTCGTTCCAGCTTCATAGGGTCAATCTTGCTCGATGGGCAGCCTGATCATGCGGCCCCACTCATAGTCCACGCTCTCCGGTTCCCACTCGTCCGCTCCATTGGCGGGTGTAAATGTCAGCTCTCCAAAGTATATCTTATTCCCCTCTTTCGAGGTGATATTGTACAGATCTACACGCACATACGGAAAGGGGCTGCTGAGCTTTCGGGCAACTTCAAGGATATCGTCTATGTTCTCCGGTCTGCTCAACTCCTGGGGGTAGTCAATATAATTCCCAAATTTTGTGCGGATGTTCAAGCGGTTCCAATTGGCGTCGTAATATGCTTCACAGGCTGTATGGTTCTCCAGGTTCCTGTCTCCGATCATTTCGAAAACCTTCGGCTCGCCGTGAAAGCAATGAATCTTGTAGTCATGAAGATTGCCGTCCATCTCTTCCATATACTTCTCGGCGATGATCAGTCGCGGGCAGGAAAAGTACTGTTTCTCCATCCCTACAAAGCCATAGGTTGTATTCAGCCATTTCTTCAGCATTTTTTTAATCGCTTCCAGATCCAGGCTGCTCTTGTCCTGAACAATATAGTTCATCCCGCTGCCGGCATTCTGTTTCAGGACAAAGCGGTCGGGCAGAGTGTCAAAATCAATGTCGTCCACATTGTCCCAGGCCCCCAACAGCGGAATCAGGCGAAGCTTATCCCCCAGGCCACACTTCTCAATGTAGTCGCGTACTCGGTACTTATCCGCACAAATCGCCTTGATCGGCGTATCGTCGTGGAGCTTCATCCACTGGATCTTGTCATTGAAGGTGACCGGCTTCTCGATATACTTTGGATCCCGCCCCGTGCGCATCCGATACCAGTCGTATAGCTCCTGTGTGTAATCCTCTTCCTTCAACTTCGTATAATAGTTCTGATAGAGGTACTCGTTCTCATTGAACCGCGCCAGTTTGATCGCTTTCATCGCCTTGAGCACACAGCCCTTTATGCCCAGGTGCTTGAGGCAATAGTCCATTCTGAATAAATAATCGCTCTTACTCATGACTGCTACGTCCTTTTCTTCCGTCAATATACCGGTATATCCTGTTGTTTTGCAGGAGAGCAATCAGCTTCTCTCCACGCCATTTCCACTCCCACGCTCTACCGCCGGCATCTCTGTATGCCAGAGTGACAAATGCGTAAAACATGGGCAGGACCATGTTTTCTGAGGTGAAAAACGGTTCTGCAAGAAACATGATCAGACAGGAACAGCAAAAACCCATCAGTATATATGTGGTATGGCTCAGCTCCACATGCTTCCAGAACTTCCACAGTGGTAACAGCACGATCAGGGCCAGAAAGGATAGTCCCACCACACCTCTCTGGTATAAAATATCCAGATAGTAGTTGTGCGATCCATAAAAATTGCCCGTGGCACGTGCCAGTATATTCCCATTCTGTAATCCGTGGCCCAAAAGCGGCGCATAGGTGATTTGGAGCCGGGTTTTACTCCAGAGTTCCGATCGGTTTGAAAACGTAGGCGGTTTGTGAAGGATCTTGGCAATCAGCGGCGGCAAGGCGGAAGTTTCGAAGTTAATGACCACCGCGATCTCAACAAAGACCACAAACGCCAGCACCAACACGTAAAAGATCCGCGCCCTCTTATTCAAAAGGGGTCTGAACAGAATCCAGCACAGGACAAACATCTCACCCAGAACAGCCGTGGCCGTGAAGTAAACGGAAACTGCCATAAACGGTACGTTGAGCAGTAAGGCAACAGTTGCAAAGGAGATGCTCTTGCGGTACTTCGAGTCAACCAGCACCGCACAGCAGAGCCCTGGCAGGATGCTCTTAATGGTGGAGTTAACATTGCCATACAAAAAGTAGGGAAACTCCGCTTCCGTTGTAAACACCGGGATACCCATCGGCACCACTGCCATGAGGACCAGATTCAACAGAGCAAATGCGCCCGCCACATCCCGAACCACCAATAGAAAAGCAACTGCCTTCTTCTCATCATACAATACAGCATTGACCACCAGACACAGCAGTCCGATCTCCACTGCGTGAATCAGCGCCGTAAGTATCTCTCCCCTGTTGAGCACCGTGGAAAACACCAGCGAGATGCACATCAGGGCAAACAGAAGAATCGAAATCGTGAAAACCTTTTTACAGCGGATGAAAAGCCACCCCATCGCCACAAAGGATACACCTGTCAGCAACAGGTCCAGATACCGTATCTCCTCTACAGCCTCAGAAAAAAAGGGGGGAATCACATACCTCAGCAAAATCAATAGGAAGAGTATGTAGTCTTTGGGATCGGCCTTTACCCTTTCACTTCTTTGAATCAGCATTCGCATCGCTTTCCTCATCCCGTCTGCCATTTCAGCGCGATATGATATACCTGTTAATATCTCTTGTTCTTTATATCAGACAACTTTTTATATATGTGATGCATATAGTAGTAGGCCTGATAATGCCCCTTTCGAACCATCGACTGCATCAAGCGCAACCGCATGGGCAAGCAGGCCGCGGGTGCTTTGTCCACTGCGACCCGGAAGCGCTCTTGTGTCGCCAAATCCTTCAGCTGCGCCGCCTTTTCTCTCGGAGAGGCCGGATTGTTGGGATTGAATATTTTGTGGTCAATGTACCACATCATCACCTGAACCGTCCGCAGATGGAGTGCATCTCCGTACGCCTCATCCTGGGCATAGTGCGCGCTGCCGAACTTCTCATATTCACTCAGCAGTGCGCCGAAGGGCACCTCACAGTGGGGCAGGTATTTCGTTCCCGCGCAAATCGAACTGCCGGACAGCCGGTAGTAGTACAGATGGTCGTCCATCAGGTAGATGCGCTTCACGGCGTTGGACACATTCAGCCAGAAAACGGTGTCCTGGGCGCGGATCAGCCCCGGCACAAACCGAAGGTGATAGGTCTCCAGCACTGATCTGCGAACCAGCTTGCACCAGGTTGCGCCGGAGGATACCACCGCTTGAGGATCTACTCCGTCATAATACTGTGAAACCATCTTCGCCTGGAAAAAGGCCCGTTTGTCTGTAATATCTCCGCTGTCCAGCGGGAGAGTCCGGCACTCACGCACAGCATTCGGCTCCGCGGCATAGTAGTTAAACACTATCATATCCGTGTCATCTGAAACGCTTTGCAGCACACGGATCAGTCGGTCGGCAAACTGCTCATCCACCCAGTCGTCTCCGTCCACAAAAGTGACCCATTGACCTTTGCTGGCCTCAATTCCCGTATTGCGCGCCACAGACACGCCCTGGTTCTTCTGATGGATCACCGTGACACGGTCATCTCGTCCCATATAGGAATCACAGATCTCGCCGGAGCGGTCGGTGCTGCCGTCATCCACCAGGATGATCTGGAGCTCCTCTGTCTTCTGTCGCAGCAGGGATTCTACACAATTGTCCAAATAGTCGGCCACATTGTAGACCGCCACAACAACGCTAATCAAAGGCATCGCTATTTCCCCCTGTTTTCAATGGTAAGCGCCAGCAGGTATCCCCGCCACATGATAAAATGATCTGCCGGTTTTCTATGCATCCTCCGTCCGTTTTGTACCGCGCTGTGGCAGTTAATTCAACTCCCGCAGCACCGCCTCATACTGGGGCCACTTTCCGATCTGATCCGGCATCTGCGTCACATCCGGATCGGACGCGCAGTTGCCCTCAATGATGCAGATCCGTCCGTCCTCGGCAATAGCCACATCCCAGCCCACATAGCGCACTTCCGGTGTTACCAGGGCCGCCTCTTTTACGGTTTTCACGATCCTATCCCACATGGGAATATGGAATCCGATCATCTGCTCTCCCGTGCGCGGATGGATATAGTATGCGTCGTTTTTCTTGTCAACTGCCCGCGTGATAACGATCCCCGTTTCCGTATCGATCAGCGCCGCCAGTCCGTAATGGTGGAAATTGTCCGTGCATCCCTCTCCATTGCCGGTCCTGAACACCGCGTTCATCAGCTTGACCTCGGATCCTGTGACAATCGTCACCAGACGCAGCGTGTTGACGGAACTGGGATTAAACTTTGCCATCTCGCTGTGCTGGACAATGATCTCCTCCAGTATCGTGTGCTGCGCCTTCAAGCGTCCATAATCCTCGTCACGTCTGTCTTCCGCATCCTCGTGAATGCCGATTCCGTTGCCGCCACTGCCGGTTTTCATTTTATAGATGGAGCGCGGATGCTTCTTCACAAACGCTGTATACTCATCCTGCGTACACTCGTCCAGATCCAGCCAGTCACGTCCGATATAGGCATCGTAGCGCTTATTGAACAGGCTTTTATCATCAAACAGCTTTTGTTCGATCGCCCCGTTGCAAGTGGTGATGATCCTGCGCCATTTCCGGCCCACAATAAAGGTTTTGCGGTCAACAGCCCTCCGTTTATAAAAATTGTATTGGAAATAGTCGTTGATGCCCGCCCCATACCGAAGCACGCAGAACAGGAAATCCGCCGTGATGCCGATTCTCTTGACGACCGAGAGATCCTGCGATACAAATGTATCCATCAGCAGCCGGTACTTCTGCAGATGGACGCGTACATACTGTAGTCCGGACGTGTGACGATATCCCGTCAACTCTTGCTTTGCTTCTCCGCTCATATGTCCCCTGTCCTCACTTCTTCAGCCAAGTGCCGACATTCATCTGGCGTGCCTTTTCATAGATCCGATGGCTCAGCAAAACGTCCTCTGCCGCCAGTCCCACTGAATTGAAATAGATAAACTCCTCATCATTTTCGCGTCCGTTTTTTTGACCGGCGATGATCTCGCCGATATCGCCATAGATATCATCGTCTGTCAGCAGCCCGGCGCGATACATCTGGGTGATCGTCTGAGACCGGTGCTTTACACAGTCCCAGGAATCACAGATGATTTTCTGCGCCTTCTGCGCCACAGCAAACTCATCTTCCAATCCGGCCACATGGATATACAGGGCACCTGTTTTGATCCACGCCGCTTTCAGCACTTGCTCCTGAGAACTGATAGCTGTCACAATGATATCTGCGTCCACCGCAGCGGCACGATAATCATTTCCGCAATGGACAAACTCCACGTTGTCATATTCTGCAGACAAGTCCTCAATAAAGCCCGCAATCCGCTGGTCGGTGCGCGAAGAGACGTAACACTTGTTGATTGCAGGAAACACGTGTTTGATCATACGAAAATGTGCCCGCGCCTCATCCCCGGCGCCGATAAACCCGATGGTCCGGGTGTTCTTTCGCGCCAGATACTTGGCCGCCACAGCACCGACACCTGCGGTACGGAGACTTGTGCACTCGCTGGAGTTCATCACACACGTTACCCCGCCGGTAACAGTTTCTGAAAGGACCGAGAGCCCTTCCACATTGCTCAGTCCCTTGGCCTGATTGGAGGGAAAGACAGACACCCATTTCATGCCGCAGGTGTCGATCTCCGTCAAAGTGGCCGGCATACAGTTGATTCTGTTCTGATAGTGTTCCTCCATGATCTGAGAGATCTTGTCAGGCTGTCGGACAGTACCATTGAACAGCATCACGATGGCATCCTCCACCGCATCCAGAACCATCTGATAATCACCGGAAATGACGCGGTGTACGTCATCTCCCGACAGATACAAAAAAGAATTATTCATTTACAGCTCCCATATCGTAAACAATTGGTTGTTCCCCTCTTCGTCCAGCACCTGCAGGGTCTCTTTTACTTTCCGCATGGTCTGCTCCATGGCCGCTTTGTCCCGGCCGATCACGTGCAGATAGCCGAATACCTGCAATGTCGTACCGGAATTGGGAATCGTATCCCCGACACTGTGAGACTGCACAAACCGATAAACACCGTCCATGGAAAGCATTTGATCCATTCCCCGGATCTCGCGGATGGTACACGGGTGTATCTGAATGGGCAGAATGGCATACTGCATACCATCTTCACGCTTGCTGGCAGATGCAAAGTCCGGATACAGGCCCTGGCCGGTAACGGCGTGATGGACCAGCAGTTCCATTTGATTGATTCCATAAAAGAATTCCACCGGGTAATACGTCAGAGAACCGCCATAGCGGTAGCCAATCTCATTAAAAATGAATGCTCCCTGGTGGTAGAAGGACTCAATCCAAACTGCTCCATACCGCATTCCGGCCTTTTCCAGCATTTTTCGCGCCTTGGCATCTACCTCCTGCAGATACTGATCCTCGTGGACAGACGGGAAAAACTGTACGGCCATGACAGGTGCGCCGTCAGCATTGATCTTGCGGGACTGCTTGTCCGACATACCGGAGTACTTAACCACGCCATCCTGAATGGTGTACTGGATAATCACACTGTCCGACGGGATAAATTCCTCGATCAGAATGTGATGGGAGCGGGAATTGGCCATTGCCTTTCCATAGCCGGCCTCCAGATCCTCCCGATTGCGGCAGATGCTGATACCCGTTGAGCCGTTG